>Ga0315553_10001849_pt1 | contig 17314 bp, 9 predicted proteins | sample SalMarSW160140MG_FD_203099 | JGI IMG/M metagenome (GOLD analysis project Ga0315553, IMG submission 203099) | Salt marsh sediment microbial communities from the Plum Island Ecosystem LTER, Massachusetts, United States - Salt Marsh Sediment SW1601-40 ... | reverse complement strand
ACGTATGCTGATGCTGTCGATATTATTAAAGAAGCTTTTTGTAAGTGACAGGTAGTGAATAGCATCAAGTATATTCGTCTTGCCAACTCCGTTATTACCCACAAAGCAGTTTATCTTTGACGAGAACTCAAGTTCTGTCTGGTCGTAATTTTTGAAGTTAGTCAGTGAAAGGTTTTTGAGGTACATAAACAGAGGTTCAAGGTTCCGGGTTCAGCGTTTCTGGTATTTATTTCTGTCACAAATTTAAAAAAAGAATGGCTTACTGATTCATAAATAATTATGCATGGATTAAAATGTATAGAGGAATCTCGTGCATACAGCTGGAAGTTATTGATAAATAATTCAAAAAATCCTGTTAATAGTGTCATTTGCGTTTAAATAGTTTGAAAAAAAAATTACTTTTGCGGTGGTAAAATTAAAGTTCATTTTTTATTAAAGATATGGCGAAGAAGAAGAAAGGAGACAGCTCACAGGGGCTTAAGAATGTTGAGGAAACACTGACAAAAACCGAACAGTTCCTTGAGCAGAATTACAAATTACTGATTTATGTACTGGGTGTTATAGTAGTTCTGGTAGGGCTCTTCTGGCTCTTCAGGATGTACCTTGTGAAGAGGAATAATGAAGCCCAGTCACAGATGTACCAGGCCGAAAGATACCTCGAGATAGATTCACTGAACCTGGCATTATACGGAGACGGCAATTACCTGGGTTTTCTTGACATAAGCGAGGATTACAAATTCACAAAGGCCGGTAATCTTGCCCGTTACAGTGCCGGTATCTGTTTTCTTCACCTGGGCCAGTATGAGGATGCTATTGATATGCTTGAAAAATATTCAAAGAAGGATAAATTGATCGGTTCACTGGCAATAGGCGCTACCGGAGATGCCTGGGTTGAGATGCGCGATATCGATAAAGGAATAACAAAATATATTGAAGCAGCTGAATATGCCGACAATGAATTCAACACTCCTATATTTCTCATGAAAGCAGGAGAGCTTTATGAACTTGAAGGTAGCTTTGATAAAGCCCTTGAGATTTATGAAAGGATACAGTCTGAGTATCCTCAAAGCACTGAAGGATCTTCGATTGAAAAATACATAGCACGTGTTAAGCTTCTGATATATTAGAATGGGTACCACCAATCTGTCGGCATATAATACGGAGAGTATCCCTGATGCCGGTGCAATGAAGTTCGGAATCGTTGTGTCGGACTGGAATGGTGACATTACAATGGCATTGCTTGATGGTGCACAAAAGACACTGAAAAAACACGGAGCAACTTCTGAAAACATTATACTAAGGCATGTACCCGGCAGCTTTGAGCTGACACACGGAGCAAAAATGATTGCCGAAAATGACAATCCTGATGCTGTTATATGCCTCGGATGTGTTATCAGGGGTGAGACTCCGCACTTCACATATATCTGTCAGGGAGTCACAGAGGGCATAACCCGGCTCAATCTTGATTATAAAATACCTTTCATATTCGGAGTACTCACTACTGACACTCATCAGCAGGCTGTTGACAGGTCGGGGGGGAAACATGGCAACAAAGGCGATGAAGCTGCCATAACAGCTATAAAAATGGCTGCTCTCAGGCGGGATATGAATAAATAATTTCTAGCGAAGCACTTTCCTTACAAAGGCAACAGTAAAGTAGGCCATCAGAAAGACACCCATAAATCCTTCAATGCTTGATACTATCCTTGCAGAACCATGAGGAAAATGATCTCCATAACCTATTGTAAAGAAGGTTATTGCGCTATGATAGAACGAACGGGCAACAACACCAAGCTGGTCGGATGTTGAGGAAATAATATCAGCATTTGTAGTAACAATCATTAGAACATATATAACACTGAACAGTAAATATGCTGCAATCATTGAAATGAGAACCCTTGCAGGATTTGTGGCATATAGGCCCATTGCATCAAACACAAGCCATTTGAATCCATGAGGAATATAACTCAGGATTTTTGTCAGTCCCCCTTTCTCTTTCTGCTCAGTAAGCCATGATCTTGATTCAAAACGCTTAAACATGACATAGGCTTCATCCTCATCGGAATAGTTACCGGTACTGCTGAAATTTTCCTTTAGTATTCTGAATTGTTCTGCTTTCTGTCTCAGGGTGGTTGCCTCCTGTTTAATAATGATCTCCTTACATTTATTTCGTCCCCAGTCGATATACAATTTCCCGATAAGACGCATCCCTGACATATCCAGCATCTTTATATCAACAGGAAAATCATAGGGTTCAAGATCAACAATATCACGGACAATTGTATCCGATATATCCATTATCTGAGCCTTTGCCAGCCGCAGATCAAAATAATGGTCAAGATGGCACGATTTGAGAGATATAGACTGATACCGGGATTCATAGAAAGTGACATCGCCATCTCCAAAGCTTGTTCTCTCAAAGCTTATTTCTGTATCATCCATTTCCATAAGATTAAAGTTCTTGGGGCCAGCTCCCATTTCTACTTTCTTGAACTGGATCTTACCGGCTTTACAGGATGCACCTTCAAAATTCACCTCTCCATTACCAAAGACTGAGCGGTTGAAGTTTACCCTTCCCGATCCGAAATCAACTGTTCTGAAGTCGACCCTGCTGTTTCCAAATTCTGCCCTTTCAAATGTGATATCACAATCACCAAATACTGCATAATGAAAATCAACCTTGCCTTCTGTTATTCGTGTCACCTTGAAGTTAAACCGTCCGCTATTGAAATGTGTATTGATAAAAAGAAGTTCCCCACCGTTGAATTCAGTATTTGCAAAGCTCACCTCCCCTTTTCCGAATTGAATATCCTGAAAATCCTTTATTCCGTCGTTAACAATGGTATTTTTAAACATAAAATCTCCTTCGCCAAAGACAGCGCCGGTAAATTCTATGTCACCGTTTCGGAAAAAAGCATTAGAAAAAATGACATTCCCTGTACCAAAATGTGCACCGGCAAAGGAGACTTTTCCTTTTCCGAAATGTGCACCGTCAAAACTGACCTCCCCGTCTGCAAAGGAGGCATATGAAAAATCATTACAGATGGTTGATTCAAAAAAGGCATTTTTAGCAGAAAATCCTTTAATGACAACTAATTCTTTCTTATCAATATTATTATGCCGCCTGAAAGCTGATAAGGAAAAGTCAGATATGTAGCAATTATCAAGGACAATATTCTTTCCCTTTTTTATAAGATCATAGATCTCATTGATATCGGCCACACCAAATAATTCATTATTAATCTCTTTACCTTCAGCATCATAGAAAGTTACTATAGCAGTGCGAGGACTGATACTACCGTCATCAGCTATATACTTTACATCTTTAATATTGACATGGTATTTTTTATACCCGGTTTTCATCAAGGCAGGATTTATTTGAAATACCAAGGTATAAAAAAAAATAATCAGTTCTAATCACTATCGCATGCAGAGTTCCCGATATGGGCAGTAAGAACATTTGCCCCAGTCATCGTTGGTCATGAAAAAAGGTTCATCCATGCTGAAAACAGCTTTCACCGTTGCATTAAAACAACTCATATATTCTTGTCGTACAGATGTATAATCATTTACAGGAATTTCATTGTTTCTTCCTGGCTTAATTTTGAGAAGATCTTCACCATGCGATTTTTTTATCTGATAAATTGAGGGTCTGACCTTTACATCCTGCTTTTCATTAAGATAACCCTCACAGTATAGCAGTGTCTGAAGCCAGCCATCATAATCCTTCTTCCTGTCATCCATAAACAGGTCTTCTATAGAACCTATAGAATCAGCTATTGTCCCTGTTTTGTAATCCAGAATTCTTGTTATGTCATCCTTCAGATCTACCCGGTCTATTACTCCTCCTGCTACAATGCTGATCGTGGTGTTTCCATCTTCGATATTTACCGGAAAACTTACAAGTTTCTCCAGATCAATAATAGTAAAGGGAGCCAGGGCTTTATCGGTCTTCAGTACCCTCATAATATATTCCGCCAATACCTCTCTGGCTATCAGCTCATTACCTGTAGCAATATTTTCATTTCCCCTTCCGAAGAATTCCCTGATACTCCTGCTTATAAGTCTGGAAACTACAGAAGGGTCTCTTATAAGTGAATCTAATGACTCAGCATCGACTATCTTACTTTTAAATACCTCGTAAAGGCTTCTCACAGCTTCATGCAGAATGGTCCCCAGCATTGCCGGATCAATTTCTCCGGTGATCTCATCAGGTTCTTTTAGTCCGCATATATACCTGTAATAGAACTTCATTCTGCAGTTTAACCAGGTATTGATAGCTGACGGAGAGAGTATCCGCCCTTGTTGTTCGGGCGAGAACCTTTCAATAAGCTTATGCTGGTGCTCTTCAGTACGGTCAATTATTTCACTTATGTTGCCCCGGGTTCTGATCTCGAAACTTAGATTAAGCATTTCAGGTTTAAGCAAAGGTTCATACTTCATCTGCTGAAGGAACCTGCTCATCTCCCCGCTTCTTAGTCCTTCGGGATTAGAGTTATACGTAAATGTCACGTTTTCGGCCCTTTGCAGGAGCCTGTAGAAATGGTATGCATACACCGACTCCCTGTGATTTATTGAAGGCAGGCCGAAAGCCTCGCGAAGACTGAAAGGTATGAATGAAGAAGCAGAAGTTAATGCCGGAAGGATCCCCTCATTGACTGACAGTATTACAAGGTTCCTGAAGTCAAGTGTCCTGGTCTCGAGAATACCCATCACCTGTATTCCCGAGAGAGGTTCCCCGGAAAATGGCACAGATTGGTTTCTTAAAAGCCGTTCGAGTAAACTTATCCAGGTATTTAAGGTCAATCCCAATTCCGGTGAGCCGGTAACGGCATCGAGCCTGTTTATTGAAAGCATTACCCTGTAAATGAATTCATTCCTTATACTTTTCCCGGTTGAATCACTCCCTGATTCTTCGCCATTATCTGAACCGGCTGATACTACCAATAACAACACCGATTTTAAATATTCCGAGAAGCTTGCAGGAGAAGCAGCTTTAATAAAAATAGTTATAAGGCCTTCGGAATCACTGAACCGGTCTGCCGGAACCATAACAAGGTTTTGTTCAGTAATATTTTTAATAATCTCCCTGTCGGCTTCACTCATAAGCTCAGCCAGAAGTCCGTTTTTTAACAGGCTTAGCACGTCCCTGTGATTGAAGAGTACGGTTCCGTCCTGTACCCTTGCATTTCGCTGCAAGTCGAGAAGATGTTTAACCAGGGAGTAGACCAGCGTCTGCCTCAGAGGGTAACCCATGGTAATGTTTATATCCTTTATATTCTCTGGGAGACTTGTAAGGACAGGCATAAGAAGGTTTTCATCGGCGAGTATGACTGCCGTTTCATGTGCGTTTTCGGGTGTAAGCCCGGGTATTTCACTTATCAGCTCAGGTATAAGTTTCACCTGTGCTACATCGGATGAGGTGTCAATAACACGCCTTATTACTGAAGCTGTCGGTTTTGATAGCATTGTTTCATAGCTACATTCACCGGGCATATCATTTCCAAAATATTTAAGGTTGTCCTTAAGAAAAAAGCCGGCGGAATTAAGCCTGCCCTCACTGATATACGAATTATCATAATCCCAGTAGAATTTTGCCCTCTCCTCATCCTTAAGCTTTGACATCAGCAATTTCTCGCATTCATTAAGGGCGTTGAATCCTGCAAAATGTATCAATTCCCATTTTATGCCTTTCAGTTTCTCCATTCCGGGACCCTCAATAACATCCCGGAAGATCATTCCTTCATAGGCAAGATTTTTTTCTTTAAGTGACCGCCTTAATCCTTCATAAATGTCATTCAGTAGTGACCAGACGCTATTAAACTCTTTTTTCTGATCTGACATTCTCTCAGGATCGAAATTGGTCCAGAAACGTTTTACAACATCAGCCTGCTCATCTGTAAGACCTCCAAACTCCCGATCTATATCTTTGATATCCTGTATATTATGAAATATTTTTGAAGCATCCACAAGATTTTTATCTACATCATCAAAGTCATTCAGAAGCATATCGCCCCAGAAGTAAAAATCATCAAAGGTCTCATTGCTTTTCCTGGCTGTGCGATATACTTTATAGAGTTCAAAGAGCAGTATCTCATTCTCTGCCAGCTGCAATTCCGATAACGACCTGAACAAATCATTGATGGTCATTATGGCCGGAGTCCAGGCTGGCTTGCTGATCTCTTTTGCAAGATATTTCAGGAAAAAGAGTCCTGCCCTGCGGTTTGGAAAGATAAGGCAATGGTTATTCAGACGGTCTCCGTATTCCGAATAAAGATGTTTTGCGATATGTTCTAGAAAGTAGATCATAATTTTCGGCTACCGGTTTTTACTTTTGTCTTTTGTCTTTATAATACTTCCCTTGCCAGGTGTCGAGCTCTTCGAGGCGTTTTTCGATGAGAGGGACGATCTGGTCGGTTCTTTTCTTTCCCCATCTTATTTCTGTGAGAAAACGAGGGGGAGCTTCCCCGGTAAAACGCTCCACAATAATTTCAGGATTCAGTCTCTCAAGAAATTTAATTATAAAATCAAGATAATCTTCCCATGTAAACAGGTGAAAATCAGCCGGATTATCACGATATTCGGTTTCCATTGCAGTTTCTCTGATTATCTGCAGCTGGTGGAATTTAACTGTTGTCAGCGGCAGCCCTGATATTATTTCCGCTTCGGCAAGCATCTCATTGCGCGTTTCGCCGGGCAGACCGAAAATGAAATGAGCACCTGTTTTTATTCCGAGTTTTTGAGTTGCTGCGACAGCATTTACTGCATCCTCAAATGAATGTCCCCGGTTGATTCTCTTAAGTGTTTTATCATAGCATGATTCAATGCCATATTCCACTGAGAGATAGCAACGCTGAGAAATATCCTTCAGCAATGCAAGCCTGTCATCATCTATACAGTCGGGTCGTGTACCGATAATCAGTCCTATTATTCCCGGATACTGCAATGCCTCCTCATATAATGATTTCAGGGTTTCAACAGGTGCGTAGGTATTTGAATATGCCTGGAAATAAGCAAGGTAGGACTCCGCTTTACGGTATCTCTTTTTATGGAACTCTATCCCTTCCTCTATCTGCCGGGAAACGGATTTTTCAGGGACGCAGTATGAAGGATTGAATGCATCATTGTTGCAAAATGTACAGCCTCCGGTACCTTTCGTACCGTCGCGGTTGGGGCAGGTGAATCCTGCATCAATGGACACCTTCTGTACTCTTGCTCCAAATAATTTTCTGAAGTAATCAGGGTATGCATTGAACCTCCTGGCATGTCCCCACGGGAATTCACTATTTTTCTTCGATTCCGGCATCAGGCTTCAACTATTTTATTTTTATCAACATACCACAGGTAACCTTTAATATCCCTGTATCCCATCTCTTTGAGCAGGTTGCGATACTGGTTTACCTGTCCGGTATAACGCTCATTCTCTTCACCAAACTTGAAATCGATTATTGTGGCATTATCACCTTTAATTATTATCCTGTCCGGCCGGCGGGTCTGACCTGACGGCAGGAGTATCTCTGCCTCTTTCATTACATTTAATCCGGGACTGAACCATTCCGATGCCGGAGATGATGAAATCAACTCCTCCAGTTTTTTCTCAAGCTGAGCGGTTTCAGATGAAGCTATTCTTCCCTCAAGCACCAGTTGCTTTACTGCAGCGGGAATATCATCTGCAGTATCAATGCTTTCGAAAACACTGTGCATCAGCTTCCCATAGTTTATCTTCTGCCTGATGGCTTCACCGCCTTCCGTAAAATAGTTTTCACCATGCAGCTTCAGCCGTAGTGATCCCGGTTTCCTGCTTACGATATAGTTCTTTGATATCAAATCCCTGTTCACCCGGTTTTCCTCTTTGCTTTCAGGGATCTTCCCGTACTCAAATATCTTATTTTCAACATCATAACAACCTGAAAGAATTATACCTGATTCACCGGCAGGATTTTCATCTGAAGTAACTGCATCCTTAAGGGTATTTGCAATACCTTCAGCTTTAGAGGGAGTTTCCGGAGCAAAAGCCCATATAGCATCAATTGCCCTAGTAAGTGCAACATAAAGAAGGTTAATGTTATCGATATGAACGGAAAATCTTTCATCGTTATAATAACCGGCAAATATGGTTTCAGCAAGAGCAGTGCCATACCTTACAGGCACTATCCCCAGTTCATCAAAGGGAGGTGACCCGGGCTGCACCCATAATATGGGTTGTTTTGAGGATTTATGATCCAGGTTCCATGAAATAAAAGGCAGGATAACGATCCTGAATTGAAGCCCTTTTGATTTATGGATGGTGAATACTCGTGCAGCATCCTGGTTTGCCGGCAGTACCAACGATTTTGTGTTGCCGGTTGTCTCCCACCACTCCAGGAATGACTGAATATCAGCACCTTTTATTCCTGAAAAACCAAGGATAAGATCCTGGAAAGCATCAAGATATGCAACATTCCAGGAATAGCTGCCCAGGCCAAAAAAGTCGATAATACTTTCTGTGGCCTCAAAGAGTGGCAGCTGTCCGGCCTTTATCATAAACTGTTCGTATCCTTCAGGAAAACGACCATGAGAACCATCCTCCAGAGTACTGCGGAAAAGAGGGATCTTATCTGCCTTTTCATATCCCGTGGCCAGCAGGTAAAACCTTAACATCTGAGCCCTGCTGATCATATCTACAGGATTATTAAGCACTTTTACTACCGATATGATGAAAGTAATGGCATGAGAACCGGACAGTAACAATGAATCATTTGAAACTATATTGTAATTATATTTATGTTTTTGCACCGGTCCGGCACCCGTGGTATACTCAATCATTCTCCTGACAACTGCTTCTCCATCCTTTGCTCCCCTTACTATAATACCGATATCTGAAGCCTTATATCCTTTATCCTGAACAGCTTCGATAACTGAAGGGAGTTTCTCAAGTACTATTTCTTCCCATTTCCGGGTAATCTTGCCGCGTTTACCATTTTCCTGTCCGTTCTTGGCTTCTCGTTCATCATCGATGAACTCAAGCCTGACATAACCCCCACTCTGTTTATCAGGATCGACCTGTATTGCTTCAGCATACAAATTTTTAAAGTCTGCTGAAGAGTGATCTTCTGAAAATGTCTCTTCGGTTTGTGCCGGGATTAATGAAAACAGAGAGTTGTTGAACCTGATAATATTTGAGCGGCTTCTCCAGTTAGTCACCAGCGGTTCACTCAGGAATCTCTTACTGTCAACCAGCTTATCTTTCATATCTGCAAGTATGTGCCAGTCGCTGTTCCTCCATCTGTATATCGATTGTTTGATATCGCCCACGACAAGATTGTCGCATCCACGGCCCATGCTTTCATTTATCAGCGGATCGATATTTTTCCATTGAAGACGTGATGTATCCTGGAACTCATCGATCATGTAATTCTCGTATATGTTACCGATCTTTTCATAAATAAAGGGTGCCTGGTCTTCCCCTGTTATCAGGCTGAGCACCTCGCCGGCCTCAGAAAGCAGAAAACTGTTCTCAGAAGAGGCAACCTGATGCACTTTGTTCAGCACATCGGTAAGAATTCCCAGAGCATATATGTTTAAAAGAATGGCAGTTGCACTTTTGTAATTTATGATATTACTGTCATAGAACATGAAAGCTTCCTTCAGATATTTCTCGAGTCCATTAGATATTGCTTCCACCAGCTGCGGAGCAGGATTACCGGATGACCAGACAGGGGCGGCATCGAGAATTTTCATAACATAAGAATTCGCTTTAATTATGTTTCCTGTTGCCAGAGATCTTATATAATTCGGTATCCCTCTTCCTTTTTGGTAAAACATGTCATCTGCGAGTTCATTTTCGATAAATATCTGCTCGCATTTTTTACCAAGAGTCTGCATATTTTCTTCAAAGGTTCTCTTCAGATTACGCAGCTTTTTGATATAGTCAAGAAGGAATTCTTTATTTTCAAGGTTAGCTCTCTCCTCATTTGAAAGGATCCTGAATTTCTCCTTAAAAAGCTCTTCTGCCAATCTCATAATGTCACCCCTGAGGTCCCAGCTTCTTTCCTCCTCAAGATTAGCAATAACATATTGGTTAAGCCATTTTCTTAACTGGCTATCGCCTGCTGAGGAGGCGATCATTTCATCAACGGCCGTTGAGAGTATTATGCTGTGATCCAGCTCTATATTGAATCCGGAATGAAGACCGGCTTCTCTTGTGAATGCACGAAGCACTTTCTGAAAAAATGCATCGATGGTACATACCGAGAAACGCGAGAAATCGTGGAGTATTGAAAAGAGAATCTCCCCGGCTTCCTGCCTGATGTTCTCCTCGCTCCTGCCGGTATCTTTTACCAGTCCGGGCATGTATTCGGATTTACCTCCTGTAGAGAGGATATGAAGTTGATCCAATATCCGGCTTTTCATTTCGGCGGTGGCCTTGTTAGTAAATGTCACGGCCAGTATTTTACGGTAGTTATACCGCGATCTGAAAAGATGTGTCAGGTAAATACCTGCAAGTCTGAATGTTTTGCCCGATCCTGCGGATGCGCTGTATATAGTAAGGGTGCCGGTTCCCATATTATAAAGATAATTCTTTTTTCTACCTTTGGCCCATGAAAAAACGCGTAATCATCGGCCTCTCCGGCGGTGTCGACTCCAGTGTGGCGGCATGGGTACTGAAGGAACAGGGTTATGATGTAGCGGGTCTCTTTATGAGGAACTGGCACGATACTACCGGTTTGCTTCAGAGCGATTGTCACTGGGAAGATGACCTGATGTTTGCCGAGATGGTGGCAAAGAAGCTAAAGATACCTTTTCATTTTGTAGATCTGAGTGAGCCTTACAAGAAGAGAGTTATTGATTATATGTTTTCAGAGTACGAAAAGGGACGTACTCCCAATCCGGATATACTATGTAACCGGGAAATTAAATTCGATTCATTTGCAGAAGAAGCCAGAAAATTAGGAGGTGACTTTGTTGCCACGGGTCACTACTGTATAAAAGACGAAATAAGTGTAAACAACACACTTATTTACAGACTCCTTGCAGGGGAGGATAAAAACAAGGATCAGAGTTATTTCCTGTGCCAGGTAAGTCAGGAGCAGCTTGCCGGTGCACTTTTTCCCATAGGCAACCTTACCAAAGCCGAGGTACGTAAAACAGCTGACAGGGTCGGGCTTGCAACTGCCCAACGTAAAGATTCACAGGGAATCTGTTTTGTCGGAAAGGTGGATCTGCCGACCTTCCTGCAGCAGAAGCTAAAGGCCAGAAAAGGCAATACTGTTGAAATAAACACAACAGATGGCATCAAAGTGTGGGAAGCAGGACTTCCCGATGACAATATTTCGGATGATGAACTTAAATCAATTATTGAACCTCATGATTTTGAACATCTTTCAGGTAAAGTTATCGGCACACATAACGGAGCCCATTTTTTCACTATCGGCCAGAGGAAAGGAATAAACATTGGAGGATATAAAGAACCCCTATTTATTATAGGAACTGATGTTAATAAAAATATCTTGTATGTTGGCGAAGGGCAGTCACATCCGGGACTCTACAGGAAAGGGCTGCTGGTAAAGAAAGATGAGATCCACTGGATCAGAGCTGATCTTGCCATGGATGAAGGTGAAAGTCGTGAATATATGGTAAGGATCAGGTACCGCCAGCCGTTGCAGAGGGCAAAGCTATTCAGACGAAAAGAAGGTATATATATCATATTCAATAAGTTACAGCGAGGTATCGCAGCAGGGCAGTTTGCCGCATGGTATAAGGGTGATGAGGTAATTGGGTCGGGAGTGATAAGCCAGTAATCAGCAGTTGGCAATTGGCAGTTGGCAATAACTCCCTTTCTCCCACCCCTTAGTGTTTCCGGATTCCGGGTTCAGCGTTCCGGGTTCAGCGTTCCGCGTTTCTTGGTCTGTCATAACGAGGATTCGCGATTTATCGGGAAGACGAAGCAATCTTCTCCTGCATCTCAAGTATCATCTGTTCAAGTTGCTCTATTTTATGGTCTTGTGAATCGATCTGTTCCTGCTGTTCTTTAATTATCTCCAGGTTATAGAGTGAAACAAGCTCATAACTGAGAGCCATTGGTTCACCGTCTTTATAAATTACCAGGTTATTCAGTCCCAGTTCATCGAATCTTTCAGCAATATATCCTATATTCCTTTCACCGGTTGCAATATCAGTAAATGATACTGGTTGTGCATTAAGAATCTTATAAAAATCCTCCTTAAGAGGTTCAATATCTTTCTTTGTTTTTTCTGAAGAGCTGGCATAGTAGAAATCATCATTAAATACTTTCAAGTAAGATCCGGATGATGTTCCGGTAAGACCAGCTACCGCAAGTGTTGTTCCGGGTGATACGGTTCCGATTCCCACATTTCCATTTTTCAATACTGTAACTGCATTTTGCCTTGAAGTATTACTTTGACCATTACCAATAATAAATATGGGATCTGCATCCACCCAGGTAAATGCGGTAGACGACGAGGTAATTGAATCATTATATTCTCCAACTACGAAGGAGCTTCGGGATCTAGCTATGGTACCTCTACCTATAGCAGCAGTATAATAACCTTTTGCAATAGCACCCTGACCTATAGCAGTAGTATTTGTTCCTTCTGTCTTGGATTGGGTACCCATGGCAAAGGAAGCTAAACCCCCTGCTTTTGATCCATATCCTCCTGCTATTGAATAAGCACCATTTGACCTACTACTGTAGCCCATAGCAAATGAACTTCGTCCAATAGATTGTGAAAACTCCCCCATAGCTACGGATTGGGGTCCACTTGCATTTGTATTTTGTCCCATCGATGTTGATATGCGCCCGCTTGCTACCGTATAATATCCCATAGCTGTTGAACAGTAGTTGGTGGCAGTCGAATAAGATCCTATAACTATTGATAAATCTCCCAACGCAGCTGATTTAGTACCTAGTGCTGTTGAAAAATCACCGGAAGCCGTATCAGCTACCCCCAATGCGATTGAACCTACGCCTGTTGAAATGGAACCTTGTCCGATAGCAAAAGAATAGTCACCTAATGCTTTGGTTACATCTGTTGGATTACCTAAGGTATCAATACCTGCACTACCAAATGAAAAACTGCGGTACCCGTTTGAAATGGCTCCTCTACCAAATGCGTAACTTTCTGAATTACCAGCCTTTGCATCTTCCCCGAGAGCAAATGTGTTAATTTCACTTGCTACAGCATTTTTTCCAATTGCAGTTGAGTAATCACCCCTCGCTATAGCTTTATATCCTAAGGCCTGAGAATAATTACCGATTGCTTTTGATTCGAAGCCGCTGGCAAATGAATTCACTCCCACACTATCCGGATCTTCAATCAATACCTTCCCTGTCAGAAAAGCATTTTTTACAGGATACCACAAAATCCTGTTCTGTGCCGGATTTATTGTATCATCTGCACTTGTAGCAACATTAAAGAAATTTGTGTTATTCCCATCTCCCTTTGTCTGGTCAAATCCACCAATGGCAAATCCTCCTTTGGGACCTTTAGATGCATCATCAATATAGATCCTTACACTGTCATTGCTGACCGTTAGCAGCTTCTGCGGATAACCTTTATCAGTGCCATAGCCACCGATAGCAAATCCTCCTTTGACGCCCTTTTCATCAGTATCTGCATTGTCGACATAGATCCTAACACTGTCGTCACTGATAAAAAGAAAATCCTGTATATCAGCTTTATCTGTTCCGTATCCCCCTATGGCAAAACCTCCCTTTACTCCTTTGCCTGACTGATTTATATAAACCCTTACAGTATCAGGCTTTACAATAAGATAGGGTTGTGATGTTCCTTTATCGGTGCCAAAGCCTCCAATTGAAAAGCCTCCTTTTACTCCCTTTTCTCCATCATCGACATATATCCTTACCCCTTCATTATAAACAGCAAAGACAGTCTGTCCGGTATTGTTCTTTACCTCAAACAGGGCTTCATCAAGTTCCGTTGTGGTGCCTTTAATACCGAGTTTCTCGATTGGTCCTTCAACATCCTTTGCAACAAGCGAATATGGTACTGCCCATATCTGGGTCGTACCCATTTCTGTCATCCCTGAACCAATGTCAATCCATGTTTTCAGGTAAAGTGGCTCTGCATTCCAGTCTATTTCAGAAAAAGAGGGTGCTGATCCTCCACCGGGAGTACCTGTACCAACCACTATCGACATCAATCCATACTGGGTAGTCTGAATATCATCATAGGTCTCACTCCAGATAAGTGTGGATGCAGCAGTCTCAATATCGATCTGTACATCAAGTACTTCTTCAGCCATGATCTCACCTGTCCCATCCCGCACAAGGGCCTGGTAATTAAATCCCTGCGGAACCTGAGAAGATAAAAGACAAAAGTTAAAAGATAAAAGTATCATCAGAACAATCGTAGAGACGTTCGATCCAAACGTTTTTTTGTTTCTGGCTGATAAAATAACATTGAAGAAGTTAAGGAAAAGTTTCGTTTTCATTATTAAAAGGCGTTATGGCGTAAAGGCACATTGGCGCAATGGCTTTCAGCCGGGTTAAATGATTCAAAACAAGTTATAAAATCAAGTTAAGATAAAATAAAATAAAAAGTAAATCAATTTTTTTTGACCAATGGAGAAAATATTCGATATTCGATGAATATTAGGAGATGTAACAAAATGTAAATTCTGCAAGATGTTTTTTACCACGGATTACACGGAGATACACGGAGTGTTCTCGCACTCACGCCATCCCGCCTTCTTCTTCTTTCCGCTGTCATTGCGAGTCCCGCGTCAGCGGGACGAAGCAATCTTCATCTCCATTTCGCTGATCATACCCTTAAGCTCATCGATCTGAGATTGCTGCGATTCGATCTGTTCCTGTTGTTCTTTTACAGCCTGCAATAAAACTGATGACATTCTCGTATAATCAATACTTAAGAAGCCTTTGGAATCTGTACTGACCAATTCAGGGAAATACAGTTGTACTTCCTGAGCTATTAGTCCAATCTGGCGCCCTGATGGATGAGTCTTCTGGTCGATAAATTCAAAATATATTGGATCAATTTTATCCAAAAAAGGTAAAACATCGTTTAATTCTTCAATTCTGGTCTTAATCCTTGCATCTGAATTTTCTGCTAAGGTACCAGCTATGGTCATATTCCCATCTTTATAAAGGGTAAGGGCATTTGAAGTATTGTAGCTCTCAACCCCATTACCATTACCAGCGACAAATAAAGGTTCAGTATCTTCCCATGAATTTGTTGTTCCTTGAATCTCATTATATCGTCCTATCACTAATGAGCAATATGCCTGCGCTGTAGTTGACCTTCCCATTGAAGTGGAGAAATCGCCGGATGCAGTGGTACTGGCTCCAAATGCAGTTGAGATATGTCCGGAAGCAACTGTTTCCCATCCCATTGCTGTAGAGGTGTGACCTGAAGCAGCTGTTTCGGCTCCAATTGCTACAGAATATGGCGATGAGGCAATCGTACCACTTCCCATTGCTATTGCATGTCCTCCGGACGCAGTTGAAGAATACCCTAACGCTGTAGAATTATAGCCTGATGCTGTTGTTAAACTTCCCATTGCTACTGAATAATTGCCGGAAGCGGTTGTTTTATCTCCAAATGCTGTGGATAAATATGCTGTAGCAGATGTCTTATATCCGAAAGCTGATGAATACCAATCTGTTGCTTTTGTTTTATAACCCATAGCCAGTGAGTATTCTCCGCTTGCTTCAGAACCAAGTCCGATTGAAAATGCACCTTCCTTTATAGCCTGTGCTCCCATTCCGACTGCTACGGCATAATCTAAAGTCGCTTTTGTATTCCCTGTAGTGACTCCTGCTGAATCTCTACCTATAAAACCCAGCGCAAAGCTTCCCAGTCCGCTTGCTTCAGCACCAGTACCTAAAGCAAAAGCATCCTGCGCGCTCGCCAGCGCATTGTAACCAAAGGCATAACTGCCGCTTTCTTTTGCAGTTGCTCCTTTACCAAATGAAAAAGAGCTCAATCCTGTTGATTTTGCACCATCCCCGAACGCAAATGAATTGTCTTTATGAGCAACGGCATTGTTACCGATTGCAGTTGAATAATTACCTCTGGCTATAGCCAGATATCCCATTGCCTGCGACCAGCCTCCGACAGCTTTTGATTGAAATCCGCTGGCAAATGAGTTCTCACCAACGCTATCCGGCTTTTCAATTAAAACTCTTCCCGTCATAAAAGCATTCTTCTGCGGGTACCACAGGATCCTGTTTTGTGAAGGATTGATAATATAGGTTGTATCCATGGATACATCAAAATAATGACTCTCCTCTCCCTTCGTGCTACCATATCCTCCTATTGCAAAACCACCTTTTACTCCTTTGTCCGAGGCAGCCTTATCCAGATAGATCCTTACACTGTCATTGCTGACTGTGAACAGATCCTGTATCAGACCTTTTGCTGCTCCGTAACCACCTATAGCAAAGCCTCCCTTTACTCCCTTTGGAATATCATCATCAGCATTATCAACATATATCCTCACGCTGTCATCGCTTACAAACAGGAAGTTCTGAGGTTCAGCCTTATCAGCACCATAACCACCAATAGCAAATCCTCCCTTTACACCTTTACCTGATTGATTTATATAAACCCTTACAGTATCAGGTTTTACAATAAGATAGGGTTGTGACGTTCCCTTATCGGTGCCAAAACCTCCAATTGAAAAGCCTCCTTTTACTCCCTTTTCCCCATCATCGACATATATCCTTACCCCTTCATTATATACAGCAAAGACAGTCTGTCCGGTATTGTTCTTTACCTCAAACAGGGCTTCATCAAGTTCCGTTGTGGTGCCTTTAATACCGAGTTTCTCAATCGGTCCTTCAACATCCTTTGCCACAAGCGAATATGGCACTGCCCATATCTGGGTCGTACCCATCTCAACCATTCCTGAACCAATGTTAATCCATGTTTTCAGGTAAAGTGGCTCTGCGTTCCAGTCTATTTCAGAAAATGAGGGTGCTGATCCTCCATTAGGAGTACCTGTACCAACAACAATCGACATTAATCCGTACTGGGTTGTTTGAACAGCAATATGGGTCTCACTCCAGATAAGTGTGGATGCGGCAGTCTCAATATCGATCTGTACATCAAGTACTTCTTCAGCCATGATCTCACCTGTCCCATCCCGCACAAGGGCCTGGTAATTAAATCCCTGCGGAACCTGAGAAGATAAAAGACAAAAGTTAAAAGATAAAAGTATCATCAGAACAATCGTAGAGACGTTCGATCCAAACGTTTTTTTGTTTCTGGCTGATAAAATAACATTGAAGAAGTTAAGGAAAAGTTTCGTTTTCATTATTAAAAGGCGTTAT
>Ga0315553_10001848_pt1 | contig 17319 bp, 14 predicted proteins | sample SalMarSW160140MG_FD_203099 | JGI IMG/M metagenome (GOLD analysis project Ga0315553, IMG submission 203099) | Salt marsh sediment microbial communities from the Plum Island Ecosystem LTER, Massachusetts, United States - Salt Marsh Sediment SW1601-40 ... | reverse complement strand
GGTGGTCCTGTTCGCGGTGCTGCCATGGGGAACGCGGGCACAGGAGGAAGAAGGCGAAGCGATCCTCGGCACGATGCCGGGCGCGCCCGCACGTCCGATGCTGGTGCGCAAGGCCGTTGGCACCTCAATCGTGGCGGCGGCCGTCGTCGGGCTTCTGTGGCTGGCGGTCGACGTCTATGGACTAAGCATCCAGGCGATCGGCAGCTGGTTGGACCTAAGGCAATAAAAAAAGCAAGGCCTTCCGGCCTTGCTCACCGAGTTCCGCGTCTTAACCCCTCATCTAGAACCCACGGTCCAAAAGGCGCTTGGACCTTGCTATCTGGGCTCTGCGGCAGCAGCCATACGGCGCGCCCGAGGGGATCTTCCTCCCAAGACTTAGACCGCGATGCCTTTTTGTTTGGACTGGCAGCCATTGCGGCGCCCGTCCCGTGTTATTGGAGAACAACCTACCCAACCTCGTCCCGCTTGTCACTAATTTGTGCATCGCCGCTAAAATTTTCGCGCGAATCGCGTGTTCGACCCCAAGTACGCCAGTGGCTCCTTGTTGGCGACCGACTTGTGGCCGCCGTCCCGCCCCGCGACCGCGGCTGCCGGCGAAAGGGCTTGTGTTCTCATGACCATACCGATTGACTGCGGCGCCGCCCGGGGCCACGAGGAACGCGGTTGAAATGCGCCTGTCCCACTACTTCCTGCCGATTCTGCGCGAGACACCGAAGGAAGCTGAAATCGTCTCGCACCGCTTGATGCTGCGTGCCGGCATGGTCCGTCAGCAGGCTGCTGGAATCTATTCCTGGCTGCCACTTGGCCAACGAGTGCTCGCCAAGATCGAGCAAATCGTCCGCGAGGAGCAGGATCGCGCTGGCGCCATCGAGATTCTGATGCCGACCATCCAGCCGGCCGACCTGTGGCGGGAAAGCGGGCGCTACGACGACTACGGCAAGGAGATGCTGAGAATCTCGGACCGCCACGAGCGCGACTATCTGTTCGGCCCGACCAACGAGGAGATGGTGCACGACATCTTCCGCGCCTACGTCAATTCGTACCGGTCACTGCCGCTCAACCTCTATCACATCCAATGGAAGTTCCGCGACGAGGTGAGGCCGCGATTCGGCGTCATGCGCGGGCGCGAATTCCTGATGAAGGATGCCTATTCGTTCGATCTCGACGAGGCCTCGGCGCGCGCTGCATACGACAAGATGTTCGTCGCCTACATGCGCACCTTCAGCCGGATGGGGCTGACGGCGATCCCGATGCGGGCCGAGACCGGGCCGATCGGCGGTGACCTCAGCCACGAGTTCGTAGTACTCGCCGAGACCGGCGAGTCCGGCGTCTACTGCGATTCGGCGATCCTCGATCAGCCGGTGCCTGGCGAGGACGTCGACTACGATGCCGACCTCAGGCCGTTGATCGCACCGTGGATGTCGTACTACGCCGCCACGGAGGACGTGCACGAAGTGGAGCGCTTTGAGCGCGAGGTGCCGCCCGAGCGGCAGCGCGATACCCGCGGTATCGAGGTCGGCCAGATCTTCTATTTCGGCACCAAGTACTCGGAGCCGATGAGGACGATGGTATCGGGGCCAGATGGGGTCGAACGGCCCGTGCACGGCGGCTCCTACGGCATCGGCGTCTCACGCCTGGTCGGCGCCATCATCGAGGCAAGCCACGACGAGGCTGGCATCATATGGCCAGATAGCGTCGCGCCGTTCGAAGTCGGCCTGATCAACCTCAAAGTCGGTGATCCGGCCGTCGATGCAGCAGCAAGCGGCCTTTACAACAGCCTCACGAAAGCCGGAATCACGGTGCTTTACGATGACCTCGATCAGCGGGCCGGTGCCAAGTTCGCCACCATGGACCTGATCGGGCTGCCGTGGCAGGTGATCGTCGGGCCGAGGGGGCTGGAGAAGGGCGAGGTGGAAATAAAGCGGCGAGCGACCGGCAGGCGCGAGACGCTGGGCCTTGATGCGGTCATGGGCCGCCTCGGGGCCTGAGCGGCGCGAAGGAGCAGGGATCAGCATGGCCGCCCCGATTAGCACCAGGCCGTTCGCCCGGTTCGAATGGATGATCGCCGCGCGCTATATGCGCCCGCGCCGGCGATCGTCGGGATTGATCATTTCGCTGATCTCCCTCATTGGCATCATGCTGGGCGTGCTTGCGCTGATCGTGGTGATGGCCGTGATGAACGGTTTCCGCGCCGAGCTCATCGACAAGATCCTCGGCCTCAACGGCCATTTCATCGTCAACGCCATGGACACACCACTGACGGACTACGATCCGGTGGCGGAGCGCATCGCAAGCGTGCCCGGCGTCGATGCAGCGATTCCGCTAGTCGAGGGGCAGGCCCTTGCCAGCGGCGAGAACGCCTCGAGCGGCGTGCTGGTTCGCGGACTGCGCCGGCAGGACCTGCCGCAAGTGCATGGCATCTTCGACAACGTGCGGCTGGGGACCTTCGACGACTTCGGCGAATCGCCGGGGGTGGCGATCGGCACGCGGCTGGCCACCGACCTCGGCCTCACTATCGGTTCGAACCTGACGCTCGTGCAGCCGCGCGGCAGCATCACGCCACTGGGCGTGACGCCACGGATTAAGGCTTATCCAGTGAAAGCGATCTTCGAAATCGGCATGTCGGAGTACGACGCGACTGTCGTCGTCATGCCGTTTTCGGAGGCGCAGATCTACTTCAACACGGAGGATGAGGCGAGCGCAATCGAGATCTACCTCCATGACGCCGACGCGGTCGACGCCTTGCGGCCGGCGATTGAGCGGGCGGCCGAGCGCCAAGCGCTGCTGACCGACTGGCGGCAGCGCAATACGACGTTCTTTTCGGCCCTGGAGGTCGAGCGCGTCGCCATGTTCCTGATACTCAGCCTGATCGTTCTGGTGGCCGCGCTCAACATCATCTCCGGCTTGATCATGATGGTGAAGGACAAGGGCCATGACATCGCGATTCTGAAGACAATGGGAGCGACGCGCGGTGCCATCATGCGCGTGTTCTTTATCGCTGGCGCGTCGATCGGCACCATTGGCACGTTCGCCGGACTGGCGCTCAGCATGGTGGTCATCGCCTATATCGATCCGATCCAGCAGTTCGTGGAACGGCTGACGCGCACCGAGATATTCTCGCCGGAGCTGTACTTCCTCAGCCAGCTGCCAGCCGATATGGATGCCGGCGAGACGATCTGGGTGATCGTCATGGCGCTGGCGCTGTCGTATCTGGCGACCCTCTACCCGGCGTGGCGGGCCGCACGGCTCGATCCTGTTGAAGCGTTGCGCTACGAATGAGCGCGACCCACCAACGCACTGGCACACGAGCGCGGCGGCCGCTCCTGCGCTTGGCCTCGATCGAGCGTCACTACAGCGATGCGGCCGGGCGCCTCACCGTTCTTGACGGCGCCGACCTCGATGTCCATCCGGGCGAGATGGTGGCGCTGGTGGCGCCGTCGGGCGCTGGCAAATCGACTCTTCTGCACATCGCCGGCCTTTTGGAGCGGCAGGACGCGGGCGACGTGATCATCGCCGGACGACCGACCAGCAGGCTGTCGGATCAGGAGCGAACCGCACTCCGACGCGTCCAGATAGGCTTCGTCTACCAGTTCCACCACCTGTTGCCGGAGTTCACGGCGCTCGAAAACGTTATGATGCCGCAACTGATCCGCGGCATGCACCGCGGCGAGGCCATGCGCCGGTCGATGCAGCTTCTCGCCTACATGCGGGTCCAGGAACGCGCCACCCACCGGCCGGGAGAGCTGTCGGGCGGCGAGCAGCAACGGGTCGCAATCGCCCGCGCCGTGGCCAACGCACCGCGGATTCTGTTTGCTGACGAGCCCACCGGTAACCTCGATCCGCACACCTCCGGCCACGTTTTCGACGGGCTGATCAGGCTGGTGCGCGCCTCCAGGCTCGCCGCGCTGATCGTCACCCACAACCCGGACCTTGCTGCCCGCATGGACCGGCGGATTACGCTCAGGGACGGCAAGGTCGTCGAACTCGGCTGGCCCAAGGCCGCAACCCACCGGGCTGCTCCCCGCGGCCGCGGCGAGGTGGCCGGATAGCTGGCCCACCCGGCGCATTGGAGGAGACGCGGGGCCGGACAAAACACGGAGGCCGTGGTGCTCTACCTTCTCGCCAAGGCGCTGATATCCGGCGCGATCGTCGCCGTCGCCTCAGAGGTCGCGAAGCGGAGCCCGGCGTTCGCGGCGCTGATCGTCTCGCTGCCGCTTGTCTCCATCCTCGCTATGATGTGGCTCTGGAACGACACCGGGGACACCCAGCAAGTCACCGGTTTGGCGTTCGGGACGTTCTGGTTCGTCCTACCGTCGCTGCCGATGTTCCTGGTGCTGGCGGCGATGCTTCGCTACGGCGTCCCTTTCCTGGCCGGCGCTCCTCAGCGCGTGTGCACTGACGGTCATTCTCTACTTTGCAATGGTCTGGCTGCTCGACCGGTTCGGTATCACGCTTTGAGGGAGGTTGCGCCTCAGCCGTGGACAGGCGCACGCCGTGCATGGACAGTACGTGACGGCGTTGCCATGACTCCGGGTGGGGAGAGCACCGCGCCATGAGTCGCGTCGCCAACGACATCGGTTTCGTTCATCTGCGAGTCCATTCGGCGTACTCGCTGCTCGAGGGGGCGCTGCCGATCAAGCGGTTGGCCGAGCTCGCTGTCGCCAACGAGATGCCCGCGCTTGGCATCGCGGACACCGGCAACCTGTTCGGAGCGTTGGAGTTCTCCACGACCATGGTCGAGAACGGCATCCAGCCGATCATCGGCTGCGAGGTCGCGATCGATTTCGGCGACGGTAACGAGGCGGCATACGCCGGCGCCCAGCACCGGCGCGCATTCAGTGACATCGTCCTCATCGCCGCCAGCGAGGCCGGGTACTGGAATCTGGTCAAGCTGGTCTCCGGATCGTTCATGGAAAACGAGGCTGGGGTGCAGCCGCACGTGCCGGCAGCACGTCTTGGCGAACATGCCGACGGGCTGGTCGCATTGACGGGTGGGCCCGGCGGGCCGATCGGCCTGGCGATCGCCGCGGGGCAAGCAGAGCTCGCCGCGGCGCGGCTCGAGCGGCTGGCGGGGCTCTTCGGCGACCGTCTCTACGTGGAGCTCCAGCGCCATGGCCTGCCAGCCGAGCAGGCGGTGGAGCCGCACCTCCTCGCGCTCGCCTATGAGCGCTCGTTACCGTTGGTTGCGACCAACGAGGCGTTCTTCCCGACCCGCGAGGACTATCAGGCCCACGATGCGCTGATCGCCATCGCGGAAGGAGCCGTGATCGCTGACGAGAATCGGCGGCGCCTGAGCGAGGAGCACTATTTCAAAAGCCGCGCCGAAATGGTCGAGCTGTTTGCTGACCTCCCGGAAGCGACTGACAATACGGTGGAAATCGCGATGCGGGCGACCTGGTGGCCGCGCACCCGCAAGCCGATCCTGCCGCGCTTCGCAGACGCCGGCACTGACACCGCGGCAGCCGATCGGGCAGAGGCGGCGATGCTAAGGGACGCAGCCCATGCCGGGCTCGACAAGCGCCTCGCCGACCACGGCCTCGCACCGGGTCTCAGCCGGGACGACTACCGGAAGCGCCTCGACTACGAGCTCGGCGTCATCGAGGGGATGAAATACCCGGGCTACTTCCTGATCGTTGCCGATTTCATCCAGTGGGCGAAGAAGCAAGGCATCCCGGTAGGGCCGGGGCGCGGTTCCGGCGCCGGTTCCGTCGTCGCTTGGGCGCTTACGATCACCGACCTCGATCCTTTGCGCTTTGATCTCATCTTCGAGCGCTTCCTCAACCCCGACCGGGTGTCCATGCCCGACTTCGACGTCGACTTTTGCCAGAACCGTCGCGACGAGGTAATCCAGTACGTCCAGGCGAAGTACGGTGCCGACCAGGTCGCCCAGATCATAACGTTCGGAACGCTGCAGGCGCGCGCGGTCATTCGCGACGTCGGCCGCGTGCTGCAGATGCCATACGGCCAGGTCGACCGCCTCGCCAAGATGGTGCCGCAGAACCCAGCCAATCCGGTGAAACTGGAGCGTGCGATTGCCGACGACCCGCGCTTCGAGACGGAGCGCCAGAGCGACCCACTGGTCGACCGGCTACTGGTCATCGCCCAGAAGCTTGAGGGCCTCTACCGCCACGCTTCCACCCACGCTGCCGGCGTCGTCATCGGCGACCGGCCGCTTGACCAGTTGGTGCCCCTCTACCGCGATCCGCGTTCTGGCATGAAGGTCAGCCAGTTCAACATGAAATGGGTCGAGCAGGCGGGACTGGTCAAATTCGACTTCCTGGGCCTCAAGACCCTCACGGTGCTCGATCTCGCCGTCAAGCTCGTCAGGCGGCGCGGCATCGATGTCGACCTCTCACGAATTCCACTCGACGATGCAAAGAGTTACGAGCCCCTGGCGCGCGGTGAGACGGTCGGCATTTTCCAGCTTGAGTCGGGCGGCATGCGCCGCGCGGTCATCGACATGCGACCCGACCGCTTCGACGACCTGATCGCGCTGGTGGCGCTCTATCGCCCAGGCCCGATGGCCAACATCCCGACCTACTGCCTGCGCAAGCACGGCATGGAGCGGCCCGACTACATCCATCCGCGGTTGGAGCCGATCCTCAAAGAAACATTCGGCGTCATCGTCTATCAGGAACAGGTGATGCAGATCGCGCAGGTGTTGGCCGGCTATACGCTTGCCGAAGCCGACCTGTTGCGCCGCGCCATGGGCAAGAAGATACGCTCGGAAATGTCGGCGCAGCGCGACCGCTTTATCTTTGGCGCCGTCGACGACGGGGTCGACCGATACCAGGCGGAGTCGATCTTCGAGCTACTTGCCCGTTTCGCCGAGTACGGCTTCCCCAAAGGCCACGCCGCCGCCTACGCGCTCGTCGCCTACCAGACCGCTTACATGAAGGCGAACCATCCAGTTGAGTTCATGGCGGCGTCGCTGACGTTCGAGGCTGGGAATACCGACAAGATCGCCGAGTTTCGACGCGAGGCAATCCGGCTCGGCATCACTGTCGAGGCGCCGTCGATCAATCGCGGCGGCGTCGACTTCGATGTCGCCGACGGCCGCATCCTCTATTCGCTGGCGGCGCTGAAGGGCGTTGGCAGCCAGGCGATCGAGCATCTGATCGCGGTGCGCGGCGAGCGTCCGTTCCGCGACGTTGCCGATTTCGGCCGGCGCATCAACCCGAGGATCATCAACAAACGCACCTTGGAGAGCCTGATCGCGGCGGGCGCCCTCGACGACCTCGAGCCGGACCGGGCGCGGCTGACCGCCGCCGTTGATCGCATCCTCGGCATGGCGAGCCACGTCCAGGAGAGCGTGGCAACCGGGCAGGGCGACATGTTCGGCGACGTCGAGGAGCGCCGGCCGCTCCTCCTGCCCGTGGCGGAACCGTGGCTGCCGGCGGAGAAACTGACGCGCGAACACAACGCCGTCGGCTTCTACTTGTCGGCGCATCCGCTCGACGAATACCGAACGGTGCTCGGGAAGATGCGGGTCCAGACCTGGGCCGAGTTTTCGGAAGCGGTGCGCAACGGGGCCACCGCTGGCCGTTTGGCCGGGACGGTAACGGCCCGCCAGGAACGCCGTATCCGCTCGGGCAACCGCATGGCGGTGGTGCAGCTCTCGGATCCGACTGGCTCCTTCGAGGCGGTCCTGTTCTCCGAGACCTTGGCGGAGTACCGGGACTTGCTGGAACCCGGCCGCTCGGTCGTGGTCCTCGTCGGCGCCGAGGAGCGGCCGGAGGGCATCAACTTGCGCATCCAGTCGGTGGAATCCCTTGATGCGGTGATGGCCACCCTGAAGAAGATTCGCGTGTTCGTGCGCGATGCTTCGCCGTTACCGAGCGTCGACAAGCATCTCGGGGGCCCGGGCGAGGGCGAGGTGAGCCTGATCCTCGTCCTTGACGAAGGTCGCCGCGAGGTCGAGGTGCGCCTGCCCGGACGCCGGCCGGTGACGCCGCAGATCGCCGGCGCCCTGCGCGCGGTTAAGGGCGTGATGCAGGTCGACCTCGTCCAATAAGTCCTCATCCCGATTGCGCATGGGACGGCCATCGACCATCGTGCGCCGTCCGCCGTGAATCGCCAGCCGGCCCCAAGCATGGCACGAGGGATCGCCCATGTTCGCTTCCTTCTTCCCGACACCCAGACCGTTCTTCATTTCTGCTGTCGTGTGGACAGTGGTCTGCATGGCCTTGTGGTACCTCTTCGCCCGCGACCTCGGGCCATCCCTCAGTCTCGGCGGGTTGATCGGATTCGGCTACCCGGCGGCCCTGCCCGAGGCTGCCGACGAAGCCGTCCAGGCCGTGTTCCAGGCCACACAAACTCGGGCGATCGACGTCTGGCTCTACCAATACATGATCATCGTCGGCGCGGTCTTCGCGCTGGTGTGGAACCGCGTTGCGCCGCATCCGTGGTTCTGGTGGTCGGTGGTCGCTTCGTCGGTGATTCTGTTCATCGTCTGGTTCCAGGTGCAGCTCGACGTGCTGATCAACGAGTGGTTCGGCACGTTCTACGACCTGATCCAGAACGCGCTTGCTTCTCCGGACGCGGTGACCTTTCCGGAGTACATGGCGCAATTGGCGACGTTCATCACCATCGCCATGGTCTATGTCGCTGTCGCTGTCGCCAACCGCTTCCTAGTCAGCCATTTCATCTTCCGCTGGCGCACCGCCATGAACGACTACTACGTCGCCAATTGGCAGAAGCTGCGCCACATCGAGGGCGCCTCGCAGCGTGTCCAGGAGGACACCATGCGTTTCGCCGGCGTCATGGAGGGGCTCGGTGTAAGCCTCGTCGATTCAGTCATGACGCTCATCGCCTTCCTGCCGATCCTGTGGGGCCTGTCGGCATACGTCAAAGTGCTGCCCATCATCGGCGAGGTGTCGCAAGCGCTCGTGTTCGTTGCGATCCTATGGTCGGTGGTCGGGACCGCGCTGGTGGCGGCCGCCGGGATCCGGCTTCCCGGACTGGAGTTCCGCAACCAGCGCGTCGAGGCGGCCTACCGAAAGGAGTTGGTTTTCGGCGAAGATCATGTCGATCGCGCCCAGCGGCCGACGCTCGGCTCACTTTTTGCCAACGTCCGACGTAACTACTTCCGGCTCTACCTCAACTACCTCTATTTCAACGTCGTGCGCGTCTCCTACCTTCAGGTCGGCGTGCTGGTCCCCTACATTGCAATGGGCCCGACCATCGTCACCGCCGGCTTTACGCTTGGCGTCATGCAGCAGATCGTGCGCGCGTTCGGGCGTGTGGAATCGTCGTTCCAGTATCTCGTCAACTCGTGGACCACGATCGTCGAGTTGATCTCGATCTACAAGCGTCTTCAGGCGTTCGAAGCGATCCTGCACGAGCAGCCGCTGGGCGCCATCGAGCGCGAGGGCGCTCGCCCGGCCTGACAACAGGCGGCGCGATTCGAGCCGCCTCTGCCCTTGAGTTCAGGGCGAGGCCCCCCTATAACCCGCGCCATCTCACACGCGGGGCTTGAGGCTCCTCGATGGCAACAGGCCGGGAGGATCCTACCGGTGCCCGATAGGGCGGTGGCTTCGGCCACGTCCCCCGCGGCGGCTGAACCGGTGAAGGAGACAGGCGGTCATGGCACTGCCCGATTTTTCCATGCGCCAGCTTTTGGAGGCGGGTGTCCACTTTGGCCACCAGCGACACCGCTGGAACCCGAAGATGGCGCCGTACCTCTACGGCGTGCGCAACAACATCCACATCATCGACCTCGCCCAGACGGTTCCCATGCTCTACCGGGCCTTGCAGGTCGTCAGCGACACGGTCGCCGGTGGCGGCCGTATCCTGTTCGTCGGCACCAAGCGCCAGGCGGCGGACCCGGTGACGGGGGCAGCCAAGCGCTCGGCTCAGTACTACGTCAACGCCCGTTGGCTCGGCGGCATGCTGACCAATTGGAAGACGATTTCGCGGTCGATCCAGCGGCTGCGCGAGCTGGACGAGATGCTCGGCGGCGAGGCGCACGGACTGACCAAGAAGGAGCGCCTGACGCTGACCCGGGAACGCGACAAGCTCGAGAAGGCGCTCGGCGGCATCAAGGAGATGGGCGGCGTCCCCGACCTCATCTTCGTCATCGACACCAACAAAGAGGCGATCGCCGTCCAGGAGGCCAACCGGCTCAACATCCCGGTCGCAGCCATCGTCGACTCTAACTGCGACCCAGACAACATCACCTTTCCGATTCCCGGCAACGACGACGCCGGGCGCGCGATCACGCTTTACTGCGACCTCGTCGCGAAGGCGGCGATCGACGGCATCTCGCGGGCCGAGGGTCAAGCCGGGATCGACATCGGCGCGCGTGAAGAGGTCCACGAGCCGGCCGTTCTTGAGGCGGCGCCACCGGTCGACGGTGGCGACATGGCCAACGTCGATATGTCTGCGGCCGAAGCGCTCGAACCGCAGGCAGCTCCTTCGCCGGGCACGGAAGCCGCTGTGGCCCCGGCAGAGCCCGCGCCGCCCACCGGCAGTGCCGACACGCCGCCGCTGTTCGAGGCGCCTGAGGGGGAGCCGGACGACCTCAAGAAGATCACTGGCGTCGGGCCGGTGCTCGAGAGGAAGCTCAACGCCCTCGGGATCACCCGGCTCAACCAGATCGCCAACCTTAGCGACGAGGACATCGCTAGGATCGACACGGCACTCAACTTCAAAGGCCGGATCAGCCGCGACGACTGGATCGGCCAGGCGCAGAAACTGGCCACGGGTGGCTAGTAGCGTCGCGGCCACCAGCGACCGATTTCAGGAAAGCACGTGATGAACATCTCGGCGTCAATGGTGAAGGCGCTGCGCGACAAGACTGGCGCCGGAATGATGGACTGCAAGTCGGCGCTGACCGAGACATCCGGTAACATGGAGGCGGCAGTAGACTGGCTGCGCACGAAGGGCCTGGCCAAGGCGGCCAAGAAGGCCGGTCGCATCGCCGCCGAGGGTGTCATCGCGGTCGCCGCCGAGGGTAAGCGTGCGGTCATAGTCGAGGTCAACTCGGAGACCGATTTCGTCGCCCGCAATCCCGAGTTCCAGAAACTAGCCACATCGATCGCCACGACCGCGCTCGCCACAGACGGCTCGATCACGGCAATCGCAGCGGCAAAGTTGACGGGCGTCGACGCGACCGTCGAAGCGGCGATCAAGGCTGCGATCGCGACCATCGGCGAGAACATCTCGCTGCGCCGGTCGGCGATGGTGACGGTCGCCGACGGCATCGTAGCGAGCTACGTCCACGGGGCGGTGGGGCCGGGGCTAGGCAAAATTGGCGTGATTATCGGCCTGGAGTCCCTGGCGCCGGCGGACAAGCTCGGCCAGATCGGTAAGCAGGTGGCAATGCACATTGCCGCCGCCAACCCGCTCGCCGTTCGCGTTGACGAGCTCGATCCCGCCGTCGTCGAGCGCGAGCGGGCGATCTTCGCCGAGCAGGCGCGCCAGTCAGGTAAGCCCGAGGCGATCATCGAGAAGATGGTCGAGGGTCGCATCCGCAAGTTCTACGAAGAGGCGGTGCTATTGTCGCAGGCCTTCGTCATCGACACTGAAAAGACCGTCGAGGCGGCGCTCACCGCGGCCGCGGCCGACGCCGGTGCCCCAATCACGGTCAGCGAGTTCGTCTGCTTCCGGCTCGGCGAGGGTGTCGAGAAGCAGGAGAGCGACTTCGCCGCCGAGGTTGCCGCCGCCATCGACCCGTGACCCGCGCGCCAGCTTGGCGAGCGACGGTGACAGCCTCGGGGCCATCGTGTATCCGGTTGCCCGTTCGCCTTCTAATCGAGTCGGGATGATGAAGACGTCACGCCGCTTCCAGAGGGTTGTCCTCAAGTTGTCCGGCGAGGCGCTCCTAGGCGACCGGCCGTTCGGCATCGACGAGAGGGTGGTTGACCGCGTCGCCGGTGAAATCGGTGAAGCGGTCGAGCTCGGCGTCAAGGTCGCCGTCGTCCCCGGCGGCGGCAATATCTTCCGCGGCATGGAGATCGCCAAGGGCGGCGGCAACCGCGTCGCCGGCGATCAAATGGGGATGCTGGCGACCGTGATGAACGCGATTGCGCTGTACGCGGGGTTGGAACGCAAGGGCATCGCGGCGAGCGTGTTCTCGGCTGTGCCGATGTCGACGATCTGCGAGACCTTCACCCAGCGGCGCGCCGAGGCGGCGTTTGCCGACGGGCGGGTGCTTCTGCTCGCGGGCGGAACCGGCAATCCCTTCTTCACCACAGATTCCGGCGCGGCACTGAGAGCGGCTGAGCTCGGCTGCGACGCGTTGTTCAAGGGTACCCAGGTCGACGGGGTCTACTCGGCCGATCCCAAACGCGACCGCGCCGCGGTGCGGTTCGAACGGCTCACCCACGCAGAGGTCCTGGCGAAGGGCCTGGAGGTGATGGACGCGGCCGCCGTCGCCCTTGCCCGCGACAACCGTATTCCGCTAATCGTCTTTTCGATCCAGCAGCCCGGCGCATTCGTTGATATCCTCAAGGGCGGCGGTCGGGCGACGGTGGTCGCGGACGACTGAGGCGAGCGGATCCCGGCGTTCTTGGCCGCCCACCGGCCACGCGACGCCAGGCGCGCCGCGCGCGAACAACACGAGGGGATCCGATGGACCTCGCCGACCTGTCGACACGCATGCAGGGGGCTGTTTCGGTGCTGAAGGGCGAACTCGCTGGGCTGAGGACCGGCCGCGCCTCGATCAGTTTCCTTGAGCCGATTCACGTCGAGGCCTATGGCTCGACAGTGCCGATCAACCAGGTGGCGACGATCAGCGTGCCGGAGCCCCGCATGCTCTCCGTCCAGGTGTGGGATAAATCGACCGTCGCGGCCGTCGACAGGGCGATCCGCGAGGCTAACCTGGGCCTCAACCCGATCGTCGAGGGAACACTCCTTCGCATCCCAATCCCCGATCTGACCGCGGAACGGCGCCAGGAGCTGGTCAAGGTGGCGCACAAGTACGCCGAGCAGGCCAGGGTCGCCGTGCGCCATGTTCGCCGCGACGGTCTCGATCACTTGAAGAAGGGGGAGAAGGGCGGCGGCATGGGCCAGGATCAGCAACGTCATCTGGCCGACGAGGTTCAGAAGATGACTGATGAGACCATCGCCGAGATCGACCGGATGCTGGCGGACAAAGAGGCCGAGATCACCCAGGTCTAAACACGCGAGCCGGACAGACGCCATGTCCATCCATGCCGATCAAAGCGCGCTCCCGGCGACTGCGGGCGAAGGCGTCAGGCCGCGCCACGTGGCGATCATCATGGACGGCAACGGTCGCTGGGCGGCAGCGCGGGGCCTGCCGCGCGGCGAGGGACACCGCCGCGGCGTCGAGGCCGTGCGCGAGACCGTGCGCGCGGCGCTTGATCTCAACATCGGCTACCTGACCCTGTTCAGCTTCTCCTCAGAAAACTGGTCGCGGCCGCAGACGGAAGTGGATTTCCTGTTCGGTCTTTTCCGCCTTTACATCCGACGCGACGTAGCCGACCTGCACGCGCGCGGGGTGAGAATCAGCGTCATCGGCGAGCGCCAAGGGTTGCCGGCCGACATTCTGCGGCAGATCCAGGAGAGCGAGGCGCTGACCCGGGCGAACCGCAACCTGGAGCTGATCTTCGCCTTCAACTACGGCAGTCGCGACGAGATCACGCGAGCGGTTCGGGCAATCGCCAGGCAGGTCCGCGAAGGGACGCTCGATCCCGCTGCGGTCGGTGAGGTGACAATCACGCAACATCTCGACACCTCCGCGTTTCCGGATCCAGATTTGGTGATCCGCACCAGCGGCGAGTTTCGCCTCAGCAACTTCTTGCTGTGGCAATCGGCGTACGCCGAGTTGGTGTTCCTGCCCATTCTGTGGCCTGACTTCGGCAAGGAGGCGCTGGAACGTGCGATCGAGGAGTTCGGCACCCGCTCGCGACGATATGGCGGAGTCCAAGCGCGGGGTCGTGCGTGAACGCCAGAGACGCAGCCGGTGGCGCCGAAGCGATGCCTGTCCTGGGTGCTGATTTCGCCTTACGGGTCGCGTCCGCACTCTTGTTGATCGGCCTGGCGCTTCTTGGCGCTTGGCTCGGGGGCTGGACCGCGGCGCTGCTTATCGCCGCCGCTACGGCGGTGGTTCACGTCGAGTGGATCGGATTGACCGATGCCGGGCATCCGGCCGTGGGCATTCTCACCGTGACGATCGTAATCGCGATTGCCGCCGCGGCCGCAGGCTTCCCAGTCACTGGCCTGGTGCTGGTCGCTGCGGCGATGGTCGCGGCCGTCATCACCGGCAGCGTCTGGCGCGCGCTTGGCGTGCTCTACGCCGCAGCTCTCGGTTTCAGCCTCCTCATGCTGCGCGGCGCGCCAGAAGACGGCTTCGAAGCAATCATCGTCCTGTTCGCCGTGGTGTGGGCGACCGACACCGGCGCCTATGCCGCTGGGCGGCTGGTCGGTGGCGCGAAGCTGTGGCCCAGGCTCTCGCCCAAGAAGACATGGGCCGGCGCGGCCGGCGGCCTCGTTGCCGGGATCGTGGCGGGCCTGGCGGCGGCGGCGGCGCTCGGTCTTCAGGTTGGCGGACGGACGGCCTTGTTGAGCGGCGCTCTGTCGGTCGCCGCCCAGGCGGGCGACCTGTTCGAGTCATGGATCAAGCGGCGCGCCGGCGCCAAAGATTCCGGCCGCCTCATACCCGGCCACGGCGGATTGATGGACAGGGTCGATAGCCTCGTGTTCGCCGCCGCGGTGGCGGGCATCGTCGGTTGGTTTGGCGGTGGCGCCGGCCATCTGGCCGCAGGGCTGGTGCGTTGGTGACGGGGAGGGCGGCGATGACCGCGCCGGTCGCTGACCGGCCGCCCCGGCGCATCACCATCCTCGGTGCAACTGGCTCGATCGGCCAGAGCACGCTGGCTGTCATTGCGGAACGCCCGCAAGACTACGTGATCGAGGCGGTCACGGCAGGAACCAACGCGGCAAAGCTGGCCGCCAGCGCGCGCGCGGCCGGTGCCGGCCTCGCGGTCATCGCCGAGCCGTCGCAGTACGGGGAGTTGAAGGCAGCGCTGGCCGGCACCGGCATAGAGGCCGCGGCCGGGGCGGACGCCGTAGTTGAGGCGGCAACCCGCCCGGTCGATCTGGTCGTTGCGGCAATCGTGGGCGCCGCCGGACTCGCGCCAACGTATGCCGCGGTCACCGTCCCTACGCGGATCGCGCTCGCCAACAAGGAATGCTTAGTCTCGGCCGGTGATCTGTTCGTCAGGGCCGCGCAGTCCGCGGGAGTTTCGATCCTGCCGGTTGATTCGGAGCACAACGCCATTTTCCAGATCCTCGACGGGCGGCGCATCGACCATGTCGAGCGCATTGCCATCACGGCGTCTGGCGGGCCGTTCCGCAGTTGGTCGTCGTCAGCCATGGCGGCGGCGAGGCCGGCGGACGCGCTCAAGCACCCGAACTGGTCCATGGGTCCGAAAATCACCATCGACTCGGCAACGTTGATGAACAAAGGCCTGGAACTTATCGAAGCCCATCACCTGTTCGGCCTTGCCGGGGACCGCCTGGATGTCCTCATCCACCCCCAGTCGATCGTGCATGGGATCGTCACTTTCCGCGACGGCGCGATGCTGGCCGGGATGGGACCGGCGGACATGCGCGGACCGATCGCCCATTGCCTAGCGTGGCCAGACCGCAGTCCCGTTCCGGCGCGGCGATTCGACCTCGCGGCCCTGGACGCGCTCACCTTCGAGCGGCCGGACGTCGAGCGGTTTCCCGCGCTCCGCCTGGCCCGGGAAGCCCTTGCCTCCGGTGGGTGGGCGACCAATATCCTCAGCGCCGCCAATGAAGAAGCCGTGGCGGCGTTCCTTGCCGGGCGGATCGGCTTCCTTCAAATTGCCGAAATAGTCGAGGAAGCGATTGCGCGCGCGCCTGCGGTGGTGCCACCGCGGGCGGCCGCGACGATCGAGGATGCGATCGCACTTGATCGCCAGGGGCGGCAGATCGCTGGGGCGATCATCGCAGAACGGGCCTCGGCCTAGGGCCAGAAAGGACTGACGGATGGGCTTGGTTGACTGGTTCGGCGGTTTCGGGTCGACGCTCGTCGGCTATGTGGTGCCGTTTCTGTTTGTCCTCACCGTCGTGGTGTTCTTTCACGAGCTCGGTCACTTCCTGGTAGCCAGGCTTAGCGGCGTCGCGGTCAAAGTGTTCTCGATCGGGTTCGGGCCGGAAATCTTCGGCTTCGAGGACCGCAAGGGGACGCGCTGGCGCCTGTCGCTCATTCCGCTCGGGGGCTACGTCAAGTTCCTTGGCGACGAGAACGCAGTGGGCGTCGGCGATCACGCCGCGCTGGCGGCGATGATCCCAGCGGAGCGCGCGCGCGCGTTTGCCGCAAAGGGGGTCGGCGCGCGCGCGGCCATCGTTGCTGCCGGTCCGATCGCCAATTTTCTGCTCGCCATCCTCATCTTCACGGTGGTGTTCAGCGTCTTCGGCCGTGAGGTGATGACGCCTCGGGTAGACAGCGTGGTCGCCGACAGCGTCGCCGCGCAGGCGGGGTTCCAGCCAGGTGATATGGTCATCTCGATCGACGGCAGGCCGATCGACAGCTTCACTGATTTGCAGCGCGTCGTCAGCATCAGCGCGGGCGAAACCCTCGACATCGTCGTGCGGCGAGGCGACAAGGACATCACCCTGACGGCAACGCCCGAGCGCAAGGAAGTCACCGATCGGTTCGGCAATGAACACCGGATCGGCATGCTGGGCATCACGCGGAGCACCACCGGTGCGGACGTCGTCACGGAGCGGTTCTCTGTGCCACGGGCCGCCTGGGTCGCCACCCAGGAAACCTGGTTCGTCACCGCGCGGACGCTATCCTACCTCGGGGCCGTGGTGGTCGGGCGGGAATCCGCCGACCAACTAGGCGGACCGCTGCGGGTCGCTGAGGTTTCGGCCCAGGTGGCGACCCTCGGGTTCGTCGCCCTGGTCAATCTGGCGGCGATCCTGTCGATCAGCATCGGTCTCATCAATCTTTTCCCGATTCCGATGCTCGACGGCGGCCATCTCCTGTACTTCGCGGTCGAAGCAGTGCGCGGACGGCCGCTCAGCGAGCGGGTGCAGGAGATCGGATTCCGAATCGGCTTCGCGGCGGTGGTGGTGCTGATGATCTTCGCGACCTGGAATGACATTATTCATTTGAGTCTGTTGTGAGATTCAGCTTCGATACGTGTCCCCCGCGCAACGCTGGCCAAGAATCTCGCGCCAACGTGGCCCCCGGTGGCTTGCGAGGACCCAAAAAGGCTGCAATCTTGCTGTTATTACGCGATATTGGACGAATCTCTCGGGGGACGGCCGGATCGATTCACGGGCCGGTCGGTGGCAGGTATCTGAACCTCATGAAATCAC
>Ga0315553_10001846_pt1 | contig 17333 bp, 12 predicted proteins | sample SalMarSW160140MG_FD_203099 | JGI IMG/M metagenome (GOLD analysis project Ga0315553, IMG submission 203099) | Salt marsh sediment microbial communities from the Plum Island Ecosystem LTER, Massachusetts, United States - Salt Marsh Sediment SW1601-40 ... | reverse complement strand
ACGGTGGTGTCCTTCACGGTCATGACGCTCTGCTTCGTGGTGGCCACCATCCACACCGCCGCCGCCAACGCAATCATCCTCCAGTACACCTCGCCGATCTGGGTGTTTCTGCTGTCGCCGCTGCTGCTGCGCGAGCGGGCGAACATCACCGACGGTGCCGCCCTGCTGCTGGGCATGGTCGGCGTGGGCATCATCTTCTTCGGCAGCGGAGGCGCCGATACGTTCGGCCTGGCCATCGCGCTGCTCAGCGGCGTGGGATACGGCGCGCTCACGGTCATGATCCGCGGGCTGCGGCGCGTGCACGTGTACGTAACGGTATGCGTCAACTGCCTGGGCTCGGCGCTGGTGTTGGCGCCGGTCGTGGTGTGGTCGGGCGGCCTGTCGCTGACGCCCGGTCAGCTCGGGCTGATCGCGGTGCTGGGCGTCGTGCAGTTCTCGGCGCCGTATGCACTGTTCTCCTATGCGCTCAAGCGGATCGAAGCCCATCGCGCAGCGCTGATCCTGCTGGTGGAAACGATTTTCAATCCCGCGTTTACTTACTTGGTGGTCGGTGAGGCCGTTCCGCCGGCCACGCTGATCGGCGGTCCGCTGATCCTGCTCAGCGTGATCGGCTGGCTGCTGCTGTCGGCACGGCAGCGCGCGGCAGCAAGACGCAACGCGCCTGAGACAAACTAGGTCGCGCATGGGACATTCTTGGCGCAAACGAGCACGTTGATCGGTTCCCGAACCTGTCCGTCACGTGCAAAATTCATTAAGCGCTGGCGCATCGACGTGGTCACTTCCTGTCCCTTGCTTACCAGTAAAGTGCCGTTGATCGTTGTAATGTCCTCGGTCAGTCTCATCTGCGTCGTAAGGGCGTTCATCCGAACTTCCCGCATCTCAAACGACTCGTCGAACTCTGCAACCGCTTCCACAGCGGCAAGCACCCGGGGATCGTACCTGCCCGCTCGCTTGCGCAGTTCGACAATCGCATCCACGTCGCCAAGCCCGCTCCACGTGAGCGCGTCGTAATCGAGGGCGACCTTCAGGATACGGGCGCCCAGCGGCAGTTCTTTACCGACCGGTGAATCCGATGGCAGACCGGACCCGTCGAAGCCCTTCTGCTGATAGGCGATGATCTGTGCCACAGGTTCGAGCCTGGGAATGTTTGCGACCAGGTCGCGACCGATAGACGGGTGACTTTCCACCATCGTGGATTCTTTCGGCGTCAATGGCCGCCCATGATACATCTTGTCCAGCGTGTCGGGCGGCACCGTGACACAACCAATCTGCGACAGCATGGCAGCGATCTCGCACTCCCACGGCTGATCGACGTTCAATTGTTTGCAGAGCTTCTGGACCAGGCGCCGTACGCGAGAGGCGCGACCGAAGGCCGTCGGGTTGATGAGTGACAGCACGTCGGTGAGAACCTTGACGCTGCCGCGAAGGGTCTTGCCCAAGAGCTGCTTCTCTGCCGTCACAAGCTGATACTGTCTCACACCTGCAGCGAGGGTCTTGGCCAGAGCGTCCGGCGGGCACGGCTTGGTCAGGAAACGGAAGATCTGGCCCTCGTTCACCGCCTCGACGGCCGTTTGCTGATCCGCGTTGCCCGTTAGCATGATGCGAACGCTCTCGGAAGCCCGCTGCCGAACCGCGCTGAGGAATTGAATGCCGTCCATGCCTGGCATGCGCATGTCGGAAACGACAACGGCGAAAGGACCGCGTGAGGCGATGGTCTCCAGGCCCTCCGCCCCACCAGAAGCGGCTTCGACGTGGAACTGCTTGCGGAACTGGCGTTGGAACGCCTGCAGAACATTCGGGTCATCATCAACAAACAGAACCTTCTCGCTCATCGGGCAGATGCTCCTTGTGCGATGTCCGCAGTGCGGCCTCGCCACGCTGGAAGCCGGTCGGCCAGGCCAAGCTGCTCCAGATACTCGGTGTCGAGTACGCTCACCTTCGCATCGCCTGGCCGGCTCGACTCATGGTACAGGGCGTCGGCCACGTGCACCGCGGTTAGTGGAGTGAACCCCTCCCCCATACATCTGCTCGGCTCATGGTGAAACGCGACCGCTTCGACGATTGGATCGGCCAGTCCCCAGAGCCCGAGCAGGTAGGCCCCGACCTCGGCGTGGGTGTTCGTCAGAATCCGCCGTTCGGCCTCCGCGAAGGCAAGCCTCTCGTGTTCGACGGCCGCCAATATCTTACTGTAGGGCTCCGCGAGATTGGCCGCGATGATGAGCTTGCCGGCATCGTGCAAAAGCCCCGCCAGAAACGCGTGGTCGCGAAGCTCCTCCGGGACATCCTCCACAGCGGCGATACGCTTGGCCAACGCCCCGGTCATCACGCTGTGCGTCCACAGCGTGTCAAGACAGAGCCCCTCGATCTCGACGGCGTCGAAGTGCGAGAAGACCTGTATGGAGAGGACCAGCGCCTTGAGCGTGTCGACCCCGAGGAAGCTCGCCGCCTGGGCCGGATCGGACACGTGACGCCGCAGCCCAAAGAACGCAGAGTTCACCAGCTGCAAGACCTTTGCGGTCATCCCCACGTCTTTTGATATGATCTGGCCAACTTCCTTGATCGACGCCTCCGGGGATTGCAGTTCCTTCACGATTTCGGTGTACGTCTCTGGCAAGCTGGGAATCGTGCTCATCTGCGAGACCAGATTTCTGAGGGAATCCTCGCTGAGCAGATCGCGCAACGCGCACGCCCTGCTGATGACGTCCTTGAGCTGCCTGGGGTCGCACGGCTTGGCAAGATACTGATGCGCGGGCCCGACGGATCGAAAGACCGTCTCTTTTTCCGAATGTCCTGAAAGTACGATGCGGACGACCTGGGGATATCGCTGCTTGACCTCGGACAGCAGCTGTGCCCCGTCCATCCCCGGCATGCGCATGTCGCTGACCACCACGTCAAAGGGCTCGTTCGCCAGGAAGCCCAGGGCCTCCTCGCCGCCGGAGGCAAAGCCCATCTCCCATTCTTCCCGCATGGGGCGCAACATTCGCCGAAGCCCCGCAAGCAGGTTAGGTTCGTCGTCAACAAAGAGAATCCGTTTCATGGCGCACATCCTATCCCTGCCATGCAGGAGGTTTCATCGCGCAATTCCGTTCGGATGGTCCGCAACTCCTGGATCGATTCAACAAAGGCCGCGTGGACCGCGGGGCTGAAGTGCCGGCCGGCCTCTTTATCCATGACCGTCCGTGCTTCATCCTCCGAGAGTGCCGGCTTGTAGGGCCGTTCAGAGCACAGGGCGTCGTAGGCGTCCGCCAGAGCGACGATGCGGGATTCCAGCGGAATCTCGTCTGCCGCCAGACCAGCCGGATAGCCGGTTCCGTCCCACCATTCGTGATGCGTCAGTGCAATCGACGAGGCCATCTTCAGAATGGGGCTCTGGGTGTTTCCGTTGCGGTCACCCTCGCGCGTTCCACGCCACGTGAGAAAGGCGTTCATTGCTTTCGAGTCCTCGCGTAGAATCTTGGCTCCGATGGCGCAATGCCGCTTCATCACATCCCACTCGTTCTCGCTTAGCGGACCGCGCTTCAGGAGAATGGCGTCCGGAATCCCAATCTTCCCGATGTCATGGAGAGGGCTGGCCAAAAACAGCCTCTCCACGAATTCGTGGTCCGCGCCGAGCGTTTCACCAAGGATGCGACAGCAGCATCCCACTCTCACGACGTGGTTGCCCGTCTCCTCGTCGCGATACTCGGCCACCTTGGCGAGGCGCCAGATGATGTCCAGTCGCGAGTCTGCCAGCTCGGCGGTTCGTTCCTTGACCTTGCGCTCGAGAATCGCGTTCTGACCTTTGATCTCGTCCTGATAGACCTTCAGACGAACCGCGCTTCGGAGCCGCGAGATCAGATCCTGCGGCTCCACCGGCTTATTGAGGAGATCCGTGGCACCCCAATCCAGGGCCCGCCGCTTAATGTCGCTCTCGTGTCGCCCTGTCAGGATAATGACCGGAACATCCCGGGTTCGCTCGTGGGCGCGCATCTCTGCCAAAAGCGCGAAACCGTCTTTGCCTGGCATGTTGACGTCCGAGACCACGGCGTCGAAGTCGCCCGTGCGCATCCGGTCGAGCGCCGCGTCCGCGCCGGCGACGAAGCTCATGTTCCACCGGCCTCGCTCGGCGCGCAGCATGCGCCGCAGCCCGTCCAGCACGTTGGGCTCATCGTCAACGAAGAGAATGCGCTTCTTCACGATGCGGTATCTCCCCGGCAGCGCCCGGTTCCGGATCGATCGGCAGCCGAATGACAAACGTGGTTCCTCTGCCCGTTTCGGTCTCGAACGTCAGGGTGCCGCCGTGCTTGTCGTTGATCACGGCATGAGCCATCGCCAGGCCCTGCCCGGTTCCTGTACCCACTTCCTTCGTCGTGAAGAAGTGCTCGAAGATCTTCGACCGGTGTTCTTCGAGGATGCCGGTCCCGGTATCGCCGATGCGAATCTCGCCCCAGTCCCCGTCCCGCCGCGTCGAGATCGTGATGGTTCCCTTCCGGCCGGTGTTCTTGCCCACCACGTCGCCGATAGCGTGGGCGGCGTTGATGACGATATTGAGGATGACTTGGTTGAACTCGTTCACCTGGCAGGGCACCGGCGGGAGGGCGGGGTCGAAGTCGGTCACCATGTCGGCCACGTACTTCCACTCGTTTCGGGCCACCGTGACCGTGCTCTCGATGGCCTTGTTCAAGTCGACGGCTTCCCTTCCCTCCGTCCCGGGATGAGAGAAATCCTTCATGGCTCGCACGATCCTGCTCACCCGCTCGACGCCCTCCAGCGACTGGGCGATCGCCTGGGGGATCTCCATTATCAAGTACTCGAGCTCCACGTCCTTCTCCGCCTGTGCTACGTCGGCCAGCACCTCGGGCGTCACCGGGCCCGTTCGGCAGGCTTGCGTCAGCCGGCCGTACTCGCCGAGCAGCCTGCGCAGGTCTGCGAAGGCATCCTGAAGAAACCGCGTGTTATCGCCAACAAACTGTGTGGGTGTGTTGATCTCATGAGCGATGCCAGCCGCCAACCGGCCGATCGACTCAAGTTTCTGTGTCTGTGCGAACTGGCTCTCCAGTATCCTCTTCTCGGTGACGTCGGCAGCAATGATGAGCACGTTCCCTGTCCTGTTACCGTCGGACCCCATCGGGCTCGCGGTGAAACCCAGAAATGCCTCCCGGCCATCCGGACATGTGAAGCGCGCCTCGTACTGGCGAGTCGGGCGACCGTGGGTGCGACATTCTGATATGATCCTCCTGATGGGCCCGACATCCCATCGGATACCACAATCATCGACTGACTGTCCGACGGCGTCTTTTTCGGCGATCCCGAACGTTTTCTCGGCCGCTGCGTTCCACGCCGTGATGTTGTCGTTCTCGTTCAGGCCGATCAGAATCGACGGGATCGATTCCAGCAGACCCCTAATTCCCGCGTGCGCCTGTCGCAGTTCCTTCTCCGCCTGCTTGCGATTTGTAACGTCGCGCGCGAACGCGCAGATGAACTCCTTGTCGCCGAACTCAAGGTGATTGATGACGATCTCCACCGGGAAGGTTCTGCCGTTTTTGTGGCGGTGGCGAGACTCGATCGTGAAGGACTTGCGACGGCGCACCTCGTTCCAATGATCGGACCAACCATGCTCTGGAAAGTCCGGATCGATGTCGTGCACCGTCATGCCAGCCAGTTCCTCCCGGCTGTACCCCAGGGCGCGGCAGGCAGCCTGGTTGACATAGGCAAACCGCCCATCGGAGCCGATCCAGAACACCGCGTCGGCCGCCCGGTCCACGGAGTAGTGCGTGAGCTGCAGCGCCTGTTCCGACCGCTCGCCCTCGGTGATATCTCTCAGTATCCCGATCGCGTGCCATTGCTTCTGAATCCTCACCGCCGACAGCGAAAGCTCCAGGGGGAATTCCTCGCCGCTCTTCCTGACGCCTGTCAGGCCAATGGTTTTGCCTACGGCGGCGCCCTGGCCGGTCTCCTGAAATCTGGGGAAGGCCTGGAGATGTGCCTCCTGGAACCGCTCGGGAGCAAGCAGTGTGTAGACGTTCTTACCCATCGCTTCCTCCGGAGTGTATCCGAACGTCTGTTGCGCAGCCTGGTTCCAGAAGGAGATGGCGCCCTCGCTGTTCATCATGATGATCGCGTCTTGAGCGGAAGCACATATCGTTCTGAACTTCTCTTCACTCTCCCGCAGCGCCTCCTCGGGCCGCTTCTGCTTCGAAATGTCCCGTACGAACGTGCAGTTGTATTCCTGTTCCTCGAACGCCACGAAGCTGACAGATATCTCCGCCGGTACAAGGCGGCCATCCTTGGCTCGTACGCGGGATTCGAACGTGTATACCCCCCGCCCGCAGACATCGCGCCAGTGATCGGGCCAATCCTCCGCCGGGAAATCTGAATTGAGATCAAACATACTCATAGTCATCAGCTCGTCGCGCGAATAACCGACCAGCCGGCACGCAGCATCGTTCACGTACACGAACCGCGCGTCGGCCCTCACCCAGAACGCGGCATCCGAGATTCGGTCGAACGCACACTGCGCGAAACGAAGCGCCTCCTGCCCCCGCATGTGCCTGCACTCCGCAAGAGCGACCGCTGTGCTGGACTTTCGTTTCATGGTTCGTACCCTCGCAAACGAACCTCTGGATGGCTTCTCTGGGACACCGCCCGATGCACCCGACCTTGCTCCTGGAAGCGCGTCCCGCGCAGCGAGCCGCTAGGTGGTCGCCTCCGAGACCCGCGTGAATCTCGCCACCTCATCGACAGTCAAAACGTCCGCTATCGTCGTCATAGCTATCCGCAAGCTCCGCCTGGCCCAGTAGAGCGGAAATCAACTGGACAGAAGGTAGATCGGTATATTCGCACCGATGTTCAACAAACAAGTTGAACGAGCTGTCGAGGATAGGTCTTGCCCACATAGCTCCCGGCGAATTGCGATACCACTGTGCCGGTTCGAAAAGATTATCGGACACTGTTGCTCGCGGGCCGAACACGATCGACATTCGAGGCGCACCTCGCCGATCTGCCTCCTGAGCGCCTCATCGGCAAACATGCGTCACTTGTTCCGCCGCCTCGGGCGATCTGGCACGATTGACCCACGCGGGCCGCCGGTCGTGGTATGGTCGGGCGGGCTGTCGCTGACGCCCGGCCAGCTCGAGCTGATCGCGGTGCTCGGCATCGTGCAGTTCTCGGCGCCGTATGCACTGTTTTCCTATGCGCTGAAGCGGATCGAAGCCCACCGCGCGGCGCTGATCCTGCTGGTGGAAACGATCTTCAATCCCGCGTTTACCTACCTGGTGGTCGGTGAGGCTGTTCCGCCGGCCACCCTGATCGGCGGTCCGCTGATCCTGCTCAGCGTGATCGGCTGGCTGCTGCTGTCGGCGAGAGCGGTTGCAGGCCGTCCGCGCCCGGTCTAGTATCCCGGCCGGCACGCACGTTCGCGTTGCTGTGCGGGCAAAGGTGCACATCCGCTAACGCAAGGAAACCATGTCATGGGCTCGCAACAGGTTCCGTGGAAGCTCGAAGCGGGCAACGAATGGGTAGCGCACGACCCGTTCGGGCGGGTCAAGTCGTCCGACGTTTCTAAGACGTCATGCCCTGTCGAAGCCAACGGGCAGCTACGGCTGTCGGCCGCCCGCAACGGCTATGTGTCCTTCAGACTATGGGTGACCGGATCGGGGTCTTATCGACTGGCGATCGACGCCGATAAACCCATCGAGGTCGACCTATTCCGCGCGTGGTATCACAAGCTTGCCGAATCGGCCGCGCAGCGCACGGGCGCGAGCGGGTGGTTCGTCGACGCACTTGTGCCCGAGCAGCCCGACGCGGTCAAAACGCTGCCCGACCCCGACAATGCCATCGGCCACCAGACGCAGCAGGAGTACTGGGTCGATTTGTTCGTGCCCGCCGACGCCCCGCCAGGCAGGACGCCCGGGAAAGTAGTGCTCGAGGCCGACGGTAAGCGAATCGAATTGCCCCTGGTCGTGGAGGTGCTCGAAGCGGTCATCCCCGACGACGACGCGATCATCTGCGATCACAACTCTTACGGCTGCCGTTGGCTCACCGACATGTATCCCGGCGCATTGGCTCGGCGCGATGGCAAGCAGGCCCGTTGGGCCAAGATGATCGAGTTGCTGCACCACTACTACCGCATCTGTCACGAGCACCGCGGCCACTTCAGCAATCTCGGCGCCGGACACGCCGGTACGTTCGACCCTATCTACGGACCGCAGATACGCGGCGCCGGTCGAGACAAATCGCTGGAGGGCTGGGAGTGGTTCGATCGCCATTACGGCCCGCTGCTCGACGGCTCGGCGTTTGCCGGCATCTTTCCGGGCGCGGTCCGCGCGCGACGACCTGCCAGGTGCGTATGGGGTGTCTACACACCGATCAGCGTCGATTGGCCGGCCGACTATTTGTGGTGGGGGCAGCCCGGATACGAAGTCGAGTTCACCCGCTGCGTCGGGCAGTTCGACGAACACTTCCGCCAAAACAATTGGCTGACCACGCACCCGCTCTTCTTTTTCAACCACAAGAAGCGATACCGCTGGTACGAGTGGGACGGCGACGAGCCGAAGTACCCCACCGACGACAAGTACTTCATCGAGATGGGTCGGCTGTTCAAGGCCGCCGTCGGCGACACGCCGGTCCCGTGGCTGTACCGCATGGACGCCAGTTGGCAGATGCAGCGTCACTTTGAGCTTCTGGCGGGGATGGTCAACTTCTGGGTCTGTGCCGCGTTCAGCCGATGGTATCCCGACGAGCTTGCGGCCGTGGCTGCGCGAGGCGACGTGGTGTGGACCTACTCGGGCACGCCGGGTGTGGCCGACACCAGCTCGGCCCTGCTCGAGTACGTCTGGCGGACGTGGGGCCGAGGTATTCACGGCCACTGCGAGTGGCTGACCGTGGCGCCGGGGCCCGACCCGTGGTTCGACTGCAACGGGGCCGAGACGGGCATGATCTATCCGGGCGAGCGGTTCGGTGTGGCCGGGCCTATCCCCTCGGTCCGCCTGAAGCTGCAACGTAATGCCGTGCAGGATATCAACTTGATCGACGCCCGCGCGCGTGCCGGCGGCAGGTTGGACGAGGTGCGGGCCGATCTGACGCGGCGCGTGCCCGTGTCGCTGTTCGAGCCGCCGCCCAAGGTCGTAGAGCAGCAGCCGCCCGAGCGGTGGGACAGTCGCGACCTGGCCGACTCACCCGACGCAAACATGACCGCCCACGCCGCGCTCGACCCGCTTTGGTGGGCCCCGATTCGCCAAACCGCCCTGGGCAAGGAGGGCAAGTGATGACTACCCACTCAGTCAGTGCCGAAACCGTCCTCGGTGAACTTCGCCGCGTGGCCGAGATCGCCGCCGGCATCCTCAACGGCGAGGAGGTCAAGCAAATCGTCAATGAACAGGCCATGCACTACATCGCCAACCCGGACCCGAACTTTGTCTTCCTCTCCGGCGACTACTTCGACGTCGACCAGCAGCTCTTCCTGCGCAACAAGAAGCTGCTGCTGCGTTTGGAGCGGCTGGGCAAGGTAACCATGAACTCGGCCCTGTGGGTGCCCGTGCCCGGTCAGGACGCGGTTACCCTTGCGCTGCACAATGGCGCGTATCACCGCTACTACACGTTCGGCCTGGAACGGCTGCCCACCCCGCCGGAGATGAAACAGGTGCTCGAAGCGGGCACGATCGTTTCGGTTCCGCCATCCGACGACAAGAACCTGGCGACGGTCCTGGCGCCGGTGCGCGACAGCCTGGGTGATGTGGTGGGCGTGGTCGAGCTGACCGCGCCGCTCGACGCCCCACCACCGGCGTGGAGTTAGCGCTGCCTGGAGCGACTGCGCTTGATTGTGCCCCGTGACAGGTGCTGCGTTGTGGCTACTTTCATGTCTCTGTGGGCGTCTCGTCCCATCGATTACGCGGTGCGTACCCGCAGAGCCAATTCAGCGCGTGGTGACGTTCCACGGTCACCGAACGCACCAGTGACCACTCTTCAGCGGATAGATCCCGATAAGCCTTCCCGTTGACCGCGAAGTCGTCGTCAACGATGGCGGCAACCGTGCCGTCCTCGTGTACGGACCTGGCAGTATGCCTGACGATGTCATCGAAGCTGTTCAGACCGGCCGATCGCATCTCGGGCGAGGGGTCCAGTTGGTGTCCTTGCTCGACGAGTTGACGCGTCCGGCTGCGCCAGTGCCAGAGCTCTATAGCGTCTCGGGCTGACTGGATTTCCTCGCTGAGGCGAAGTCGCGGCTTGTGGGCCTCGCCGGGCCGAGGAACCTGTTTCAGGAGTTCGGGTTCCGCCTGCACGTGGATGGCGGCAAGTTCGGGGACGATGTGAAGCGCCCACATGAGAGCATGTGCGGCCTCGGTCCGCCACGAAAAGTCCAGCTGTTGGCGCGACGTCATATCAGCCACGCTCGTGTTCAGGAACGCTTTCTCGGAAGGCGTGAGATAACGCCACACGCCACCCCGCTTGACACGCTGTATGAACTCTCGTTGCCCTTCAGCAGCCTTGTCCATGAACTCGGCGTTTTCGTCTTCCGACCAGTTGCCCATCCGTTCCTCGAGTATGTCGCGCGGGGGCGAGGCCAGCGCGTGGACAACGGCCGCTTTGAGCGCGAGAAGCCGCCGGAAGGCGTCACGAGCGGATGGAATACGTTTCCAGAAGAGCATGGGTTCTCCCTACGTTTGCCGCTAGCGGATAACGAGCGTCGGCGACGAGCCGGTCAGATGGAAGCCGCGTCAGGCCGTGGTTCGCCAGCGACGACGGTCACCCCAGAAGCCTGACGTCCAGAGGCAGGCCCTTGCGCTCGTCGCGCACCAGGGCGATGGCCTGCGACGGACATCGACTCGTGCACACGCCGCAGCCATAGCATTTCTCCCAATCCAAGACAGCCACACCGTCAAGCGACAGGGCACCGAACGGGCATGCATCCACGCACGTGCCGCAGGAGCTGCATTGGGTTTCGTCGATCTGCGCGACGTATCCCGATGAAGCGAGCACGGGGCTGTCGTATTTAAGCACCGCCTCCATGCCTCCGCAGCAGCATGGGCAGCAGTTGCAGATCGCATAGAAACGGCCCAGACAGACGTCCTTGAACCAGGCCGAATGCAGGTGCCCGCGGTCGTGCTCGGCGTGCAGTAGATCGACCGCCTCGGTCTGCGTCAGACGTCGACTGCTGTGCGGATGGTGCTCCAGAGTGAAGTCCACAAACGGCTGACCGATCGCCATGCACACCTGTGTGGGTTGGCACGGATTGGCGCGGGCGTGACGGCAGGCGCACTCGTACACCGCCACGTCGGGCGGGCCGCTGAGCACGAGGTCTCTCGCCTTGGGATAGGGAATGATCTGCTCGAGGTCGCGCAGGGGGATCTGGCGATCGAGCGTAACGATCGCGTTGGCGTGCTCGGGAGTGAGCACCTTGGCGTGGTAGCGGTCGCGCCACCACTTCCTGCCGCGAGGCCCCAGGCGAGGGAGCAAATGGTTGATGAACACGTTGAGGTACTGGTTGGTCCAGCGACCGTATACGTACATGTGCAGGCCTTTGAAATTCAGCAGGCCGCGCAAGCCGCCGGCGCGCAGGCCCTTCCAGGTCGAGGCGCGCATGGGCCACCCGCGCTCGCCCACAAGCCATAGCCCGACGATCAACACCAGCAGTGCGCCCGCGATGACAAGCAATACAACGTGCAACATCGCTATCAGCCCCGCAACGTCGGCACGCCGGCCGACGAACCAGCGGACTCCCCCCACGAGCGGCCAGCACATGCTACCCGACGATGTAGACAACGACAACAGGCAGCAACGCGGTACAGCACGCCGGCGGGCAAGTCCGTCCTCGGCGGGTGCCATCCGTCAAAAGCGGCCCTCATGGACTTGCCGGGAGCCCGTGAGAGGGATAAAGTCTGGACAGAGCAGGGCTGGGTCCGGCGCGGACGCCGGGCGTGTGAACTTCAAAACCGCACAGTCGAGGATACGGCAATGAAAGGTGACCCGAAGCTGTTGGAAACGCTCAACGCGTTGCTGGCGGACGAGTTGACGGCCATCAATCAGTACATGGTCCACTCGGAGATGTGCGACGATTGGGGCTACGAGGCGCTGCACAAAGCAGTCGAGGAGCGGGCGATCGTCGAGATGAAGCACGCCGAGAAGCTGATCGGGCGAATCCTGTTTTTGGAAGGGACGCCGATCGTCAGCAAGCTGGGCCCGATCCAGATCGGCGCGGACGTGCCGAAGCAATTGGCCAACGATCTGGACGCCGAGATGGGCGCGGTGAAAGCCTACAATACAGCCATCAAGCTGGCGGGCGACGTGAACGACTTCGCCACGCGTGAGATGCTGGACTCGATCCTTCAGGACGAGGACGGGCACGTCGACTGGATCGAGGAGCAGCAGGACCAGATCAAGCACATGGGGGTGCAGATCTACCTGGCGAATAAGGTCTCGGGGTAGATGGGGCGCGCGCCTTCGGCGTTCAGCGGGTCAGACGTCCTTGGGTTTGAACTCGATGGCGCCGGTGGGGCAGAGGCGGGCGCAGATGCCGCATCCGATACATCGGTCGGGATCGACGACGGCATGGCGCTGGTCGTCGAGCTCGATCGCGTCGCAGTGGCCGGGCAGCAGGCATCGTCCACAGCCGATGCACAGGTTGGGGTCGACGTAACTGGCGCCCTCGGTAAGCATCATCTTGTCGGGCGTGGTCAGGTGCTCGAGGGCGTGGCCGCGGAAACGGTGCCAGTCCTCCAGCCCGTGTCGCTGTAAATAGTCGTTCAGATCCTCGTGCAACTCCGTGAGCATGCGCCAACCGTGCCACATGATCGCGCTGCAAATACCCACGCCATGCGCACCCCAGGCGACGGCACTGAGCAGGTCTCGCCAGTCGCTGATGCCGCCCGAGGCGATGATGGGGATGTCGATGACGCGAGCGGCCTGAGCGGTGAACATGAAGGTGGCGTAGCGGCAGAGCGGGCCGTTCGTACCGCCCCAGGCGACGTTGTCGACGAAGGGCATATCGGGCTGGAGCGAGTCGGGCTTGACGGGCGGCAGCCCGGCGGCGGGCAGGCCGACGATGTGCACCGCGTCGGCGCCGCCTTCTGCGCAGGCCCGGGCGATTTGCTCGGACTGCGAGGCGTTGGGCATGTACTTGCAGATAATCGGCAGGTCGACGGTGCGTTTGACGGCTTGGGTGATACGCCGGCACTGATCGGGGTGCTCGCAGATCTGGACGCCGCCGTGTGTGCCTCGGGCGCGGGCGGCGCGGAGGGCGTCGACGTCAAGGTTGGGGCAGCAGAAGTTCAGTTCGAGTCCATGCACGCCGGCTTCGGCGAAGCGCTCAGCCAGGGTGCACCAGTGGTCGAGCTGGTCGCCGCGGGCGCCGAGGTTGGCGAAGAGGATCAGGTCGGTCTGTTCGCGGGCCTGGCGGGCGAGTCGGCAGCCTTCGTCGACATTGAGACGGTGGTCGATCGGCGAGAGGATGACGCTGTCGGGCAGCGAGTAGGACCGCATCTGCCCGCTGATGGGGACCTCGACAAAGGTGAGCTTGAGGGTGGCGGCGGCGGCGCCGGCTGACTCGGCACGGCGGAGCAATTCGATTTTGCTGGTCAGCGGCCCGGAAGCAACGATGACCGGCGATGGGATTTGCAGGCCGGCGATGCGGAGCATGGGCAAGAGCATACGGGGCAATCGGGTGGGTCGCCAGAGGGGTCTGTGCACGCTCCCCTTCGGGTCGCCGCTAAACCTTGCCGAGACTCTACCACGCACAAAACCTGAGAGTTACCACCAGACGACGACCGAGAGAGTTGTTGCGACGCGACATGCGCGCACGGCGTCAGTCGAAGCGGCGGTCGATCTTGTCCCACTGATAACCCAGGCCCGTGCCGCTGAGGGTGCGCAGGTGCATCTTGCCGTCGGTCAGGCGGAAGATGCCGGGGTGAACCCATTGCTCGGGCTCGTTGGTAGCGGGGAAGAACTGCCGGCTGTTGGATTCGACGCCCTTGAGCACCGACAGGTGGCCTGCCAGGCCGGCCGACTGAATCAGCGCGATGCCCGGATTGGTCAAATCCTGCACGGAGTAGAGCACACCGGCCTTGGTGGCCTTGGCGGCCATGACCAGTTCGGCCGACTGGCACTTGCACGTCTTCAGCGCCACCCCGTTGTAGCCCAGCTCGAGGGCCAGATCGAAATCTTCCAGACTGCTCAGCGCCTCGTCGATGATGACCGGCTTGATCTCGGCCAGCTCGTGTACGTCGAGGTGCCTCCGCCGCAAATCGCGCTCGCAGGGCTGCTCGCAGTAGAGCAGCGATTCGAAGCCCTGTATGTCCTGATCCTCGAAACGCTTGAGCAGCTCGATCATGTACTCGGGCGATTCGCACATCTCGTTGGTGTCGGCGGTAAGCCACAGCCCTTCGATACCAAGGCGTTGGTGGACATTGCGGGCGATACGGCATACCAACAGCAGCCGGGTGAGGTCCCAATCGAGATCGTTGCCGACCAGCTTTACCTTCAGGCAGTGCAGGTGCTCGTACTCGATCCACTTCTCGAGCGAGACGGGCAGGTCGTCGTCCGGGTCGTCAGCGGTGCGTTCGGCGTCGGTGAGCTTGTCGAGCCCGCCGACGAGATGGAAGGCGTCGAGCCATTCGGGCATGGGCACGATGTAATCGCTGACGTACTTGCCGGCAAAGGCTTGGCCGAGATAGCGCGACAGGTCGGAGGTCATGAAGTCCGGTCCGTAGCCGGCGTAGGTGTCGATGTTGTTGACGTGGCCGAAGGCGTCGTGCAGGGCGGCGTCGATCGGTGAGGCGCACACCAGGGCGCCGAGCCGGGGCATCCTCTCGGGAAGCGCACGCTGATCGCACAGGCGGTCCGACAGCGGCACGAGTTCGGGCTCGAGGTCCCAGAAGATATCGATCGGGTGGGCGAACTCGGTAAACTCGCCCACGCGCCGGCACCAGGCGCGGATCAGCTCGACCATGAGCGATTCGCGCTGTTCGTGGGCGACGGCGGCCGAGGGCCAGGCCCACACGTCGGACAGAAAGATGGCACCCCAGCCGGCGGCACGCTGGCCGCGACGGTTCTCGACCACAACGCGCACGTGACAGTACTTGGACCGATCCATGACCACGCCGCCGAACTTCAGCGGGGTGCGAGGGACCTCGTCGGTGAAGTAACACGCAATCTCGACGGGTTTGATGTCGGTGTCCACGAGAAAGTCCTCTCTGGCAACCTTCTTTGTCTCCGCGGCAGATCGGCACGGGCACTGTCCAGGCAGGTCAGACCCGCGTGAAACACGGTCTTCATGCCGAAGATGCTGATGCAGAGGATAAGCGTCTCGACAGCCTCTGACCAGGACCGGTATGCGACACGCTCGGCTGGTGGATCGCGGCCAAACGTTGTTCAGACAGGTGATTGGAACCTGCCCTACGCAGGGCTCGGCTTCGGGTTGCGGCGAAACGGCGATGCAACCGGGGTGTAGATATATCTTGCGGGGTGATGGCGATATGATATGCGTCCGGCAAAGGTCGGGCGGGGACGGGGCAAATCGGCGGATCGCTTGCAGCTTTGCGGCGTCCGTACGGGTATGCTATGGGTGCCGGCGGCGTGGCGCGGTTGAAGCCGGCAATCGAGAGGGAGGACTTATCATGAATCGTCGAAGACTGGGCTTGGCGGCGTTGGTGGCGTTGTCGTTATGGACAGGGCCGACAGTTTGGGCGCAGGAGGGGCAAGGCGAGCTGCTGAAACTGCTGCCGTCCGACGCCGCGCTGTGCGTGTGGGCGTCGAATCCCGACGCGCTGGCCGCCAAGGGCCACGCGCTGGTGGCCGAGATCGCCGCAGCGGTCGGCGAAGCGCCGCCGCCGAAAAAGGGGCTTGCGGCCCTGCTCGCTGAGGGGCCGGGCATTCAAGACGGTTTCGACGCGAGCAAACCGGCGGCGCTGGTCGTGCCGAAGGCGGACTTCAGCGAGGGGATAATCATCGTAGGCCTGCGCGATCTGGATGCGATGCTGACCGGGCGCGAGCGGAACGACCTGGGCGGCGGAATCATCGAGGCGAGCATCGAGGGGGGCGAGCCGCTCTACCTCGTACGAAAGCGAGACTTTGTGATGATCGCGCCGAGCAGCGAGCTGCTGTTGTCGGCGTTGGCACCCAAGGCGACGCTGGCCGAGATGCCTGCCGAGGCGGCCGCCCTGCACGCGGAAGGCGATTTGTCGGTACGCGTGAACGTCGAGGCGCTGCGGGCGAAGATCGATCAGGGCTTTCAGATGCTGAAGGGCATGATGCAGATGGCGGCGTTGATGTCGGGCGCTGCACAGGGCGGCAGCGATCCGGCCGTCACGATGGCCATGATGGACGTCTACGTCGGTGCGCTGAAGTCCTTTATAGATCAGGTGCAAACGGTGGACGCGGTGCTGCGTCTGGAAGCTGAGGGCGTGGGGCTGGGCTCGATTTACAGCCTCAAGCCGGATGGCACGGGGGCGGCCTACCTTGCCAAGCAGAAGCCCGCGGGCAAGCCCCTTCTTCGCGGGCTGCCGAGCGGGCCGTTCATGATGATATTCGGGGCTGAGTGGCAATCGGCCGACCAGACGAGTCTGGCTGTGGGTCTGCTGGATCGGTTCCTGGCGGCACCGGCGGTTCAACAGAAGCTGGGCGAGTCGGCGATCGAGGCGATGCGCGACAGCACGGGCTGGTTCTACCGCAACATGACCGGATTCAATGCGGTGATTGCGCGGGGCGGTCCGCAGGGCGGGATGCGTATCCTCGGTAAGTACTTTTTGAGCGATCCGCAGGCCGGTCGACGGAAGATGGCGGAGATGATGGCGTCGACTTCCGAGGCGATGGGCATCTTCATGCAGGGGTTAGCGGTGACGTCACAGCCGGCGGTGCGGACCGTCGGCGAACTGGAAGTGGACGAGTATGCGTACAAGTTCGACCAGATGCCCGATGCCGAGCGGCAGATGCTCGAGATGATATACGGCAAGGATGCGAGCATGCAGATCGCAGCCGTCAAGGACGGTCTGCTGATGACCATGTCGCCCGAGTCGACGGATATTGAGTTGATGGCGGCGTTGGTCGATAAGCCAGCGCCTGGTCTGGGCGACCAGGTGCGTGTCAAGGCGGCGCTGGCGAAGCTGCCGGCCGACCGCGTGGCTATCGCGCTGGTGGATCTGCCGGAGGCGATGCGTTTCGGGCTCTCATTTGTGGCGCAGATGGGGATGCCGACGTCGATGCCGGCAGAGCGCGCGTCGACGGCGCCGCCGGTTGCGGTCTCGCTCAGCTTTGTATCGAGCGGGCTGCGGTGCGAGTTGTATGTGCCGACGGCGGCGGTCAAGGAAACGGTCTCGATGGCTGCAGAGATGACGGCCGGCATGACGGCGCCCGGTGCAACCATG
>Ga0315553_10001844_pt1 | contig 17350 bp, 18 predicted proteins | sample SalMarSW160140MG_FD_203099 | JGI IMG/M metagenome (GOLD analysis project Ga0315553, IMG submission 203099) | Salt marsh sediment microbial communities from the Plum Island Ecosystem LTER, Massachusetts, United States - Salt Marsh Sediment SW1601-40 ... | reverse complement strand
CGACCTCGTAGGCATCTTGGTTAATGGCAGGGCCGATGGCGGCGCGGATGCGCTGGCGCCGGGCCCCGAGGCGCTCCATCTCCGCGATCGCCGCCTCCAGAATGCCGGCCGCGGCACCGCGCCATCCGGCGTGGGCGGCCCCCACGACGCCCGCTTGCGGATCCGCAAACAGCACCGGCGCGCAGTCGGCGGTCAGCACGCCCACGGCGAGCCCGGGCGTGCGCGTGATCACGGCGTCGGCCTTGGGCCGATCATCGGCGAGCACCGGCGCCGTGACGGTGAGCGCCGTCGGACTGTGAACCTGATAGAGCGTGACGACGCCCGCTTGGCGTGTGCCCAAGTGCTCGGCCACGCGCGCGCGGTTCTCGGCGACCCGGCCGGGGTCGTCGGCGGACCCGGGCCCGCAGTTGAGCGTGGCATAGAGCGCTTGCGAGACGCCGCCCGCGCGGGTGAAGAACCCGTGGCGGATGCCGGGCAGGGCCTTGAGGCAATGGGCTTCGATGGGCGCCAGCATGGGGGAGCACTACGGCGCGCGCGCGCCGATGTCTATCGCCGGCAATCCCGGGAGCGGGGGGAGCCCCTTGCTTCTGGCGCCGATCGCAAGAAAGCGCGTGCCCATGCCGACGGGTGCCATCAGTCGCGCGATGGCGGTCTCGATCTGCCCGGCTCTTGCCGGGTTTGCGGCCATGAGGCGCGAGGCGCGCTCGGCGATGCCAAGAGCGCCCAGGAATTCCGCCTGCGTCACGGGGCCGTCGCAGGCAAGGCCGCGGCTTTTTAGTTCGCCGGCAACGGCGGCGAAATCGACCTGAGCCGTAATGTCTGCCTCGCCCGGCGCCTGCAGGGGATCGTCATAGCGATGCGCGCGCACTGCCTGCAGGCTGGAGCCCAGTGCGGGTGCTGCGTGCCCGTAGTCGATAAAGAGCGCCGCCAAAGGCGCCCCGAGCGCGGCAAGCTTCGCGCCCCACAGCGCAAGCGCCGGGGCGCGCGTCTCGAAGACCGCGCCATCCTCAACGGGCGCCGCAATCCCGGCGGGCAGCCGGGGCGCGGCAACAGGCGCTCCGTCGACGAATGCAAGGCGGCCCGCAGCATCGAGCCCGACACATCGCGTGTGCCACTGTCCGCCGCCGAACACCCACTGCGCGATTGCGAGCGTGTCGAGAAACTCGTTCGCGATGACAAGGGATGGTTTTCCATCGGCGACTTCGCCCAGGTCGCCGCTCCATTGCACCGGCACGTCCTCTTGCTTCAATGTCTGGCGCTGAAGGTCTTCCAGGGTGGCGTTGGTTTCGACCAGATGCACATGCAGCGCGCCGCGAAAGGCCGCGACGGCGCGCGCCGCCCGCAGCGCATCGCGCATCAGCGTGCCGCGCCCGGGACCGAGCTCGACAAGGTTGACCGAGCCCGGCTCTCCCATCTGCCGCCACACGACCGCGCACCACAAACCGATCAGCTCCCCAAACACCTGACTGATCTCGGGCGCCGTGACGAAATCCGCAGCGCGGCCGATCGCTGGGCGCTTGCGGTAATAGCCGTGCACGGGGTCGTGCAGGCACGCCTCCATGTATTCGGTAACGCCGATCGGCCCAAGACGCTTGATGCGCGCCGCGAGCTGCCGGCCGAGGGGCGTCCGCGGCGACACGTCGGGGTCGGGGGTCATCCCAGGGGGCGCGTGCGCGCCAGGTAGATGACAATGAGGCCGGCGATGAACATGGGAATCGAATAGGCGATTCCGGCGGTCAGCGGGCCGACGTTAAAGGCATGCGCGTAGTGCGGCTGGCGGAACAGCTCGGAGATCGAGCGCGCAAGCGCGTAGCCGGCGAGAAAGGCGCCCGTGACGAGCCCGGGCCGCTTCAACGCGCCATAGCGATGGGTCAGCAGCCGCAGAACGATGAAAAGAACGAGGCCCTCCAGCGCGGCTTCATAGAGCTGGCTCGGGTGCCGCGGGGTCGGCTCGATTGCGGCGTAATGAACGCGCGCCTCGGGAAACACCATGCCCCACGGCATGCTGGTGGGACGGCCGAACAGCTCGCCATTGATGAAGTTGGCAATGCGGCCGAAAAAAAGACCGATGGGAACGGAGGCGGTGCACAGGTCCGTCGTGCTCCATGGGCTGGTGCCGATGCGCCGCGCGAAGAACCATATGGCAATACCGCAGCCGACGAGTGCGCCGTGGAACGACATGCCGCCCTTCCACACCGCGAGGATGTCCTGAGGATTTGCGAAATAGTAGCTCGGCTCATAGAACAGCACGAAGCCCAGGCGCCCGCCGAGCACGACGCCGGCGGTGATGTAGAGCAGAAGGTCATCGACCGTCGAGGTCGGGAACGGCGGGTGATCGCCGGCCCAAAGCGTGGGCTGTTGCAGCAGGCGTCGAATGTAGAGCCAGCCGAACAGCAAACCTGTGAGATAGGCAAGCCCGTACCACTTGATCGCCAAGGGGCCGATGTGGAGCGCCACGGGGTCGATGTTGGGAAAGGGAATGACCCACAAGCTTATCAAGGGATCCATGGCGTCCTTTCCGGCCGACGATTACGGGCTTAGCGCTTGCGCTGACAAGACGAAGCACGTTTTCGGCACAGACCGGCCGCTGTCAAGGGCAACCCGAAGGACCTTGCATGGTGCAACCGAGCTATCCATAGTCGCCGCCGACAAAAGCAAGCGCAAAGCGCGAGTCGCCGCATGAGGTATTGGCGCCGCGCTTCATTCCCGGAGGGCCGGTCAATGACTCAAACGAGCAATCGCTTCCTCGATGAGTTTGCAAAACTGATGACAGATGCCGCAGGCGCGGCCGATGGTCTCAAGCGCGAGGTCACGGCGGCGATGAGGGCGCAGGTCGAGCGGCTCCTCAATGAGATGGATGTGGTCCAGCGCGAGGAGTTCGAGGCGGTCAAGGCCATGGCGGAAAAGGCACGCGCCGAGAACGAGCGCCTTGAAGCGCGCATCATTGCGCTCGAAGCGCAAACCGCGAAGCAGAACGATACGGCGTGAGCATCAAAGCGCCCCAGCGAAATGCAAGGTGGCGCCGACTTATCCCCGACGATGTTCGATGGTGCGCGCGCGTGTGCCGGTAGAACGCGCGTGGTTGCCGATCGGCTTCTGTATTCGTCACTTTGATCGTGGACAAGGTTCACGCGAACTTGCGACTCGCACGGGCCTCTGTTTTCGTCGCGCCGGTCGGCCGGTTTTTGTCATTTTGTCGGTGTTAGGTTGCCCATAAGCCGCCGGTCACACGGGGAATTTGAGAATGTCGGCTGAATTCGGCTACGAGCGCAGGACCAACCCAATCGATCTCGTGGAGCACCTCGCCGCCGCGCACAATTGGACGTGCGATCGCACCAACGACGACGAGTTGACCCTGGTTGTCGCCGGCTCCTGGACCGACTATCACGTGTCCCTCAATTGGCGGGACGACCTCGAAGCGCTGCATCTTGCCTGCGCGTTCGACTTCCGCGTGCCGGAAAATCGGCTAAACGAAATGTACCGTCTCATCGCTCAGATCAATGAGCAACTCTGGCTCGGCCACTTCGATCTTTGGACGCAGGAGGGCCTTGTGATGTTCCGCCATGCGCTGCTGCTCAACGGCTCATTGGCAACGCCGCGCCAGTGCGACGCGATGCTAAGAGCGGCGCTTGAAGGCTGCGAGCGCTACTACCAGGCCTTCCAGTTCGTCGTCTGGGCAGGTAAGGAAAGTCGAGAGGCACTCGTCTCCACGATGTTCGAGACCGAGGGCCAAGCCTAAATCGCCATCGGGTTCCGTCCATGAGCCTCACTCTGCAAGGCCCGCTGCTGTTGGCAGGCGCGGGCAAAATGGGCGGAGCCATCCTCACCAGGCTGCTTGCGGGCGGCCTCGATCCCCAGCACGTCATTGTGCAGGATCCGCAGCCTCCGAGCGAAATTGCCGATCTGCTCGCCGATCGGGGCATCGATGTTGTGCCGCTCATCGATGAGCTGACGAGCCCGCCCGCCGTCATCGTCATCGCCGTCAAGCCGCAACTGATGGACGAGGTGTTGCCCCCGCTCGGGAGCCTTGCAGGCCCCAACACTCTTGTTGTGTCGATCGCGGCCGGTCGCCGTCTCGCCGAAATGGAGGCGCACCTGCCCGAGGGGGCGGCGGTGGTGCGCGCCATGCCGAATACACCCGCCGCGATCGGCCGCGGCATCACGGTTGCCGTGGCCAATCGGCAGGTGACGCCGGTGCAGAAGGCGCTTGCCGATGATCTCCTCTCGGCGGTCGGCGAAGTGCTGTGGGTGAAGGACGAGGCCCTGCTCGATCCGGTCACGGCTGTTTCCGGCTCGGGGCCGGCCTATGTGTTTCTTTTGGTTGAGTGCCTGGCCGAGGCCGGCCGCGTCGCGGGCCTCGATGCCGACCTCGCCGAGCGCCTGGCGCGCGCGACCGTCACCGGCTCGGCAGCCCTGCTCGAGCAGTCTGATCTCGCGGCCTCCGCTCTGAGGCAAAACGTAACCTCACCCGGCGGCACCACGGCGGCGGCGCTGCAAATCCTGACCGGCCCCGATGGGCTGCAGAAGCTGATCTCGAAGGCGGTGGCCGCCGCAACAAGACGCGGCCGCGAATTGGCGAAATGAGCACCGAATGCTCGCACGCCAGTCGCGGCCGCGTTGCTTACGGACCTGAGCGGGCGTTTTTCGCCCCGGCGGGCTCAGGTCGTTGTGAAGTCGGCAGAGGGCCAAGGCCGGAAACTCAAGGAGGAGAAGCTTCAGGCCGTTGCGGGTATGGCTCCCTTCCGCATCACGTTGGCAGCACGAAGCCAGGATTTGCTCGCCCACCTCATTGCGCCGCCCGTGGGCCAGCGCGTCCTTCAGTTATGATATACAGTTACACTCTTGGCAATGGCCATTTCGCCGTGCTCACGCGATCGTGTTTGTCGCCCCGAGATGGCCCCGCGGAAACGGACGCCGATTGCACATTTCAAAAATTCATGCATTGTTTGAATAATGAATGAAATCGACGCCGTCCGCGCCCTTGCCGCCCTCGCCCATGAGCACCGCCTGGCGATCTTCCGCTGCCTCATCGCCGAGGGACCGTCGGGCTTGTCTGCGGGCGACGTCGCCAGGCGCATCGGCATCGCCGCGACGAGCCTGTCCTTTCACATGAAGGAGCTGGATCGCGCCGGTCTTGTGCACTCGTGGCGGGATGGCCGCTTCATTCACTATGCCGTGCACGTGGAGGGCATGCGCAAGCTGTTGTCGTTCCTCACCGAGGAATGTTGCGAAGGGCACCCGGAGCTTTGCGGGGCCGCGGTCGCGGCGGTCTCGCGCCACAGGGAGAAAAACGCCAATGAGTGATCGCGTCTTGAACGCATTGTTTCTGTGCACCCACAATTCCGCCCGCTCCGTCATCGCCGAGTGCATCATCAATGCGCTGGGCCGCGGCAAGTTCAAGGGCTTCAGCGCCGGCAGCCAACCGCGCGGCGCCGTCAATCCTTATGCGCTCGAGCTCCTGCAGCGCCTCAATTATGACGTGAGCAATCTCAGGTCCAAGTCGTGGGAAGAGTTCGCGGCTTCCGGCGCGCCGCCCCTCGACTTTGTCTTCACCGTCTGCGACGACGCGGCGAACGAGGTTTGCCCGGTGTGGCCGGGCCAGCCGATGACGGCGCACTGGGGGCTGCCCGATCCTTCGGCGGTGGAGGGAAGCGAGGCGGAACGGCGTCAGGCCTTCGCCGACACGCATCGCATGCTCTATCAGCGCATCGGCATCTTCGTGAACCTGCCGCTGCGCGCGCTCGACAAGCTGAGCCTGCAGAAGCGCCTCGACGACATCGGCCGGATGGCGCCAAGCCCCAGCAAAGAGGACGCCTGATCACAACCATCGGCGGGCGGCTTCCAATCTGGGCAGCCCGCGCCTACGTCTAAGGCATTGCTTGGAAGGACCCATCCCATGCTCGATCAATTTAAGACCAAGGGGCGCATCATCGCCGCCGCACTCAAACTGGCGAGCGAGTGCCCCTGGCGCGATGTAACCCTAACCGATATCGCCAAGGCGGCCGACGTGAACCTCATCGATCTGCGCCGCGAGTTCGGCTCCAAGAGCGAAATCCTGGCCGCCTTCATACGTGCCGTCGATGACGAGGTGCTGGCGCGTGCGCCGGAACGCACGCCGGACCAGTCACCGCGCGACGCCATTTTCGAGGTGGTGATGAGCCGCTTCGATGTTCTCGCCGCCTACAAGCCGGGCCTCAAGTCGATTGCCGGCGCGTGGCCGCCCGATCCGGCGCTTCTCGGCGCGCTCGCCGCCTCGGAGGCCTGGATGCTGCGCGCTGCGGGCATCTCGGCCGATGGGCTCGACGGCCAGGTGCGCGCGGCCGGACTGGCGGCCGTCTATGCTTCCGTGTTTCGCACCTGGCTCAACGACGACGACCCGGGGCTGGCGCGCACCATGGCGGCGCTCGATCGTCGCCTGCGCCGCGGCGAGCGGCTCTTGAAGTCGGTCGACGACATCACAAGCACGCTGTGCGGCCTCGCCTCGGCGCTCACCGGCGCCCGCAAAGGGGCGGCACCGCGCAGCCGCGCCTCTGAGAGCCCTCCGGCAACGTCCGCCCAATAGAGGTGCCCGCCTACAGCGGCACCGAGATGATCGCCCGCAGTCCGCCCATCGAGCTTTCGCCGAGCGTGATGTCGCCGCCGTGGCTCTTGGCGATGTCGCGGGCGATGGCGAGGCCGAGGCCGGTATTGCTTTCGTCCTGATTGCGCGCGCCGTCGAGCCGATAGAAGGGCTTGAAGACGTTGACGCGCTCCGAAGGGGGAATGCCGGGGCCGTTGTCGTCGACCTCGATGCGCACCCATTGGCCTTCGACCGCCGCGCGGACGACGACCTGATCGCCGAAACGCATGGCGTTCGACACCAGGTTTGTGATCGCGCGCTTGAAGGCCTGCCGCTTCAGCGGCAGCACGATGTCCTGGCGCCGCCGCCTGAGCTTGAGGTCGATCGGCGTCCCGTATACCTGCGCCTCCTCGTGAATCTCCTGAAGCAGCTCGCCCAGGTTGGTGGACGCGGATTCTTCGCCGCCGTCGCCCTTGGCGAACGCCAGATAGTCCTCGAGCATGTCCTGCATCTCGCGGACGTCCGATTGCAGCGAGTGGGCCGCGGCCGTGTCGCCGAGCAGCGCCAGCTCGAGCTTGAATCGGGTCAGCACGGTGCGCAGGTCGTGGCTGACGCCCGCCAGCATCGTCGTGCGCTGCTCCACATGTGTCGTGATGCGGTCGCGCATCTCCATGAATGCGACGGCGGCCTGGCGCACTTCGCGGGCGCCGCGCGGGCGGAAGTCCTGGGGCGCCTTGCGCCCCTTGCCGAAGGCGTCGGCGGCCTCGGCCAGCCGCAGGATCGGGCGGATCTGGTTGCGCAGAAACAGGATTGCGACCGTGAGCAGGATGACCGAGGAGCCGATCATCCAAAGCAAGAAGATGTGCGAGTTGGAGGCATACGTCTGCGAGCGGGTGGCGACGAAGCGCAGGATCGCGTTGGCGTGCTTGACGCGGATCTCCACGTGGCGCGACTGGCCGACCGTGTCGATCCAGAACGGGCGCTGGACCTGGCGGCGGATCTCATCGGAGAGAGCCCGGTCGAGCAGGGCGAAGAACGGTTTGGGCCGCGGGGCCGGCAGATCGCCGGGGGGAAGGATTTGCATCGACAGGTTGAGGCGGTCGCGTGCCATCTCGATGAGCTGGCCGTAGTCGTCCTTGCGCGGATACTCCTCGTAGATGTCGATGAGAGCGGCGATGTCGCGCGCGGTCGCCTCGGACAGGCGCCGCGTCACCGCCTGCCAGTGCCGCTCCATGAAGACGAACGCCACCACGCCTTCCAGCACGACGATGGGCGCGATGATGATGATGAGCGCGCGCGCATATAGACCTTTGGGCAGCGCGTCGGAGAGCAGGTGGGAAAGGCGGCGCATGTTGGCGGAATGGGTTTTGCCGAGCCACGCCAGCGCCGCGGCGGCCCAAGGCGGCAACTTGGGAAGCGTGGGGAGCTTCGACAACCTGAGGCGCAGCCATTGCGGGATCTGCGCCGCCGCCCCCTGCACCCAGTGCAGAAGGCTCTGCCAGCGCGGGCGCGCCTGGTCCGAGGGCTCGTCGCGTCTTGCGAGCATTTCAGTGCCGACCTCGTAGGGGCGCTCCGGCGGGTTACTCAATCCGAGTAGAGAATATACCCTTTGCCGCGCACTGTCTGGAGGTACACCGGGTTGGAGGGATCTGTCTCGATCTTTCGCCGCAGCCGGTTGATCTGCACGTCGATGGCGCGGTCATTGCCGGTGGAGTCCTCGCCCGACAGCTCATGGCGCGGAATGGGCGTCCCGATGCGCTGGGCGAAGGCGCGCAACAGGTCGCGCTCGCGCTCGGTGAGCTTGATGGTCTCCTCACCCTGCCTCAACTCGCCGCGGCTGACGTGGAAGACATAGGCCCCCATGCGGATTTCCTCGTGCGGACCGCTGGGCCCGGACGCGCGCCGCAGGATATTGCGCAAGCGCAGCAGAAGCTCGCGCGGCTCGAACGGCTTGGGGATGTAGTCATCGACGCCGGTCTCCAGACCCTCGATGCGGTGCTCGGGCTCGGAGCGCGCCGTCAGCATGCAAATGGGAATGCCGCGGGTCGCTTTGAGATCACGCGCCAGATCGAGTCCGCTCTCGCCCGGCATCATCACGTCAAGCAGAACGATATCGAACTCCAGTCCGCGCATGCCGGCGCGAGCGCTCGCCACATCGGCCGCGGTCGACACGCGAAAGCCATGCTCGGTGAGGTAACGCCCGAGCAGGTCGCGAATCTTCTGGTCGTCGTCGATGACGAGCACGTGTGGGGCGTTGTCGGGAAGCGATGGGCACTGTGACGTGGCGCTCGCGGACTTCATGCTCCGCCTCTCATTCAGCCGGCACGATGGGTGTCGGCGGGCAGTTTAACCAGGGTCTCCACGCGCGCGCGATCGGACTCTGCAATCATGGCAAAAAGGAAGCGGCGCGTTAACTGGCGGGCGCCGGGGCCCGCTTTTCCGAGCGCCGCCTCGATGCGCTTGATCTGCAGGGCGGTGAGCTTGTCGGCAAGCCGCCCGCCTTTCGCGGTGACGAACAAGCGGCGCTCGCGGCGATCGTCGTTGCCGGCTCGCTGCAGAACAAAGCCCTTGCCGATGAGCTGCTTTAGCACGCGCGCCAGGCTTTGCTTGGTGATCTTCAAGACGTCGAGGAGATCGGCAACCCGCATGCCGGGATGGCGGTGAACGAAGTGAAGGACGCGATGATGGGCGCGGCCGAAGCCATACTCCTCGAGGATGGCATCGGGACCTGCAGTGAATTCGCGATAGGCGAAGAACAGCAACTCCGCGCACGCAACGAACTCTTCCCGAGCGGGGCCGTCCAGGGGCTCATGGCACGCGCCGTTTGTGGGCGAAGTGCCCCCCGTGGATCGCGAGCCGCGCCGGCCCGCTACGCTGTCGGACGTTATGTCAGTCATGTTGACTTATTTGGCTCCGATTGCTAGGTCGTGGCAAGTCTATTTTTGCGCAAGCGATTGAGCGTGTTCGCGCGAGCGGCAGGCCCCGTGCCATGGTTCACAGGTGCAGCGGTGGGGTATCCCTTGGCCGCGCTCGCAGCCTCGTCACCGAGCCCGCCCTTAGTGGCGAATCTTTGCGCAAATGTCCACGGGAGAGAATGCATGGCCGAGCCTGTCCCATTTGACGATCGTGACGGTCTCATATGGCTCGACGGCACGCTGGTGCCCTGGCGGCAAGCCAGCGTCCACGTGCTGACCCATGCCTTGCACTATGGCAGCGCGGTCTTCGAGGGGGAGCGGGCCTACAGCGGCGAGATCTTTAAGCTTACCGAGCATTCCCAGCGACTGATTAACAGCGCGCACATCCTCGACTTCGAGATCCCCTATATGGTCGCCGAGATCGACCAAATCTGCCGTGACGTGGTGAACGCCAACAAATTGTCCGACTGCTACGTACGCCCCATCGCCTGGCGCGGCAGCGAGCAGATCGGCGTGTCGGCACAGGCGACGAAAATCCACCTGGCGGTGGCTGCGTGGGAGTGGGGCTCGTACTTTCCGCTCGCACAGCGCCTGAAGGGCATCCGGGTGACGATTGGCAAGTACCGTCGCCCCGATCCCGCGACGGCGCCGGCCAAGAGCAAGGCTGCCGGGCTCTACATGATCTGCACCATCGAGAAGCATCGCGCCGAGCGGGCCGGTTTCGCGGACGCGCTGATGCTCGACTGGCGCGGCCACGTTGCCGAATGCACCGGCGCCAACATCTTCCTGATCAAGGACGGCGTCATTCATACACCCGATCCCGACTGCTTCCTCGACGGCATCACGCGCCGCACGGTGATCGAGCTTGCGAACAAACGGTCGTATAAGATCGTCGAGCGCACCATCCTGCCCGACGAATTGAAGGATTTCTCGGAGGCCTTCCTCACCGGTACCGCGGCGGAGGTCACGCCGATTTCCCAGATCGATGATCACCACTACAAACCGGGGCAGATCACCGAGACCTTGCTCAACGACTACATGGCCTACGTGCAGCCTGCGCGCAAAGCCGCCGAGTAAATCCACAGCGGTGTTTGCAGAGGCGGCGCCCGCGGAGCCCCGGCACGCAAGCGGTCCCGGGCGCCAGAGTGGCCACAACGGCACACTCGTGCGTGCCACGTGTACCCTCAATCAGTCATTTGGTTGCCATGGCGCGCCAACTAACCGACACTGAGGCTCGGCTTGAGCTGCAGCCGGGGCGATCCTCATGCACCGCTTGGCATTGATTGTGATTTTACTTCTATTCGCGCTTTGCGGCGCGGTCCTCACAGTGCCGGCTGTGGCGCAGGATGGGCCGGGCGGCCTCATCAACCCGCAGCGTGACTGTCAGACGATCCGCACCTGCAACTTCCGCCGCGGCGGCTCCTACCGGGGCTGTCTGTCGAGCTACAGCTGCCGCGTTTGCCGCTTTGTGCGCGCCTCATGCAAGAGTCGCGGGCGCCGGCGAACCTGCCGCAAGCTGCGCTGCACCTGGGGCGGGATCAGCTAATTCTGGCAAAAAGCGCGACGGCAACGCCCGTGAGGAACGTGGCGATTGCAGCGCCGACCGTGGCAAGGGCGGCCGCGCTCAGCGGCTGACCGATGGTGCTTGCGCCAAGGGCCAACAGGCCGGTCCAGAACAGCGCCGGAATGAGCCCGATGACCAGCAGGCCAAGATGGCGGTAGATGGCTTGCTCGTGCGTATCGAGCACGCGCTCGTAAGGCAAGGCGGCTGCTGCAGATCTCATGCGCTCGTCTCCGCGTGGTCGTGCAAACGCATCACGCTTAGGCCCGCACCGTGAACGAGCGCCTAACGCCAACACAAAGCGCTAACCGGGCCGCAATCAACATTAACGGACCATGACGACGTGCCCGTTGTGGAACAAGAGGCGGCGGCGCGTTATGCCCTTTATCCACATCGGGGAGGCGGCGGCGGGACGGCAGCCATGAAAGATTCAGGGAGCCTCGACGTCATCGTCGTCGGCGCCGGCCACAACGGACTCACCTGCGCGGCCTACCTGGCGGCGGCCGGTCTCGACACGCTCGTCTTGGAAAAGAACGATGTCGTCGGCGGGGCGGCGGTGACGGAGGAGTTCCACCCGGGCTTTCGCAATTCGGTGGCCGCCTACACGGTGAGCCTGCTCAATCCGAAGGTCATTGCCGATCTGCAGCTCGCCCGCCACGGTCTCACCATCGTGGAGCGGCCGGCGGCGAACTTCTGGCCGATCGATGACGCGCGCTACCTGCTGCTGCGCGGTGGGCTCGCCGAGCGCCAGGCCGCGGTCGCCGCCTTCTCTGAGCGCGACGCGGAGCGCCTTCCCGCCTACGAGGCGGCGCTGGCGCGTGCCGCCGATGTGTTGCGCGATCTCGTTTTGCGCACGCCGCCCAATTTCGGCGGCGGCCTTTTGCAGCTGTTGAAAGGCGCGCGCCTCGGCCGCCGCTTGTTGCGGCGCGATCTCGCCGACACGCGGGTTCTCCTCGACCTCTTCACCAAGAGCGCCGCCGACTTTCTCGGGGCCTGGTTCGAGAGCGACGTGGTCAAGGGCGCCTTTGCCTTCGACGCCATCGTCGGCACCTACGCGGCGCCCTCCACGCCCGGCAGCGCCTACGTGCTGCTCCACCACTGCTTCGGCGAGGTCAACGGCCGCCGCGGCGCGTGGGGCCATGCGCTGGGTGGCATGGGGGCCATCACGCGGGCAATGGCGGCGGCGGCCGAGGCGCGCGGCGCGCGCGTGCGCACGGGCGCGCGCGTTGTCCGCGTGCTGGCCGAGGACGGTGCGGCGACAGGGGTGGTGCTCGCGTCGGGCGAGCAGATCACCGCCCGCGCCGTTGCCGCCAACGTGCCTCCCAAGCTCCTGTTCCGCGATCTGGTGCCGGCCGGGGCGATTGCGCCCGAGGTGCGCGACCGCTTCGTTGCGCTCAAGTCGGGCTCCGGCACGTTCCGCATGAACGTGGCGCTGCGCGAGCTTCCCGATTTCACCTGCCGGCCCGGCAAGGATCCCCAGGACCACCACGGCTCCGGCATCATCATCGGGCCCACGCTCTGCTATCTGGAGCGCGCTTATCTCGACGCGCGGCGCTCCGGCTGGTCGGCCGAGCCCGTCATCGAGATGCTGATTCCGTCGACGCTCGATCCCACGCTGGCGCCGGCCGGGCGGCACGTGGCGAGCCTGTTCGTGCAGCACGTAGCGCCGCATCTGCCCGCAGGGCGCAGCTGGGAGGAGGAGCGCGAGAAGGAGGCCTTTGCCGATCTCGTCATCGACACCGTCGCCCGGCATGCGCCGAACTTCAAAGCGGCCGTGATCGCCCGCCAGGTGTTGTCGCCGCTGGATCTGGAACGGCGCTTCGGCATGATCGACGGCGACATTTTCCACGGGGCGCTGTCGCTCGATCAGCTCTTCTCCGCGCGGCCCCAGCTCGGCTATGCCGACTACCGCATGCCGCTCGCGAAACTTTACTTGTGCGGCTCAGGGGCCCATCCCGGCGGCGGCGTGACCGGCGCGCCGGGTCACAATGCGGCCGGGGAGATCATCCGCGACTTGAAGGGCTGGCGGCGCGGGCCTTTCGGGCGTGCGCAGGGGTGACGGCGATGCTGAGGATCACCAAGGACATTGCGATCGACGAGCGCGAGCTTGAGGAGCGGTTCGTACGTGCCTCCGGCCCCGGCGGGCAGAACGTCAACAAGGTCGCGACCGCGGTGGAGCTGCGTTTCGACGTCGGCCGCTGCGCAGCGCTTCCCGTCGCCGTGCGCGCACGGTTGCGGCGCCTCGCCGGGCGGCGTCTGACCGATGAGGGCATCCTCGTCATCCGCGCCGAGCGCTTCCGCACCCAGGAGCGCAACCGCCAGGACGCGCGCCAGCGTCTCATCGATCTCATCCGCCGCGCTGCCGTCGCGCCGAAGCGGCGCATCCCCACCAAGCCGACGCGCGCCTCCAAGGAGCGCCGGCGCGAGCAGAAGACCAAGCGCTCGCGCGTGAAAGAGCTGCGGAGAGGCAGACCCGATCTCCATTGAGCTCTAAGGGGCCGCGCCCGGCTCCAGGTAGGGGGCGCCATCCCCGAGCGCCTGCAGATCCGGATCCATGCTGTCGAACGCCATCATCGGCCCGAACAGCTTGAACAGCGGGTTGATGAGGGCGTTGCGATACTTGAAGTAGATCCAGCTTCGCTTCAGCTTGCACCCCAGCCGCACCTTCTGCCGGTAGCTCGTGTGCCCCGTCTGCAGCCAGGGGATGCCCCGCTCCATGCACAGGCGCGCGGTTGCCATCCAATTGATGAAATAGAGGTTGTGCTCGCGCGCCAAGGGGTAGCGCATGCCGACGTACTTGCCCAAAATCCGCTCGCGCTCGATGAGGAAGATGTTGAAGGTCGCGAGCTGACCGTTGACGCGGCACAGCATGACTTGTGCGCAGCCGGGAAGGTTGCGCATCACGGCGCGGAAATAGCTCGCAGGCACCTCGTCGAAAGAACCGTAGTCCGCTTTTCGGTTGGCCTTCGTCTCCTCGAACAGGGCGACGATCTCATCCTCGACGTCATCGATGGAGTCGCGGATCTCAATCTTCACGTTGGAAGCGCGGCGCATTTTTTTGCGCAGGTCCGAGCGCATCGATGCCGACAGGCTGGCGAGATAGGCGCTCTCGTCCTTGAAGGGCAGGTGCAGGGTCGCCAGCGGCAGCGTGGCGACGCGGGTAAACCCGGCCTGCGCAAGTGGCTCGTGCGCCCAGGTCGCGTCGCGGTCGGTGATGTCCTTCATGGCAAGGAGCGGGATCTTGTTCGCCTTGGCGTGGGCGTCCATGCCCCCCAGCAGCGCCTTGAAGCTCGCGAGGCGCGCCGCGGACGTCATGTCAGGCTGGAGCCCGATCGGGCATTCCTCGGTGAGCGGCGAGCCCATGCCGAGCACCGGAACGACGACGAGCTTGGGAGCGTGCCGGTAGAGCCATGCGCCGGCGGGCTTGAGGGGACCCTCGAGCGACAAATCGAGCCGGTAGTCGGTGCAGAACAGCGGCACCGCGGCGATAAGCGTGGCGCCAGCATAGACCCCCATGGCCGAAGCGGAGAAGTCCTCGGGCATGGCTTGCTCGCAGGCGCGGAAGTAATCCCATGCCTCCGCTCGACCTGGGTTGAGGCGGTCCCAGTCCGCACGCGGGATGTCGGCAATGCTCGGCACGTGGCGCACGCTGAGGGGGATACCGCCGATCGTGGATTGGCCGTCGGCGATCAGTTGCGATCGCGCGCGCGAAACAGTCGGTTGAGGGCCGCGAGGCTGCCTGGGTCCGATCAAGGGTGCTGTTCCTCGTAGGACTGTGGCGGCAAGCCGCGGTGATCGATTTGCGCCGCTGCTTGAGAAATAAGATCGTGCGGGACGCCCACAACGGATCACAGTAAACAGTCACAGCAAGCATAAAGGTCGGAGGGGCAATGGCATATCTCTATCTTGCAATCGCGATCGTCAGCGAAGTCGTAGGGACCGCCGCGCTCAAGGCGTCGGAGGAGTTCACCAGGCTCATTCCCTCGCTTATCGTGCTCGGCGGCTATGCCTCCGCATTCTACTTCTTGACGCTGACACTGCGCACGATCCCGGTCGGCATCGCCTACGCGCTATGGGCCGGAATCGGCATCGTCCTCATCTGCGTGGCCTCGTGGATCCTCTACAAGCAGACGCTGGACACTGCGGCCATCATCGGTGTCGGCTTGATCGCGGTGGGCGTCGTGCTGATCAACGGCTTCTCGACCAGCATCAACCACTAGCGACAGAAGCCCGGCGCTGTTTCGTGCTGGCGAGGATCGCGTGCCCGGTCTCCTTGAGCCGCGCCATCTCCTCAAGGCCCCAGTGGTAGGCATTCTCGACGAGCTCGGTGTGCCGGTTCCAGTCGAGGATGCCCATGTCGTCCGGGATCGGCGGCACAAACAGCAGATCGTCCGGCTTGAGCTGACGATTGAAATCTTGGCGGTTCGCCATCAGCGAGCGCATCAGGACCGTTGTCAGTCCGGGGGCCTCGGGCAGCTTGTGGCGCGTAAATGGATTGAGCGTCATCTGGATGAGCTCTGCGCGCGAGGGCAGCGTCGCGTAGTCGACGTCGAAGCGCTCCAGCTCCGGGATGTGGAAGCTGACGACCACGTTCGGCCCGCTCTTGAGCTGGTGCATGGTCTGGATCGGCACGTTGTCGAGCAGGCAACCGTCGACCAGCATCTCGCCCTTCGCCGTGTAGACCGGCGGCAAGAGCACGGGGATGGAGCCGGAGGCCCGGATCGCGGCGAACAGATCGCCGCGGTCGTGGCGGTGCAACTCGTAGCGGGACAGATTGGTTGAGACGGAAAAATAAGGGATCCACAGATCCTCGATGTTGGTGCCGCCGAAATAGCGGTAGAGCTGGTGATCGTAGTGGCGATGGTCCAAGAGACTGTAGCGGGGCCAGGTGTAGCGTTGCATTGCCCGGTTGGTGACGAAGATGTCGTGTGTTCCGCGGTCGATGTCATCAGGATGCTTGCCCATGGCAAACGCTCCTACCATCGCCGCCCCCGCAGACGTTCCTCCCATGATGTCGAACTCGAACCCCGACTCGATCAGCGCCTTGTAGAAGCCGACATGGGCCGCGCACAGGGCGCCGCCGCCACAGGCGACGAAGCCGACGGCGGTGCCGCTGATGAAGCGGTAAAGCCGCTCCATATCGGCAGGCGTGTCGAGCGCGACATGGTGATGCTTGGCAATCGATCGCCAGCGCAGCCAGCGCGCGGTCCCCGTGATGGGCCCCCGGCGCGGGTGCAGAAGCACCAGGCGGCGCGCCTCGGGGATCATGTAGAGAGCGGCGAACTGCTCAAGGCGGTTGGGTGTCGGATTGGAGGCGTGAACCCCCACGCCCAGGACCAGATCGGCATGGCGGATCGCTTTCTTCGACCAGGGCGTGAGCTCGGGATCGGTGAGGAAAATCAAGTAGTCGTACTTGCTCTCGAGCTCATTGAGCGTCTGCGTTGCTTCGGCGCTGTCGAGCGCCACGCCTTTGGGCAGTGCTTTGGCGACCTTGGCCGCGTCGAGAACGAGCGTGTCAGCGGAGGCCGAAAACACCGCCGTCAGCGTTTCAATGAACGCCTGCGGCACAGGGGCCTCCCCGGCGCGGATGATCGCGACCGTGCGCGGACGCGGGTCGGGCGGCGCCGGTTCGGAAGCCGTCGTTGCGGCGAGGCGCTGGGAGAGCGCGCAGGTGAGCGTGCGCCAGATAGTGGGGCATTTCGCCGAAAGCCGTTCGAACTCGGCCCGTCCCAGGCGCAGCACCAAACTGTCGCGCATGGCGGTCACGGTGGCCGTGCGCACCCCGCCCGTCAGAAACGCGATCTCGCCGACGGGCTGGTCGGGGCCGATCTCGCTGATGGGCCCGCGCCGGCCCTCCAGCGTCACCGCAAAGCGCCCAGAGAGAACGATGTAGAGGGCGTCGGCGGGGTCGCCCTGGTGCACCAGCACGGCCCCCCGCTTCAAGGTGCACGTCTCCAGCTCGCCGGCCAGCGCCGTGCGCTCGGCCGCATCGAGGTCGGCAAAGATGCCGACGGCGGGCAGGGCAGGCTTGGGCGCTGGCGAGTGCATGGGCGCGAGGCTCGAAAAACAACCGGTTCGCCCAGCATAGGCCAGAGCGGGCCTTAGGCCCACCAATTGCAGGACTTTTTCGAGCAAGGGTAACTTTGGACGGGGCTCGGTCGCGGGCGCCCTAGGGGCGCAAGCCCGAACGCTTCATGGCCTCAAGGTTTTCGGGAGGCTCGGGGTCGATCGAAAGCGCCGTGCGATAATCGCCGATGCGCCTTTGCCGGGTGCAAGACCCTGAGTCAAATGGGGGCGGCAGGAGACCGGCGCTGT
>Ga0315553_10001843_pt1 | contig 17368 bp, 17 predicted proteins | sample SalMarSW160140MG_FD_203099 | JGI IMG/M metagenome (GOLD analysis project Ga0315553, IMG submission 203099) | Salt marsh sediment microbial communities from the Plum Island Ecosystem LTER, Massachusetts, United States - Salt Marsh Sediment SW1601-40 ... | reverse complement strand
CCAGCCAGCCGGGTACGCTTACGTCTCCAACGACGGGACCATCGGCCCTCTCGCTGCATTGAGTGCGGAAGACATCGCAGGAATGCTCTGCTTCTGCCTGGATCGTCTGACCTCCGACGGGGTAGACAACTTCGTGGTGCACGTGCCGGGCGAGAATACCGGTGCGCTCGATCTGCTGTATGACAGGGGGTTCAAGATACACGACCTCAGTCTGGTGATGTCCTCCGTGCCCTTCGGCAAGTGGGAGAATTACATCATATCCCGACCTGCTCTGCTTTAGCAGACCTATACTCTGGGACAAGACGAAATGAGGGGCTTCTTCCGCGCGGGTAAGATCCTAGTTGTCGACGACGAATCCGCGGTGCGTACTTCGCTCAGAGAGATCATGGAGCAGGAAGGTCATCACGTGACCACCGCTGCCAGCGGAGAAGAGGCCCTGGCTGCGCTCGAACAGGAGACCTTTGACCTGATCCTCGTCGATCTCAAGATGGAGGGCATCGACGGCTTGCAGGTCATGACTCAAGCGAAGAAGAGAATGCCCGACACGGTGGTCATCATGCTGACTGCATACGGCACCGTGGACTCGGCCATCGGTGCCTTGCGCCAGGGCGCTCACGACTACCTGCTCAAACCCTGCGGCGTCGAGGAAATCGTCAGCAGCGTGGAAACGGGCCTCGCCAAGCGCTGGGAATCTCTGCGTCGCCGCGAGTTGGTGAGCAGCATCGAGCAGAACCTGCGCGAACTGAAGGCTCCTGGCGTCACACTCGAACCAGGTGCAGAAGAGACCCCCCTACCCCGCTTCGTGCGGACGAGGGATCTACTTCTCGATCGGGAGAAACAGATCGTCGTCGCCAAGGGAGAGCCGCTGAACCTGACTCCGACCGAGTTCAAGCTACTCGCCTCGCTCATGAGCAACGTGAACCGCACTCTGAGTTTCCGCGAACTGGCCCACGACGTCCTCGACTATCAGTGTTCGGAGAGGGAAGCACGCAGTTCCCTCAAGACCCATCTCTGGAGGCTGCGTAAGAAGCTGCGCAGCACACTCGGCGATGATTCGCATATCGTCAACGTGCGCGGCAAAGGGTACCTGTTCCCCCCTTAGGAGAGGTCACCGAATCGGGACCCAATCGTGACCATTCCGGAACCGTGGCGCGATCAGCGTTGTGGTATACTAGACTCAGGAATAGTTGCTGCCTATGGGGCTGAGCGAGAGTATGGCCGCGGACAAGCGTGTTCTCATCGTTGACGACGAAGAGAAGGTCGTATTCTTCCTCCGGGAGAGCCTGGAGGAACTGGGCCGCGACTTCACCATAGGGACCGCCGGCTCGGCCGAAGAGGCACTGGAGAAGATCGAGAGTCACCCCTATGACCTCGTGATCAGTGACCTGCGCATGCCGGGAATAGACGGACTCCAGCTTCTGGAGAGGGTCAAACAGAGGCACCCCGATACCCGGTTCATCCTCATGACAGCCTACGGCTCGGACGAGGTTGAAGCAAGGGCCCACAGCCTGGAAGTGTACGACTACATCGCCAAACCCTTCCACGTCTCCGACCTCTTGACGGTCACACGACACGCTCTCGCCGATGTGGCAAGCGGGGAGCAAGGCGACGTCGCGCTTCCAGCGGCCAGGACGGACGCAGTGAACCGAGCTCTGAGCAACCTGCGGTTCGAGATAGGCGCGCACTGTGTCATTCTAGCGGACGTACAGGGTCACATCATCTCTGAAGTGGGCATCAGCCAGGGCTTGGAGACGGGCACTCTGATACCGTTGGTCGCCAGTAGCCTGACCAGTGTGTCGGGCATCGCTCAGTATCTTCAGGACCAGGAAACCTTCAATCTCCACTTCTACGAGGGCAAGAAGTACGATATCTACTCCACCGGCGTGGGCGACGATCTGTTCTTGACTCTCATCTTCGACCGCAGCAAACAGCCGAGCCGCATCGGAATGGTCTGGCTGTACGTCAAGAGGACCACTCAGGATCTGCTCAAGGTCCTGTACGGGTTGGGAGACGGCGCAGTAGGCGAGCCCCCAGCGCAAGAAGAGAGTTTGGAGCCCGAGGCGACCCCGCCGGCGCCAGAGACACTCGACAGCCAAGAGACAACAGAGACCGCCATCACTGCAGTGGCGGAATCGCCCGACGAGGAAGATGGCGCTGCTGTCACAGCGAACGGCGACTCGACGTTCGGCATCGAAGAAGCCCTCAGGAAAGGGTTGATTGACGAAGACTTCGCCCACCTGCTGAAGGGCGAAGACTGAGAACCGAAGAGCTGCGGCATCTGAGGCGGGCCAACGCGCATAGTGCTGGCCCGCCTTTTGCTGTGACCCCACGTGGACAGGCCCCCCGACAGGCTGGTACCCCCTCCGATGGCCAACTCCATCTGACCCCACCTGGCCCAGAGCGGCCGCGACCTGCTTCAGCAAGCGCAACTATGGTATACTTGTCCGCAGGCGTGCCCAAGTGGACTAGCCGTGGGGAGGAGGGTTGGATGAAAGAGCTACGCGTGTCTACCAGGAGCCGCACGGAGCTCGTTGACATCACCAGCGAGGTGCAGAAGGCGGTAGCTGACAGCGACGTACGGGATGGAACGTGTCACGTCTACGTCCCACATACAACCGCTGGTGTCACCATCAACGAGAACGCTGACCCCAGCGTCCGCGAGGATATCCTCATGGAGCTCAACAAGGTCGTCCCCTTTCAAGACAACTACAAGCACCTGGAGGGCAACGCCGCGGCTCACATCAAGGCCACCATCGTGGGCAGCAGCGAGACGATCCTGGTCGAGGGAGGCCGGCTTATCCTCGGTACGTGGCAGGGCATCTTCTTCTGCGAGTTCGACGGCCCGAGGAGCCGCCGTGTGCTGGTCAAGGTCTCGTGACTATTGCCCAAAACCGCTAGCCCTTGTATAATCGGTCCGACGGAGCCCCCGTTGCCAGAGAGGCACTGCTGGGCAGGACTTGGCAGTCACGGCCTGAGAGGAAAGGAGTGAAAAGGTGGAACTATCAGATTACGAGCGACCACCTAGTCTGAGAGGTATCCATGGCTCCCCCGGCACCCATGCCAACTTCGATCATGATCACTGGATCGGCGAACTCCAGGAACTGGGCATGGGCCTCTACAAACTCATGGACGATGGCAGCGGCTCCGTCTTGGAGTTCGCCCGCAAACTTCGAGCGAAGGACATCATGCCCATCGTCAGGATGTGGGCCGACAGGCCGAACCCCGGTACGCTCTCCTCCAAAGCCCTCTCCACTGTCAAACGGTACGTCGACGAAGGCATCACCAGGTGGTTCGAGGTCAACAACGAGCCCAACCTGGTCTATGAATGGAAAGCCGGGGAATGGCAGACTGGTGGTCGTCCGGGACTGGTCGCCCAGAACTGGCTGAAGGACGCTGAGGCGGTCATCGAACTGGGAGGCTACCCAGCCTTTCCTGCCCTGGCACAGTGTTCCCTCGATGCAGACTCCAGCAGCATCCGCTGGTACGTGAGCGCCTTCGAGTGGCTGTCTGCGAAGGCCCCGACCGCCGCCCGGGATGTCTTCTCCAGCGGGGCCTGGATCGCCACCCACGACGCCGCGCTCAACCACTGCTACCAGGATGAAGCGGGGGAATGGCACTTTGACTACCCGTACGACCCCATCTGCCAGGCAGACAAGCCCGGCAGGTCCATCATGGTAGACGACAACACCCTCATCGGGCACCGAGTCCCCGTCCAACTGCTGAAGAAGCATTTTGGCCTGGAGGTTCCGGTGATGAGCACCGAAGGAGGGGTATTCGTTCCCCACGAAGGTACTCTGCAATGGGACCCCCGATATCCCGGATATGACGCCAACGGCCACGCAGAGCGCGTAGTGGCCATGTATCGCTGGCTGGAGCGCAACACGCCGGACTACTACTTCGGCATGTGTCCCTGGCTCATCGCCAGCGAACTCATGGGGCACACACCAGGCCCCTGGAGCAAGGACTGCTGGTACTGGGTGGGCAGAGAGCTCCCCGTGGTCGACGCCGTGAAGCGGATGGAAGCCCCTGTGCTGGGACCCAGGCCGCAGCCCGCGACGGCTGCCCGTCTGGTCAGCAAGTGGATGACCGATGAGGAGCTGGAGGAATGGGTCCAGCACTTCGCCGAGAACGAGGAATTGCGGACGCTCTTCCACACCGAGAAGAGGGGCAGCGAGTAGGACCTCTCCATCCGCGAGAGCACACTTCCAGGAGCTTGTGAAAGGCACCCTCCGGCCCGTGGATACCTCTCAGCAGCACCGACGCACCCTGGTAGCCAGCTTCTCCCTGGTCCTCTTGGCCGTTCTGCTGCTTTGCTTCCTTGCCCTGGACCGACCGCTGATCCGCAGCGACGGGCTGGCCTACTTCATGTGGCTGCAGTCGGTGGCTCGCGACCACGATCTCGACCTGGCCAACCAGTCCTCCCAGTTCTCGGCGCTGAACTCCTACCAGGCCTTCTACAACGAACAGACCGGGCAGTATGCATCGGTCTTTCCCTATGGATCGGCATTCCTCTACCTCCCAACTTACTGGCTGGCGTCGGCCGCGAACCAGTTGCCCGTGTTCCACGTCAACGACTCCTACTTCCTACAGCACCAGGGGGCCACCTTCCCCTACAGCCTCTTCTTCATGTTGGGCACCAACCTCTTCGCGCTTCTCGCCGTGCTCGTCGCTTTCTTATCGGCCACCCGGCTGACCTCGCCCCTGGCGTCACTGATCAGCGCCCTGGCCCTCTTCCTGGCCACACCTTTGCTCTATTACTCCACCATCGAGCCCTACATGGCCCACGTCCCCGGCACGCTGCTCACCGCCCTCGTTGTCTACGTCCTGGTTTGGCACAGGGAACGCACCGCCTCCTGGTTCGTCATGGGCCTCCTCCTGGGTATCGCCTTGCTGGTCAGATGGCAGCTCGCGCTCTACGCTGTCCCGGTCGGGCTGCTGGCCTTGGCGACGGGTCAATGGCGGAAGCTATGCTGTCTCATCTCCGGCTTCTCGCTCCTGGCCTGGCACCTGCCCTTCACATGGCAGAGGATGTTCGGCAGCCCCTGGGTGGTGCCCGCGGCCATCCAGGGCCAGCAGGCTTTCCTCTCTGGCCCCGTCTACATCAAAGAGGTGCTTCTGTCCCCAGAGCGTGGCCTGTTACTATGGTCGCCCCTTGTTCTGCTGGCACTGATCGGCCTGGCCCTGCTCTTCAGAAAGCACCGCGCCCTGTCCGTCACCCTGATCCTCATGTTCGTCCTGCAAGTCCTGATGAACGCTTCGCTCTTCGACTGGGGTGGCGGATGGGCCTTTGGGATGAGAAGGATGACCGAGCTGTATCCCGTGTGGGTCGTGGGGCTGGCCACACTGATGCAGAGTCTTCACGGTTTCGCTCGAAGCAGGCTTCTCCGCATCGCCGCTAGCTCGACGGTCACAGCACTGGTCGTCTTGGCCGTACTGTTCGGACTGGTGCTGATGTTGTCCCACCTCAACTACGTCAACACGAACCTCGACCACCCGGAGGGTGGCCCATTATGGGAGGAGATCAGGTACCAGTTTACCGAATCGGACTTCCGCATCACGGCCCAGGTGATCGAGGAGCACTACGGCGTGTGGGCGTGGAGCAAGCCCGGACCTTGATCATTCTGCCGCTCCTTTTCCCTTTCCAGAGCTCGCGCTCCTGATCCACCTTCCCGGACACCTCTCCTACGGCACGTATTCCTTCGAGGCCAGCACACGCACCCCCTCCTAGATCGAGCCACGATGAGCACAGTTATGGACCCTCCGGACCCTGGCAATCGCGTGTTGACGGCACCATGGGGTCTAACCTTGACAGAGAACAAGCTTCGGTGTATAATGCAAATACGTCGCATTAGCATTTCAGAGCTACGGAATCAAACCAGCTTGCCAGGTCGATCTGCCGGTCTGTTTCTCTGATGCCTCCCCCATTCCACTCGGTAGCTCGATGACAAAGGATGAGGAGTCTGTAGAATGCAACCACCTCTTCTGCTGTGGATGCTGCTGGTCCTTGTTGGCTGCATGGTGTTCGTCTGGGTGGTCATCCTGAGGCTGTTGTCCTGGATAGCAGCGAAGCTCGGCTACTCCGCGCCTTGTCCTGCGTCGGTCTCCTGTCTAGTGGACAACCCCGTCCGACGCTGGTACTTGCGCCCCGTCGTGGAGCGCGTGGGAGTGAGGTCCGGCGAACAAGTGCTGGAGCTGGGACCGGGTCCCGGCACCTTCACTATCGATGCTGCTCGCCGCGCCCGACCGCGAGGAAGCATCGTGGCGGTGGACATCCAGCCGAAGATGATCTCTGCGCTACAGCGCAGGGTCCGGGAAGCCGGTGTGCACAACGTGGGAGCATGTGTGGCCGCCGCGAGCCAACTGCCTCTCGACGACAGAAGTGTGGACCGGGCCTTCCTGGTTACGGTGCTGCCCGAGATACCAGACAAGCAGTCGGCGCTATCGGAGCTGCGCCGGGTGTTGAAGCCCAACGGAATCCTCTCCGTCACCGAGGAGTTCCTCGATCCGGACTATCCCCTACGGCGGACTACCATGCGCTGGGCAAGCGAGGCGGGCTTTCAACTTGTGGAGCGACACGGTAACTGGTGGGCCTATACCCTGAACTTCAAGAGGAGTATGTAAAGATGCAATGGACGCAAGCCATTATCGCCGGGGCGCTCACGATATACTTAGGAAGCTTCTTCGCCACCGCAGCCGCGGCGAGGCGCGCCGAAGGTGAAAGCCCTCTAGGCGACACCGATGGGCACCCGGTCGGCGTGATGCTCACCCTTCTGGCTAGCGCGATGCTGCTTCTCACGGCGGGTGCCTATATCCTCGACGCACAGACCCTCGCTATCTTCGGGCACATTGCGGTGCTTAGCCACCCGATCATCCGTCTGGTCGGCGTCTTGGCCTTGATACTGGCCACCGTGCTCCTGATCTGGGCCCAAGTGTCCATCGGGGGCTCCTTCCGGGTGGCTCTCCCGAGAACCAAGCAACCTCTCGTCACCGACGGGGTATATGGTATCATCCGCAACCCCATGGCACTGTCGGTTGACCTGCTGGCCTTGGGCGTGCTATTCATCGCGCCGAGCTGTCTGGCCCTCGCCAGTCTGGTCCTCAACGTTGTCAGCTATGAATGGAAAGTACGAACCGAGCAGGATTACCTGCGAGAGGCTCATGGCGCGCAGTACGAAGCCTATTGTGCCCGCACGGGAAAGTACCTGCCCCGGCTCTTCTGAGCGCCGCCTGCCGGAGATGCAGCGGTGAGCGCCCTGGGGCCGAGGCGGAACCCAGGGCGGAGCAGGGTTGCCAACCGAGTTAGTTTCGGAGACAATCACCCCTACTGAGAGGGCTCCCCGGGCGGGAGATCGGGCTACATGCCGTACGAATAGATCTCTGCTACGCTGTTCTTGCTTGTCGCCCCGTGCGCCGCTACGACAAGGGACCTCTCGAGAACGAATACTCGCTCAGGCCAGATGCCAACCACAACGCTGCGCTCGCCCAGGCTCAGGCTGGCTTCTCCTGAACTACGACGTAAGGAGTGCATAGTATGGACCAAGAAACGATCGCCATCGTCTCAGGACTGCCTCGGTCGGGCACGTCTCTGATGATGGCTATGCTGGAGGCCGGGGGGATGGAACTCCTGGTCGACGGCATTCGAACTCCCGACGAGGACAATCCCAAGGGATACTATGAGTTTGAGAGAGTCAAACAGATCGAACAAGACCAGGACTGGCTCGAAGACGCGAAAGGCAAGGCGGTCAAGATGATCGGCGAGCTGCTCCGACGTCTTCCTTCGACTTACGCCTACAAGGTCATCTTCATGCGTCGCGAGATGGAGGAGATCCTCGCCTCACAGCGCCAAATGCTGATCCGGAGGGGAGAACCCACGGATGCGGTCCGCGACGAAGACATGGCCAGGATGTTCAGACGTCACCTGGACCAGGTGGAGGCCTGGATCGCAGGCCAGCCCAACGTCGATGCCCTCTATGTGAGCTACAATGACCTGCTGGCTGAACCGGACCCGCACGCGCGGAGGATCAACGAATTCCTGGGAGGCACTCTGGACCTCGATGCGATGATCGGCGTCGTGGACCATTCGCTGTATCGGCAGCGCCGATGATCCGCCCGCTCCATCCACGCCGCCTCAGGCACACAGGCTCCGACCGCGCGTGCTCGGCGAGTCGGGGCTTTCGTATGGCCACTCCTGCGCTTCAGAGGACGGCACCGCTGTGGACGCCCTTGCCATGAGGCGCTGTTTGGACTACATTAAGCTCCTTGGATGAACCAGCCATCGCGCTGGCTCGCAGGGGGCAAACTTGAGCAAAGGAGATTCGTTTTCGATGAGCGGTACTACTTTCATGACTTCCCCGAAGACGTACTTCACCTCAGAATCCGTCACCGAGGGTCATCCCGACAAGATCTGCGACCAGGTGAGCGACGCCGTCCTCGATGCCATCATCGCCAAGGACCCCAATGCCAGAGTGGCCTGTGAATGCGCCACCACCACCGGCCTGATGGTGGTCATGGGCGAGATCACCACCTCCACCTATGTCGAGATCGCCGACGTGACCCGAGAGACCATCCGCGAGATCGGCTATACGCGCGCCAAGTTTGGCTTCGACTATGATACGTGCGGGGTTATCCTCTCTATCAAGGAGCAGAGTCCCGACATCGCCCTGGGTGTGAACAAGGCGCTGGAGGCCAAACGCGGAGAGATGAATGACCAGGAGATCGAGGCCATCGGTGCTGGCGATCAGGGCATGATGATCGGCTTCGCGTGCACCGAGACGCCCGAACTGATGCCTCTGCCCATCATGCTGGCCCACAGACTGTGTCGTCGCCTGGCCGAATTGCGCAAGAAGAAGACTCTGTCCTACCTCAGGCCCGACGGCAAGAGCCAGGTTACCGTGCAGTACGAATACGGAGTCCCCAAGAGGATCGACGCCATCGTCCTCGCCGCGCAGCATGCTCCCACCGTGGAGCAGCCGCAGATAGAGGCGGATCTTCTGGAACATGCCATCAAGACCGTGGTGCCCTCTGAGATGATGGACAAGGACACCAAGGTCTACGTGAATGCCACCGGCAGATTCGTCACCGGCGGACCCCAGGGAGACGCCGGGGTCACCGGGCGTAAGATCATCGTGGACACCTACGGTGGTGTGGCACGTCACGGCGGCGGCTGCTTCTCCGGCAAGGACCCCACCAAGGTAGATCGCTCCGCGTCCTACATGGCACGGTACGTGGCCAAGAATCTCGTAGCAGCCGGCATCGCCGACCGGCTGGAGCTGCAACTGAGCTACGCCATCGGCGTGGCCCGACCTCTGTCGTTGATGGTGGAAACCTTCGATACCGGAAAGATCTCCGACGACCGCATCGTCGATCTCATCGATGCTCACTTCGACCTGCGTCCGGCGGCCATCATCCGCGACCTGGATCTGCGCAGACCCATCTACAAAGCCACCGCCGCCTACGGCCACTTCGGCCGCGACGACATCGACGCACCGTGGGAGCGCACCGACAAGGCCGACCTGTTACGACAGGAAGCAGGGCTGGGCTAGCGTCAAAGCCCCAGGAGCGGCGTCCGTAGATCGAAGCGGCGCCGGCAATGGCCATGCCCGGGACAGCGTACCGCCACGGACCAGGCCTCAGATTCGTGTGCAACTGGCGCTTCTTGTATCCCCAGCGCCTCGTCGCCACCTGCTGTGCAGCAATCGCCACGGGCCGCCTGACGGCTCGTGCCTCACAGGTCGGCTGCACTTACCGTTGACCAGCGATGGCAAACCGGGTATAATGGAGGTACGGGAGGTGGCGCAGATGGACGACGTGGTGCTGGTCATCGACATGCAACGGGGTTTCCTGGAGGAGGGAAACCCTCTTTTCTGTGGGGAGCCCGCGCGCCAGATCATCCCCAGAGTGCAGAAGCTGCTGGACCGCGAAGTGGCCAGGGGCTCCACGATCTTCTTCACCGCCGACGCCCACGCTCCCGACGACAAGGAGTTCCAGATGTGGCCAGCCCACTGTGTCGTGGGCTCCGAGGAAGCCGAGATCATCCCTGAGCTGGCTTCCTACCCGGGCCAGAGACTCGACTCCACTCGCTACAGCGCCTTCTACGGCACCGACCTGACGGAACGGCTGGAGCAGCTCAAACCCGACAAGATCCACGTCTGCGGCGTCTGCACAGACATCTGCGTACTGCACACCGTAGCTGACGCTCGATGCCGCGACTACGAGGTCTTGGTCTACGCCGACTGCGTCGCCACCTTCGACGACCAGATGCACCAGTTCGGCCTGAAGCATATCGACGAGATCCTAGGAGCCCAACTCACCACCATCGAATAGAACCTCTCCGCCTGGAGAAGATGGAGATCTAGAAATGCCCTCCTTCTTCGATCCCGAGGCCGATATCCTCTCAGGGGACACTGCCGACATCTACTTCGTACGAGCACAGGAGATCCTGCGCCAGGAAGGCCTGGACCCCGTGGTCACCATGGAGGTCTTCACCAGTAGGGAGGGCGTTCTGTGCGGTATGAAGGAAGCAATGGCCCTCCTCCAGCAAGTTCTGCCCGCAGGATCCGAAGTCTGGGCCCTCGACGAGGGTGCTTCGATGAGCGCCAAGGAGGTGGTGCTACGCATCACCGGGCGCTACGCGGCTTTCGGCCTCTACGAGACGGCCTTCCTGGGCATGCTCGCCCACCAGAGCGGGTGGGCCACCGCCGCCCGCGCCTGTGTGAAGGCAGCCGAGGGTATCCCCGTGGTCAGCTTTGGAGCCCGCCACGTGCACCCGCGTGTAGCTCCTCGACTGGAGTATGCGGCCATGGTGGGCGGTTTCGCGGGCTGTGCCACGCCTGGTGGTGCCCGGCTAGGCGACGTGCCACCGACCGGCACCATCCCCCACGCCATGATCCTGATCTTCGGCGACACCGTGGAGGCTACCAGGGCCTTCGACCGCCACATCCCCGTCGAGGTGAACCGTGTAGCGCTGGTGGACACCTTCAAAGACGAGGCTGAGGAGAGCCTGCGTGTGGCCGCCGCCCTGGACGATAGGTTGTGGGGCGTGAGGCTAGATACCCCCGGTGAGCGGGGCAGGGTCACCCCCGATCTGGTGAAGGAGGTTCGGGCCCGTTTGGACCAGGCCGGCTACGGACACGTCAAGATCGTGGTCAGCGGCGGCGTAGATGCCCAGCGGATCAGGCTCTTTGCGGACAAGGGGGCTCCGGTGGACGCCTTCGGCGTCGGCAGTGCAGTCAGCGCAGCTTCGCCGATAGACTTCACCGCCGACATCAAAGCGATCGAGGGAAAACCCGTAGCCAAGCGGGGCCGCATCCCAGGCATCACCGAGAACTCGCGGTTGAAGAAGATCGAACTGGGGTGAGCGTCGCCTCCCCGCCTACGGCAACCCCATCCTTCCGCTAGTAGAGTTCCGCCGCCATCTCTTCGAGCCCCAACGCCAGCAGCTTCTCCTTGCTGGGCTTGCCAGTGGCCCTATCCCACTGGCGCGCTCCATAGTAGTCGGAGAGTACTCTGTCCACATCGGGCACGTAGCCAGCGGTGCCCCCCTCCTCCAGAGGTCTCAACAGCAGATCCGGCAGCTTCTCCTGCCTGGGGCTCAAACCCCACCGCAGGTTCAGCGTCCTCTTCAGATTGATAGTGCGCTCGCCTGCCTCCAGGAGATCCGACAGCGTGACGTCCCAGCCTGTGGCGGTACTCAACAAACTGACCAGCCCGTCGCTGGGTAGATTGACCAGCAGGCAGGCTATCAGCGCATCCCCAGCGCTCCTCCAATCCTGATGCCGGACCATCAAGGCGGCCTTCCCCTCCTCCTCGAAGCGATCCGAGAACCCGACACCGATGTCTTCCATGGTGCGCCCCAGGTCCAGCCAGTAGGCGTCGCTCTTGTTGTGGCAGGCGCCTCGCGGGGACGTGAGATAGGACAGAGCAACGCCGGCGCTGGCCCGAGGATCGTGCATGGCCAACTCCAGTCCGTTGACCTGGGCGGCCAGTTCCTCCGCGTCGTAGCGTCGAGCCAGAGCCAGGCTCCCCTCCGCTAGCAGATCCCCGAAGCCCTCTCGTCGTGCGGTCTTCTCGATCATCCTGATCACCGGCTCAGGGTCACCCCACCGTAACGCGATACCCCCTGTCTCCCTGTCTGAGATGATGCCTTGTTCGTAGAGCAGAAACGCCAATCCCAGCGTCACGCCCATGCTGATGGTGTCCAGACCATGGGAGTTGCACAGGTGGTTCAAAAAGCATACAGCCTCGAGGTCCTCTATGAGCAGGAGTGAACCCAGCGCGCCCACCGTCTCATACTCAGGCCCGTCAGTCTGTCCCAGACGGTAGCGACCCTCGGCTATCTCCACCTCCCGGCCACACTGCACCGCGCAGCCGTAGCAGCCGCTGGTGCCCACCAGGACGGTCTCGGCCATGGTGCTGCCGCTGATCTGGTCCACTGTCTCCAAATAGCCCTGTGTGAAGTACCGGGTGGGCATGTTACCCAGCATGGAGCAGAGGTTCGCTGATCCCGCCGTTCCCGTCTGGTGCAGCACCTGCGTGCTCACGTCTTCTTCGACTAGCCCGAGGATCTCGCGAGCTATGGCGTCGAAGGCCTCCCTGTCGGCCAGCGGGATGGAGCCGGTCCCATGACACACGACGGCCTTGAGCTGCTTGGAACCCATCACCGCTCCCATCCCCGAGCGTCCAGCGGCCCTGCCGCGGTCGGCGATGATGCTCGCGAACTTCACCCGGTTCTCCCCCGCCGGGCCGATACAAGCCACCCGAAGCGACCCGGCGCCCAGTTCCTCCTTGATGGCCTCCTGGGTCTGGTAGACGCCCAAACCCCACAGAGACGACGCATCCCTCAACTCGGCCTCTCCATCCTGGACGACGAGGTAAACCGGCTTTGACGCCCGCCCACTGAAGAGAACGCCGTCGTACCCCGCGAAGCGCAGATGAGGGCCGACGAAGCCCCCCACGTTGCTCTCCCCCCACAGACCGGTTTGAGGGGAACGGGCGCAGATCACGTACCGGCCACAGGAGGGAGCCTGTGTGCCCACCAGCGGACCTGTCATGAAGACCAGAGGGTTCTCTGGCCCCAGGGGATCGGTGCCAGAGTCGGTCAGATCGTAGATGTATCGAGCGGCCAACCCGCTACCTCCGACGAACGCCCTCGCATAGCTCTCCTCGAGCTCCTCTCGAGCGATCTCACCGGTGGTCAGGTTCACGTGGAGTATCTTCCCCAGATAGCCGTCCACAGCTCTCCTCTCCTGCCGTCGCTAGAAACCCACAGCTCGGCCCTCGTAGGCACAGAGAAGGAGGCGCTCCAGTTCCTCGTGCGATGCGATCCGAGGGTGCACCACGGTCGTGGCCTCGTTGGCCGCGTTGTCTAGCAGCTTGTCCGAGCGCTCCAGTAGCACATGACGCTCGATGCCCAACTGCGCCAGAGTGATGGGCTGCTCCACCCGCTCGAGCAGATCCCTCACGGTCTGGACCAGGCTCGCCGCTCCTTGCTCCTCTGAGCCGGACGAAAGACCCAGATATCGCGCCATCTCGCTATAGCGCTGGGGATTCTCCCGGGCCGCATACTCGATAGTGTATGGTAAGAAAAGGCCTACGGCTCTACCGTGGGGCGTGTGGAACACCCCACCGATGGCGTGGCCCAGACTGTGGGCCAGCCCGGCCATGGAGTTGCCAAAGCCTATGCCCGCCAGTGTAGCAGCGTTGGCCATCTTCTCACGCGCCTCATCGTCGCTGCCATCCTCGTAGGCCCGGGGGAGATAGCGGAAGACCAGGTCCGCTGCTTTCACGCACAACCCGTCGCTGAAGTCGTTGCCCCAGGCGGAGGCGTAACCCTCGATAGCGTGGGTCAAGGCATCCAGACCAGTGTCCGCGGTGAGCCGAGGCGGCATCCCCCTCGACAGGCTGGGGTCTACGATGGCCACATCGGGCAGATTCTCCCGCGATCCGAGGCCCAGCTTGCGATCGTCCTCCGTGTCCGTGAGGACGATCATCCAGGTGGCTTCCGCCCCCGTCCCGGCGGTGGTGGGGATGGCTATCAAGCGCGCCTTCTGCCGCAGGCCCAGGCTTTCCACTGGATTGATGGCCTCGGGCTGTACGTCGGGACGCTCGTAGAGCACCCACATGGCCTTGGCCGCATCCATGCACGAACCGCCGCCCAGGCCGACCACCCAGTCGGGCTCGTACTCAGCCATGGCCTTGGCCCCTCGCTTCACCGTGCCCAGCGACGGATCCGGCTCCACTTCCAGGAAGCACTCGCTATCCAGGCCTGATCTGGCGAGACCGTCCTGCACAACCTCGACGAAGCCCAGGTCCGCCAGGTTCTGGTCGCTAACGACGAAGGCCCTTCGCCCCTCTATCTCATGTAGATGGGCCAGGGCCCCTTCTCCGAAGACGATCTTTGGACTGTCGAAGTACCACATGCTTCCCTCCGTGGTTCCCCAGGGCTGGCAGGCCGCAGGCGGTTGTGGACGAAAGACAACGCGGCTTCACTCCTTGTACCAGGAGGGGTCTACCTGAGCGACCTCGTAGATGGCCTCCACAGGCATGATGCCCGTCACTGCTTCCATAACCGCCAGGAGCGCGTCTGTGCCCGGTGCGTCCCACTCGCAGAACATCTTGGCCTTCTCCAGCGCCAGCCAACTGTTCAACCACTTACACTCCGGGGGAAGCAAGCGCACCAGCTTCCTCGCAGCAGCGACGGCCTCCTCCTGGTCCGTGATCCCCCCTGTCGAATGTACCACCATGTAGCGCGGCATTGCTGTCCTCCTTCTCCTTCCTATAGATCCACGGAAGACCTACTCCGGAAACTCGGTCGGCACCAGGGCCGTACAGTTGACCAGTTCTTGCGCCGCCTTCACCGCCCGCATGATCTTCACCATGTCACCTTCGAGCTTGAACTGGCGTGTCAGGAGGCCTTGAAGCGGATCCAGCTTCTTCTCGATGACACGCCGCCAGTTCTCCAGCGGGCCGCTCATACGAAAGACGGGTTCCTTGACGCTGGGGTCGGTCGTGGCGAAGGCCTCCCTGCATTTGCCGTGCCAGAGGTCCACGTAGATCTGCACAGGCTCAGGGTAGAACTCATCGGCCTCGACGATGAAGAAGAAGTCCCCCTCCCAGGTCTTGGCAGCCTCGGCGTAGGCCTCGCTCTGGTTGATGTGTTCCATGAAGGCCTTCGCCCATTCATCGGTGGCGAACTCGATCACGACTCCTCCCTTCGTGAGAACGAGTGGGGCCCACACGCGGGATGGGCCAGAGCCCAGGGGAAAAAGACTGGTGCGCCGGAGAGGATTCGAACCTCCAGCCTACTGATTCGTAGTCAGTTGCTCTGTCCTATTGAGCTACCGGCGCACGTGGCGGAGAGGGTGGGATTTGAACCCACGAAGGAGCTTATCACCCCTTAGACGCTTAGCAGGCGCCCGCACTAGACCAGGCTATGCGACCTCTCCAAGACATCTAGCAAGTGAAGGCGGAGGGAGAGGGATTCGAACCCCCGGTGGAGTTGCCCCCACTACGGTTTTCAAGACCGTCGCAATCGTCCACTCTGCCATCCCTCCGTGCCAGAGCGACCCCTCACCCTCTGCGGTAAGTATAGCAGACAGGGCATTCCGTGTCAACCGCCTACCGCCATCAGATGTCCGCTACACCTTTTCAGCGGACCAGTGGCCGTGTGGTACAGGGCATTCTTTGCCGCCCTCAACGTGCCTGACTGTGCGCGCTGGCGGTTGCGTCACGCTGCGTTGCCCTGCTATAATGCCCATGGACCGCCATGCACGAACTCCCCGTCACCCAAGGAATGCTCTCCATCGCCCTGGAGCATGCAACTGAAGCCGGTGCCCACAAGATTACCGCCATCAACCTGGTGATAGGGGAGATGTCGGGCATCGTCGACGACTCAATCCAGTTCTACTTCGACTTCATCAGCAAAGGTACCCTCGCCGAGGGTGCCTCACTGAACTTCGAGAGGATCCCCGCTCGCTTTCGCTGCCACTCCTGCAACATAGACTTCTCGCCTCCAGAGGGGCGGTGGGTCTGCCCGGAATGCGACGAGTGGAGCGTGGACATCGTGGCCGGCCGAGAGTTCTACGTGGACAGCATCGAGGTAGAGTAGCCGCAAACCACCCCCAAGGAGAACCTTCATGAAGATCCCCATCGTAGAGAACATCCTGAGCGCCAACGATCGCCTGGCAGAGGAAAACGCACGCCTGCTGGCTGCGGAGGACGTACTGGCCGTGAACGTCATGGCCTCGCCTGGCGCCGGCAAGACCAGCCTGATCGTGCACACCATAGAAGCTCTGCGCCATCGGGCGCGCATCGGGGTCATCGAAGGCGATGTGGCTTCCCGCGTGGACGCCGACACCATCGAAGCCCTGGGCGTGCCGGTGGTCCAGATCAACACCGGCGGTACCTGCCATCTCGATGCCAACATGGTGCACGGGTCCCTAGATCAGCTACCTCTGGCAGAGCTGGACCTTCTCCTCATCGAGAACGTAGGCAACCTCATCTGTCCCACCGACTTCGCTCTGGGCGAAAGGATCAAGGTCATGATCTCCAGCATCCCGGAGGGCGACGACAAGCCCTACAAGTACCCGGCCATGTTCGCCGCGGTGCAGGGTATCGTGATCAACAAGATAGACTTGCTGCCCTACGTGGAGTTCGACCTGGAGAGCTTTCGCAAGCTGGTCACCGGACTGAACTCTGGGGTGCAGGTCTTCGAGGTCTCCTGCAAGACAGGTGAGGGCATACCGGCCTGGGCGGACTGGCTGGCCTCCGCGATAGCCGAGATGGACGCCTAGAGCAAGGCACGCCCGCCCGTGGAGCAGGTCGCACCACACCGGGAGGAGAGCGATGGCACGTAAGCAGCGAGAGGTTCTACGCACCACCACCTGGTCCGCCGGGCCAGGCTGTCACGGCGGCTGTGGGGTGCTGGCCTACATCGAAGACGGCAAGCTGGTCAAGATCGAGGGCGACCCGGACCACCCGTGGAGTCAGGGGCGCCTCTGTGCCAGGTGTCTGGCCATGACCCAGTACACCTATCACCCCGACCGGTTGACCAAACCCCTCAAGAGGGTGGGAGAGCGCGGTGAGGGCAAGTGGGAGGAGATCTCCTGGGAAGAGGCCTTCGACCTCATCGAGCAGAAGATGGGCCAGATCCGCGATGGCTACGGGCCCGAGAGCGTGATCTTCGCCATGGGCACGGGGAGGGACATCCCTCCCTGGATCTGCATGCTGGCCTACGCCTACGGCAGCCCCAACGTCATGTTCGCCCTCAGCGGCATCGCCTGCTACAGCCCCCGGATATCCGCAGTGGAGACCGTCCAAGGCGACTACTGCATCCTGGACGCCTCGCAGTGGTTCGAGAAGCGGTACGACG
>Ga0315553_10001842_pt1 | contig 17371 bp, 11 predicted proteins | sample SalMarSW160140MG_FD_203099 | JGI IMG/M metagenome (GOLD analysis project Ga0315553, IMG submission 203099) | Salt marsh sediment microbial communities from the Plum Island Ecosystem LTER, Massachusetts, United States - Salt Marsh Sediment SW1601-40 ... | reverse complement strand
GCGCCGTAGGAGGCAAGGGTCATCATGCGGCTGATACGGTCGGCCATAGCCAGGCTGACCGTCTCTTTGACAATTATCACGTCACCCCATCGCGTCACCAAGGCCATCGGGCAGAACGGCACTCCACGGAACTCCGGTATCCCCTGGTCTACCTCGGGAACCGCGCGCCCCCCAGCGTAGTCGCCGTCCACCACAGGAACCCCGAGCTCCAGGCCCACTGCGATGGCCACGCTCACAGCGAAGGCCCCGGTCTCTCCCGCGATGATGGCGCCCACGTTCACACCCTCAGACTCCTGCACAGCCCGCACGGCGGCCACAGTTGCCTCCAGCTCACCGTACTTGTCTTCCAAGCATCCCAACGCGATCAACTCCTCCGGGGACCCACCCTGATCGAGTCTTCCTCCGATGCCACAGGTCATGACCGTCCACGCATCATCCGAGAGCGTGGCTTGGTCCACCCAGCCGACGGGCTCACCCGCCTCCAAGCGCTCCAGAAGTATCTTCAGCCCAAGCCTCGGATCTCCACCGCCACCGGTAGCCTGGAAGCACAGACCACGTACGAAATCCTCGCATGCCTGCTGATTGGTTAAGACTGTGTCGCTCATTCAACCCCCTCAAGCTATGTCTGCCATTCTCGACAAATCGTCGGACGAACGCATCGTGCTGGCTTACGCCGGACGCCACGGCTTGCAAGCGCCACTCCTTCCATCTCGGCCCTTAGAATACCGTGTAGGCGCTGTCTCTGATTATCTCTTGGGTCGTTCCATCTTCGTACTCCAGGACCAAGCTGGAGATCTCGATGGGGCCTCCCTTCGCATACACGGTATCCTGATGCACCACGTGGCTTGGATCGCTGAAACTGTCCACGCCTACCGTGCCTCCCAGATGGTCGCTGCGCCCGTAGGCCCAGTGCATCCCCATCACCTTCTCGTCCTCCAGGACCTCGCCGCAGATGACCGCTTTGTCGTTGCAGCCCAGCCCCAGCTCGGCGATGTTGCGGCGCGCGTCATCTACTGCCAAGTAGTCCCTCATGCTAGCAGCCTCTGGTCCTTCTCCCATCACATCTACGATGCGGTTCTCGCGCACGTCGAACACGACCAACTCGTCATCGTACATAGCAGGGATGCTGCCTTCGGTCCGGCTGGGCCGACCTTCCACTTCCCCCTCGTACGGGACGATGCAGGTCTCCCCGCTGGGCAGATTGATGATGCGTATGCCCTCCCGGCCAGGGTGAGCCTGCCCATCATCGGCGTCAGGCTCCCGATCTCGCAGATCGAAGAACAGCCGATGGCCCGTCGAGAACTCCACGCGGGCACCCACCGCCGGGTCGAGCTTCGCAGCCAGAATGGCGCACCTCTCTGCCACCTTGGAGTAATCGGCCGCCAGAGCCGTTCGCTCCATGCCTCGCGTAACGCCCGGCATGCTCGCACCGCGAAGAGTAGGTACCTTCTCACAGATCTGGATCAGAGGCGCCGTCGGTGAATACTGTGTCATAGCGACAACGATATTGGTATCGGCCAGGACCTGCTCCAACTGCACCGCCTCGCCATCCATCTCGCCATTCTTAGGCAGCGGACCATTGTGAGCTCCACTGGCCGGATAGCTCAAGAGAGGAAACACTGAGAACCCTATCTTTTTGCCAAGAGCACGGAAGGCCTCGTGCCATTCGAAGGCCATCTCACGCCGCTCTGCCCACTCCTCGCTATCGGCCAACTCTCCGTGCGGTAAGTCTGTCATCACCAAGACCTGCTCCCCAGATTGGGGCGCGAATACGTCGATCAAGAGTTGCTCCAGATCGAGGTCGTTGGCCATATCTACCCTCCGTGCCCGTACCTATGTGTACAGCTCTCAAATACCAGATTCCTTGACCCTCTCTTCAATGCGTACGTAGTCAAGGTCAAAGCCGAAACGACGCGGCCCCAACACCTCGACGCCCTCCAGCACGTAATGACCACGATGTGTCTTGCGTCCGATCACGGCCACCCGATCTCCCACCGGGGCATCGACAACAAGTGTCTATGCAGCCGTTTGTGAGTGCACGGCCATCGTAGAGTCCGGATTGGTGACGATTGACATCGGACAAACGGAAGCCACGGGAATCTCCCCTCTCGGGTACAGCTCAGGAAGCGGCTTGGGCCTGATGCGCTTCGCTCGACATTGACTTGGCCGGCTGTGCTCGGCCGAGGGATGCCGCCGCTATCACTGGATTGCGGGGCACCAGGCCGATGTGCCAAACGCCCCTCTCCCCATGTGAACGAACTCTCGATCCTGCGACTGCCACTCGAACCATCCAGGACACGCCTATAAGCCAAGATCAGAGCAGCTCAGGCGACAGATCGCATTTCTGCCCTCCCTGGCACCCCTGGGAAGGGTCGAGGAGCATCAGCCACTCGAGCCTGCGTGACACTTGCTGCCCTTGGTACCACGCAGCGTTGCAGCCGCAGTGGCAGCTCTGCTATAATGCGGTATACCAGGACTCGCAGCAAGAATATACCACGAATCGTCCCTTGCTTTCAAGTCTGCACCCGAGCACGCGGCCCAGAGGACCAGCCCTCACGCCAGGAACACCCCTCGCCCGCCTTTGCCCACGGAGACAATGTGGGCGCCTCGTGTGTTCCGTGCGCAGAGGATTGGCGCCCAATATGTGACTGTGTCTGCGCGAGTTTCAGTCGGCTTGCGGCGGGGTCTCGCCGCCCTCGATTGCTCCTCCAAGACCTTCCACCATCCTCCCTATGACGACACCACCCTTGCTCACTCTACTTGCCAGGTTGCTCACCCCTTGACACCGGTCTACTGCTCGTAGGCCACACCGCTCTTGCCGGACACACTGTGGAGTGACACTGTGAAGAAGCGGTTAAGGGCTTGTGTCGATCTCGCGAAACTGGCCGCCCGGGCTTGCGCCACGATGCCCAACGCGAGGTGTCGGTCTGTCTCAGGGCGCGAGCACGGAACTTAGCCGGAGAGACAGTCCCTTGGACAGTGCACTCATCTCGAGACGGCTGCACCAGTTCCTCGCGTACACCTGAAGGTCTCTCCCGTGGTGGCAGAGCCCCCAGCGAACAAGTGCCCGACGATGCTGTGCTGAGAAAGGGGTTGACCGACCGATGTACAGTCGGCGTCGCTACAGGAGGACCTGAACCTCGTGGGGTTTGCCGTCTCCAAGAATGGGCACGATGGTGCCCTCGATCTCCGTGCCATCCACCACGACTGATCTCACGCCCTTGCAGACGTGATCGGGGTTCTTGACCTCGATCTGGTAGACCGTCTTCCTGAACTCCCTCGTCACCTTGAACCCATCCCATTCCCTGGGGATACAAGGATCTACCAGCAGTCCCTCATAGGTGGGCCTCACGCCCAGGATGTACTGCGTGGCCGCCTGATAGGCCCAGGAAGCCGTGCCCGTGAGCCAGCTATTGCGCGCCAATCCGAACTGAGGGTGTTCGTCGCCCAGGATGTTCCCGGGATAGACGTAGGGCTCACATTCAAACTGCTCAATGATCTCGTTTTTGGTTACCGGGTTGATCTGACGGTAGTACTCGAAGGCGCGGTCGCCATTCCCGACCATCGTCTCCGCGATGATCGCCCACGCGTTGGCGTGCAGGAAGATGCCACTATTCTCCTTCGCCCCCGGCGGGTAGGTGGTGATCCCTCCTTTCGCCGGGTCGTAGCCATCATACCCTGGAGTACTGAGCTTGATGCCGCTCCACGTGTTGAGACGCCGGTATACAGCATCCAGAGCACGCTGTGCCCTCTCGGGGGAAGCAAAGCCGGAGATCACTGGCCACGATTGACCGTTGGCGTAGATCTGGCCCTGAGCGTTCGAGTGAGAGCCGATGGGGCTGCCGTCCGCGTCCAAGTATCGTACGTACCACTCACCGTCCCAGGCGTTCGCATTCACCCTACGCTTCGTCTCCTCGCACTGGGCGACGTATTGGGCTACCGCCTCCCCGTCGCCGAGGAAGCGGGCGAGTTCGATCATCTCCAGCAAGGCTTTGCCGTACAGGTTCGCCGTGAACAACGATTCTGCCCCCTCTCGGAGATTGACGGTATCGTTCCAGTCGGCGAATCCCAGCAACGGGAGCCCATGTGCACCCACGTCGTGCTGCGTAGACTTGATCGCTCGCCGTAGATGCTCGTGGACCGTGCCTGATTCGAGGGGATGCTCATCACCGTCCTTTTCGTAGAAAGCGACTACCTGGTCCAGGAAAGCCAGGTCACCGGTCTCCTTGAGATAGGCGGTGACGGCCAGCACGATCCACAGATGGTCGTCGCTGTAGTACGTCGGGGCATCCACTACCTCTCTGGAGTCACCCTCGTTGGCGACCATGGTCAGGGGGTTGAACTGATGCTTGGCGGAGCCATCTCGCGTCTGTACCTGGAGCAGCTTCTCGATCAACTGTCTGCCCTCTTCCGGCATAGCGGGCAGGACGCCCATCACGTCCTGGGAGCTGTCTCTGAAGCCGATGCCCCTCGCGCCCAAGCCAACTTGGTACAGCGAGAGATACCTGGACCAGTTGAAAGTCGTGTGGCACTGTCGAGGGTTGTGCACATTGAGCAGGCAGTTCGTAGGGGCATCGGGGGTCTCCACCTGAAGCCGAGCCAGATAAGCATCCCAGAAGACGGCCAACTCCCTAAACGACCTCTCCACCTCATTTGGGTCCCTGAAGCGCCTGACGGAAGGCAGAGAGGCCTCGACACTCTCGCTTTGGCCCAGTTGCGTGATCAGTCTGGCGCTCCCGCCCGGTTCGACAACCCCCAGGTGGTGAAGCAAAGCAGCGATGTTGTCCCCCCGTTGGGCCTCGTAGTCGCTCAGTTCCTCGTCGTGTAAGCTGAGCGGGTTGGCCCAGGTCCCACACGCGCTCAGCCCCAGGAATCGCCGGCGATCCGTCTCGAAGGAGGACGCCGGCAGGTTGGAGGTGAAGAGATTGACCTGGGTTTCCCTACGCATGAACGGATACTGCGCCAGGATGACCAGGCCGCTCTGATCACGATAGGCCCTGCTCTGCATGGTCTGGGGCACCCAGTCCGCATTGTTGAACTGACTGAGGGCATCAGGGTGGGTGTACTCGACCACAGGGATGGCGTCGATCTCCAGGGGCTGCGCGGAGGCGTTGGTGATCCGCAGATCCCTGATCAGCCGATGCTCGCCCAAGGGCACGAAGATCGTGGCCTCGGTTCTCACACCGTAGAACTGGGAGACAATGCGGGTATACCCCAGCCCGATGTGACACTCGTACAGATCGTAGGGGTCCAGCGTGGGCACATAGTAGGGTGAGAAGACCCTGTAGTCTCCGTTCTCTTTGAGGCGCAGGTAGAGCGTCTCGCCCTTGAAATCCCCATCTGGTAGCTGAGGTATGTACTTGGTGATCCGATCGAGAGCCGGATCGCCCTTGCAGATCAGGGATCCTCCCGTGTGGTCCACGATGCCTCCGAACTGCAAAGAGCCGACGTAGTTGATCCACTTGACCGGCGTCTGGGGGTTGGTGATCACGTATTCTCGGCTCTGGTCGTCAAAGTGCCCGTATCGCAAGGGCCGCCCCCTGTTCGAGATCTCTGAAGCATCCCGAGCGCGTTTCAATCCACCACAGCATTGGCCGCTATCACTCGCCCGTACCAGTGCCCGCTGCTCTTCAATACTCGTCTCTGTGTCGGATAGTCCACGTAGACAAGGCCGAAGCGCTTCGAGTACCCATGCCCCCACTCGAAGTTGTCCAACAACGACCACACGAAGTAGCCCCTCAGCGGCACCCCAGCAGCAATGGCTCTCGCTGCGGCGCCAAAGTGCCCCTTGAGATACGCCACCCGTCGTGGGTCTTGGACCGAGCCATCGGGACTGATCCCATCAGAGTAGGCAGCGCCGTTCTCCGTGACGTAGAGCGCCGGGAAGCGGTAGTCGAAGTGCAGCCGGCCCAGTATTTCGTACAACCCTTCCGGATAGACCTCCCACCCCATGTCGGTACGTTCAGGGTTGGCCAGAGCTGTTTGACGGGCATTGCCAACCTCGGCGGTCTCGGTGCTGCGCACGATGGTGCGGGAGTAGTAGTTCACCCCCAGAAAGTCGAGAGCAGCGGCTATGGCCTCCATGTCACCCGGTTGCATGAAACCCATGGGGTGGCCGTAGTGGTTCACGATGTCCGCCGGATACCCCCTTGCCGAGATGGGATCGAGAAACCACCGGTTGACAACTCCATCCCGCTGCCAGGCTGCGGCTCGATCAGTGACACTGGTCGATGCAGGGATCTGGCCACTCAGGTTGAGCGCGATGCCCACCTGCGCCCCCGGCACATTGGAATGCACAACAGGTGCGGACCAGCCATGGCCCAGCAGCAAGTGGTGTGCAGAGGCTAGCGCCTCCCCGAAGTCGGTGATGCCCGGCGCATGGCGTCCCTCGAGATACCCTTCGAAAGCGCTGACGAAAGGCTCGTTGATGGTGATCCAGTATCTGACCCGGTCCCCCAGCCGCCGAGTGACTAGGTCTGCATACTCCACAAACGCCTCGGCGGTGGCGCGAGCAGGCCAGCCACCTTCATCCTGAAGGGCCTGGGGCAGGTCCCAGTGGTAAAGCGTGGCAAAGGGCTCGATGGAAGCCTCGAGCAGTGCGTCCACCAGCCGGCTGTAGAAGTCGAGCCCTGCCGGGCTGGCCCGGCCTCGACCCTCGGGCAGCACGCGCGGCCAGGAGACCGAGAAGCGGTAGGCCTTCAGGCCGAGTTCAACCATCAAGCCAACGTCCTCCCGCCACCGGTGGTAGTGATCGCAGGCCACATCGCCGGTGTCGTCGTTGGCTATCCTCCCAGGCGTATGGGAGAAACGATCCCAGATGCTCTCGCCCTTGCCGTCCTCGTTCCACGCGCCCTCGATCTGATACGCGGCAGTGGCGGCGCCCCACACGAAGTCAGATGGAAACGAAGCAGTACTGAACATGAACCTCTCACCACGTGCTACATTGTTGTCATGCACACCCGTTTCCGGCAGCAGCGAGGCCTACGGGACAACACGAGCGGGACGCGCACACGTCAGGTCACTATACGGCGCAAACCAGTTGGCGGTCGCGCTTTGTGCGACCACTCAACGACTGTCCCGCCGGGCATCACCGGAGTATGACTTCGACCACCACCTCACGCTGGCCGGTGTCTGGCAACGGAACAACGTCCCCCTCGATGGGCTGGCCATTTACCTTCAGAGAGACCAGATTCCCCTTGCCAGTCCGCTCCACTGAGATGTGGTAGGTCACGCCACGAAAGACGCGCCTGGCCTTGAACCCCGACCAGACACTGGGGAGGACCGGTGTGATCCGCAAGCCTGCGTGGGTCGGACGGATACCCAGAATCCACTGCGTGATGGCCACGTAGTTCCAGGCAGCGGCCCCCGTCAGCCAGGAGTTCTTGGCCTCTCCGGGGCTGGGTGCATCGATCCCTGCGATCATCTGCGCGTACACGTACGGTTCGCAACGATGCACGTCGCTAATCACCTCTCGCGCGGAGGGGTTGATGCGGCTGTAGTAGTCGTACGCCCGATCGCCATGGCCCAGCATGGCCTCGGCGATCATGATCCAGGGGTTGGTGTGGCAGAAAATGCCGGCGTTCTCCTTGTAGCCGGGCGGATAGGAGGAGATCTCGCCCAAGTTCAGGTGGTAGCGTGTGTAGGGAGGGTGGTGGAGCATGATACCATGCGGGGTCGCCAGCAACTCCCCCACCGAGGCCAACGCCTTCTTGGCGCGTCCATCGGCAAAGCCCAGGCCAGCCAGGACAGATACCCCCTGGGCTTCGATGTAGATTCGTCCCTCCGTGTTCTCGTGGGAGCCTACCTTGCCACCAGAGTCGTCGTAGGCGCGCAGGAACCACTCACCATCCCAGCCATGCTCGTGCACCGCCGCCTCCATCCTCTCCGCCGCCCCCAGGGATTCCTGCACATCCTCCTTCAAGCCCCGCCACCGTGCAATGGCCGCCAACTCGTTCGCAGCCAACACGAACAGTCCAGCGATGAACACGGACTCTGCCACCTGGCCATCTTTGATGCTGGCGCTCTGGAACGATTCGTCCGGCGTTTCAGAGAAGGTGTTGAGGTTCAAACAGTCGTTCCAGTCTGCACGCCCGATGAGTGGCAGGCCATGCGGCCCAAGCCGATCCAGCGTGTACAGAAGGCTCCGGTGGAGGTGGTCGTACAGCGGCTTCTCTGTGCCCGGGGCATTCTCGTACACCACTGGCTCGTCCAGAAGGCCCCAATCGCCGGTCTCCTTCAGATAGGCGGCCGTACTCAGGATCAACCACAGCGGGTCGTCGTTGAAGCCCGTTCCTATCTTGTCGTTGCCGCGCTTGGTGAGCGGCTGGAACTGGTGATACGCCCCACCGTTGGACAACTGGGTGGCCGCAAGATCGAGGACACGCTTGCGCCCGCGTTCTGGGAGCATGTGCACGGAGCCCAGCAAGTCCTGGTTGGAATCACGGAACCCTATGCCCCTGCCGATGCCCGATTCGAACGAGGAGGCTGACCGGGACAGGTTGAAAGCAACCACGCACTGATACGGGTTCCAGATGTTCACCATACGACTGGTGTGAACGTCCTGAACCTCGACCTGAAGCCTGCTCAGAAGGCCGCTCCAGAATTCGTGCAGCGCGTCAAAGGCTGCCTCGACCTTGGCCAGGTCCAGATACCTGGCGATGATGGGGTGGACCGTCTGCTTGTTGATCCTCTGCGAGCCCGGTGGATCGAACTTCTGATCCCGAGGGTTCTCGTGATAGCCCAGCACGAAGACGATCTCGCGCGTCTCCCCAGGCTGGAGCGCGATTTCGACGTGATGAGAGCCCATCGGCGCCCAGCCCACCGCCACGGAGTCGAAGGCAGAACCGCGCTCGACCGCAGCCGGACAGTCCCAACCCCGGTACGGCCCCAGGAACACGTCACGCTGTGTGTCGAATCCAGCCAGCTCCTCCGAGCAGGCAAAGAAGGCGAAGTGATCTCGGCGCTCGCGGTATCCGGTCTTGTGGTAGATCACACCATCTTCCACCTCCACCTCGCCGGTGTTGAGGTTGCGCTGGAAGTTGGCTGCGTCGTCCTCTGCATCCCACAGACAGAACTCGATAGCGGAGAAGATGGACAGGTTTGCCTTCCCCTGGCGTCGATTGGTCAGGCTAAGCTGCCAGATCTCCAAGTTCTCTCCCAAGGGAACGAAGTAGCGAGTCCGGGCTTCGATCCCTTCGCAGGTGGAGTGAATGGTGGTGTAACCCAACCCATGGTGGCAGGCGTAGTCCTCCACTCGACGCCTGGTGGGTTGCCAGGAAGGAGACCAGTACTCCGCTGTGTCATTGTCCCTTACGTATATGTAGCGTCCGCCGTAGTCCAGGGGCACGTTGTTGTAGCGGTAGCGCGTGATGCGCCTCAGGCGGGCATCGTGGTAGAACGAGTAGCCGCCGGCCGTGTTGGAGATGAGGCCGAAGTACGCTTCGCACCCCAGATAGTTGATCCACGGCAGGGGCGTGTCCGGCTGCGTGATCACATACTCGCGGCGCTCGTCGTCGAAGTAGCCGTAGAGCATTAGATGTAACCTCGCGTCTTCGCATCTTCCATGATTGTCTCGGTAGCGGTCGCGCCGATGCGAGTCGCACCCAGCGCCCGAACCCGAAGCACATCGTCGAGGGTGCGCACTCCCCCCGCCGCCTTGATCTGGACCTCGGGAGCACAATGAGCACGCATCAGCCTCAGAACGTGGTCGGTCGCCCCGGCATAGGAGTAGAGGCCATTCGGCTGCTTGACGAACCCATAGCCGCTCGATGTCTTGACGAACGCGACCCTGTGCTGCGAGCAGATCTCACACAGTCTGATGATGTGCTCGTCCTGGAGATAGTCGGTCTCCAGAATGACCTTGAGCAAGGCCTGATGATCAATGCACGCGCCATTGACAGTCTTGATCTCATCGGCAACGTAATCCCACTGCCCGCCCAGCGCTCTGCCGATGTTGATCACCATGTCGATCTCGCTGGCTCCATCGTCGACAGCCTGAAGAGTCTCCGCAACTTTGACGCCTGTGCGGCTGTTCCCGTGCGGGAAGCCAATCACGGAGCATACTTCCACTCCCGACCCGGCCAATGCCTCGCGGGACATGCTGACCGCATACGGTTTGACGCAGACCGTGGCCACGTCGTACTTCCTCGCCAGCTTGCAGCCGTCCAGGATGTCTCTATCCGTCATGGTGGGATGGAGCAAGGAGTGATCGATCATCTTGGCGAGAGTGTGCAGAGTTAGATCTTGTTCTATGGCTCGTGTCCTTTCACAACAACGCCAATCCCCACATCGGCGTCCGCAAGGCCGGTGGCTGGCTGTTTCTCCTTTAGAGAGTGTTCTCCTTGATGAAATCGAGCAGCTCATCAAGCTTCGCGAAGGCCAGACAGGTGACCGTGTCTGCTCCGCCGTAGTAGATCGCCATCCGCCCTGTCGGCGGGTCATACAGGGCAGCACACGGGAAGGTGACGTTGGGGACGTCACCAACGCATTCGTAGTACTCCCTCGGGTTGAGCAGGTACGGACGCGTTCTGTAGATCACCCTCCAAGGCCTCTCCAGATCCAGCAGCGCCGCGCCGAAGCTGTACACGAACCCATTGCACGAGGTCAGCACACCGTGATAGATCAGGAGCCACCCTTCTGACGTCTCTATCGGTGTAGGCCCCGCACCGATCTTGGTTTCTTGCCAGCCCGAGGTAGGAGACATGACGTGCCTGTGGTGGCCCCAGTAGATCAGATCCGGGCTCTCGCTGTAGAAGATGTCACCAAAGGGGGTATGCCCTCTGTCGCTGGGCCGGCTCAGCATCGCGTATTTCCCGCCAAGCTTGGAAGGGAAGAGCACACCGTTCCTGTTGTAGGGCAAGAAGGCATTCTCCATCTGGTAGAAAGCTTTGAAATCATAAGTGTAACCCACGCCTATGGTCGGCCCGTGGTAGCCGTTGCACCACGTAACGTAGTATCTGTCCTCGAGCCAGCACACCCGTGGATCATAGGCGTGGACGAAGGCACCAATCTCGTCGTCCTCACAACGAAACTGAATGCGCTCAGGCTCTATCTCCCAGTTGACGCCATCTTCGCTCACTCCCGCATGGAGTTGCATGACTCTGGCCGTGTTGTCGCAGCGGAATACGCCGGCGAAACCGTCTTCAAAAGGCACCACGGCGCTGTTGAAGATGCTGTTCGTTTCTGGCACTGCATCGCGCGTGATGATCGGGTTTCTCTGCGAGCGCCAGACGACTTCACTGCACTCGCGAGGGCGCTCTTCCCAGGGGATGTTGGACAACTCAGGGCCTCCCACTTCTGTTGTTGAGATGGTTCACCAGACTATGTAGTGCACCGGAGTGTCTCCCCAAGTGAAGCGCCGACCATGAAGGCACCTCGAAACTTCCTCATACCTCGCTAGACTCGGCCACACGCCACAAGGTGATCCGGTTCGGCCTCTACCAGCGGCGGTCTCTCCCTGGCGCACCTTTCATCCTTGACAGCGAGTGGACACCTCTCGTAGTAGACACAGCCGCGGGCGAACTCTGACTCCTTTGCTCTCAGCTCCACATCTACCTCTTCCCACTTCTCATCCAGGCGGGGGACACAAGCCATCAGCATGCTTGTGTAGGGGTGAAGCGGATTGAAGTATACCTTCTCCGTTGACCCCATTTCCACCACCCTTCCCCTGTAGAGGATCACCACTCTTTCACTTATGTAGTAGCCCAGCGAGAGATCGTGGGTGATGAACAGGATGGACAGGCCAGTGGACTTCAGATCTGCCAGCAGGTTGAGGACGTCCATTCGTCTGGATGCATCCAGCATACTGATGATCTCATCAGCCACGAGGAATTCAATGTCCAACAACAGTGCGCGGGCGACGAGGAAACGTTGAAGCTGGCCTCCGCTGAGTTGGTGTGGAAACTTGTTCAACACATCGGCGGGATTGAGGCCGACAGCCCTCAACGAGTCCTGCAACTTGTCGCCCCATTCCTGGCCCTTGATCCCTGGATAGAACTCCTCCCGGATCATGGTGAAGACCCGATCGGCTTTGAAGATCGGGTTGTAGGAACTGAACGGGTCCTGGAACACGCCCTGCACCTTCCGGTAGTACTCCTTGAGTGCATCTCCTTTGAGGGTGGAGATGTCTACCCCGTCGAACGATATCGTCCCGGAGCTTATGGAGATGAGACGCAGTATCATCTTGCCGATGGTGCTCTTCCCGCTTCCGCTTTCGCCAATCAAGGAGACCACCTCTCCATCCTTGACGTCGAAGCTGACGTCACGTACTGCGTGGAGCTCTTTCCCTCCAAAGGTCCCGACCTTGTAGACCTTCGATACCCCGTCTAGCCTAAGCATTCCTTTCGAACTCCTTCCAACAAGCGACGAAGTGGTCTTTCTCGACTTCCATGAAAGGGGGCTCTTCCAGGCATTTGCCAAAGGCGACTGGGCATCGGTCTCTGAAACGACATCCAACTGGAGGATCGAGTAGCTGTGGCGGATTCCCGGGAATCCCTTCCAGCTTCCTCTCGGCATACTTCACTCCCACCTTCGGCAAGGCCGAGATCAACAGCTTCGTATACGGATGTCGGGGAGAGTGGATGATCGCGTCGGTGGGGCCTTTCTCCGCCAGTTGTCCTGCATACATGATCAGGATGCTGTCTGCTATCTGGTACAGGATGGAGATATCATGGGTGATGACGATCAGGCTCTTCACGAATTCGCGGTCTCGAAACCCGACGAGCATCTCTGAGACAGCCTTCTGAGTGGACACATCAAGTGCCGAGGTGACCTCGTCCGCGATGAGCAGTGAAGGGTTCAGCAGAGTAGACAGAACCATGACCATTCTCTGCTTCATACCGCCTGACAGCTCAATCGGGTACATGCTCAACACATCATGTGTCAGTTCAACCAGATCGAGTCTCCTCTTCAGCTCAGGCAGGGTGGATTTGTACTCCACCTTCCTGGATTCTAGGAGCTCCGATGTCATCTTGCCTATCTTCCGGGTCGGATTCATGGCATTCATGGCATACTGTGGTATGATGGAGATCCTCTTGAACCTGAAGTCGTTCATCCTCTCCATGTCCCAGACAGGCAGCTCTTCGTCGTCGAGTGTCACACGCCCCTCGACAAATCTCATGGGAGGAGTCAAGGCGATAAGGCTGTGGCCAAGCGTGGTCTTTCCGCAGCCCGATTCGCCAGCCAGCCCCATGATCTCTCCGTCCTCGATGGTGAATGTGGCGCCGTCCAGCGCCCGGACATCCCCTCTCAGGGTTTGGTAATAGACCCTGAGGTTCTCTACTTGCAGACTCACGTTTTCACATCTCCCTGAGTTTGGGGTTGAAGACTTCGTCCAGTCCCACGTTGGTCACGTACAGCGCCCCGACGATAGCCATGATCGCCACACCCGGTGGAACGAACCACCACCACATACCCAGAAGGAGAGCGCCCCAGAGGACGGCATTGTTCATCATCAGGCCCAGCGAAACCGCATTCGTCGGACCGAGTCCGATGAAATCCAGTGTCGCAGCCGTGAGGATCGCGCCTCCAAACTGAAGAATGAAGACCAGCAGTAGGTACGACATCATGTTCGGCGCGATCTGCGAGAGAATGATCTTCCATGACCGCATTCCACTCAGCCGCGCCAGGTCGACGAAATCCCTGGAGCGTAACGAGAAGGTCTGTGCCCGGATGGCTCTGGCCGCCCAAGGCCAGGCCGTACATCCGATGAACACGCTCTCGGCAAGAACTCCCCTGACGGTGAGATAGGCTGCTATGATCAGAAGCATGGCTAGCGTGGGTATGACGAGGACGATGTTGGTCAGCATGTTGAGCACTTCATCTACGACGCCGCCACGATAACCGGCGGTGAAACCAACGACTACTCCTATAAGCGTCGCGAGTCCTCCACCGATAATCCCCACCATGAACGTCGCCTTGAGGCCGAGTATGAACTGGGTGAAGACGTCCTGCCCGAATGTCGTGGTTCCAAACCAGTATTCGGCTGATGGTGGGTGATAGGGTGGCCCCACGTAGTCGTAAGGTGCGTAGTCTGTAAGCAGCGGTCCGATCAATGTAAGGACGACAAAAACGAAAAGAACAGCGACACCGAGCTTCAGTTTGTTATTCCTTAGTGCAAAGTAGAGAATCTCGTTCTTCTTCTTGGATTCCGTCATGACGCTTCACCCATCATCCCTGTTCGCGTTCTCGGATCCACAAGGACATAAGCGATATCAATGATGAAATTGGCCAGCAACACGCCCAGGATGATGAAGAGGAAGCATCCCTGGATGAGGAAGTAATCCTTGTTCTGGATGGCCCCCAGGAGCAGGTAGCCGATTCCGGGGTACGAGAACACGATCTCTGTGGCGAGGGCACCTGCCACGATGATGCCCAGATCGAGGGCCAGCCCGGTGAGCTGGGGAAGTATCGCGTTCCTGAACGCATATTGTCTCACCAGCCTCTTCGGCGCCCCAAGGGCCTCGAGATAATGAGCGTAGTCCGCCTCCAGTTCGTAGATGATCATGTTCCGCATCCCAATCGCCCAACCTCCAAACTTGACCAGGAAGAGAGAGGCGAAGGGGAGGAACCAGTGCTGCAAGAGGCTCCCGATGAAGGTCCAAGAGAGATGAGGTCGCAACGCGAAGCTATAGCCCCCTGAGATCGGGAAAATATCCAGAACTATGCCGAAGGCCCAGGCCAGCACGATCCCCAGCCACATATAGGGCGTCGCAGTGAGGATATACCCCAGTGGTGATATGGTATTGTCGAGCCACTTGGATCGCGCCGCGAAAGCGCCGAACCAGTTCCCCGCAAACCAACTCAGCAGTATCGCCGGCACAAGAAGGAACAAGTCATAGGGCAGTGCATTCATGATGACCTTCGTCACCGGCGTCGGAAACAGAAGCACGCTTATTCCCAGGTCGCCGTGGAACAGGGCCTTCCAGAAATTGAGATACTGTTGCCAGGCCGGAAGGTCCAGTCCAAACAAGCCTGCGTAGTAGTCGTAGATCCGCTCGTATGCCCCTGCATGAAGTTGAGCCCTGGACAGCATGGTCTGAATAGGATTGCCGGGCATGAAGCGTGGGATCATCCAGTCGATGGTCACGGCAAGGAAGAACGTCAAGAAGTAGATCAGTACTTTTCTTCCGAAATACCGTTTCACAGCAACTCCTCCCCACAGCAAACCTGCAAGAACACCGCCCCTCCCGCAGGCTTAGAAGGAGGGGCGGTGCTTGACAAGTCTTGCGGTGCCAACTCCAACTGACCTACTCTGTTGCTGCCGGCTCCAATTCCGCGAGCATGAGTATGGCAGTCATGTTCCAGTACTGGTTCCAGGTAGCAGGCAGGTAGTGGTCGTCACCTTCTGCCGCGGACGGCCAGTTGGACCACACAGCATCGCTCCACTGCGACCACATACCGTTGTACCACAACGGAATGATAGGCAGATCCGTGAGATGGATCCTCTGGAGTTCGGACGCGATCGCCTGCATGCCGGCCAGATCGGCCGTCGGGGTCCTGTCCAGCTCTTGCACCAGAGCCCAGGCATCCGCGTTCTCGTACCTCCCGAAGTTGGTGGTGGTCTGTGACTCCTGAATGGGCAGGCGGAAGACGTAGTCATAGTACGTCCACGGGGTGTTACTGATCTGCTTATCGTTATTGATAAGCATATCGAAGCTCCCGTCGCTGCGCGCATCCACCAGCGCACCGTAGTCTGGGAAGTCCGGAGTGACTTTGATGCCTACGGCCTGGGCGCTTTCAGCGATGACCCTGATGGACTCCATCCAGTCCGTCCAGCCGTTGGGCACGATGATGGACAGGTCGATCGGGGAGCCATCGGGCATCTCCACAAACCCGTCCCCGTCGACATCCGCGTATCCGGCATCGGCCAGAATAGCCTTGGCCTCATCCGGATCGTAGTAGAACCCCAACTCGTCCACCATATCCTGGTCGATGTACTTCTCCCAGTTGGGCAGCAAGCCCGTCGGACTGGCCTTGTCGACGATGTTCCCGTAGACCACGTTGACGATCTTGTCCACGTCGACGGAGAAGGCCAACGCTCTACGGAACGCCGGATCGTCCATAGGCGGCTTCGTCAGGTTCAAGACCAACCAGGCCGTGTTGCCAGGCAGCATATAGGGCGGCTCCGCGAAGTACGTCTTAACGCCATAGCCCCTGCCTGGATCTCTCAACGATGCTATGCCTGGCAAGAAGTTGTTGCTGAGGTCGAGATCGCCTTGCAGCACCAAACCGAGAGCGACGTTGTTACTGCTGTTGACGATGTCCACGATGTACTTGGGAGCGAACGACATGCCGAGCACGTCTATCCCCCACCAGTCGTCGTTTCTAACCCATACCATCCTATCTTCGCTATGTGTCTCATAGAGGTATGGACCCGAGCCCACAGGGTTCTCATTGGCCCCCGTAGAGACCTCCTCCTCCGTCCTGCCCTCCCACAGGTGCTTGGGCACTATCGCGTTTTGGTACAGCAAGAAGTCCCATTCCTGATAGTTGGGCTCGGAGAAGGTGAACTTCACGCCGAGGTCACCAACCGCCTCAGCACTCTCCAACCACTCCCACAAGGTGCTGTAGGGAACCGAAGGGAATTCGCCGAGCTCGTAGGTGAACACGACATCTTCAGCCGTGAGCGGTTCGCCATCGGTCCACGTGATGCCCTCGCGGAGCGTGACTTCATATACAGTGTCGCTCGTCCACTCCCCGCTCTCAGCGAGCCAGGGAATGAATTCGTCGGCGAGGGGGTCATACAGGAACAGCGTCTCGTAGCAGAAACTCACTGTCCCCATAGCGTAGGCCCAGGTCATGATGGGATTCCAGTTCGATGGCGGACCCCACTGCTTTCCGCTGGTGTAGAGGGTCTCGCTCCTCTCGTAGCTAACCACCGTGGGCTCCTCCGTGGGCTCTGGTGCCGTTGTGGGTGGAGGAGTCGTAGGTTCGGGGGCGGGAGGCGCCGCGGTAGGCGTCGCTCCGCCACCACAGGCGGTCAGCAAGAGACTGCCGACAACAAACAGACTCAGCAATACCGATACTAGCTTACGCATTTCTCTCTCCTCCTAGATACTACTCAAGACACTACAAGTAGGCTAACCAAGACACACAACCGGCATTGATCTCAACGATTCACCACCTCCCTCTTAGAGCATGATTCGCGGATTACCAACTCGGTAGGTAGAACGATCCGTCGAGGCCCGGAGCCAGGAGCCTCGATCAGGTCCAATAATGTCTCCACAGCCAGCGCCGCCATCCGCCCGATGGGCTGACGTACCGTCGTGAGCGGTGGCTCGGTCGCTGAGGCCGTGGGGATGTCGTCGAAGCTAGCCAGAGAGATGTCCTGGGGAACTCGCAGGCCCGCGTGGCGCAGGGCCCTCAGTGCGCC
>Ga0315553_10001841_pt1 | contig 17371 bp, 21 predicted proteins | sample SalMarSW160140MG_FD_203099 | JGI IMG/M metagenome (GOLD analysis project Ga0315553, IMG submission 203099) | Salt marsh sediment microbial communities from the Plum Island Ecosystem LTER, Massachusetts, United States - Salt Marsh Sediment SW1601-40 ... | reverse complement strand
ATAATATCTAAATTCTTTTTTATCAAATCTAAAAATATAAAAATCCATCTTTTACATATTACTTAATATTGATTAATTAATTTTAGTTGAAACCTTTGGCAGAAGAAGAAGAAGAAGAAGAAGAAGATGGGTTTGCATTAGGTCCGGAGGAATTAAACATATTCTACGAGGTCCTTTTTAGAAGAATTATGGATATAATGGAAAATCCTAATGTTAATGTTAATCCTTTCGAGGATATGGTAAAAATTTTAAGCCGGTTAAGCGAAATATTTAGTTTCAAAAGCATGATAACAATCATTCCTGAATTAATAGGTTATGCTATAAAGTACGGTATGATGGTAGAAAAAGCTTACGATGAAGAAGTAGCAAACTTAGAAGAAGACGAACAGGGTTTTGGTCCAGAAGAGGAAAAAGAAAAGAAAAGATCGGTAATTAAGAAAGATATAGACAAGCTTAACATGTTTTTATGATTAATCTTTATTTTTTTATAATTTTTTGAATTGATGTAAATTATTTAGCTAGTTATCAAACTTATTCCGATTGATCTGATAATCTCTGCTCAATTATTTTAAGTATGATATAGGCGAGAAACCCTACAAGAAATCCAAGAGTAATATTAAAAATGAAGCAGAAGATTGCTGAAATAAGGATTATCGGAAGATTCTTACTTTTAAAGTCTTTAAATGATATTTTCCCCAATAAGAAAGCGGTGTAAAGCAACATTGCCCCTAAAATGGCTTTAGGGAAATTGTTAAACAATAAAAATAATGTTTCAGAAAAGAATAATCCGAGTAAAAGTTCCATTATACCTTCTAAAATCATCGAGCCACCAGTTCTAGCACCAAAAGCATATTGCGCTGCTAATCCGCCAGATCCGTGGCATAAAGGGATACCTCCTAAAAAAGGACTAATTAAATTCATTATCCCCATATTAACTGCTAACTCGCTGGCTGTTATAGCATTTTCTTTTTCAGGAAATAAATCTTTAATAAGACTTACAGTAGCAATCATAACATTTGTAAGCGTTAATAATAACTGTGCGATCCCAGCTATTATCATACCAACTAAAATCTCATCCCATTGAGGAACATAGAAATCAAATTGTGGTAGTCCAAATTGGATGTTTGACAATGTGATTGATTGATTTAAAAAAAGTAGGACTATACCGAGAGCGACCAAAATAATAGATGAGGGCATCCATTTAAATCTTAAAATTAAAATTATAATAAAAACAGATATAATCCCAAGAAATATATTGGATATCAGTAATAGATAAGCAGTCCACCCTAAAATTAACCCTAACCCTAGCTGAATTCCTCGAACCAAAACAACAGGGACCTTTCTCACTATTTTTTCTAGGAATTTTGTTAACCCCAATATCGTCCATATAATACCCGTGCCAAATCCCGTTGATATAACTAAACCAGGATTCCAAGCTTGAGATATTGCTATCGTACCAATTGTTTTCTGTGGTTGGACAGGCAACGGTAGGTTAAATCTGATTCCTAATATGATATTGGTAAAACCTAGGCAGAGAAACACACCTGCGGGATTTAAACCTACAATCGAGATGTAACCAATAATAAAAGGAATTAAAGTTCCCCAATCTCCCAGAGCTCCAGCAAATTCACTTAATGAAAATTTAGTTGGATAGCTCCTCCGGATCGGTTGTTTTTTAGTTTTTATAGTTCTTGTACTTTTCTTAATGTTCATCAGATTTTCTTTAATATATTAAACCTAAGTATACCATATTTTTGATAAAATTTATTATTAAATGTAGCCTAAAAGAATATTAAAACTTAGTAAAATTTTAAAAGACTATTAATAATTTATAAACTAAGAAATTAGTGATATTTACCATGAATGAATTAAAATCTGAAGGTATTCCTTTCTATATTGTTGATGTATTCGCAGAAGGAAAATACTCTGGCAACCAACTCGCCGTCGTAATAAGTAGAAATAAGCTTAACGGCGAAGAGATGCAACGTATAGCAAAAGAAATGAATTATTCTGAAACCACCTTTATTACTTCCGTTGAGAATTACGATGTTAGAATCTTTACTCCTGAAGTAGAGTTACCTTTTGCAGGACATCCTTTAATTGGAACAGCTTACATATTTCAGCAAGAATTCATGAGAGAAAAAGCTAAAACCATGGCACTAAACTTAAAAATTGGCCATATTGCAATTTTATTCAAATATAAAGGTGAAATACTTTCAGAAACATGGATGGAACATAAACAACCAACATTCAGCGGATTTTTAGCGCCTGACGTGATAGCCGATGTTCTAGGTATAGACGAAAACGATATCGATGATAGATTTAAAATTCAAGAGGTTTCCACTGGTATTCCTACTATCATTGTGCCTTTAAAATCCTTAAATATCGTAAAAAAAGTGTCTATAAATAATGAAAAGTATACACATCTAATTCAAAATACCCAAGCTAAAACCATATTAGTCTTTTGTCCTGAAACCTACGATAAAAGAAACGATTTAAATGTGCGATTTTTTGCTAATTACTATGGCGTACCAGAAGATCCCGCAACTGGTTCTGCAAATGGTTGTTTAGCGGCTTACTTGGTGAAGTATGATTATTTTGGTAAAAAAAACATTGAGATTCGAGTTGAGCAAGGCTATGAAATTGGGAGGAAATCTCTACTTCTTTTAAAGGCTGAAGAAAAAGCCGGTAAATTCTATATCACTGTTGGTGGTAAGGTTATACTAGTAGCTAAAGGAACATTGCTCTAATACTAAAATGCCCAACATCCGGTAAGTCAATTAACCAATAAATTAGAAAAAAACTATTTCTTTTAATATTTTAGTTTAAAATTATTGATAAATTGTTTTATCGTATTAGCATTGGAAATAAAGATTTTTGATAATTGGAGAAAAGATCATCAGATTATTCTCGAGAAAATCATTACTTTAGCGGATTTTCCTGACAATGGAGATATCCAGAAAAAAAAATTCTCACTATTGACGGAACTATTCTTAAAACTTTGTTCAGTTAAGAATAACAAAGGCAATTTTAGAAACTTTTCAAGCTTAATTTTACTCCTTCTCAACTTATACAAAAAGAATTATCCTATTGATATTTTTACCAAAGAAAAGAACCGAAATCTTGAAACTGAGAAAGAATTTTCAGAATTAAATCGCCTCTTAAAACAAGAATTGTAAAGCACTGACCCAATACATTGATTCACAATAAACCAAAAGACCATCAAATCACTAATTTAGTTGAGTCTATTTGCTTAAAATTTAATAAGGATATAATGAGATAAAAAGAAGAGAGATTATATAATGAGTTCTAAAATATCTGATCGGAAATTTCATAACAACTACTTCATACTTGAATTAGAGTTATCCGATACCATCGTTTCGTTTAAAGAATTGCTCGGTTATATTGGAGCAGAATATATCTACACTGGAAAAGAAGAAATACCTTTTCAAGAAAAAGATATCGAATTTCAGAAGATAATGTTAAGTGAATTCATTGCTTAAATCTTTTTTATCTAAAGTTTTTTAAAAAGAAAAAAAGAGTTAGAGAATTTTAAATCCTCTTTGAAAAACCTAACTTGAATTTACAAATTTAATTCTATGATTTTTTTCTGGTTTTCTGCCACTCTGTCAGGCGTTAGATCATAATATCTCCAAAATACGAATGTACCAACCAATATGCAGATCATCGGTACTACAGCTAAGTGGATATGTACTCCAAATTTCGCAGAAGCGCTATATGGATCTGCAACCAAACCAGTAAAAACATGGGCTAAAGCAAAACTTGTTGCTTGAAAAAAGATCGCTAATCGGCCAAAAAATTGTTGAAATCCGGCAAATACTCCCTCTTGGCGCCTTTTCTGTGTAACCACAGATTCATCTACAACATCAGCTAAGATAGGAGCAATCATAGCCCAATAGCCTCCAATCGATAATCCCCAAACTACCATTGCGATAATTATACCCACAAGATCTTCGAGAAAAATCAAGGGGATTGTAAAAACACCCATTAATAACCCACAAAGCACCATTATTTTTTTATTATTATTTGTTTTGTGAGCAGCCTTGACCCAAATTGGTGTTGAAACTAAGGCTCCTACGAGAAACCCCGCAAAAATTGGAATAGACGCTGTTGCAGGCCATTCTAATAAAGTATCTACAACAAATGGTACGGATGCAGTCATCGATTGTACTAAAGTTCGATAAAGAGTATACGATACAATAAAAGCGACAAAACTTTTTTGCTTCAATGCAGTACCTAAAGATTTAAAAAACGAAGGTCCTTTTTCTCTCGTCTTATGCGTTTCCAAATATCTATCAACAGCGTCCTGATCGTCTCTTAGGCCTGGGATTGCTAAACCTATAGCAATTAGGCCAACGATAATAACAATTCCTGATTGAATTACATATGTAGAAGGTATTCCAAATTTAACGACAATCGGAGGTAGAATAGCTCCGAGGGCAATACCTACAAGTCCAATCGGGATTTGTAACCCCGTGGCAGTTCTCCGTTCTTTAACTGAACGGAACTTATCAGGGAATAGCGACGAGAAATTAACCCAGAAAACCGAAGCAAATGTGTCGAATAAACATGTAGCAAAAACTAACCAGCCAAAAAGTAACCATTGATCTAAAGAGGGTGGCGTAAATATAAACAAATAACTTATTACAAAGGGAACGCCTCCTATTAAAATCCAAGGAAATCTTCTTCCCCATTTTTTAGTAAACTTGAACGGCCTATTTGTTAAATATCCTACAATCGGGTCATTAATTGCGTTGTAAATCGCATAGATGAAGAATCCAATCATAACGATGATTGGATTTAAACCGAGTTCCCTTTCGTAAAAATAGAATGCGTAAGTACCAAAAGCCATGGCAACGAATTCGTTCGTAAAGTTACCAAAACCATAAGAAGCCATGTTTTTCTTTGAATGTCTTACTTCGCCTACTTCATTTGACATAATTTATCATTTTAGTTTAAATTTTTTTTAATTAGTTTTACTATTTGACGAAGTTATTTAAAAAACTATAGTTTTTTCGAATAAGAAACTAAACTATGACTAATTAGCGCATTAAAAGAAAAAAAGGAGAAGAATTTAATGAAACTTTTAATTTACCTTTTAGTTTGCCATTTCCTGGTCGTAGTAAAACCAAGAAAATGCCACTAAGAAAAATACAAAGATAGCAGCTTGGAACCACATAATTATCAGAACTGGATACAAAAATGCTGCCCACATTTGAACAACTGTACCTATAACGAGCCATACTATTTCCATTTGAACTATGATTTTAACTTGCGCCCATTTGGTTTCCCTCCACGCTAATAAAGAAGCCACCGCTAGTCCTATAAATAGAGCTCCTAATATGCGCCCAGTTACTGGGTCTAAATAAGGCCAACTTGTTATAGCTACATAGGACTCAACAACGACCAAGAAAATTAGCCCAAAAATTGCAGACACCAAAAAATGCACTAAAAATCCAATTTTTAGTAGTTTTGAAATTTCTTCCTTCATAAGTTTTAATCCCTCACTATTATAATATAAACTATTACCAATTTCAATTTACATTTTTATTTTACGATTTTTATTAAAGTAAGCTATTTGCTTTTCTTTATAAATCTTTCTCGATCAAAAACTCGATTAACTGTAAGCAATAACATCTTTATCTATATTTTTGAACGAAATCCAATAATGGTAAAAAATAATCCTGTTTAAACGAGAGGATATCATTGTGTCCGGCTTCATGAATTAAAACTAATTTTTTCTCAACATTATTAGGCAAATTTTGATATAATAATTGCGATTCAGAATAGGGAATAATCCAGTCTGTCGTTCCGTGAATTATCAAAGTCGGAACTTTAAATTTTTGAACTCTAGTATCGTTTGAGTATTCTTTTAGCGAATCTGGTGTTAAATATGGGCTCTTAACTCGAAACAAATTAGTCATCATGTTGAAGAAGCTAGCGAAACCACTCTCAAATATAACACCTCTTAACTTGGGAGGATTATTTGCCCCAATTTCTGCCGCACAAACGCTTCCAAGTGATCTGCCTTGAACGAAGAGGGAATCGAGATAATTCATTTCAGCCAAATAATGTCTAAAAGCGTCGTAGATAGGCATCGCATCGGAGATCAAACTGGTAAAATATGGTTCGCCTGAGCTGAATCCATAGCCTCTGAAATCAACAACTGCCAGATTTACATTACAGTCTAAAAATAAATGAGATATATATTGATAATCAGAAGCAATTTCCCCGTTCCCGTGAAATAATAGAATTGTAGGATTTTCTGGCTTAGCTCCAAAAAAAAAACATCCAATTGAGATATTATTATAGATATCAAATTTAAGGACTTTAATATTTGATTCTAACTTTTCAGGTATTTTCGTTTTTCGTGGATAAAAGACTACATTTGAAATTGTAGGATTGTCAAGTAATTGATTTTTTTTCATAATTAGTTAAATATTCCAGTAACTTATTAAACTCTTTTTTACCTTTTTTACTTTTTTGATAAATTAACCTTTTAAGCAACAAAAAGACTTATTTAAGAGGTTTATTTTTAGTAGATCATATTAGAATTTCAGTAAGCGATGTGAACAATAATTTTCTTTGAAAGATACGAAATCCTCTTTGATAAATTTAATCGGAGCTACTTAACTTTTATAGGTGTTTTCATCCCCTTGTTTACAATCGCATTTTCTGTATTTTTATATATTTTAGGTGACTCATCATTTAGTGTTTTTACGCATTATTTGAGCCATCTAGGAATAGGACCGAATGGAGCTAATTTTGTTTTTAACTTTGGAAGTATGATATCCGGCATTGTTTTGGTGTTTTTTTTTCTAAACCTAAGTGCTTATCTAATTAAAAAGGAAGTACCAAAAATTCTTGTGAATTTATCGTTTATTGCCGGTTTTATGGCATCTATAGGCATTTTTATGGTAGGGGTGTTTCCTAGTGATGAATCGCAATTTTTACACAACTTCGCAGCAAGTTTTTTCTTTCTAGGAGGTTTATCTTCTTGTATACTTTACGGAATTTCAGAGTGGAGGGCTAGAGGTATTTCTAAGCTTCAAGCGCTATCAGGATTCGTAGTGGCTTTTTCTTTTTTAGTGTTCCTCTTTTTTACTACTATAAATTTTTATAATCCCGAATTAGCATTGGAAATTTCTCATTTTTCAGAGTGGATTCTTGTTACACTTCTAATGTTTTGGATTATAGGACATGAAGTTTCTATGATAAAGAATAAAAAATTAACATAAAAAATTGTTTTTATAAATATTATCTTAATGTACAACTATGCCTTTCCCTGATTTGCGACGGCATCAGTTGCTTTTTTAACAGCTTCCGGATCGCCTAAGTAGTAATGTTGAATAGGTTTTAGATCGTCATCAAGTTCATATATTAATGGGATACCTGTTGGAATATTTAACGATACTATTTCGTCTTCAGAAATATTGTCCAAATACTTAACTAGAGCTCTTAAACTATTACCATGAGCTGAGATCAGAACTTTTTGACTTGACTTTATAGTGGGAACAATAGTTTCATGCCAATAGGGCAGCACCCTTGCTACAGTATCTTTCAAACACTCACTTAAAGGAAGATCTGCCGCTGTTAAGGTTTTGTATTTGTCTTCATTTCCGGGATATCTTGGATCACTCGTTTTAAGAGCAGGGGGAGGTACATCGTAGCTCCGTCTCCATATGAGCACTTGTTCTTCTCCTACTTCAGCAGCCATTTTTGATTTAAATTTTCCCTGCAATGCACCATAGTGTCGTTCATTTAATCGCCAGGAGCGATATACGGGAATCCACATTAAGTCCATCTCATCTAGTACAATCCAAAGGGTTTGAATCCCTCTTCTTAGTACGGATGTAAAAGCAATATCAAATGTGAAACCACCTTCTTTTAACATATTTGCTGCTTCTTTTGCTTCTTGAATTCCTTTTTCTGAGAGTCCCACATCCGTCCAACCTGTAAATCGGTTCTCTTTATTCCAAATACTTTCTCCATGTCTTAAAAGCACTACTTTATACATTTCTCATCAAATTCTTAAAATGTGGTAGCTATATTAAATAATTATTTCAATACTTCATATTTATCTCTTTACTTTTTATCTCATTTTTGACTTTTCTCCAAAAAATGAATTCTAGATTTGAATAAGCTCTTTATTAAATTTTATAATCTTTCTCATTACATCTCAATTTTTAGAGATTACACAAAGCACAACTTTAAGTAGTATTCTTTTGTATCATGTTTTAATATGTTTTATAATTATAGGAGAGATCATAATTGAAAAAACATGGCATCCTAAAAGGAGCAAATCGTCAAGAGCAAAATTGGAGTAATATTAAATTTGGTGAACCGTTTAAAGAAGCTTTGAATCGATTCAGAAAGGAAGTTCAAGGTCGTGAAGATTTTGACCCAACCTCTTTATTACAATTTGGCTTGTTTATGTCTATGGCTATTATCAATATATTACAAGAAGTTGAAAAAAAGTTAGGTGAAGAGGGTCAAAAAGTAGTTACTGATGCTTTAATCAAAACGGGATATACCATGGGAAATCAAATTCTTGAAAACATAGAAATACCCGCAGAAATTTCCGATATAGAATTAATGAGTTTTTTAGCAACGATTGTAAATACTCAAGCTTGGACTTCGATTGAAGATCCAAGAATTGATAACGAAGACCAATGTTCTTTTGACATAATTTGGTGCCCTCTGCAGGATGTTTACAAAGCTTTTGATTGTAGAGTTCAAAGATATTTAGTTCAAGGAATAATCAATGCTTTTAGAGATTCTGGCCTATTACAATATGAATATCATGTAGAATTTAAAACAACCATCCCCGCGGGTGCAGAGACTTGTTTGTTCCAAATAACAAAGAAGAACCCAAATGAAAAAGATAAATGGGAAGAATACTCAAAAGCTCTCGAAAAGAAAGCTTTAGAAAAATAACATGTAATTAAAGATTCAATATCAAACAAGTTCGATAATTAATTGCCTATACTTAAATATTTGAAAAAAGTATAAAGAATTATCTATTCACGAATTATCTATTATTTACAATCCTTCAGTTCTTAATAAAATTAAATAAAATGACTCATAAAAGTTCGATAGCATCTGCTGCATGTCTTTGCTTAGTTCTAATACTAATTTTCCCTCCTTATATACTTGGCAGCACGACTTTAGGAGAGTCTACATTTCCTGTTGAAGAAGGAAATGTGTTCACCTGGGAAAAGGTAAATGCGACTGAATCGTGGTATATGGATGTTCCACTTGTGCGAGTCACTGTTTCAAAAATTTATAACGAGACTTTCAACGGAGAGAATTATCTTTATATGAATTACACATTAGAGTATTATTACAAAATCGATTGGGTGCCACGCTATACAAATTCCTTTTACTTAGCTTATAATAAAACTCTTAATTTCTTAAATTGGTCTGAGGAAGGATTTCTGAACGGCAATTTATTTATATTTCCTACTCCAATTAATCTAATGCTCATAGGTGAAGCGGTCAAAAAAGAAGGTTTCCTAAATTATACGATAATTGGTCAAAAAATCGTTTTAGACTACTATGGAAATAGTACTAAAATTGAATTAACTATTAATTCTTCTGGATTCTCTACGATTATAGAAAAAATTACAAACGGAACAACAATCTACAGGTGGGAATTGAACGAAAAAGAAATCATTATAATAATTCCTTTTGGGAGCAACTTTTTAATAATTACATTCGCTTGTATAATTCCTCTTGTTGTCATTACGAAAAAAAAGATAGCGAACTCTAAAAAGCATTAAAATTTAATGCTTTACGAAAATTTATGTATAGCTTAATTTTTTCTATATCACTAATACGATTATTATAGATTAAATTAATAAAAGATGAAAAAACTTGAGTGAAGAATTTTTTTGGTGGAATGATGAACAGAAAGCTGTTTATAAAGAAGTGAGGCAGTTTGTAGAAGAAAACTTCGAAGAAGCTGAAGAATACTTTTGGAATAAAAAATTTCCGTGGCCTCTCGTAAAAAAAGTGGCACAAAAAGGTTATTTCGGGGTAGGTGTTCCAAAAGAATACGGGGGATTAGAATTAGGTGCTACGGGAAGTTGTATAGTGGCTGCACAACTTGGGAGACTTTACGCTGTAGGACACGTATTTACCGTAAGCATGTTAGCTGGATTGGAACAAATATTAAGGTTCGGAACAGAAGAACAAAAAAAAATGTGGCTTCCTAAAATCGCAAGTGGGGAAGAATTAGGAGCTCTTTGTATTACTGAACCGTTTGCAGGGTCAGATGCCGCAAATGTTTTTACTTCTGCGATCAAAGATGGAGATGAATGGGTACTAAATGGTAAAAAGCGATTCATTACAGGAGCAGGTGTTTCTGATAGGTATTTTATTTACGCTAAAACTAGCGATGATAAAGCTATTCGGAAGCAATATGGGCATATTACTGCTTTCATGGTGGAAAAAGGTAGGCAAGGTTTTAGTTTAGAAAAGATTAATCCATTGATTGGATTTGATAATGTTCCAAACGGATACATAGATTTCGATCACGTCAGAATCCCTGATTTTAATCGGATTGGAGCTGTTGGCAACGGTTGGAACGTAATGATGGCAGGTCTAAACTTCGAACGTTTAATTGGGGCAGCAGTTTTCAGTGGGTTATTTGAAGATGTTATTAATTTATTATTTCATTTCACAAAAAGGCGCGTTCAATTTAACAGAACTACGAATCAACTTCCTGGAGTACAAGATGGAATTGCTGAAATTATAACTAAATCAAAGGTCTCAAGGTTATATTCTTATTACTGTGCTAAATTACTAGATGACGGAAAAGAGCCTATGGTTGAAGCATCTATCGCTAAATTGATTAATACGGAGTATGCTAGAGATATTGGACTTAATGCCATCCAGATTTTAGGAGGAGATGGTCTTACTAAATTTCTACCAGCTGAAAGAATTTTACGTGAGGCTAAAATCGGAGAAATTGTAGCGGGCACGAATGAAATTCAAAAAATGATCATTTTCCGTTTTAGTGCTATGCTTCCTTTCTATAACAAACATATGAGATTGAGATGGAACGATAAAGTTAATGCTCCTATTATTTCAAGCAAAGAATCTCAATTCAAAGGACTTGATCTCACAGAAGAAAATGTGTTAAAAGTTATCTCCCACGATTATAAAGTAAACCCGGGTTTGTATATGACTCCCGACGAAGTACGCGAGGATATAGGAGGTAGTAGATCAGATTTGCGAAAAATTTTTGAGCAATTAGAAGAACAAGGATTAATCGTTATTCATCGCGATCGCTCTGGAAAAACTGCTTTAGTTAAAGCTACTTACGATGGATTGCAAAAAGCGTTTCCAAAAGAATATTATCAGTGGTTTCCAGACTGGTATGAAAATGCTGATAAGTTTTAGGATTATTCCTTTTTTTTTCTTTTCTTTTAGATTCTAGTCTTCTATTTTAAAGTTTTTAATAGTACTAACTTTGTTATTAACATCTATAGTTACGGCTAATAGTATTATCTCGTCGTCGTCCTCAAACTCGGGATCTACCATTACAAAGTAAAAAATTTCATCCCTCGTATTGTATCCCATCTCTAATTCGCCGCATTCTTCCGGTAAGATCCTTAATAGATCATCAGAAGCATAATTCTTCAATACCTCGTATATCGAATTTTCGATTTTCGTTTGACTCTTTCGTATTTCTTTTACATTTGAAAAATCAAATTGACCCATTGATTCTCCAGCTTTAATATTTAGCTCGTTCCATTCTAGAAATAAGTCATTTAATTTTGGCATAATTTCTTTGTCTCCTAAAACCAAGATAAATATTATTATTATCCTAAGAATAAAACTCAACTACGATTACAAGTAAAATGGAACTAAAAGAATTAATTTTGTTCACAATTCAAAATTTTTAAAGGATTAAAATGTTACAATTCAATAATAATAATGTTTATTGAACTGCATTCTTATAAATTATGTAAGAAAAATAACGAATAAAGGTTCTCAAAAAATGAAAAAAAATAAATCTTATTTTAGAGGGAGCAATATTGCTCACACATATTCTATCGTGGCAAGAGATACTAAAACCGGGGAGATGGGAGTTGGCGTCCAAAGTCACTATTTCTCGGTTGGGAGCATCGTCTCTTGGGGTGAATCTGGAGTTGGAGTCGTGGCTACTCAATCGCTCGTGAATGCATCATTTGGTTTACGAGGTTTAGAACTTCTAAAGCAAGGTAAAACACCAAAAGCAGCTTTAGATTTTTTAATATCTGAAGATGAAGGCAGAGATGTAAGACAAGTAGCAATATTAGACGCTCAAGGTAGAGTTGCTGCCTATACTGGTTCGAAATGCATTATTCACGCTGGTCACATTGAAGGTGATAATTTTTCAGTTCAAGCTAATATGATGCTTACCGATAAAGTCTGGTCAACAATGGCTAAAAGTTTTGAATTGAATAGCAATTTACCCTTAGCTGAAAGAATCATAAAAACGATGGAAGCAGCAGAAACTGTAGGAGGCGATATCAGAGGAAAACAATCTGCAGCGATTTTAATTGTAGGCGGTAAAGAAGCCGAAAATAAGTGGGAAGATAAAATCATCGATTTAAGAGTCGAAGATCACGAGGAACCAGTGAAGGAAATTGGAAGGTTATTAAAACTTTATAGAGCTTATAAACACATGGACAAAGGAGATTTAGCAATGGAACACGATGATATGGAGTCTGCACTTAATGAATATGATTCTGCTCTAAATATGTTTCCTGATAATCTTGAAATGAAATTCTGGACAGCTGTCACCTTGGCTAATAACCAAAAAATTAAAGAAGCATCAAAAATCTTTAAAAAAGTCTTTAATAAAGACAATAATTGGCGATTGCTGGCAGAAAGACTACCCGAGAGCGATTTATTAACAGTTTCTAAAGATGATTTAAAAAAAATCTTGTCATTATAGCATTAAAGAAGATATATATTATCGAAATCATTTTTATTCATCGAAAATTTCATAACCTTCTTATTTTTTTGTTCAATGATTATATCCCCCAAGTATTTCATCCCAGAACGTTCTGCTACTAACCATCCTCCCCTGTTATCTTGATTGACATAAGCAAACAGTGTATCTATTTTTAAGGTTGAAAATGCGAATTCAATAGATTTTTTAAGAGCCTCTATTGCGTAACCACTCCCGCGGTATTGAGGAAATAATATAAAATAGCATTCCATTTCGCTACTGATATTTAAGGGTTTCAAAAAAATAAGACCTAAAAGTTGGTCATTGACTTTGTGAGTAATTGAAAAAATCAGTGTGTTCTTACGAATATCTGTAGAGAATATACTCTGGTCGGTATAACCCTCAAACATTTGATGTAATTCTTTATCACTTTCATAAAAATCCATCTGATTAATTTGCTGGATAAAGAGTCTTTTTGTTTCTAGCGTATTAAGGATTTCAGGATTCAATTAAAGCATACTAATTAAGTGGTTTTTACTTTATTTATAAATAAAACATGAACTAATAAATATTTCCTTCTAACGAATGAGTCAATCAACTAATAGCTTTAATCCTTTTACGAGCTGTTGTGGGCTAATTCCGAACAGAAATGCAGAATGAAGTGTTTTAATGTCGTTTCCGATATTCTTAATGTCTTTATTTCGTTCTTTATAATCCTTCGCAATCTCCTCAAGTCTTGAATATGATAACTCTTTAGAATTACTCATTTTCCCAAAATACCCTCCGAATGCTGTAAACATATTATGCATTAGCTCGATTTCTTCATCATTAAATGTTTTCGCGCATTCTTCGCATATAACTCCAAAGGAATTACCAATTTTTTTAATCCTTACATCCAAGCGGGTATTATTTTGGCAAAGAACACATTTAACAAAGCTAAAAGTATTTTTCTTTTTCGTAAGTTCTGAAACAATCATGAATTACTGATTTTTTCGGTATATTTAAACAAAAAAAAAATCCGTTTATGGGTAAAATAATTTTTCTTTATAGGAGCAGTTTGTTAATTGCGTATTAGGAAAATACTAGGGTTTAAAAATATAGTTGTTAATTATTTGGTGATTCTAAGTGTTAAAATTATGATAGAACCAAAACCTAAAAAAAACGAAGCGGAATCATTTGAACATCTTAAAATAAAAGACCATTTCTACACATTCCTTCCGCTTGATAATAAAGTTGAGTTTTTAAAGAAAGAATATCCTATCGGTGATAGAATTGCAGATATTTATTGTAAATTAAGTACTGGTAAAAAAATAGTAGTAGAAATACAACATTCAATGATACTTGTTAAGGATTTAATACAACGGACTAGAGAATACAACGAGAATAATTGTTTTGTGTTATGGGTATTCAATGGTAGTTCGTTTGAACGCTACCCTAAAAATGAAGAGAATGTAAGGATATTAGCTTTTGAAAAATGGTGTCACTTGTTATATCGTGGGCGTGTATATTACATTAATATGACTAAATCTGGTATCCATAGCCCGGTTTATCCTGCTCATTTTGCGAATTATTACGAACTAAAATACTCTAAATTGGGATTCCAGTTCTATCAGAGGTCTTTAATTAAAAAAAGTTTTATACACTCTTTTATTCCCTCTCTAAAAATTAAAACATTTAAAAATATGGGATTTAACCTAGCTGGGTTCTATGATGATAACATAAGAAATTCATGCTTAGATGAAATTACACAATTCTTAAAAAATTATAATGCTATTGAAAAAGAAGTAAAAAAAATAAAAAAAATGAGTCCAAATCAAAAGATGCTTTACCTAATTATTGGGATTTACGGTAATAAGTATGGATTAAATTTATTATTTAATATATTAAATTTTTTGCATGTTGTGTCTAAAAAAGACTATCGATATATGAGTGTTATTTATCGATACCTAACTAAGAAGGGATAGACAAAAATAAGATATTTTTTTGGATTTACTCTACTTTTTGAAATATATAGGCATCGTAATACGAGGTTTTCTTAATTTTTAGAGATAACTTATGAATATAGTTAAAATCTCTTGGATCAACAGGATCTGGATGATCTGGGTATTTTCTTCCCCTTATAGTTCCGATCGCACGAAGATTTGGTTCAAAAATACAAATTTTACCATTTGTTTTAATCACTCGCACGCTTTCGTTGAAAGCTGCTTGACCGTCTTTAATGTGATGAAGAGCTCCAGAAATAAAAACGATATCAAACGATCCATCTTCAAATGGCATTTTCTCAGCATTAAAAGGAGTAAAAGTAATTAAGTGATCGACTTCAACTTTTTTAGCTGATTCCAACCAATTTCTTTTAGCATATTGGGACTCATCATTCTCCAATTCTCCAGTTAGCACGCGATAGTCTTTTAATGCGAGAGTTATCGCCATTTTACCTTCTCCTGTACCGACATCTAAAATTTTCGCGTTTTTCTCCAATTTTAATTCTTGAATAACAGGATCAATATTATCATAAAAAAAGCTAAACTCACCGCCTAATAGCTTTTTAGCATCACTTTTATCCATTTTAATCTGGCTCCTTTTTTAAAATTAAGAATATAATTTTCACATTAGATAATAAAAGAGGTTAATAATAATTTACTCCAATAAATTGTAAATTTAAGGTAGTCCTATCTTTTATCTTAAAAGAGCCCATATTCTTAATTATGGAAAAACCATCAACAAATTTTAACTGGGAACAAGATTTCAAAATAAACATAGATGTTGATAAAAATGAACCAATTAATACAAAAATTTTACACTCAATCAAAGTTCCCGATTTAATTCTTAGAGATTCCCTTAGAATCTTAAAGTCTAAGCATGTGAAGATCGATTAAAAAGAGAGTTTGTAAGAATTAATACTTTAATTTCTATTTTTTTAAACATAAGGTTTTTATCTGAAAGCTAAAATTTCACAAAAACAACTTCATTTATTAAATATATATTAGCGTTATATTCCCGCATTCTATTGATATTACATCATTTTATATTCGCAAAAAATCCGGATAAACTTGTCATGACCGAATTTTTGCTTGATTTTTTTGTCCTTTCTCCTGGTGGGAAGGTAATTTTTAGCCACTTTTCTATATTAAAATGCGATGATCAGCTTGTTGGAGCATATTTTCACGCGATAAATTCGCTTTATAACGTTTGTTTCGAAAGGGATATGCAAAAAATTTCGATGAATGAATATCGACTCCATTTCACTAAAATCGAACCCTTTTTCTTTATAGGTATATCACCTGCGAGCCTTAAAACGAAAATTGCAAACGAAAATTTTGAAATGTTAGCCCATTCTTTTTACGATGAATACTGCAATAACCTACCTCAACACTGGGAGAGTAATGTAGCCCTATTTAATGGTTTTAACTCGAATGTTGACAAACACAAAAAAGAAATTACTTTACAAAGTTAACACTGGCAAAGTGCCATTTTTTCGACAAAATAACCTTTTTAATTCATTATATCCTGCCAACCATAATTGACAGAAATGTTAATTGGTTCGCTCGCTAATAGAATAAAAACTTTTTATGAGTTTTTTCTCTTTGTTATCATTTTTTCTTTTATAAAGCTTCTTGGATTGAACATTATGAAGTAATTAAATCTCGATAAAAAACAACAAAAATTGATGATGGCTAATGTTTGTCAATAAAAAGCTAGAAACATGGTCATATATATATTGGGAACACGTTATTAGGAACATCGGACCAATTACATTCGAAGAACAAGAATTAATCAGAACTTCACGCATAGCAATACTCGGAGTAGGTGGTTTAGGCGGTCCACTAGCAGAGAATCTAGTGAGAGCAGGCTGTCAGAACTTAGTTATTTGTGACTTTGATGTTTTCGACGAATCAAACCTGAACAGGCAAATTTGCACCACTGACGACCTCGGTAAGAGAAAAATCGATGTGGTAGAAGCATTTTTACAGAAGATCGATCCTGAAATAGAAGTCAGAAAATTTTTTAAGATAACTCAGCAAAACATTGATGAGGTTCTTAAAGGTGTAAAAATAATCGCGCTTACTTTGGACGATCCTGCTACCTCAATCTTTATCGCCCGAGAAGCTCGAAAGAGAGAAATCCCCATGATCGAGTCCTGGGGCGTGCCGTTTTTGTTTACATGGTGGTTTACTCCCGACAGCGTAGATTACGAGAGATGTTATGGCCTCGAGACAAAGAAGTTCAATTACTTCGAATTGTCCAACCTTAAAAAGGAGATAAACCTCTCCACCTATCAAGCGTTGTTACCAAAAGTATTTACGATGCCAGGAGTCAGAGAAAAATACGATAGAGAACCTGGAGCATTCGAAGAAATGATGAATGGTTCGATTGGCGCACGATCTTTCGCACCTTTCGTGAGGA
>Ga0315553_10001839_pt1 | contig 17376 bp, 13 predicted proteins | sample SalMarSW160140MG_FD_203099 | JGI IMG/M metagenome (GOLD analysis project Ga0315553, IMG submission 203099) | Salt marsh sediment microbial communities from the Plum Island Ecosystem LTER, Massachusetts, United States - Salt Marsh Sediment SW1601-40 ... | reverse complement strand
CGAATAGCTCCGGCTGACGGCGTCCAGGGCGTCGCTCCCTTCGGTGCTAATCGTGCCCCACATGAGCGGCCAGCCAAACAACAGCCCCAGAAGCAGAATCGCCATGATGAAGCTGGCCGACAGGACCAGAAACCAGATCAACCCAGCCAGCACCACGCCCACGTCGAGCTTGAGGATCCATCCCACGGGCACGATCAGCGCGGTCAACAGGGCAATCAGCAGCAGCGGCGCCAGCGGCGCGGCAACATAATGGCCCAGCTTGCGCGCGGCAAAGCGCACGGCTTCCACGAGTCCGATTCGTTCCTCCCGTCCTAGTTGCACCGCCGCGATGCGCGTGATGGCCCCACCGAAGAACCCCCACACCAGCAGCGTCCATAGTGCACCGAAGAAGAAGTACGCGAATTGGGACAAACTGAGCGAAACGTCGAACAGCCGCCGAAACGATAAGGTAAGGTAGTTGAATGCCATGGCCGGCTCGCTCAGCGTGTACCAAAGCGAACCGACAATCCCTCGCGGCGTGGCGCCCTCGTTCAGCGGGTTGTAGACGTTGTGGCCTCCCGGCCAGTTCCGGTTGAATCCGACAACGTTCTGAAGCGCAATATTTGCGTCGAACTCTTGGGAGGTCGCTACGGCACGTAACTCCTTAACAGGCTGAAAGACGAACTCGCTCACCCGCCATCCTAGCGGCGTGATCAGCAGCGCGACGATCGCCAGAAACAATAGCGGCAGATTGAGCGCGGTGCTGAAGGCACGCGGCAGAATCAGCCACGGGCAAAGATCGCGCCAGGAAACAGTGTGAACCACGCCGCGCTCGTCGGACATGACAGGACTCCCTGGAGGGTCGTTCTCGTTGGATTATCAATCAGCGGGATGGGCGGTCCGTGCGGAACGTCAATTATCCGCCGCCTCGGGCGGCGGCTCCTCGTCGTCCTCCTCCGTCCGCTGCACCGGCAGACCGTACCGTTCGCCAAGCCAGCGTGACAAGTCGATCTGCTGGCAGCGCTCGCTGCAAAACGGCAATGCGTCCGACGACTCGGCATCAAAGGATCGATGGCATATCGGGCAGCGGAGCCGTGTCATGGGATTCGTTACGGCTGTCGGCCGGCTCCGGCCTTGGCGACATGATACGCGGAAAACGGGCGGCATGCGCCTGGATTCCGGCGGCGGCGATCGCCCGGCGGCGGCGATCGCCCGGCGGATGTCACTCCCGGGCTTGCCGGGCAGGCTTGAGTGCGGGGACCTGCCAGGCAAACGCGACACTACTTGGCGTCTGGTTTCGGCTTCTTCGTACTTTCCGCGGACGATGCGCTACTGGCCGGTCGGTCGGCGCTCTTGCCGTCGCCCGACGAGCTTTTTTCGTCGCCCGAGCTGCTCTTGCCGTCGCCGCTGGCGTCCGCGGCCGCTTTGCGGTCCGATTCGGCACGCTTTTTGTACGACTCGCTTCGGTAATCGGTCTGGTAAAAGCCGGACCCCTTGAACATGACCGCCGCGCCGGTCCCGAACAGCCGTCGCAACTTGAGCCGGCCGCAGTGGGGGCACTTGCGCTTGGGCGATTCGGTGATCGACTGGAACATTTCCAGCTTGTGTCCGCAAGCGTCGCATTCGTAGTCGTACGTGGGCATATAGGCGATACCCCTAGTCTTCCTTTTCACTTCGCTGAATCAATGGTTCGCTGCGCGTCGACGTGCAACTGACCTTCTAATAATGACCAATGACCAAGCACCAATGACCAATGGAACGGATCGCCCGAGCACGCACCAAACCCGAGCCCCAAGGACCGGCAATCGATAACAACATCGGTCATTTGGATTTGGGGCATTGGTCATTGTCGTTGTTACGGTATGTCCACTCACAGGTCGATCTGTCGCAGTGGTTCCGCCAGTCGGCTATGCATCTTCCGCCGGAGGAGCCGAAACGAGTACCTGCGCCGGCCGCACCACTCGGTCGTGCAGGCTATAGCCCGCGCGCACCTCGCGCAGCACCGTGTTGGGCGGGTGCTCCTCGCTGGGCTGCTGCGCGAGCGCCTCGTGCCGATGGGGATCAAATGCCTCGCCCTCGGCTTCCATGCGGAGGCAGTGATGGCGGCGAAGTACGTCATCGAGCTGCACCGACACCATCTTCACTCCCTCCAACAGGCCCGAGGAATTCGGGTTCTGCTCCGCTGCCTCGATGGCGCGAAGCAGGTTGTCTTGCACGTTGAGCACGTCTTGAAGCAGCGGCATGGTGGCGTAACGAAGATCCTGCTCTGTGTCGCGAAGGATGCGCTTGCGAAAGTTTTCGAGCTCCGCTTGTGCCCGTAGCGCGCGGTCCTGGGCGGCGCTTAGCTCGGCGCGAAGCTGCTCGGTTTCGGATGCAGCGGTTCTCGCATCGTCTTGTGCCTGGTGCTCGGAAGCCGGGACATCGCGGGCGGCAAGTTCCGACTCCGCGCCGTGCTGACGCGACGACGGAGAGGTTGGCGAATTGGGCGAGCGAGCGTTTCCCTCGCCCCGCGATGAAGACGAAGCTTCGTTCATTTCTGTGTTCCTTCCTCCGAGCTGCCGCTGGAAGTGCCGGGGGCGAAGTAATTGCGGAGCACCTCGAGGAAAGTCTTGCGGTGGGGGGTAACGTCGGTCTTTTCCAGTTCGGCCAGCTCGCGCAACAGCTCTTCCTGCCGGGGCGACACCTTTTTGGGTGTCTCCACGTACGTCTGCACGAGCAGGTCGCCCGGGGAACCTCCCCGGGGATCCGGCAGGCCACGACCGCGCATGTGAAACACTTCGCCTGACTGCGTGCCGCGGGGAATTTCCAATACGTCGCGCCCTCCGAGAGTGGGCACGTGGATCATCGCTCCCAGCGCCGCCTGGCTGTAGGAGATCGGTATCCGCAGAATGAGGCTGGTGCCTTCGCGCTGGAAGAGCGGGTGTCGACGCACCGACACGATACAGTAGCAATCGCCCGGCGGTCCGCCCTCGGGGCTGGGATCGCCTTCGCCGGCCAGCCGCACACGCATTCCGTCTTCGATGCCCGCGGGGATTGCCACCGTCAGCTTGGCGATGCTCGATACGAACGCGCTGCCGTGGCAATTGAGGCAAGGATCGGAAATCACCTTCCCCGCGCCACGGCACGAAGGGCAGGTCGTCTGCACGCGGAGGATGCCGGCCGACTGCGTGATCTGCCCGTGTCCTCCGCATCGCCGGCAGGTGGTGGCCGACGAACCGGGACGGACGCCCGTTCCCTGGCACGTTTCGCAACGGCTGTGTCGCTCGAACTGGACAGTCCTGCGAACGCCGTGGGCGACCTCTTCCAGGTCGAGCGTTACGTTACATCGCAGGTCGGCACCCCGGCGAGAACGCCGGCGACCGCGTCGGCCTCCGAACAGATCGCCAAACAACCCGCCGCCGAAAATGTCGCTGAAGGCTTCAAAGATGTCCTCGACGTCGCCAAAATGCGGCGCGCCTCCATCGACGCCGGCATGGCCGAACTGGTCGTACCGCGAGCGCTTCTCCGCATCGCTCAGCACCTCGTACGCCTCGGCCGCCTCCTTGAATCGCTCGATGGCGTTCTCATCGCCGGGATTGCTGTCGGGATGGTACTTGAGCGCGAGCTTGCGGTAGGCAGCGGCGATTCCCTTGGTGTCGGCGGTGCGGCCGACGCCAAGGACCTCGTAGTAATCGCGCTTTTCGGCCATGGGAGCCATGGGGAATTGGCAGTGAGTTTATTGCCGAATGGTAGAATTATACGTCATGGCCGGGGTCGCCGATGCGCCGATTCGAACGGTCCCATGCGGCCACGCGACGGCAGGCAAGCACGGCCTTGCGCCCTGGGAGCAATAAAAAAGGCCACCCCGCGCGAGTAGTGGCCTTCCATCGGGGCCCATCGGCGCCGCTGCGCCCGACAGCCACCTGGCGTAGTTGTCCGAACCTTCCGGACGGAGCACCAGGATGCTGTTTCGCCGCATCGCTCGCTCCAACGGTGCCGCCCCGTTCCCTCGGCCATCCACCGGTCAGCGTATGCTGCCTTCGATGGCGTGCTTCTTTTTGTCCTCTTTGTCGAGGTTGGTGACCATCGCTTCGGTGGTGAGTAGCAGCGCGGCGATGCTGGCGGCGTTGGAGAGCGCCGTGCGCACGACCTTCAGCGGGTCGATGATGCCCACCTTGTACATGTCGACGTATTGCCGCGTATTTACGTCGAAGCCAACGTTGGTCGGCTTGCCGCTCACCTCGTCGATGACGACGGTGCCGTCGAGGCCGGAGTTATCCACCAGCGTCCGGGTCGGCCAGGCCAGGGAGTGCAGCACGATGTCGACGCCGATCTTCTCGTCGCCCTTGGCCGAAGATCGGGCCTTTTCCACTGCCTCGCGGCAGCGGAGCAGTGCCACGCCGCCACCGGGGAGCGTGCCCTCTTCCACCGCGGCGCGGGTGGCGTGCAGCGCGTCTTCGACGCGGGCCTTTTTCTGCTTCATGTCGGCTTCGGTTTCGGCGCCGACGGAGATCACCGCCACGCCGCCACTGAGCTTGGCCAGCCGCTCCTGGAATTTCTCCTTGTCGTACTCGCTCTCGGTCTGTTCGAGTTGATTGCGAATCTGCTGGACGCGCTTGTCGATATCTCCTCGCTTGCCGCCCCCCTCTACGATGGTGGTGTCGTTCTTATCGACGGTCACCTTTTTGGCCCGGCCCAGTTGCTCGAGCGTGAGATTCTCCAGCTTCAGACCGATGTCCTCGCTGATGAGCGTGCCGCCCGTGAGCACGGCGATATCACCGAGCATGGCCTTGCGGCGGTCGCCGAATCCCGGCGCCTTCACGGCGCAAACGCGGAGGACGCCCCGCAGCTTGTTCACGACCAGCAGGGTAAGCGCCTCGGCCTCGACGTCCTCGGCGATGATCAACAGCGGCTTACCCGACTGGCTCACCTTTTCGAGCAAGGGAACCAGATCGCGGAGCGAGTTGATCTTCTTCTCGTGGATCAAGATGACGCAGTCCTCCAGCACGCAGTCCATTTCGGCGGGGCGCGTGATGAAGTAAGGGGAGATGAAGCCCTTGTCGAACTGCATGCCGTCGACGAACTCGACCTTGGTTTCGGTGGTCTTGCCTTCCTCGACGGTGATCACGCCGTCCTTGCCCACTCGCTCCAGCGCGTCGGACAGCAGCTTGCCGATGACCATGTCGTTGTTGGCGCTAATGGCGCCGACGTGCGCCACTTGCTCCCGCTCGACCGGTTTGGCCATGCTGGTGAGCTTCTCGACGGCGGCCTCTACCGCCTTCTCGATGCCGCGGCGGATGGCCATGGGATTGCTCCCCGCCACGATGTTGCGAAGCCCCTCGCGGAGGATGGCGCGGGCCAGCACGGTCGCCGTGGTGGTGCCGTCGCCGGCCAGGTCGGAGGTCTTCTGAGCTACTTCGACCACGAGCTTGGCACCCATGTTCTCGAAGCGGTCTTCCAGCTCGATCTCCTTGGCCACCGTGACGCCGTCCTTGGTGACCGTCGGCCCGCCGAACGATTTGTCGATGATCACGTTGCGCCCGGTGGGGCCCATGGTGATGGCGACCGCATTGGCCAGTTTGTCGACGCCGGCAAGCATCTTGGCTCGGGCGTAATCATCAAAAAGGAGTTGTTTTGGCACTCTCGGGGATCCTTTCTAAGTGGCTCGCAATCGCTGGGCAGATTGACTGCCGGTTCGCGCCTCGGATGCCGCGCGCCTTTCGCCGGCGACGCAGTCGAGACGACCTCCCTTGCGCCGGATCGTTACTTGACGATCTTGGCGAGGATGTCGCTTTCGCGCAGGATTTTCACTTCTTCGCCGTTGACTTCGATTTCGGTGCCGCCGTACTTGCCGTAAATCACCTCGTCGCCCACCGAGACGGATAGGTCGCCGCGCTGCCCGCTATCGAGCATGCGACCGGGGCCCACGGCAACCACGGTGCCGCGTTGCGGCCTCTCTTTGGCCGTATCGGGCAGGACGATCCCGCCGGATGTCCTCTCTTCGGCTTCGCGCGGTTCCACGACGACACGGTCATCCAGCGGACGAATCTTGCTCTTTGCCATGGGCGGTATCCTTACTTGGTCAGTTGGTGTTGGAAATCCGCGGCAAGTCGGGCGCGAGCGAACATGCCCGCTGGCCGAGGACGAAGTTGTGCGGAAAAACTGCTAAGTGGTCGGGTTCCCGAGCGCGATCGTTCGTATGCGTGGCGGCGACTCACGACGAGGCGGCGCTTTGTTCGCCTCTCACCGTTACATCATCCCTCCCATGCCACCCATTCCTCCCATGTCCATGCCACCCATGCCACCCATGCCACCGCCCATTCCGTGGTCGTGGTGACCGCCGTGGTCGTCCTCATCTTCTTCCTTGGGGATGTCGGTGACGAGCGACTCGGTGGTCAACAACAGCGAAGCCACGCTGGCGGCGTTCTGCAGCGCGGTGCGGACCACCTTGGCCGGGTCGATGATGCCGGCGGCGACCAGGTCGCAGTAGGAGTCCTTGTCGGCGTCGTAGCCCTCGTTCTTGTTTTTGAGCTGTCGCACGCGATTGACGACGACCGCTCCCTCGACGCCGGCATTGTCGGCAATACATCGCAGCGGATAGTCGAGCACGTGGCGAATGATCTCCCCACCGAGCTTTTCGTCGCCCGTGAGGCCGAGTTTGTCGATCGCCTTTTCGGCACGGATGAGCGCGACGCCGCCGCCGGGCACGATGCCCTCTTCCAGTGCCGCGGCCGTGGCGGCTTTGGCGTCTTCCAACAGCGCCTTCCGCTCTTTCATTTCGGTTTCCGTTGCGGCGCCGACGCTAATCTGCGCCACGCCGCCCGCCAGCTTGGCCAACCGCTCCTGCAGCTTCTCGCGGTCGTATTCGCTGTCGGTGACTTCGATCTCGTTGCGAATCTGCTGTACGCGGCCGTCGATGTCGGTCTTCTTGCCGGCTCCGCGAACGATGATCGTGTCCTCGGCCGAAATCTTGACGCGCTTGGCCCGACCCAGGTCGGAGAGCTTCACGCTTTCCAGTTCGATGCCCAGGTCCTTGAAGATGGGCGTGGCGCCGGTCAATACGCCGATGTCGCCCAGCATGGCCTTGCGGCGGTCGCCGTAGCCCGGCGCCTTCACGGCGCACACGTGCAGGATGCCCCGCATTTTGTTGACCACCAGTGTAGCCAGCGCTTCGCCTTCGACATCCTCGGCGATAATCAGCAGCGGCTTGTTGGCCTTGCTGATGGCTTCCAACAGCGGAATGAGCTTTTTGTTGGCCGAGATCTTCTCTTCGTACAGCAGGATGTAGCAGTCTTCCAGCTCGCAGGCCACGTCGTCGGGGTTGGTGACAAAGTGCGGCGAGAGGAAGCCGCGGTCGAACTGCATGCCTTCCACCACTTCGACCGTCGTTTCGCTGCTGCGTCCCTCTTCGATGGTGATGACGCCGTCCTTGCCCACCTTCAAAAACGCGTCGGAGAGCACGCTGCCGATCGAAGGGTCGTTGTTGCCCGCGATGGTGGCGACCTGCTGGATTTCCTTGCGGTTCTTTTCGTCGATGGGGGTCGCCAGCTTGGCGATCGCTTCGCTCACCGCCTCGGTCGCCTTGGCCACGCCGCGCGAAAGGGCCATCGGGTCGGCCCCGGCGGCGATCATCTTCAGCCCGTCGCGGAAGATCGCTTCGGCCAGAATCGTGGCGGTGGTGGTGCCGTCGCCCGCCACGTCGTTGGTCTTGCTGGCCGCTTCCTTGACCAGTTGCGCGCCGAGGTTTTCGTTGGGGTCGTCCAGCTCGATGTCTTCGGCCACCGTCACGCCGTCTTTGGTGATCTTCGGCGAGCCCCAGCCCTTGTCGAGCACCGCGTTGCGTCCCCGCGGTCCCAGCGTGCTGCGGACGGCCCGGGCCAGCTTCGACACACCCGCCAACAGCGGCTGACGGGCCTCGTCGTCAAAAACCATGTTCTTCGCCACGTTGCGGTTCTCCTTCTACGTTTTCAAGACGACACAGGTTGTCGCGTGGGGTCGTGGTGGCTGATTGGAGGCTCAGGCAGGATTTCGGGTCAGGCTTTAACAGCCCGCCTTCGGCTGGTCGCCCCAAACTGGCAGTCATTCAGCGTCAAACGCAATCCCCTTTCGCAACCTGTGTGCCAACGCGATGGTGGATTGGCATAAGTCATTTTCCTATATGGTTTTACTGTATAATAAAGCTGCGTTTGGCCAACCTTCCAACTGTGGCCCAGACACCTAAAGAGGTGCCATTTTGGCAGCCGCGAAGCGTCGTGGCGAGTGCTACGGCGTGAAGTCGTCCGTCGCGGTGAGGCCATTGGCGAAGGCGGCCAGAAGGTCGGCGGCATGGTCGATGTCGTCCAGCGAGATCATTTCCACCGCGCTGTGCATGTAGCGATTGGGGACGGCCACTAGCCCCGTTGCAACGCCGGCGCGATTGATTTGGATGTTGTTGGCGTCGTTGGGTGTGGCGCGGCCGATGGCCGACACCTGGCACGCGATCCCCGCCGACTGGGCGCAGGCCAAGATCCGCTTAGTGACCACCGGGTTCATGTTCGGTCCGCGGAACACCACCGGACCGCCCCCCAGCTTTACGTCCCCCTGCTGTTTCTTCTCGATCGTGGGGCAGTCGGTGGCGTGTGTCACATCGACGGCGATGCCGACGTGGGGGTCGATGCCGAACGCGCTGGTGCGTGCGCCGCGCAGGCCAATTTCCTCCTGCACCGTCGAAACGGCGTAGACAGCGCACGAGAGCGGCTTCTGCGCCGCGCGGCGCAGCGCCTCGATCACGACCCACAGGCCGCTCTTGTTGTCCATGGCTGGCGAGTTGGCCAGACCGTTGCGCATCGGTTGAAACGACAGGGCCAGCGTCACGGGATCGCCCACTTGCACCAGCGTGTCGGCCTCGGCCTTGTCCTTCACGCCGATGTCGAGCCACAAGTCCTTCTCCTTCACCACCTGCTTGCGCTCGTCCTCGGTCAGCAGGTGTATCGGCTTGCGGGCGATGACCGCCGGCACGGCGCCCGACTTCGTCCAGATCGTCATCCGCTGGCCGATGAGCTGCTGCGGGTCCCAGCCGCCGATCGTCTGCGAATAAACGAAGCCCTCAGCGTCGATGTAGGTCACCACCAGGCCGATCTGGTCGCAGTGCCCGGCGAACATCAGCCGCACCGGCGCACCGGGGTTCTTGCACGCGATCACGTTGCCGTGCACGTCGGTTTTCACTTCGTCGGCAAATGAGCGGACATATTCGCGAACCACGTCCTGCACGGGCCGCTCATATCCCGAGGGGCTGGGGGTTTCGAGCAACTTCTTCAAGAAGGCGAGTGCGGAGTCGTCCATTGTGCTTCCCTTGTACAACCGTCGGCGACGGTTTCATCCGAATCGGCAGCTTCTGTCAGTTGTCCGTGGTCAGTTGTCCGTTGTCCGAATGGGACCATATACGTCATATACGTCCTATAGGTCCGCATACTTTGCGACTGCCACCACGCAAATCGAACACGGAACGCGCCAGGCCTGTTTGGCGATAATTCTGAGTGAGGCCGCTTCACACGGTTTCGAAGCGAACGCCTCCCGACACTTTGCGGGCGAAGTACGTTTCCACCTTCAGTGTCGCATCGATTGAGGCAATGAATTTCGCCGCTTTCGCCAAGTCGGTCCGCTGCGTTGGTTCGAGTTTTTCGGGCGGCACCTTTAACCGATGCGTATAGTAGGCGCAGTCCTGGTGAGCAATCAACAATACTCGCGTCAGTCCGTGCGCTTCGATGAGAAACGCCAGATTGCGCTGCACGCTCTGCTGCTCGAAGTAGACGGAAAAGTGACCCGCCAGGCAGGCCGGCCCTCCCGGCATGACGACCCGGTCGTAGCGCGGCAGGCCCAGAGCGACCTGCACGAACTCGTCGATCTGCTCGCCGAAACGACCGTCGCTGCAATAAACGGCCGCGGCATGAATCCGCTCCAGGTCGAACGGCTCGCGACTGGTGAACACGACTTTGTTGGGTGTGTCGTTCATTGGCGCGTGCTTCGCGGTAGAGTCGTCTCTCGCTCCGCGAGAGAACGCCGCGGGCAGGGTGCGGGGTGTATTGCTTTTTGTGAACCGTTCCGAAACCAACGACATCGGCGGAGCGAGAGACGACTTTCCACATCCTACAGGCGGTCCGATTGAACCACGTTTGGCGAGCCGCTTCCACCCGGCGGAGGCGATTCGCGCCGCATACGGGTCCGCTTGACGCTCCGGGGCGGCACAGCCTATCATCGCGCGCTGGCGTTCGACCTAAAATCATTCCCGGTGGGCATTTCGGTGCGAAAGACCAAGGTCGCCATCATCGGCATGGGAACCGTGGGCACGGGCGTGGCCCGTCTGCTGCTGGATCACGGCGATCGCACTGCGCGCCACGCCGGCCGCACCCTGTGGCTCGAAAAGGTGGTGGTTCGCGATCTCACCCGACCCCGCGACGCCGACCTGCCCGATGGCGTGCTCACCGACGATCTGTCGCTCGTCACGGGCAATCCCGAAATCAAGGTGGTCGCTCACTTGATGGGCGGGCTCGAGCCGGCCCGCACCGTCATGCTCAAGCTGCTGGAAAGCGGCAAGGACGTGGTCACGGCCAACAAAGCGCTATTGGCCGAGCACGGCGGCGAGCTGTTCGATCGGGCCCGCGAGCTGGGCCGCTCGATCGCCTTCGAGGCGTCGGTGGCCGGCGGCATTCCGATCATCACCAACATTGGCCAGTGCCTGTCGGCCAATCAGGTATTGTCGCTGCGGGGCATCCTCAACGGCACGAGCAACTTCATCGTCACGGAGATGGAAGAGCACGGCGCCGACTATTCGGCGGCCGTTGCCGAGGCCAAACAGCGCGGCTACGCCGAGGCCGATCCCACCATGGACGTCGACGGCTCCGATGCCGCGCAGAAACTCGCCATCCTGGCGCACCTGGCGTTCGGCGCGCGTGTGCACTGGAATGAAATTCCCCGCGTCGGCATCGACCGGCTCGACGTGGCCGACATGCGCTATGCCCGCGAGTTGGGCTACCGAATCAAGCTGCTCGCGGTGGCGCAACTGACCGACGATGGGCTCGAGCTGCACGTTTCGCCCACTTTAATCCGCGTCGGCACGCCGCTGGCCGAAGTGCGGCAGGCTTACAACGCGATCAGCGTGGTGGGCGACGCGGTGGGGCCGCTGTTTTTCCACGGACTCGGCGCGGGCCAGATGCCCACCGCCTCGGCCGTGGTGGCCGACATGATCGACACGGCGGTCGGCCGCACGCAAATTACGTTCCGCACGCTCGAACTGTGGTCGCAGCGCGAGGCGCGGGTCGAGCTGTGCGACCCCGACGCCGCGAAAGGGCGGTTCTACCTGCGGTTCAACATCGAGGATCACCCTGGCGTGTTGGCCGAGATTGCCGGAATGCTGGGTAAGCGGCAGATTTCGATCGCGTCGGTGATTCAACACGAGCCCCAGGAGGCGGAAAACGAGAACATCGTGCCGCTGGTCATTATGACGCACTCCGCTACCGACGGGGCGACGCGCCGCGCCGTGCGGGAGATCGACTCGCTCGACTTCGTGCGGGCCGGCAGCGTACGGATGAGAGTGCTGGACTGAGCGGCGGCAGAGCGATGGACGATATGGACGGTATGGACGCTATGGACAGCACCAGTTCGGCCCCGTGGTTGCCATGAAATACGCCATTGTCATTCCCGACGGTTGCGCCGACGAGCCGCAAGAGTCGCTCGGCGGCAAGACGCCGCTCCAGGCCGCTCGCACTCCGGCCATGGACGCGATCGCCGCCGCGGGCGCCGTGGGCACGGCCAATAACGTGCCGGCTCATCTTCCTCCAGGCTCCGATGTGGCGAACTTGAGCCTGCTGGGCTATGACCCCTGCCGCTACTTCACCGGGCGTGCGTCGCTCGAAGCGGCCGCTCAGGGCATCAAGCTGGGTGAAGGCGATTGGGCCGTGCGGTGTAACCTGGTCACCATCGACGATCAGGTGATGCGCGACTTCACCGCCGGGCACATTTCGACCGACGAGGCGACGCAACTACTGGCCAGCTTGCAAGAGAAAGTGGGGCCCGGCGGCTTGGAGTTTGTGCCCGGTGTGAGCTACCGCAATCTGCTCATCTGCCGCGCGGGCGAACGGCCCGTTCCGCTGGGCGGCGACACGCGCACCACGCCGCCGCACGACCTGACCGATAAGTCGGTCGCCGATCACTTTCCGCGCGGTCCCGGCAGCGATTTGCTTGTCGAGCTGATGAGCGCGAGCGAAGAGGTGTTCGCCGATCATCCCGTGAACGTAGCCCGGCGCAAAGCGGGCAATCTCCCGGCGACGAACATCTGGTTGTGGGGCCAGGGCAGCGCGCCGCAACTCCCGCCGTTCGCCGAATTGCACAAGAAGAACGGCGCGATGATTACGGCGGTCGACTTGCTTCGCGGCCTGGCGGCACTCATCGGCTGGCGGCGGATCGACGTGCCCGGCGCCACCGGCTATCTCGATACCGACTACGCCGCCAAGGGGCGCGCGGCAATGGAAGCGATCGACTCCACCGACGTCATTTGCGTACACGTCGAGGCGCCCGACGAAGCCTCGCACCAGGGCGACGCGAAAGCCAAGGTCGCAGCACTGCAAGAGATCGACCGCCACATCGTCGCCCCGCTCTGGGCCGCCCTGCAGAAGCGCGACGCCTACCGCATCCTCGTTTCGCCCGACCACCCCACGCCGCTACGAACCAAGACGCACAGCCACGGGGCGGTACCGTTCGCCGTGGCCGGCACCGACGTCGAACCGCACGGGCAAACCACCTACGACGAAATCGCAGCCGCCGCCACCGGCTTGACGTTTCCCGAAGGCTGGCGTTTGATGGACTGTTTCCTGCACCGAACTTGGCCACACGGCGGTGCTTGACCGTGGTTCACAAGAATCGGCGCGTAACGGCCCGCTGACTCGCCGTGCGAATGTCGAATGACTAATGCCTGAATGACTAAGGAATGACGAATGACGAATGACGAATGCCTGAGCGCTGGCATCGTCGTCGACCGTAGATATGGGAGAGTGGTCATGGGATAGTCGTTAGGGATTAGACATTAGTCATTATTTAGTCATTAGGTCATTAGACATTCGTCATTCCCCCACGACACCGCAACTCCCAACTCCCAACGCCCAACCCCTAATCCCCGCCCTCCACCCCCATGCCCATCATCGTCCAAAAATTCGGCGGCACCAGCGTCGCCGATAGCCAGAAGATCCTCGCCGCCGCCCGCAAGGCCATCCGCGCGCAGCAGCAGGGCAATCAGGTGGTGATGGTCGTCAGCGCGATGGGCAAGAACACCGACCTGCTCGTCGACCTGGCCCACCAGATCACCGATCATCCCCCCGCGCGGGAGATGGACATGCTGCTGGCCACCGGCGAGCAGGTGAGCGTCGCCCTCATGGCCATGGCCGTGCATTCGCTGGGGCACAAGGCGGTGAGCCTGACCGGCGCCCAGATCGGCATCAAAACCGACAGCATCCACACCAAGGCCCGCATCCAGTCGATCTCCACCGAGCGGATGCAGCAGCTTTTGGACGCGGGCAACATCGTGATCGCCGCCGGCTTCCAGGGCATCGACGAAGAGTTCAACATCACCACGCTGGGGCGCGGCGGAAGCGACACCACCGCCGTGGCCCTGGCCGCCGTGCTCAAGGCCGCCACGTGCGAGATCTACACCGACGTCGACGGTGTGTACACCACCGATCCCCGCGTCGCGCCCGAGGCACGGCTGTTGTCCCGCATCAGCTACGAAGAAATGCTCGAACTGGCCAGCTTGGGGGCGGGCGTGATGCACAGCCGCTCGATCGAGTTCGCCAAAAAGTTCGGCGTTTCGATCCACGTCCGCAGCAGCCTCAGCGACACCCCGGGAACGCTCATCAATTCACAGCCCGAGTCGCCCGATCAGCCGGTCAGCGGCGCGGCGCTCACGCGGGACGAGGCCCGCATCACCGTGTGCGGCGTGCCCGACGTGCCCGGCTCGAGCCTGGCCGTGTTTTCGCGCGTGGCCGACCGCAACATCACGGTCGATATGATCGTGCAGAACGTGGCCGAGAACGGCAAGGCCGACATCTCGTTCACCGTGCCGCGTGGCGAGTTGAAATCGGCCCTGGAGGCGGTGGGAGAAGCGGCCGCCGAGCTGGGCGCCTCGGGCGTGCTCTTTGGCGACGACGTGGCCAAGGTGTCGGTCGTGGGGCTGGGAATGGCCCGGCAGACGGGCGTGGCCGACCGCATGTTCCGCGCGCTAGCCGACGAAGGGATTAACATCGAGATGATCTCGACCAGCGAAATCAAAATCTCGGTGCTGGTGGCCCGCGACGACGCCGTGCGTGCCTTGCGAGCCGTTCATCAGGCGTTCGGCCTGCAGGACATCCCCACGATTACCGACTACTCACTCACTCACGGCGCCGCCGGCGGCGCGGCCAAGCGGGCCGCGGCTTCGGCCCGCGCCGCAACCGATCCGGCCGACGTGGTTGCCCGGCTGCAGGGCGTGAACATGGAAGAGCTGGTCATCGACGACGTGTCGCTCGACCAGACGCAGGCCCGCGTCACGATGATGGGTGTGCCCGACACGCCGGGCGTGGCCGCCAAGACGTTCGAGGAAGTGGCCGCCGCCGGCATCTTCGTCGACATGATCGTGCAGAGCTACGGACACGAGTCGCTGGCCAGTCTCACGTTCACCGTGCCGGCCGATCGGGTGGCGCAGAGCGTAGAGGTGGCCCGCCGCCTGGCCGACACGTTCCACTGCAAAGGCGTGACCAGCAGCCCCAGTGTGGCCAAGCTGTCGGTATCCGGCGTGGGTCTTCGCAGCCACACGGGCGTGGCCATCCGCATGTTCCGCGCGCTGACCGAGCGCGACATCAACGTGGCGATGATCAACACAAGCGAAGTGCGGGTGAACGTGGTGGTCGACGGCACGCAAGGCCCCGCGGCGCTCGAAGCGCTAACTGCGGCGATGGCCGACGTGCGCCGGTAACGTCCCTACGGCCTTTCATGCCGCCTCCGTCGGATCGACCGCAGTTGCGATCGATCACTCGGCCCGGCCGTGCGATTCGGCGAGCTTTTCGTTCAGAAACTGCGCGAGGTTGGCTGCGTCGTTGGTGCCGATGCGCAACGTGCCCTTCTTTTTGCGGACCACCACGCAGTCAAGTCCCCAGATGTTCCAGACCCAGCCGCCGCGGAGACTGTAGTGGATGCCCCAGCCGTCGAGCAAGAGCGTGCGGCCCACTTCGACGCTCTCGATGTCGGCGTAGCGCACGCGGGTACGAAACAGCGGCACGGGGCCAAAGCGGATGCCGATTGCATCGACCTCGTCTTCGACCGTCAAATGATGAAACGCCGGGGCAAGCAGCGCGATGACGACGCCAACGGCGACTGCGACGTACGTGCCCGGGGGAACGCCAAACATTACCGCCAGGACGAAACACGCCACAGCCGAGGCGTACAGGATCAGGCACATCGGAGCTCGCTGGGTGTGGGAGTAGGTGGACATGCGGCGGGGCAAATGCAGAGTGCAGAATGCAGAGTGCAGAACGGGGAGAGAGTGTGCGTGATCAGCTATCGCGAAAGCGGAAAGCGGACTGGATTCCCGCCTGCGCGGGAATTACGATTCTCTTCTGGCGCAGCGATCCACCGCAATCCGGCTGATAGCTGACGGCTGAGAGCTGACTGCTTCGAAACAACTGACAACTGACCACGGACTACTGACGAACTTCAACGGCCGCGGTTGAGCTGGCTCCGCCGGTTCAGGTAGTCGAGCAAAATCTCGCGCTTCGGCCGGCTCGTGTCGACGAGCACGTACTCGCAGTTGTTGCGGGACGCGATGTCCTGCAGTTTATCGCGGAAACGGCCGAGGGCCCGCAGGTAGCCGTTGCGCAAATCCTCGGGCTGGGCCAGGATGTGGTCGGGCACTTCCAGGCCGACGAAGCGGGTCATGCCGCTGAAGTCGAAGGCCAGCTCGTCGTGGTGCATGACGTGCAGCAGCACCACCTCGTGCCGGCTGTAGCGCATCCGCTGGATGGCCGGCTCCAGCGCGTCGAGATCGGCGAAGAAGTCGCTGAAGATCATCACGATCTCGCGGCGGCGCATGCGGCCGGCCAACTCGCTCAGGCAGGGGGCCAGGTCGGTTTTTTCGACGGGCTCGATCTCGTCCAAGTGCTGCGTCATGCGGACGATCTGGTCCATCGAGTTGCTGGGCGTAACATAGCCCCGCACGCGCTGGTCGAACGTGGCCAAAGAAACCTTGTCGCTCTGGCGGACGATCGAGTAGCCCAGCGTGGCGGCAAGCTGCGAGGCGTACAGCAGCTTTTGCTGTTCGTCCTCGCCGTACCGCATCGAGGCGCTCACGTCCAACAGCAAATGGCAGACGAAATTCGTTTCCAGCTCGTACTGCTTGACGAAGTACTTGTCGCGCTTGAAATACACCCGCCAGTCGACATGCTTGGGATCGTCGCCGGGCACGTACTCGCGATGGCCGGCGAACTCGACGGCGAAGCCCGACAGGGGCGACTTGTGGTGCCCTGCCAGGTTGCCGATCACCAAGCCGCGTGGCTCGATGTGGCGATCGGCGACGCTGGCCAGAGTTTCGGGGTCGAGATAGCGGGAGAGAACGCTGGTTGCCACGTTGATTAGTGTTTCTTACTTGGGCGGCAGTTGACGAATACCAGAGGGCGCTTCGCCGTCACCGCGAAAATGACCAATGACCAAATCCAAATGACCAATTGGCCCGCTGGCGCGGGCAAGCACCAATCCCCCAATCCCAATGACCAATGTTGCCGCTCGTGGGGACACGTATCTGTTCCCAAATCGCAATGACCGAATGTGCGGATCGGAATTGGTCATTTGGATTTGGTCATTGGTCATTTTCGTAACAGTGAATCTCCACGACCGATTGTGATTCGAACTCACGAAAGGCCAAACGGCCACGACGTGCCTCACGCCGCCGGCTTCTCGTAGTGTTTGTCGGCCGGGACGGCTTGCATCAGCATGTCGATAAGCTGTTCGCTCCCCAGGCCATTGGCCTGCGCGGCGTAGTTGCCCGCGATACGGTGCCGCAGCGCCGGCTTGGCCACCGACTGCACGTCGGCCACGGTAGCGTGGTAGCGGCCGTGCAGGATGGCCCGCGCTTTGGCGCAGGTGACCATGGTAAGCACGCCGCGCGGTCCCGCGCCCCAGTTGACCCACTTGTTTACGAAGTCGGGGGCCTCCGGCGTGCCGGGTCGCGACGCGCGAACCAGCGCCCAGGCGTAGCCCAATACCTGATCGCTCACCGGCACGCGGGTGACGAGCTTTTGCAGCTCGATGATCTGGTCGCCGCTCATGATGGCGGTGATCTCCCCGAGCTGGCCGGTAGTGACGCGTCGGGCAATCTCCCATTCCTCGGCGCCGCTGGGGTAGTCGACCTTGATGTAGAGCAGG
>Ga0315553_10001837_pt1 | contig 17382 bp, 14 predicted proteins | sample SalMarSW160140MG_FD_203099 | JGI IMG/M metagenome (GOLD analysis project Ga0315553, IMG submission 203099) | Salt marsh sediment microbial communities from the Plum Island Ecosystem LTER, Massachusetts, United States - Salt Marsh Sediment SW1601-40 ... | reverse complement strand
TGATCTATTCATCCTCGGTTTGGGATCTAACGTCAGCAAAGGAAATTGCGTCACTTGAGCCATCATTCATCAAAGTGCCTTCGGCGATCAACACCGACCTGCGTGTCTTGAATTATCTATTTACTGAATATCGAGGCGACATTCATATATCTCTCGGCATGACCACCAATAAGGAGCGTGAACGAGTCATCGAACTTGCCGATAAGCAGGGGCGAGCAAAAAGCATAGTTCTATACCACTGCATTTCCGGCTATCCGGTTGAGATCAACGATCTATATCTCTGTGAAATTCAAGAGCTGAAGAAGAAATATCAACACAGCGTAAAGGCAATTGGATTTTCGGGACATCATAAAGGGATTGCGGCTGACGTCGCAGCGCTCGCGCTGGGTGCGGAGTACTTCGAGCGGCATTTCACACTCGACCGGACCTGGAAGGGTACGGATCACGCGGCAAGTCTGGAACCAGATGGCATGCGTCGGCTGACGCGCGACTTGAAGGCGGCAAAAAGCGCGCTGAAGTCCAAGCCGAAAGAGGTTCTTGACGTTGAAGAGGCGCAACGCGCCAAGCTCAAGCGTTTCTATGATACGCAATCATCCTAAGGGACAGGCCTCCTGAGTGTGGTGGCAGAAGGACCGATCCTTATTGGCGGCGCGGCTCGAAATGGCAAGTCCATGCTGGCAGGGATGATCGGGCGTGCATCGGCCGCATATTGGGGGGTGCCGTTCGAATTGTTGCTTAATGTTCAACCCAGCGATGCATTTACCCTGAGCCAATCCGCGCGGTCACGCACTTTGCGCGATTATGTATTGAGGCGGCGGGCAATCAGTAGCGATCGCACGCAGACCTCCGGCCCTTCCGATTTTATCGAGGCCAATGTTCAGGACTTCGTTATCGCGCGCGCGGCGGAATGCGGCGGCGTTGTGCCTGGCATCGCCGCGCTTCTGGATGAAATCGCAAGGAAACAGAACGCCCGCACATGGGTTGGCGCGGACTATCACGCGGAGTGTGATTTTGAGTTCCTGCGGCGAAAAATTCCGGGATTGCGCCTCATCATTGTTGTTCGTGATCCGGTTGAAGCGATTGCAGCAAGTCTTTATTGGAAAACTTTTCCGGATCGCGCGGCCGGGGCGCAGCGCGAAACGGCAATGCGGGTGGCGTTATGGAAAATGAGTGTCGCGATTTCCTTGCGTCTTGCGAAGCGGTATCCAAGCGAAGTCATGGTTCTCAATAGCAATCAGGTGTGGGCCGGACAGCAGAATGCGGGGGGGCGCTTGGCCGCGTTCATTGGTTGCATGCCGGCGAAGATCCAAGGAATATTTGACAAAGAGCCGTGGTTTACCAGAAATAGCGTGAATGAATTTCTCGGTCCGGACGGCACGCGACGTTTACTGTTGTCCCATAACGAGGTTGCGGCCATTGAGAAGGCCACGACTTCGTTATTGGCAGCCTTTGGCCGCGCGGCACCGGCGCTACCGCCGGTGCTTCGCTTGGCTGCTCGCTTTCCGCGGCTCGCGAGACATTTGATCATGCTCCGCTATCGCCCGCGGCAACGGCTCATGCGGAACGTTTCGGCGCTGAGGCGGGCGGCGCGGCTGGCGACGACATTCTGATAATGCTTCAAAAAGTCAGTGTGCAGTCGGTGTTTTCATTTTCCGACGCCGGCAAGCCGGGCTGGCCGGACCATGTGGCGGCCTTATGCTGGCCTTGCCCTTATTCGGCTTACGATGTTTTGGGCGAAGTTTTCTACCGGAGTCTGACAGATCTACCGGCGCAATATGCTGGCGTCGCGCAAGGCGCCGACGTGTTTGGCGGGCGCGACGATCGGGCAGCGGCGATGTGGCTCGCGCTTGCTCTCGCCTATGCGACATTGGCACAAAGTGTGCGTTTTGCCATTGAGATCAACCATGCAGCTGCGCACGGCAATGATTGGAGTGGATCGGCCGCCGATATGCCGCTACTCGCCTGGCTGCGCTCGGACGACAAAACCATTCCGGCATTCCTTGAACGCCGCTGGCAACGGAAGCGCGCGGCAGGAGTTTCAGCCTACATCCGGCAAGGCGTCAAAAACGCGACAACCGTTATACAGCTCGAAATGCCGTGGTTTCGTCAAAGGACACGACAAGTAACCTCGGCGCCGTTGTTTGACGCCAATCGTGACAAGACCGCACGTGCTTCGCGATCGGTCAGTGTCAGCTACTCATTTCTTGGTCTCGACACCTTCGCGCCGGAACGGGAAATGCGTAAAGACGTTCGCGAGCTTGCCGTTGAATGGAGCCGTGACATTTCTCGTGGAGCGGGCGCGTTCGATCCTTCCGTCGCCAAGCGGATAGAATTGCTCGTGGACTATGTCTTGTCGGCAACGATCTCGACCGCATGGCGCGATATGCGCCAGGTACAACGGCGGATGCCGCGCCGCCGGCTTGGCGAGCGCTTGATTTCCGGCACGCCAACCCATGCCGGCCGCACCCTCGGGTGGTGGTACAGGAAACACGACATTCCCGTCGAGCGCTATGCTCATGGCGGCGATCGTGGCACTCACGTCGATTATGGTTGGGATCTGGTTGAGCTGCCGTTCTGCAGCCGTTATGTCACCCACGGCGCCCTGGAGCGGGACAACTTCGCTGCTCGTGCCGCCACGGGAGCCATCTGCCGCAATTTTCCCGAACATCCGGTTTTTACGACGTCCGGAAGCCCGAAGCACCAGGAGATCTACCGAAAGACATTGAACTCCAAGGTGCCGACAGGAGCGTTGCGACGACTACTTTACGTTCCGGGACTTTATGTGACTGAACGGGTCCCTCTGTCACCGATATTCAAGACGCCGGACCACCTTTACGCCGAGTGGCAGCTCTGGTTCGTTAAAGCGCTCAAACAGCAGGGCTACGACGTTACGATCAAGCTGCACCCAGATGGGATTGAAAAAGGTGCGGCCGTGTTCAACCAAAGCGATTGCAGACTGCTTGACGGGTACCTCGACCCGACCCGCAACGAATATGGCTGCCGCGTTTTCGATTTTCCAGGTTCGGCTTGGTTCGATAGCCTGGCCAGCAACGCCGCAATGGTCCTCGTCGATCTCGGTGCGCGAAAACTTGATCCGCGCTCCGCCGAATTGGTGCGCCGGCGCTGCCCAATCGTGCCCAGCACACAAGACGACGCCAACCGGCTGCGGGCCAATCTCGAGGATATCGACTCAGCCATCGCGGCGGCGCAGCAGAATCCCGGCTGTAACACAGCGGAAGCTCGGCAACTGTTTTGGCACTGAGGACTGCCTAACCGATATGTGCGGTATTGCGGGAGCGTTCGGGGTGGATGCAGTCGATCATTGGCGCATCGAAACGACGCTCGGCAGTCTCAGCCGACGCGGACCCGATGCGAACGGCTGGCATAAAGAGATACTCGGTAATACGATCGCGACATTGCTGCATACGCGCCTTGCGATCATCGACCTTGACCCGCGCGCCAATCAGCCACTCATCCGTGACGGATTGGCTCTCGTTTTCAACGGCGAGATCTACAATTATCTTGAAATCGGCGCGGAACTGCGCGCGCGCGGCCATAAGCTGACCACCGCATCCGATACGGAAGTCTTGCTTGAGGCCTATCGCGCTTGGGGCTTGCGCTGCCTCGACAAGCTCGAGGGCATGTGGGCCTTTGCCCTGCTCGATGCCAAGACCGGAAAGTTGATCCTGTGCCGCGATCGCTTTGGGGAAAAGCCGCTGTTTTATATGAAGCGCAACGGCACGCTCTATTTCGCGTCCGAGTGCAAGGCGCTGGCAGCGTTATCCGGACAGCCGCTGGCAGTCAATGAGCGGCACATTTGCCGCTTTCTTGCCAATGGCTTTCGCTCACTTTTCAAGGGCGGCGATTGTTTTTACCGAGACGTGAAAGAACTGCCTGCGGCGACCGTGATGGTGCTTTCGGAGCGGCGCGAGCCGCAGGTTCAGCGCTATTGGAACCTAAGCTGGCGCGAGACGGCAATCGATCCCGAACAAGCGGTTCAGGGCGTGCGCGAGCGCCTGAGCCGCGCCATGTCGCTTCGATTGCGGGCCGATGTGCCGGTGGCCTTCTGTCTGAGTGGCGGCGTCGATTCGACCACGCTTGCCGCGATTGCAGCCCGCGATGTGGGCGCCAAGCTGCATGCCTTTTCGGTGATTGATGGCGATGATCGCTACGACGAGTCGGAAAACGTCGCGGCGACCGTGGCGACGCTCGGCTGCGATCATTTCACCGTGCGCACATCGACCGAAGGTTTTTTCGACCGCATGGCCGATCTGGTCACGTACCACGACGCGCCGGTGCCCACGATCTCTTATTATTTGCACAGCTTCCTGTCGGACGCGATCGCGGCGCGCGGCTACAAGGTCGCCATATCCGGAACCGGTGCCGACGAGCTGTTCACCGGCTATTACGACCACTACGCATTTTGGCTTTCGGAACGGGCAGGGCAGGCCGATATAAAGGCTAGGCTTGCGGAATGGCGCACGACCTACGGGAAGTGGGTCAATAATCCGCTTCTGCAGGATCCGCTGGTTTTCCACCATAATCCTGATTTCCGCGACCATCTTTATCAGAACCGGGACCTGTTCAACAGTTTCCTGGTCGACCCGATTGCCGAAGAATTTGAGGAGGAGCACTACAGCGACAATCTGCTGCGTAATCGGATGCTCAACGAGCTTCATCATGAAGTTGTGCCGGTCATCCTGCGCGCCGATGATGCGAACTCGATGCGAGTGTCGGTGGAGAACCGCTCACCGTACCTCGACCGCGAATTGGCGGAATTCGCCTTCAGTCTGCCGAGCGACATCCTGATCCGAGATGGGCTTGCCAAGTGGCCACTGCGCCAGGCGGCCATGGGGTTGCTTCCGGACGGTGTGCGGCTCGACAGCCGCAAGCGCGGTTTCAACGCCAGCATCGATTCGTTGGTCGACAGGACGGACCACACAACGCGCGAGCGGTTGCTGTCCGACAGCCCGATTTTCAGGATCGTACGCCGCGACGCGGTCGAAGAATTCCTGTCCGAGGACATGACCGACAACAGCTTCTCGAAGTTCCTGTTCAGCTTCGTTTCGGCCAAGCTTTTCCTTGAGACGAATGCGCGTCCGGGCGTAGCCACGGCGACCGAGCGCGGAATCGTGGGGGCGCATTCATGAGTTCCGGCGCATTTCCGAAAGTGAGCGTCTACATCGTCAACCACAACTACGGCCGCTATGTCGAGCAGGCGATCGAGAGCGTGCTAGGGCAATCCTTCCAGGATTTCGAACTGCTGATCATCGACAACAACTCGACCGACGGCTCGCGCGAGATCATTTCCCGCTATGCTCAGCATGAGAAAACGCTAACTATCTTTCAGGATAATATCGGGCTCAATCGCACCAACAATGTCGCCATCGATCAGTCCACTGGCCGCTACGTGATGCGGCTGGACGCCGACGACTATCTGCACGAGAACGCGCTGGAAATGCTGGCCGGGACGCTCGACCGGCGCCCCGATGTCGGCCTGGTCTTTCCCGATTATTTCCTGATCGATCCGGACGGCAAACTGCTCGATGTCGTCCAGCGGCACGATTTCGACGAGGTGACGCTGCTCGACCAGCCCGCGCACGGCGCCTGCACAATGATTCGCCGCGAATGCCTCGAGGCGTTGGGCGGTTACGATGAAGCCTACCATTGCCAGGACGGCTGGGATATTTGGGTGCGTTTTATCCAGCGCTACGGCGTCGCCAATATCGATCTGCCGCTGTTCTATTACCGGCAGCACCCTGCCAGCCTGACGCGCGACGAGAAGGATATTCTTTCGACGCGCTCGCAAATCTTGCGCAAGGTCGCGCGATCTGTCAGCGAAGGTCTCGACTGCGTCGCGGTGATCCCGATTCGCGGGCCCGAAATCGACCCGCGCTCGGTGGCGCTTAGACCGCTGGCGGGCAAGCCGGTGCTGGAATGGACCATCGACGCCGCTCTCGACGCGCAGCGCATCTCGCGCGTGCTCGTCACCAGCCCGGATGCCGCCGTCGAAGCCCATGTCCGCAGGACCTATGGCGACCGCGTTGTTTTCTTCTCGCGCGATTGGCAACTAGCGCTGCCGACCAAATCCCTGGACGCGACCCTGACGGCGCTGTTCGAAGGCCTGCCGGGGGAGTGGCGTAAATTCGGCGCGCTGGCTTTGTTGTTCGTCGAGTCGCCCTTTCGCGGCGCGCGTGACATCGACGCGGCGATCGACGCACTCGATGTCTTCGGCTGCAATCGCGTGATCGGCGTGCGCCATCTAGGCGGACAGTTGTTCTGCCACGAGGGCAACGGCATGGTTCCGCTGCGCGGTTCGAAGCTGCTGCGCAAGGAGAGCCAGGAGGTCTATCGGCCGGCCGGTGACGTCATGATCATCCGCCGAGGCCATCACTACCGCGACACCGATTTGGATCATCATGTCGGCCATATCGAGGTCGACGAGCGCGCGGCGCACAAGATCTTCTCGGAATGGAGCTGGGAGGTCGCCGAGGCCTTTGCCGAGAGCCTGCGGGCGGAAAAGCCCAAGGCCGGCGGAGCACGCGCACACACAATCCGGATGGGGCAATGATCTTGAGTCCCCAGTTCCGCTCGGCCAGAAACCCAGCCTTTTTCATCGCCGAGATCGGCGGTAACCACGAGGGCGACTTCGATTACGCGCTGCGTCTGTGCGACCTGGCGATCGACTCGGGCGCCGATGCAGTCAAATTTCAGCTCTACCAGGGCGACCGTCTGGTTAGCGCCGCCTCGAGCCCTGAGCGCAACAAGCATTTCAAGAAATTCGAGCTCACCAAGAGCCAACACATCGCCATAGCGGAACGGGTTCGCGCCGCCGGCCGGCATTACATGGCGTCGGTCTGGGACGAAGAGATTCTGGCCTGGATCGATCCCTATATGGGCATTCACAAGGTCGGTTCGGGCGACTTGACCTGCTATCCGATGCTGCGGACGCTTGCGAAAACCGGCAAGCCGATCGTGCTGTCGACCGGCTTGGCCAACCTCGATGAAATTCGCGCCTCGGTCGGATTTATCGCGTCGCAGGATCCAAGATATCTCAGCGATCGAAAACTAGTCTTGTTGCAATGCACGTCGGCTTATCCGACGCCGGACAACGCCGCCAACCTGCGCGTCATCACGACGCTGAGCAAGGCATTCGATCTGCCCATCGGTTACTCCGACCACACCGTCGGTGTCGGAGCGATCGAGCTTGCTTATTCGCTCGGCGCGCGCGTCTTCGAAAAGCATTTCACCGACAGCCGGGACAACAAGACGTTCCGCGATCATCAGTTGTCCCTGACCTGCGACGAAGTGCGTTATCTCATGGCTCGGTTGGCGCGCGCCGAAACCTTGCTCGGCACGCCCGATAAGGCGCTGACCGTGGCGGAAGCTGCGTCCGACCATCAGGTCTCGTTCCGCCGCAGCCTGCATACCAGCCGACGGATCGAGGCTGGTGAAACGCTGACCGAGGACAACGTCATGGTGCTGCGTCCCCGCGTGGGCATCTGCGCATCGCGCTATTTCGAGGTCATCGGGCAGCGAACCGCGCATGCAATCGAGGCGCTCGCGCCGATACGTGAAGAGGATCTGGTGCCGCGAGCTTCAGGCTCGCGATAACTCCATGAAATCTGGCCTAGTCATCTTCGCACGAATGGGATCGTTACGCTTACCATGCAAGGCGTTACTTCCGCTCGCCGGCCGGCCATTGCTCGGGCGGGTGATCGACCGTACGCGCAAAGTTGCCGGCGGGCATACAATCGTCGTTGCGACCTCCAATCAGTCCGAAGACAACCCCATTGCGGATTTCGCAAAACAGGAAGGCGTTGAGGTGTTCCGCGGCGATCTCGATGATGTGGCGGACCGGGCGCTGACCTGTTGCGATGCCTTTGGCTTCGATTGTTTTGCGCGCATTTGCGGCGATCGGCCGTTCCTGCCGTGGGAGTTGATCGACGCCCTTCTCGCAATGCACACCGCGCAAAAATTGGACCTCGCGACAAATGCGCTGGAAAAAACCTATCCGGCCGGCGCGACGACAGAAATTGTATCGACCGATGCCCTGCGGCGTTCGCTCCAGGCCGGCGCCGACGCCGAAGATCGCGAGCACGTGACCCGCTACTTCTACCGCTTCCCCGAAAAATTCCGAATCGGCAACCGCATGTCGGGAAAACCGGAATGGATGCGCGTCAACCTGGCGATCGACCGGGCTGAAGACGTGACGCGCGCACAAGCGATCTTGTCGGCGCTTGGAAGTGCCCCAGAAGAGGCGCGCCTTGAGCAGGTCGCGGCGCTGGCCCAGCAATTGGAACCCGTAAAGTAGCAATCGCGCCGATGTGTGGGATCGCCGGATTTGTCTGTGCGCCCGGCCGCAGCTTTGCGGAGGCGACCATCCGTGACTCGCTTCGCGTCCTGAAAAGGCGTGGTCCCGAAGGCACATCGTGGCTCGGGATTGCCGAGGATGGCGCGGTCCGGTGGACAAGCGAGGCAGATTGCGTTCCGGGACGTGACTTGACGCTGGCGCTCGGTTGCAGCCGGCTTGCGATCAACGACATATCGCCGGGCGGCCTGCAACCGATCGCATCGACGGATGCGACCTGCTGGGTTGCATTCAACGGCGAGATCTTCAACTTCGTCGAGCTGCGCACCGAACTGGTCGCGCTCGGCTACAGCTTCAAGACGAAAACCGATACCGAAGTGATCGCCAACGCCTACCACGCATGGCGCGAGAACTGTTTTTCCCGCTTCAACGGTCAATTCGCAATCGTGATCCTCGACAGCGCGAAGAGTCGCCTGATTTTAGCGCGCGACCGCATCGGCATCACGCCGCTGTTCTACCGCGTGAGCGACGCTGGCCTGGTGTTCGGATCGGAAATCAAAGCCATCCTGCAGGCGCCGCTGCCGTCGCCGCGGCCCGATCGCGGCCAGGTCGCCGTCCGTGTTGCACTTCCCTACAAGCTGCACCATTGCCCGGGGCGCACGCTCTACGAGGAAATCCGCATCGTCCGTCCCGGAGAATACATTGCATTCGAGCTGCCGAGTCTGCGGCTCTGCTCTGTGCAATATTGGCGCCTCGACCCGCACGAGCGGAAGGTCGGCTCCTTCACTGACGCCAAAGTGCAATTGCGCGATCTTCTGATCGATTCAGTGCGATTGCGCCTGCGCACCGATCGCAAGTTTGCCTTCATCGTGTCCGGCGGGGTCGATTCTCCGTCCGTGCTCGGCATCGCAAAGAATTTGTTCGGCGTCGAAGCCAGGACTTTCAGCCTCGATCTGCCCGACGAACGGTTCAACGAAAATAAATCGATTGCCGAAGTGCTGGCGTGGCATGGTTTGCGGGAGAATTTCATCCCGGTGACGCCAAACCGGATCACCGATCTGGTTGGCGACGTCGTCGATTATTCGGATGAACCGCTGGCCACGCCGAATGCGGTGCTGCACGGCATCATGGCCCGCGCCATCGATGCTACCGGCACCAAGGTCGTGCTGAACGGCGTCGGCGGCGACGAGGCTTTTCTCGGCTACCACGACCATTTTCTCTTTCACCTGCGGCAACTGCGCGAGGACAACGACCCCGCTTTCGAGCACGAAATCTCGTGCTGGGAGCGGCTGCAGGGCAGGTCGCGCGCGCTGTTCGATGATTTCTGCCGTTTCGTTGACAGCGGGGCGGCGCGTCGCAGCCCCGATTTTCTCGCCCGCTCGCAAGGCTTCGACTATCGCGTACTGCTTAATGACGGGACGCGCGCCGAACATCTCGACGATGGTGCCTTATATGAGGTCCGCGATTTCTCTCCGGCCGCCAAACAGGTCGCCGATATATCCGGCCTGACCATCCCGCACGCGGTGCGCATGGACGACAATTGCTACTTGTCCCAGGCGGTCGAAGCGCGCCAGCCGTTTCTCGACCACCGGCTGATCGAATTCGGCGTCTCCTTGCCCGCCAAATACAAGATACACCACGGCATCTCGAAGTTCATACTGCGCCAGGCCATACGTGGCTTGGTTCCCGATACCCGGCGGCGCGACGTCCGAAAGGTCGGATTGAACCTGCCGATCGATACCTGGATGCGCGGGCCGCTGCGCGGCTGGGTCGAGGGCAATCTTACGGATCGGAATAGCCCGCTCTATAGCTTTGCAGACTATGGAAGCGTGCAGGACATCCTGCGCAAGCATTTCGACGGGATTGCCAATCACAGCCTGAAGATATGGGATCTTTGCTGCATGAATAATTGGTTGGGTAGGCTCGGACGGGCGCCGCTCGCTCGGGCAGCCGCTTAAGAGGTCATTATGAGTCTCGATCATCGCTGGAACACACGCGAATATGAAGAGCGGACGCGCCAACTCTATCGCACGGAACTGCATAAGCTTTATCCGTCGGAAGCTTGGGCGCTCTATCGTATCCTGCCGCAATGCCGTACCGTGCTCGATCTCGGTTGCGGCAACGGCGCAATGGCCGCGATTGCAAGGCAAATCGCGCCGGAGGCGAAATACACCGGCGTCGATCACCAGGCGAAGCTGATCGAGGAAGCGGGCAAGGCATTTCCCTACGCGGATTTCACGGCCTCCGATCTGATCGAGTATCTGAAGAATTGCCCTACTTTCGACTGCATCATGAGTTGGTCGGTTATCAAGTCATTCGGAAACTGGCGGGAGCTGATTGACCGCATGCTCGAGAAGGCGAGAAAATACGTGATCTGCGACATCCGCGTTGCCAACATTGAGTTCGAGGCCTTCGACGACACGATTTGCTGGGCCGACTACGGTGGCCGCAGGGGTCCGATCGCCTTCCTCGGCTACCCGGCGTACCGGGACGCTTTGCTCAGCCACGAGGACCGCCTTGATCGGATCGAAATCGCGGCCTACCAAAGCGAGTGGGGCCAGTTCGTGTATCTGCGCGAGGATCTCGACCCTGACACGTTTTTGCTCGTTAGCGTTCTCGTGAAGAAAGGCGTCATCGGCGAGCCATTTGAATTGTTCGAGCGCCTGCCGGGCAATCTGCAGCGCTAACAAAAACGAGGAGAAAAGCCATGTCTAAAGTCACAGAGTTTAAACGCGGCGATCAAGACGAGGTGTTCGCTGAAGGTTGGGAGCCGAAGGACTTCGTCTTCGACAACAAGGTCGCCAGCGTGTTCGACGACATGGTGTCGCGCAGCGTGCCGCTCTACGACGAGACGCGGGCGACCGCGCTCGGGCTGGCCCGGCATTTCGTCCAGCCGCAGAGCAACGTCTACGACATAGGCTGTTCGACGGCGACGCTGCTGCTTGCCTTCGCCAAGCTAATCGACGATCCGTCCATCAAGTTGATCGGCGTAGACAACGCGCAGGCCATGCTGGATCAAGCCAAAGTCAAGATCGAGGCCGACAACCTGTCGAAGCGTATCTCGCTGAAGCTCGCGAGCGCCGAGGACGACATGGGCATGGAGAACGCCTCGGTCATTTTCATGGCCTACACGCTCCAGTTCGTGCGCCCGCTGCACCGCGAAGCGCTGCTGCGGCAGATCTACAACGCGCTCAAGCCAAATGGCGCGTTGATCCTGGTCGAGAAGGTGCTCGGCAACGATTCGCTATTCAACCGGCTCTATATCGATCTCTATTACGCTTACAAGGCCAAGGTCGGATATTCAAACGAGGAAATCCGCAACAAGCGCGAGGCGCTGGAGAATGTTCTCATTCCCTACCGGATCGATGAGAACTTTGAGCTCCTGAAGCGGACCGGCTTTGCCTCGTCCGACATTTTCTTCAAGTGGTATAATTGGACGGGCATTGTCGCGGTGAAGAAAGCGACCATGGCCGAATAGCCGCACCCCACGTCAAGCAATGGCAGACCCCATCGGCATCATCGACTACGGCCTTAGTAATCTTGCATGCGTGCAGGCTGCCGTCGGCCGGCTTGGGTTTGAAACTCTAGTCGGTGGAACGCCCGATGTGGTCGAGCGCGCGGCGAAGATCATTCTGCCGGGGGTCGGCGCCTTCGGCGATGCCATGCGCAATATGCGAGACCGAGATCTCGTTTCCGCCCTGAACCATCATGTCAACGAGCGCGGCAAGCCGTTTCTCGGTATCTGCCTCGGGGCGCAACTCGTCGCCAAAGACAGCGACGAATTTGGCGAGCATGAGGGCCTCGGCTGGATCGACGCGAATGTGCGCCGCTTGCCGTCGCTCGAGGGGCTGCGCGTGCCGCACACCGGCTGGGACGATCTCGAACAGGTCAGCTCATGCGCGCTGTTCAAGTCCATTCCTGAGGATGCATTGTTCTACTACACCCACAGTCACGGCATTTTTTGCGAAGATGACGAGGTCGTCGCCGGCATCTGCAATTATGGCCAGCGGATCGTCAGCGTCCTGCAAAAAGGCAATATCTTCGCCACGCAGTTCCACCCGGAGAAAAGCCAGCGCTTTGGGTTGTTGCTGCTACAGAACTTCCTGGCGCATGCATAGCTTGAACGACGGTGTTACCAGCATTACACGAAATCCGCCGGCGCCATGCTGCGTAAGCGCGTCATCACGCTGCTCACGTTTGTCGACGGCGTGCTCTTTCGGACGAAAGAATTCGATCCGGACTATCGCTATACGCAAAATTTCGTGGACACTTGGTCGGTCGATGAAATCATTCTGCTCGACATCTCGCGGCCCGGGCAGGGCAGCCGCGCGTCCTTTCTCAAGGTGGTCGAAAGCTTCGCCAAAAGATGCTTCGTGCCGTTAACCGCCGGCGGGGGGATCCGAAGCCTCGGTGACGTTCGGCAACTTATGGGCGCCGGCGCTGACAAGATCACAGTGAATACCGGGGCTATCGATCGGCCCGACCTGATAGCCGAAGTTTCTACTGCTTACGGCGCACAATGCGCGGTCGTCTCCATCGACGCCCGCCGCAGCGGCGTGGGCGGCTATGAAGTGTTCGCCGAATACGGGACGCGCGGGACCGGTCTGTCGCCGGCCGAATGGGCAAGGGAGGCAGCCAGGCGAGGCGCGGGGGAAATCCTGATCACGTCCATCGAGCGCGATGGCTCATTGGGCGGCTATGAAATCCCGCTGTGCCGGTCCGTTTCCGAAGCCGTGTCCATTCCGGTGGTCGCTTCGGCCGGCTCCGGTAACTGGAAGCACGTCTTGCAGGCCTTCAACGAGGGCAAAGCGGATGCCGCCTGTCTGACTAACATCTATCACTTCACCGAGACGAGTATTCAAAGCGCCAAGCGCTTTCTTGAGAAAAATGACATTCTCGTCCGCGTCGATCCCACCCGCTCCGCCATGCCGGAAACCCTAAAATTGCAATGATTATAATTTGTAAAAAATGCCTGATGCCGAGCAGCCGTCCCCGCGTTGCCTTCAGCGACGATGAGATCTGCAACGCCTGTCTGAATTCCGTGGAGAAGCGCAGCGTTGACTGGCAAGCCCGGCGACGCGAATTCGAGGAGCTGATCGAAACTCACCGCTCCAAATCGGGTCACTATGACTGCATCGTACCTTGGAGCGGCGGGAAGGATTCAAGCACGATCGCCTTTCGCTTGAAGTATGAGTTCGGCTTGAATCCGCTGCTGGTGACATTTTCGCCGCTGATCCCGACCGAGACTGGCGAGCATAACCGCGAGGCGCTGCGTCAGGCCGGTTTCGATCACCTGATGATCCGCCCCAACCAACGGGTGGCGCGCCATCTTGCTCGCCGCTTCTTCATCGAGCGCGGTAATCCAAAGGCCGCCTGGGACGCCGGCGTGACGAGCACGCCAGTGCAGGTCGCCGTGCGCTACGGTATCCCGCTCATCTTCTATGCCGAGCACGGGGAAAGCGAATACGGCGGCCGGGTGCTCAGCGAAGAGCATAAGAAAATACGCGACTTCGCTGAGTGCATGGAGCATCTGATCGGCGACGATCCGCAGAACTGGATGGACGACGTGGTGGAGGAGCGCGATCTCGCGCCCTATCTCTTGCCCGACCCAACGGAAATCGACCAGGCTTCCGTCAAGATTTTGTATTTCGGATATTTTTTCCGCTGGTCGATTTACGAGAACTTCGACTTCATCAAGAACAAGATCGATTTCCGGACCGCACCGTCGGGACGGACGGACGGCACGTTTACCAATTACGACAGCTTGGACGACAAGATCGACGACCTTTACTACTACATGCAGTACATCAAGTTCGGTTTCGGTCGTGCCTTGCGCGACGCTGCGCGGCTTATTCAAAATGGGCTGCTCGATCGTGAAAAGGCATTGGAATACGTCAAGCAATATGACCATGAATTCCCCAAAACTTATATTCACGACGTGCTCGAGTACCTGAAAATGACGCCCGGTGAATTCGCCGAGGTCGTCGATCTGCATCGTAATTCCGAGATCTGGAGAAAAGCTGGCAATGACTGGCAACTCCAATTTGAGATTGCATGACCGTCAGCAAAGCCGAGCGGGGGGCTATGAATAGCTATCGTGATTACGCCTGCGATCTGTGCGGTAGCGCGGCGGCCGCGCCGATCGCCTCTGCGCCGTTCTATACTAATGGCCAGGCCATTAATGTCTGCCGGCAGTGTGGCTTCGTCTATGTGCCACGACGGCGCCCGGCGAAAGCCATCGCCGACGTGTGGTCGGACGAACTTTTCCAGAACGAAGGCGACATGTCAGTCACGTCCTATTCGGCGCGCGTCCCCGCCATCAAGGCGCGTCAGCTGTTCGTGGCTGAGACGATCGATACCGAACTTGGCCTCAAGGGAAAGTCGCTGTGCGATATCGGTGCTGGCGAAGGACAGTTCCTCGCCATGGTGAAGGATGAGTATGGGGGCCGGCCCTACGGCATCGAACCGTCGCGCCGCTTGTGCGCGAAGTTGACCGCTGGCGGGTTAGAGAATTTCTGCGGCGCCATTGAGGACTATGTGGAGGCCGGCCAGACTAAGAAGGAAACGTTCGACGTCGTGACCATGATGTGGACGTTGGAATGCTCGTCCGCGCCGCGCGATATGCTGAAGACCGCACGCGACCTGCTCAAGGACGGCGGCCACGTCGTTGTCGCGACCGGCAGCCGCGTTCTGGTGCCGTTCAAGAAGCCGCTGCAATTCTATTTGAGCCCGCAGCCTGTGGATACCCATTGCCTTCGCTTCAGTGCAAACTCGCTGCGCGCCATCCTAACCGTTTGCGGTTTTCGCATCACGTTCATCAATCGTTACATCGATCAGGATTGGCTGGTGGTCATCGGCGAAAAGAGCGACGACGTGGACGTGACTAAGTGGCAGGGCGACTCATTCGCGGACGTGCTCGACTTCTTCGAACGCTGGCATCAGGAAAGCCAGAAGCACTACGCGAACTACGTCGACACGTGATGATTCGGCGCAACTTTGCAAAAGCGGAACTCTAAACCGGTGATAGCCCGAAACAAAGAAGGCCTTCACGACGTCGTCTATGGCAAGCCGTTTGCGGCGTTTACCCGTTCTGACGTTGCGCAGACGGTAAAAAACTACACCGACCGCTATGAGGCGAACGGGGTCGATCCGCGTGGTGTGTTCGAAGGCCGCCATTGCCTCGACGTCGGCTGCGGCTACGGCCGGGGCTCACTGTTCATGCTGGCCAATGGCGCCGCGCACGTATCGGCGGTGGACATTTCGGCGACCAACGTGCAAAGCGCCCGGCGCCAGGTGAAAGACGCTGGCTTCGACAATTTCGACGTCCAGGAATCAAGCGCCGAAGCCTTGCCGTTTGACGACGGTGCTTTCGATGCGGTTTGGTGCTACGGCGTCATCCATCACGCCGCCCGGACCGACGCATGCCTGCGCGAGTTGTCGCGGGTTCTCAAAATAGGTGGCCGGCTTTTCCTGTTCGTATATGGCTCCGGTGGCGTGTTCTGGTATTCGATGCGGCGCTTTCGCGAGATCCTGGAGCCCATTTCGGCAGACGCCTGCATCGCGGGCACGCGGATGATGGGCTTCTCACCAATCGAAGTTTCCAATTTCGTCGACTCGTGGAAGGTATCTTACCTGCGCTGCTATACCCGCGGCGACTTGACGCGGCGACTTGGCGAGCTCGGTTTCGACGCCAAAGAGCCTTGGCCTTGGGGCATGGGTTACGACTTCAACCACCGGCGTAATACTTATCCCAGCGACGCGCTTTGGATGGGCGAGGGCGATCTTCGCTACTTGGTGCCGAAGACAGGCGCGCCATCCGGCCCGGGAACGCCACTGAGCGACGGCGATATCGGCTCGCAAGTGCCGTTCGACAGCGCGGTGACCGGGCGCTTCGGGCCGCTGTTTGACGCGCTGAAGGCAAGCGTCAATGGTAGGCCGCTCGCCGCGATCGCGGCCTGCGGCTATGTCCATCGTCGGCTTTTCGAGTTGTTCCGCCAGCCGTACGCATTCGATCCGTCGGTATTCGCGGCATCTTTCGACGAGGCCGACGCTTATCTGAAGGTCTTGGATGTCGCCCGCTAAAACTGAACTCGCATTACTGGGCGGTTCCCCGACCATCAAGGCGCCGCTGCCGCGCTACTGGTCGCTCGGCCCGGAGGAAGAGGCGGCGGTGGTCGAGGTGGTGCGCTCGGGCTGCCTCTCGGCCTTTTACGGCAGCTGGGAGGAGGGCTTCCTCGGCGGCCGCAAGGTCCAGGAATTCGAGGCGACATGGGCCGGGCGCTTCGGCACCAAGCACGTCGTGTCGGTCAATTCCAACACATCCGGGCTCTACGCCTCAGTCGGCGCCGCCGGCATCGGGCCAGGCGACGAAGTGATCCTGCCCTGCACGACCATGTCGGCGACGGCTATGGCGCCGCTTATCTATGGCGGCATTCCGGTGTTTGCCGATATCGACGAGGACACCTTCTGTATCGACGTCGACAGCGTGCGCAACAATCTCTCCGACCGCACCAAGGCCGTGATCGCGGTCAATCTGTTCGGTCAGGCGGCGCCGCTGGCCGAGCTGCGTGCGCTTTGCGATGAGCATGACCTCATACTGATCGAGGACAACGCGCAGGGGCCGCTCGCAACTGAAGCCGGGCACTACTGCGGCACCATCGGCCATATCGGCGTGTTCAGCCTCAACTACCATAAGCACATCCACACCGGCGAAGGCGGCATGTGCTGTACACAGGACGATCGCCTGGCCGAACGCCTACGCATGATTAGGAACCATGCCGAGGCGGTGGTCGAACAGGCTCATGTCACGGATCTGAGCAACATGGTCGGCTTCAACTTCCGGCTAACGGAATTGCAGGCCGCGGTTGGCATCGTGCAGCTTGGTAATGGCGAGCGTCACGTCGGCGCGCGCGAAAAACTCGCTCGCAAACTCTCTGATGGGCTGAAGGGCCTTGAGGGCATTACCATTCCGAAGGTCCGAGACGGCTGCCGCCACGTGTTCTATGGTTGGGTGCCGCGCTACAAAAAAACAGCCGCCAGCCCGTCGCGCGAAACTTTTGTGCAGGCGCTGA
>Ga0315553_10001836_pt1 | contig 17388 bp, 11 predicted proteins | sample SalMarSW160140MG_FD_203099 | JGI IMG/M metagenome (GOLD analysis project Ga0315553, IMG submission 203099) | Salt marsh sediment microbial communities from the Plum Island Ecosystem LTER, Massachusetts, United States - Salt Marsh Sediment SW1601-40 ... | reverse complement strand
GGCACTCCGTGCACGTGGTGCCCATCGCCCCCGCGTGCGGATCCTCGTGACAGCTCGAGCAGGACCCGAAGGCGAGGGGTCGATAGTGGACGGCCGAGGCCCCGCCCCTCCGGTGACACGCCGAGCACTGGAGCGTGCGGTGGGCCCCCACCAGATGGTAGCGCGCCGCGTCGTGGTCGAAGGCGTCCGCCGGCTTCCATCGCGTCTGCCGATGACATTCGGTGCAGGGACGGTCGCCGAACTGGCCGCCGTGCGGATCGGTGCGCAGGTGACAGCGATTGCACTCCGTGGCGAGCCCGAGCCACGTGCGCTCGAGCCCCCCGTGCTCGCGCTCGAAGACGCGGGTGTCGGGATCGACCACGAGCCCGGGAGCATGACACTCGCGGCAGGCGAGATCGGCGTGCGCCCCCTCGAGGGCGAAGCCGGTGCGACTCGCGTGGGCGAACCCCGTGGGCTCAAAGCGCACGATGTCCGCCCCCCGGCCGAGGTGCTCCTTGTGGCAATCCCCGCAGTCGCCATCGACCCGCGCATGAAGCCCCCGTCCGGCGGCGATGCGCGCGGCGAGCGGTGTGTGGCAGGTCAGACATCGCTCGGCCTGGATGCCGCGCTTTCGAAGCTCGTGGCAGTTCGTGCACCCCCGCATGCCCTCGAGATCCGCGTGCGCCGTGGTGAGCTCGCCGGGCGAGATGAGCTGCGCCCGCGCCGGTCGGGGACCCGCCAGCGCGACGGCGAGGAGGACCGATCCGACCCACAGCCGCCGTCCGCATCGCCCCCCCACGGCTCAGAAGATCCACGTGTAGCCGAACATGATCGCCACACCCACGTGGACTCCGACGATGAGCAGCATGAGGAGGGCGAGCGGCAGGTGGAACGCGTGCCAGTAGCGGAACATGCGCTGGAACGGCTTGAGTAGCGCGACCTGGAGCTCGAGCCGCATCTCGTCGGCGAGCAGTCCGGACACCGCCCTGGCGTGCGGGGCGGTCACCCCGGCGGTGGCCAGCGAGCGCCGTACCCGATGGAGCCGGCGGCGCTTCGAGAGATCGAACAGCGCCGCGCGGGTCAGAGCGGCCGTGAACCCCGTCGTCGGCGCCGGCCGGTGCTCCGCGACCGCCGCCGCGAGCGCCGGCTGCGGGAGACCCGACAGCCGGGCGAGCTCCTCGAACATCTCCTGCCGCCGCTCCTCGAGGGCCTTCAGATCGAGGAACCGACCGTGCACGGTCTTGGGGATTCGGGCGTACACGTAGCGTCCGAACACGCCGCTCGCCACTACCGCCGTCATGCTCCAGAAGGCGATCGACACCAGACCGCCGAACTTGAACGTGGTGTGCAGGAGGACGAGGAAGGGGCCCAGCGTGCAGAGGAAGATGTGGAACTGGAGCCAGCGCCGGAGCGAGCCGAAGCGCGCCAGCGTGCGCACGCGCTTGCGAACCCCGTACACCACCACGCCGATCAGCACGAGGAGCGTGCCGATGACCCCCAATCCCTGCCCCACGACCCCCGCCGGTCCGAAGGTCTGGTGCAGGGGCGAGTACAGGCGGGCATCCCCCGGAAGACGGTAGTACTCGAGACCAAGAGCCGTGAGGCCCCCGGCCACGCTCAGCCAGATCGCCGTGAGGATTCCCTCGAACCACCGTGCCCGCATGCGCGCCATCAGGGCAACCCGCGGGCCAGTGGAGCGAGAGACGCGAGCGACGGAACGCTCCGCGAGCCCGGGTGCGGCAAGCCGTCGAACATCGCGGGCCATACGGGGATCCCCGCCACCGGCGAGCGCCTGCTCGGGGCATCATGCCCCGTCGCGCTCCGCACGGCTCGGCGTCCCCAGTCGGGACAGCTGCCCGGAAGGTAGCGCAAAAAGTGGCACCGCACGCAGATGTTTCACGCCGGCCGGGTGAAGTCGCTCCTCGGAACAAGGCGAGCCCGGCCGTCGGGAGACGATCCGGGCTCGCGGGAGGTCACCGGCGCGGGAGTTCCGGCCCGCCGGTGGGGCGCACGCCGATCAGCGGTTGCTGCCGTCTACTTCTTGGTGCCGATTCTCACCCTGCGGGGCTTGGCCTCGGCGCTCTTGGGCAGCGTGACCACGAGCATCCCGTCGTGAAACTCGGCACGCACGTCGTCCGCGCGCACCGAGGCCGGGAAGGAGAAGCTCCGCGTGAAGCGCTCTTCGGAGAGCTCGCGCACGTGGTACGTGCGGGAGTCGTCCTCCTCGCTCCGGGTTCGATTCCCGCTCACGGTGAGGATGCCACGCTCGACGTTCACATCGATCGAGTCGGAATCGAACCCCGGCAGACCCATCTCGAGGACGAACTCCTCGCCCGTCTCGTACAGATTCGCCGCCGGCGCCCATGCCGTCCAACCGTTGAGGTCGCCGAACGCGTTCTCGATGAGCCGGTTCCAGTCCGATCCGAAGTCCGCCCCACGACGGAACACCGTGCTCGGTCGAGTCCTGATTTGGGGAAGCATCACCGTACCTCCTGTCTTGCCTGCGGTTCTCGAGTCGAAGTGGCTCCGGGCGTGTCCGCGCCTGTGCCACCCGTCTGACCATGTCCTGTATGTCCATCGACGCGAGGCCGTCATCGGGTTCCGTGGGTCGTGACCGTTCCGCGTCCGTGACGACCGTCGCGCTGTCCGCACACAGAAAGTGCAGTCCGCGTGCCACCTCTGGAGGCCGAATTCCGGTCGTTTTTGCAGATCGGGCTGTCGCTTCTGCACGCGGCGGGACGACCGCATGTCACATTGGCAAGGCGGTTCCCGGGGAGGGGGCGAGGCCCGCGATCGCGGGCCCCGCCGTCGAGGGCCGGCCGGTCGCGGGTGGCTACTGGACGATGATCTTGGCGCCCAGCATTTCGCTCGGATGGTTCGTGCACCGGTAGGTGTACGTGCCGACCACGTCGAATCTGATGTCGGCATGGCCGCCCGGCGCGATGTCGTCGGTGTCGAACGCGGTGGCCCCCGCGGGGACGGAGGTGGAAGTCGCGGTGTGCGCGATGTTCCCGTTGTTGGTCCAGCGCACCGTATCGAACTGGTCGATGGTCACCGACGCGTTCTGGTTCCGGTTCCCATCGGGATCGACGAACGCGTTGTCGACGATGGACATGTTGACCGTAGAGCCCGTGGGGGGTGGCGGAGGAGGTGGCGGCGGCGGGTTCCCGCCTCCACCGACGGGATCGCTCCCGCCGCAGGCCAGCAACAGCGCCGCGGGCACAAGCGCCATGAACTCACGTCGTCTCATCGTTCCTCCTGTGGCGACTGGGGATCCGGCGGATCGCCGGCCAACGAGGTCGTCGTCACCCTCGCGTGACGACGACCGAAGCGGTCATGAAGGGGTGTGGCACGCAGTGGTAGGAGAACTCCCCGGACTCGGTGAACGTGTGCTCGTACGTCTCGCCCGGACCGATGAGCGAGGAGGCCCACACGCCGTCGTCCGACGTCGTCGTGTGCCCCACGGGGTCGCGGTTCACCCAGCGCACGGTCGTGCCGACGGGCACCTCGAGACGCGGGGAGCGAAACGACATCTGCGAGATCTCGATCTCGACCACGGCTTCCCCGCTCGCGAGCGCGGCCCTGCCCTCGGTCGAGTCGTCATCCGGGTCCAGGATGCGTCCCCAGCGCGCGAAGCCGCTGAAGGGCACGGTGAACTCGAATCCCCAGTACACGTGGTTCGGAAAGTCGGCGGGGACCCCCGAGCTCCCCTGCAGCGTCCCGCTCGTCACGTTGGTGAGCATGATCGAAAACGTGTGCGGCGTGAACGGGATCCCGAGGTGGAGTCCGGCACTCCAGCCCGGGGTGGGGCGCTCGCCCATGCGCTCGCCCCCGCTCACGATGTCGGCGACGTCGCCCGCCAGCGTCACGTAGCGGTTGAGCCTCAGACCGAGACCGCCGGCCAGGGCGAACGCTCCGTCGGAGCCCTCATCCGCCAGCTCCCCGTACAGGTCCGTGAAACCACGCAGCGCACCGCTCAGGAACAGGGGCCCGATGTCGGCCCGTCCGGCCAGCTCGCCGTCGAGGCTCGTGTTGGCGCTGTTCCAGGCGCCGAGGAGGGAGAACGACACACCCGCTCCCGACGGACGAACGGGGGCCCACTTCAGGTAGGGCTGCCATTCGTTGGGCTGGCCATCGGCCACCAGCGAGTTGCTGCTGTAGCGGACCCCGGTCATCACGCTCGCCGGCAGCCCGAGCGACAGGTCGAACGTCGGGTAGTTGACGACCTTGGCATCGCCGAACAGGTCGGTGATGTCGTGGTCCCCGCTGGTCTGGAATCGGTGCGCGAACTGGAAGTCCAGGTGCCACGGCGTGCTCACCCAGGGGCCGGCGAGATTCGGCGTGCGCTCGGTCAGGGGTTGAGCCGTCAGGGGCGGCGATGGGGCGACGAGCAGGATCGCTGCGAAGAGGAGGACCGCGCGCGAGATCCCGCATCTTCGGCGCACCGGTGTCCCGTGGTCGTCTCGAGCGCGGTCTGGCATTGCCCTTCCCCGAAGTTGGACGTGCATTCGCCTCGTCCGAGACACGACGCGGAATCACGTAGGAACGTCCGATCCTCGGTAACCGTGACGGGCAGGGGTCGGAACGGGGGGGGAAGCTCGACGGGCCGTAGCGGGGCTGGCGTGCGTCCCGGGCGGCGAACGCGAGCGCGTCCAGCGCTTCGCGGCGGCCGACGACGAGATCATCGGTTTGCTTCGATCGACCTCGCGGCGCGGTGACTCCCCCGGCGTCTAGCGGAAGCTCTCTTTCCTGAGGTCGTAGCGTCTCATCTTGTTGTACAGGGTGCGCGAGTCGATGCCCGCGCGCTCGGCGGTCTCGCCCACGCGGCCGTCCGTGTCGTGCAGCAACCGCTCCAGATACGCGCGCTCGAAGGAGCCGAGCAGCTCCTCCCGGGCGTCGGCCAGCGGGAGATCCCACAGATCGTCAGGGCGCGGGAGCGTCCCGCTGCCGGCGCCTCCGGCCCCGCCGCCCGTGAGCGAGCGGGGCAGGTCCGCGACCCCCAGCGTCTGCCCGCGCGCCAGCAGCACGCCACGCTCCAGCACGTTGATGAGCTCGCGGACGTTCCCCGGCCAGTCGTACTCGATGAGGGCGCGCAGCGCCTCCTCCCCGATCCGCTCCACGGGTCGTCCGAGTTGTACGGCGAAGCGCTCGAGATAGGTTTCCGCGAGCACCGTGATGTCCTCGCGCCGCTCGCGGAGTGACGGAACGCGAAGCGACACGACGCCGAGTCGGTAGAAAAGGTCCGACCGGAAGTCCCCCACCTCGACCGCTTCGAGCAGGTCGCGATTCGTCGCCCCCATGATGCGCACATCGACACCGATCGACTCCTCGGCGCCCAGGGGCTGCACGGAGCGCTCCTGGATCGCCCGCAGCAGCTTGGCCTGCACCGTCAGGGGCATGTCCGCGATCTCGTCGAGGAACAGCGTTCCGCCGTGCGCGAGCTCGAAGTAGCCACGCCGGGTCCGGATGGCCCCGGTGAATGCGCCTTCCACGTGACCGAACAGCTCGCTCTCGAGCAGTCCTTCGGGCAGCGCGGCGCAGTTGACCGCCACGAACGGGCCGGACGAGCGCGGGCTCTCGCCATGGATGGCGCGAGCCAGCCACTCCTTGCCGACCCCCGTCTCGCCGAGGAGCAGGAGCGATGTGTCGGCCGGGGCGACACGCCGCGCGAGATCGAGGAGCTCGATCATCGCGACGCTCTGAGACACGAAATCGCCGAAATGCGATTCCAGCTTCGACTGCGCGGCGGTCATCTGGCTGACGACCACCTCGCGGCGCCGCAGGATGAGAGCTCCGATCGCCCGCCCGAGCGCGGCGTCGGACAGGAAGCGCGACACGACCCCCGCGGCTCCGAACGTCAGCCAGTCCGCTTGCGTCTCCGCGTCGTCCTCGTCGGCGAGCAGCACGACATCCGGGTGCCCGGCCTGCGAGCCGAGCACCTTCAGATACTCGCCGGGAGCGGCGGGCAGGTCGTCGGGGCTCGTGACGATGACGTCCTGTCCGTCGCGCACGACGCGCGACCACGTCTCCGGGCTCGGTGCCCCGATCGTCACGTGGACATCGGTGGTGGGGAGCAGACGTCGAACCCGTTTGCGGAGCGAGCGAGACTCGAGCACGAGCATGACGCGAATCAGCACGGCGGTTCCCTGTCTGCCACTGTGGGGCACGGCCGGATCGGTATCCGCTTTCCGGGTCGGTCGGCATCAAGGTACCGATCACGCCTTGGACGCGGAAGCGGCGCGCTTCGCTCGGTGTGGTCGCTGATCGGGAGCGGAGGCGACAATCGACATACGAGCGACGTTTTGGTTATTGTGGTGTGAAGCATGCAGTAACACGCATGCAATGCCGGACCATCGGGGGAGTGCCCAATGGGGGGCGCGCGAGGTCCGGAACTCGATCGAGGGGAGGAACGCGATGGCGATGAAGAAGAAGCCGGCCGCGAAGAAGCCCGCGGCCAAGAAGCCGGCCGCCAAGAAGAAGCCGGCGGCGAAGAAGAAGCCGGCGGCGAAGAAGAAGCCGGCCGCCAGAAAGCCCGCGGCGAAGAAGAAGGCCGCCCGGAAGCCCGCGGCGAAGAAGAAAACCGCCAGAAAGCCCGCGGCGAGGAAGAAGCCGGCCGCGAAGAAGCCCGCCGCGAGAAAGTCCGCGGCCAAGAAGCCGGCGGCGAAGAAGAAGGCCGCCAAGAAGCCCGCAGCGAAGAAGCCCGCAGCGAAGAAGAAGGCTCCCAGCCCGAAGCGTTGACCGCTTCGCCGGTCCGGCGAGGCGGTCACCCCGTCTCGCCGGACCAACTCACCGCTTGCGCCCGGGCTCCAGGCCGATCTACCTGATCTCGGCATCGTCATATATCCCGCCCATCGCGGCAGAGGGGGCATGAGCTCGGCATCCCACCCGCACACCCCCTCGGAACGCCCCGGCCGTCTGGTAGGCGCCTCCGGTCACGGCTTCGGCACCGCACCCGTCTTCCTGGCGAGCATCAGCACCATCCTCGGTGCGATCATGTTCCTGCGGTTCGGCTACGCCGTGGGACACATCGGGATCGTGGGCGCGCTCCTCATCGTGCTGCTCGGACACCTGGTCACCATACCGACCGCGCTCGCCATCGCCGAGATCGCGACGAACCGCCGTGTGGAAGGCGGAGGCGAGTATTTCATCATCTCGCGCTCGTTCGGCACGACGATCGGTGGCACGATCGGGATCGCGCTCTTCCTGTCGCAGGCGATCTCCGTGGCCTTCTACATGATCGCGTTCGCCGAGGCGTTCCGACCCCTCGCCGGGGCGCTGGCGCTGCCGTTCGATCCGCGCTTCGTGTCGCTCCCCGGGATCGGGTTGCTTCTGTGGCTGATCCTCACACGCGGCGCCGCCATGGGGGTGTCCGCGTTGTACATCGTGGTGGTCACCCTGGCCGTGTCGCTCGTCCTCTTCTTCCTCGGCGGTGCGCCGGAGGGGGTGGACGCGGGCGAGCGGCTGGTCGGGTTCCGGCCGGATCCGTTCATCTTCGTATTCGCGATCGTCTTCCCGGCGTTCACCGGCATGACCGCCGGCGTGGGGCTGTCGGGCGATCTGGCCAACCCGCGCAGATCGATCCCGCTCGGCGTCGTGTCGGCCACCGTGACCGGCATGCTCATCTACGTCCTCATCATCTGGAAGCTGGGCGTGGCCGCCAACCAGGACATGCTCGTCAACGACCAGCTCGTGATGAGCAGGATCGCGGTCTGGGGTCCGGTGATCCCGGTCGGGCTCGCGTGCGCGACGCTTTCATCCGCCATCGGCTCGATCCTCGTGGCGCCGCGCACGCTCCAGGCGCTCGCCCGGGACCGGATCATCGCCGTGCCCGGCGTCACCGACTTCCTCGCCGCCGGCGCCGGGACGACCAACGAGCCCCGCAACGGGACCATCGTCACGGCCGCGCTGGCGTTCGCCATCGCCGTGTTCGGGAACGTCGACTTCGTGGCCCGCATCATCTCCATGTTCTTCATGGTCACGTACGGCGCCCTGTGCGCGATCAGCTTCCTCGAGCACTTCGCGGCACGCCCCAGCTACCGGCCCAGCTTCCGCTCCAAGTGGTATCTGAGCCTGTTCGGGGCGCTGATGTGCCTCTTCCTGATGTTCCAGATGGACCCCCTGTACGCGATCCTGGCGATCGTCGCCATGTTCGGTCTGTACCTGGGGATCGAACGCCAGAAGGAGCACGGCAACGATCTGTCGACGATCTTCTCGGGCGTGATGACCCAGCTCACGCGCTGGCTCCAGGTGCGTCTGCAGAAGATGCCGGAGGAGGACTGGCGCCCCAGCATCATCATGATCACCGGCCGCACCTTCGATCGCTCGGCGCCGCAGCGCTTCCTGCGCTGGCTGTGTCATCGCTACGGGGTGGGCACCTATCTGCACTACATCCCCGGGATGCTGGAGGAGCGGACGTTCCGCGAGAGCCGCCGCGTTCTCCAGCGACTCATCGAGCAGACGGAGCGGGCCGACAGCGCGATCTACGTCGACACGATCATCAGCCCGTCGATGCGCTCGGCGCTCGCCCAGGCGCTCCAGCTCCCGGGGGTGAGCGGGATGGACAACAACACCATCCTGTTCGAGTTCTCCAAGCACGATCCGGACGAGGTGATCGACGAGGTCGTGGATGGCGCCGCGCTCGCGTACCATGCGCGCATGAACAGCCTCGTGCTCAGGCACGGCGACCATCACTTCGGAGATCGAGGGGAGCTCCACGTGTGGCTGACGAGCCAGGACCATCGCAACGCGTCGCTCATGATCCTGCTCGCCTACATCCTGCTGGGACATCCCGACTGGTCGAGGGCCGAGCTCCGCATCTTCGCCGCCTATCCGGAAGTCGAGGTACGGGACCGCCACGACGAGCTCAGGGAACTCATCACGACCGGGCGGATCCCCATCTCGGGCAAGAACATCCAGATCATCCCGACCAGCCCGGACATCGATTTCACGCGTCTGGTGGAGGCCAAGTCGCGCGAGGCGGATCTCGTCGTGCTCGGGTTCGGGGCGGAGAGGCTCGAGCACCAGGGCCCGACGGTGTTCCGATCGCACCGCGGGTTGCACGAGGTGCTGTGGGTATCGGCCCGGCAGCGGATCGAGATCGACTGACGCGCAGGTCTCGCCGCGGGCTCTGGACCCATCCGCCGCCGCACGCGAGATTCAACGGCCCAATACCACACACGGAGTCATCGCCAATGTCGGAGCGCTCGGGATTCCTCGGGTCACCGTTCGTCCGCCTCACCCTGTACTACGTGCTGCTCGGTCTCGCCGTCTGGGCGCTGATGACCCTGTTTCCGTTCGTTCGGGACGCGTTCTCCGCCCAGCGGCTGGAATCGCTCGCGGAAACGGGTCTCATGGGAGGTCGCGAGTCGGCGGTTAGCGCCGCGCAGAGCATGCGCACCGGGATGGACCTCCTACTGTTCACGCTGATCGCGATCATCGGGGCCCTCTTCCTGCTCGCTCCAGTAGTGTGGGTGTACATGGTCACCCGGCAGCAGCAGGGCTACGACGAGTCGCTGGTCCACACGGTCCTCATCCTGCCGGTCGCGGTGACGGGGCTCGTGATCGTCGTGCAGGACTCCGTGGCGCTCGCGTTCAGCCTCGGTGGGATCGTGGCCGCCGTCCGCTTCCGCAACACGCTCAAGGACACCAAGGACGCGGTGTACATCTTCCTCGCGATCGGGACGGCGCTCGCGGCCGGCGTGCAGGCGCTCGGGATCGCCGCCGTGTCCACCATGTTCTTCAACTACCTGCTCCTCCTGATGTGGAAGTTCCAGATCGGGAACATCTACGCGGATCAGGTCGCCCGGGCGCCCCGCATGAAGGTCGGCGACGTGCTGGCCGGGGCCGGGCACACGCCCGGCGCCGGCGTCGGGAAGCTCACGATCGGCAGCCCGGGTCTCCTCCAGGCCCTGACGCCGGAAACGCTCGAGCGCATCAAGGAGCGGCGCGACCGCCTGCGGAAGCACATCGAGGGCGCGGGCAAGGCGGCCAAGAAGAGCGGGCTCCTGGTCGTGGTGACCGACGACGCCGAGCACTGCCAGGACGCGATCACGGCCGCCATCGGCGACATCACCGATCGCTGCTCGCTCGCCGATGTCGACACCGCCGAGGACGGGCTCACGACGCTCGAGTATCTGGTCGGGGCGGAGGACGAAGAGGAGGGGGCGGCGCTCATCAAGAAGCTGCAGCGGCTCACGGGCCGCTGCGTGCTCGCCGCGCAGTACCGCAACCTGAAGGTCGAGAAGGCCAAGGACGGCGAGTCCACCTACTGGACGCTGCCGGAGGAGTGAGCCCCCGGCCGGCGCTCCCGGGGTCGCGCCGGCCGGGGTCGTCACCCGCTCAGAAGATCAGCCCCGCCCCGACGTACACGCCCGTCAGCTCATCCCCGTGCATGACCGTGGCGCTCAACGTCTGCTTCCGGTTGAGGAACGAGAACCACACGCCACCGCCGAACGCGGTGTGCCACGTGTCGGCGTCCTCCGGATCTCCGTCGTAGAACACGCGGCCCACGTCGGCCGCGCCGTGGATGCCGAACTCGGTCGGGAACAGGAGGGCGAAGCGCGCCAGTGGAAGTCGGAGCTCCGCGTTCCCGAACGCGGCCGCGTCGCCCGCGAAGCGCTGCGTGCGGTACCCGCGCAGGTCGCTCCCACCGCCGAGGAAGGCCGCTTCATGGAAGGGCGCATCGCCCCACACCTTCTGGCCGCCCGCGCGCAGGGCGAGCGTCGGCGCGTGCCGGGCCGAGCCCGGGGTGAGGAAGACCGACAGCGCGCCGTGCGCCTCCCCGAACGTGTCCTCGACATCCCAGATCTTCGGATACAGCGACCCGGCCGCCTGGAGGCGCAACCCCGAGGTCGGATAGGCGCCGTTGTTCCGGGCGTCGATCTCGAACCACATCCGGCCGCCCAGCTGTCCGAAGCCCCCCAGGCCCACGGGAGCGGGGTCCAGCGTCGCGATGAAGCGCTCCGCGTTGGCCGCGATCGGCGTGTCCTCGTACTTCATGATCGGCCCGATCCCGAGCTTCACCTTGGGACGGAACTCGACGGGTCCCGACTCCTCCTCCGACGGCGTGCGTCGCCCGCCCCACGTCCACTCCAGACCGGGAGCCACCACCAGCTCGCGCTGCTTCACCTTGTAGAAGGTGCTCCCGGATTCGCGAACGGTCTCGTTGCCGAATCCGTAGAAGTGCAGGATGCGGATGCCCGAGTACTCGACGTGCAGCAACGCGTCCGCTCCAGTCACCCGCTGCCGCAGTCGCGCGTCCCACCCGAGGAGGAACTCGGGCCCCGTGGAAGTGATCCGACCCTGGAACGCGTTGTCCGACGACCAGGGGACCTTCCGGAACCCGTATCGGGTGACCCCGAAGAGGGCTCCGGCGGAGAGCCCCAGATCGGGGGAGTAGCTGAGAAGCGGGAAGTACCGGTTGAACCCGCCCCAGTCGAGCGCGTAGCGGTGCACGAGATTGCTCGAGGGCGGGCGGACGAATTCCCGCCGGTCCACGGCGGCCCTTCCCTCGAACGAGTTCTCGCCGCGGGAGTCGTAGAATCTCGTGGCGCCGCTCCCGGCGCGCGAGGCATTCACGAAGTGGTCGTCGCCGCCGCCTCCGATGGCGCGCACCCGGATGTGTCCCGATCCGCCGCGCACCTCGACCGAGTCGTCGCCGCCATGCAGGAACAGTCGCACCTCGCTCGTCTCGCCGCGGTGGAAGGTGCGGCTGAAGCGCGGGGTGCCGCTGCCGGGGCCATCGCGGTAGGAGACGGTCATGCTCAGGTCGCCGTCGGGCAGGTGCTCGAACACGGCGAGCTCGTCGCGATCCGTCGCGGTGATCTCCGGCTGCCTGGAGAGCATCCGGTAGTAGTCGAGCGCCTTCGCCGGCAACGCGTCGCGACGCGCCTTCAGCGAGCGCTCGAGGAACGCGCCCCTCAGCGCGTAGTGCTCCGGGGGCAGCTGCCGGACGGCGTTCTCGATCACGGCGTCCGTCAGCTCGCTCTGGACCTCCGCGGCCACTTCGGCCCACACCGGCTCCTCGAGCTCCCCGAGCAGCCGCCGGTCGATCTCCCAGCCGTTGAAGGTGAGCGACAACAGGCGCGGGTATTTCGGTCCGAACGTCGCTACCTGCTGCGGGACGACCATGCGGTACACCGACATGAGGAACCCGTCGTTGTGCACGAACGCCTGGTCGCGATCCTCCGAGATCGGGCGCCACACGTAACAGTCGTTGCCGTCGGGATAGCGGGCCCAGCGCCACTGGCCGGCGTGGCGGTCCCGGTCGCCGACCACCATGTCGATGAAGCGGGCCTTCAGGAACTCGCGCGCCTCGACCCGATCACACGCCCCCTCCTCCAGATGGTCGAGGAAGTTGTCGGTGTTCACGACGCGCGCCGATCCCCCGAAGCCCGGCTGACCGCCCTCCCGCTCCTGGGGTCGATCGACGAGCATCCCGACCAGCCCCGCGTAGTCCTCCCGGAACTCCCCCAGGCGCGGGTCGTCGGGAATGACGACGAGCCGCTCGTGCGGGTACATGAGGCCCGCGGCCTCGAGCAGGGGATCCACGACCAGTCCCGCCGTGGGCAGGAACGCGGCCGTCTGGTCCTGGACGATGGCCGCGACCACCGTCCCCTGGAGCTCCGGCTGCAGCCGTCGAGTGGGGTCCTTGTCGAGCGAGCGCACCGCGTACTGGAGCCCATCGGCGCCCTGGAGCTCGAGCGTGATGGTCTGCCCGTACCCGCCCATCTCGGTCGGAGTGAGCCCCCCGGCGAACCCGTCCAGGTCGAGGACATCGACCTCGATGGGTGTCATCCAGATGTCCCGGTACGCCCCACCGAGGAACCAGCGTTTGAGGCCCGACGCTTCGTATCGTTCGCCGGGTATCACGGTCTCGGAGGTCGCTCCCCTGGGGGGAGGGAAATGGGCGATCTGGGCCGACAGCTTCTGGGGGCCGGGCAGCGCAAGGGCGGCCAGAGCGAGGGCGAGTGTGGGGAGTGTGCGCATGAGCGGGTGCCTCGCGGCAGGGGTAGGACCACCGACAACTCAATACGCCCGACAGGATTCGAACCTGTGACCTTCGGCTCCGGAGGCCGACGCTCTATCCAGGCTGAGCTACGGGCGCAGACACGAAGCGCGCCACTGGGCGGGCGACGCGCTTCGAGAATCTACGGATGAAACGCGGCGGGTGCCACCGGGCTTGCAACCTTTCCCCGGCTCGCTCCTATCGATACTCTATACGGCACGCCTATAGAAATTCGATAGGAGGTGTCGTGGCGGCTCGACGGACCGATCTCGTACGCGGGACGCTGGACATGCTGATCTTGAAGACCCTGTCGCTCCAGCCCATGCACGGGCTGGGGATCTCCCGCCGCATGGAGCAGCTGACCGAGGGCGCGTTCAGCGTGAAGCCGGGCTCGCTGTTCCCGGCGCTCCACCGGCTCGAGCAGGAAGGCTGGATCGAGGGCTCGTGGGGCGAATCGGAGAACAACCGGCGGGCCAAGTTCTACGAGCTGACCGGCGCGGGTCGCCGTCGCCTCGGCGAGGAGAGGGAGAGCTGGGCCCACGCGCTCCGGGCGATCACGCGGATTCTCGAGGCCACCTGAGGAAGATGACCATGCGCATCACCACGCGAATCGCGAGCGCCCTCCGCACGCTTTTCCGGAAGGAGGAGGTGGGGGCCGATCTGGATGAGGAGCTCGAGAGCTGTATCGACCTGCTGGCCGACGAGAAGGTGCGTGCCGGAGCGAGCCGTGAACGGGCCCTGCGAGAGGCCCGCCTCGAGCTCGGCGGGGTGGAGCAGGTGAAGGCCGCGGTGCGCGAGCGGCGGGTCGGCGCCTCGTTCGACACCCTGCTCCAGGACGGCCGGTTCGCGCTCAGGCAGTTCCGGCGCAACCCGGGCTTCACGCTCGTCGCGGTCCTCATCCTCGTCCTCGGGATCGGGGCGAACACCGCCGTCTTCTCGGTCGTGAGCCACGTGCTCTTCCGGCCGCTGCCGTACGCCGACGAAGGTCGGGTGGTGGCCGTCCACAACCAGTACGACGAGGGGCGGCTCGGCCTGTCGGAAAAGGAGTACCTGGAGTACCGGGGGCTGGACGACCTGTTCGATGCCGTCGCCGTGTACGCTCGCGGTCTCCTCACCCTCACCGGCGACGGCGACGCCGAGCGTCTGTCGGCCCTGTATGCGACCGCTGATCTGTTCCCCGCGCTGGGCGTGTCGCCGCTCGCGGGGCGGCCGTACACAGCGGACGAGGATGGTCCTTCGGGGCCGTCCGTGGTCCTGATCTCCGAGAGCCTCTGGGAGCGGCGCTTCGCGCGCGATCCGGTCCTTCCCGGGAGCACCATCCTCCTCAGCGGGCGGCCGCGCGTGGTCCTCGGCATCCTCCCCGCCGGATTCCGTGCCCCGGGCGGGTTCCAGGGCCCGGCCCCCGATGTCCTGGCGCCGCTCGGGCTCGACAACGCGGCGCCCGACCCGCGGAACATCCACTACCTGGATGCGGTCGCACGGCTCCGGCCGGGGGTGACGCCGGGGCAGGCGAGCACCGGTCTCGCGGCGGCCGCGACGCGGGTCAAGGAGCGGCTCGGCACCCTCCCCGAGACGTTCACGGCCCTCGCGGTGCCCGTGCGGGAGGACGTCGTGGGCGACATCCGTCCGGCCCTCCTGATCCTGCTCGGATCCGTGGCACTCGTGCTCCTGATCGCGTGCGTGAACGTGGCCAACCTGGTGCTCGCGCGCTCGGACACGCGACTCCGTGAGATGGCCGTCCGGCTGTCGCTCGGCGCCGCTCGTGGCCGCCTGGCACGTCAGCTTCTGACCGAGACGCTCGTGCTGGCGGTCGCCGGTGGTGCCGGAGGCTTCGCCGTGGGCGTGCTGGGCGCACGGGCCCTGGTGGCGTTCGCTCCGCCCGGGATCCCTCGGCTCACGGGGATCTCGGCGGATCCGCTCGTGTTCGGGTTCTGTCTCCTCGCGACGCTGGCGACCGCCGCGGTCATCGGACTCCTCCCCGCGGTCCGTGCCGCGCGTGCGGAACCCGTCGAGGCGATGCGCGGGGCCCGCGGCTCGACCGGCGGCACCGTGCACGTCCGCTTACGTCGCGCCCTCGTAACCGTCCAGATGGCCCTCGCCGTGATGCTGGCGATCGGGGCCGCGCTGCTGGTGCGCTCGTATGGCGAGCTGCGTTCGGTCGATCCGGGGTTCGAGGCGTCGAACCTCCTCACGTTCCAGGTGTCCCTGCCCTCCTCCGGGTACCCGGACGCGGCATCCACCCGGCGGTTCTTCGACGAGCTCAGGCGGGATCTGGCGGCGCTGCCAGGTGTCCAGGACGTCGGTGGGACGCGGAACCTCCCGCTCGCGGACGATGTGGGGGATTGGGGCGTCCGCATCCGGGGGCGCGGGCCCGACGGCCTCGGCGAGCGTGGACCCGCCCCGGACTGGATCGTGGTGAGCCGGGGGTACTTCGAGACGATGAGGATCCCGGTCCGCTCGGGTCGGTTGTTCGACGACACCGACCGGCCGGGGACGCAGCAGGCGGTCGTCATCTCGCAGGCGTTCGCCGACCGGCACTGGCCCGACGGGGACGCGCTCGGGGCCCAACTCCGGATGACGACCGACCTCGACACCCTGTGGCGGACCGTGGTCGGGATCGTGGGCGACGTACGGCAGACCTCGCTCGACACCGAGCCCCGCCCGACCATGTACCTGCCGCACGCGCAGTTTCCGAACAGCGATCCGACGACGCGTTTCGGGCTCCTGACGCTCGTGCTGAGGACGTCGGCGTCGCCCGAGGGTCTCGCTCCCGCCGCGCGCTCCGTCGTCCGCGCGCTGGATCCCGGCGTCGCGATGGCCAATCTGCGGACCATGTCGGAGGTGACGAGCGCGGCCACCGCGTCGCAGAGCTTCCAGGGCCTGGTGCTCGGAGTGTTCGCCGCCATGGGCCTGGCCCTGGTGTTGGTCGGCGTGTATGGCGTGACGTCCTATCTCGTCGCCCGCCGGACGCGCGAGCTCGGCATCCGTCTCGCGCTGGGGGCCACGCCCGGCCGGGTCCGCGGGCTCGTGCTCCGGGAAGGGCTCGCGATGACGGGGCTCGGGGTCGCCATCGGGCTCGGAGCGGCGTTCGGCCTCTCCCGTCTTCTCGAGAGCCTCCTGTACGGGGTGTCCACCCGCGATCCGCTGACGTTCGTCGTGGTGCCCGCGCTCCTCGCGGCCACCGCCCTCCTGTCGGCCGGAGTCCCGGCGCGCCGCGCGGCTCGCGTGGATCCTGTGGAGGCGCTGCGCCACGAATAGGCCGGCCCACCGGGTCGGCCCGCCGCCTCCCGGGGCGACGCCGCGCGGCTCGCTGCGCCTCGCCGCCGGTCCCAGGGGACCTCTCCGCACGCGCGCGTGTACCCCCCTCGACCCTCGCCCCCGCAGGTTGCGGTAGGACCTCCGCCGCCTAGATTGACCGCCCCCTCACGGGGTGGGCATCATCCGCGAGGGTTCCCGGGGGGAAAACAGGACTACTGCCTCGCCCCCGCGGCGAAACGAATCCGGTTTCGGAAGGCGTACTGGAAGAGGTACGGGACGGGGTTCGCGTCGGGCGGCAGCCCGGCGGCACGCTCGGGTGGCGGAATTGGCAGACGCGCAGGATTCAGGATCCTGTGGGATTAAACTCCCGTGGGGGTTCGACTCCCCCCCCGAGCATTCACGGGCCGCACTCGCCGGACGCGGCCCGTGGCGCAGCAAGGGTCCGCGGCGTGGCGGCCGACGGTCGAACGTGCGCGGCACCACCTGCCCAGGTGGCGGAATTGGCAGACGCGCCAGCTTGAGGGGCTGGTGTCCCACAAGGACGTGGAGGTTCGAATCCTCTCCTGGGCATTCGCGATGACGGCGAGTTGACGCCGGCCGCCATGCTGGAAGATGCTCTTCCAGCGCGGTGGCCGGGACGTTTCCGCGAAGCGTCGACGGGTGGAGAGGCCCACGCGTTTCAGCTGAAACGCGATCCGGACCGACCCCGACGTTTCAGCTGAAACGTCGGCAGGGAGGTCGAAGCGTTTCCGCGGAAACGTCGAGAAGATCCCGGGCACTGATTCGCGAGACATCGCCGACCGCACGACGGCCGGCGCCGAGCGCCCGTAGCTCAACTGGATAGAGCACCTGACTACGGATCAGGAGGTTGGGGATTCGAATTCCTCCGGGCGCATTTCTCAGCTTCGCCAAGAACAGCGCGGCAGAATTCTCCTGTCGCTCGCGCCTGGCGGCGCTCGCTCCCCGAACCAAGCTCCAGGCCCCCGACGACCTCCGGGTGACCCCATCGTGAGGGTCACACGCGGCCCTGTCCGCAAGAGGCGGCCTGAGCGCTCGCCGTTCGATCTTCCCGGAACGGTTCGATGCCGCACACGCCGCACGCGAGCTCGCTTCGACGAGAAGGAAGGGGTCGGGCACTCGCTGGA
>Ga0315553_10001835_pt1 | contig 17389 bp, 19 predicted proteins | sample SalMarSW160140MG_FD_203099 | JGI IMG/M metagenome (GOLD analysis project Ga0315553, IMG submission 203099) | Salt marsh sediment microbial communities from the Plum Island Ecosystem LTER, Massachusetts, United States - Salt Marsh Sediment SW1601-40 ... | reverse complement strand
CGCGTTTTGGCAATTCACTGGCCGAAATACTCATGGAAGCGGGGCAGGATCTTGGGGTCGTGCCCTATGGCATCGAAGCGCTCGACGTCATGCGGCTGGAGAAGGGCCACCCTTCGGGCAACGAGCTGAACGGGCAGACCGGCGCCGCCCAGCTTGGGATGGCGAGCATGGCCTCGCTGAAGAAAGACTATGTCGGGCGCGGTCGGCTCGGCGTCTCCCACGTTGACGGGGCTCGGGATGTGCGACTGGTTGGCGTGCGGCCCGTCAATCTGCGCGATCCGCTGTTCAGCGGCGCCCATATCCTCGCGCCGGGCGCCAAATCGTCGCTGGAGAACGATCAGGGCTGGATGAGCTCGGTCTGCTTCTCGCCGCATCTGGGCCACCATGTCGGTCTTGCCTTCGTCCGCGATGGCACGGACCGGCTCGGAGAGCGGCTGCGCGCCGTCGACCTCGTCAGGGGCACGGACATCGACATCGAGCTTGTCTCGGCCCAGTTCTTCGACCCCGAAGGAGTGCGCCTGCGTGTCTGAACTCAGGCTGTCAGCCACCAAGCCCATCAATGCCGAGCCGATCGGGCGGGCCGGCACCCGGCTGTGGGCGCCGGATGAAGGCGGTGTGTCGACCCTTGTTCTGCGGACGGCGGATCCCGCTGAGCTCGACCGGGAGATCAACGCCGCCTTCGGTGTGTCCTTGCCCGAGATCGGCCGAACGCGTCGCCTCAGCGGCGAAGCGATGCTGCTGCGCCCCGCCGAGGAGCGGGCCTATGTGCTCGGCGAGACGGCGATGTCCTTCGAGGCGACGAATTTCGCAACTTTCCTGTTGCTGGACCAGAGTGACTTCTGGGTGGAAATTCGCCTCGACGGCGCCGCCTCTTGCCTGGTGCTCGAACGCGGCTGGAAACCCCGGCTGGATGAAAGCCACTTTCCACCCGGGTCCGTCGCGCGCAGTCGTCTTTGGTCGGTGGCCTGCATTCTGATCCGGCGCGCGGCGTGCGAATTCACTCTGCTCGTGCCGCGCTCCTATGCCATCTCGACCTATGAAGAGCTGGAGACCTCCTTGCGCTGGGTTGCATGATTGGCGGCACGCGCGGCGGCGGCAGCTCACCTGTGCCGCGGGGCCAAGCCATGCTTGAGTCGTCGTCGGAAAGTGCTATGTCGGTTCTGACATGGCGTCGGCCTGCTTTGGGCAGATCATTCCGGCGCCACCGTTCGGAGCGACTGCCATGGGCGACGGTGAACGCAGGGGGCTATTGGCGCGGCTCGAAGCCGGCTCGGTGATCTGCGCGGAAGGCTATCTCTTCGAGCTCGAGCGCCGCGGCTACCTGCAGGCGGGTGCCTTCGTGCCCGAAGTGGTCCTGGAAGCGCCCGAAGCGGTCAAGGAGCTGCACCGCGAGTTCCTCAACGCCGGCTCCGACGTCATCGAGGCGTTCACCTACTACGCGCACCGCGAGAAGCTGCGGCTGATCGGCCGGGAAGGGGACCTGGAACGGATCAACCGGCAGGCGATCCGCCTGGCGCAGGAGGTGGCGGCGGAGGGCGACGCACTGGTGGCCGGCAACATCTGCAACACCAACGCCTACCTGCCCGGTGACCGGGAAAGCGCCAAGGCCGTGCGGGCGATGTTCGAGGAACAGATCGGCTGGGCGGCGGAGGCCGGCGTCGACATGCTGATCGCCGAGACGATCTCCTTCCTCGGCGAGGCGGAGATCGCAATCGACGTGATGCGCCAGACCTCCCTGCCGACGGTGGTCACTTTCGCCATCCACAAGAACGGGCTGTTGCGCGACGGCGCCACGCCAGCGCGTGCGGCCAGGCGCATTGCCGAGCTTGGTGCCGATGTGGTGGGGCTGAATTGCATCCGCGGGCCGGAGACGATGATGGTGCACCTGCGCGCCGTCCGCCGTGCGGTATCGGGCTATGTCGCGGCGCTGCCTGTGCCCTATCGCACCACGCGGCGCGAGCCGACGTTCGAATCGCTGACCGATCCCCAGCGTCCCGAGGCGCCATTCCCCGTCGCGCTCGATCCGTTCACCTGCTCCCGCTATGAGATTGCCGACTTCGCGCGCCAGGCGCTGGACATGGACGTACGATATCTGGGCGTATGCTGTGGTGCCGGTCCGCACCACATACGCGCCATGGCAGAGGCGCTGGGGCGCCGGCCGCCCGCCAGCCGTTACTCGCCCGACATGTCGAAACACTACGCGCTCGGCGACGATGCCGCACTGCGGCAGGCCTACCGCGACTACGCGGTCGATCTGTAGGCGCCGGCCGTGAGCTCGGGATCGCAACTGCGGGTCGCGGTGGCGCAGATCCCGACCATTCTGGGTGACCTGGCGGCCAATTTCGACACCCATCTGCGTTTCATCGCGCGCGCCCGCGAGGCCGGTGTCGATTGTCTGATGTTCCCCGAGCTCAGCCTGACCGGGCACAGCGCCGGGCCGGAAGCGCTTGACCTGGCGCGCCACCGCGACGATCCGGAGATCGCGGAGCTGGCCATGGCAAGCGGGCCGATGTGCACCTTGTTCGGATTGATCGAGGAGGGCCCCGCGGCCCAATTCTACAACTCCATGTTCGTGGTCAAGGACGGCGCCCTGGCCTTTCTCCACCGCAAGATCAATCTGGCGAACTATGGACGGCTCGAGGAGGCCAAGCACTTCGCCGCCGGCCGCTACGTCGAAACTTTCGTGCTGGACGGGTTCTGGCGCGCCAGCGTTTTAATCTGCAACGACGTGTTCAATCCGGCGCTGGTCCACCTGGCCGCCACGCAAGGCGCCACGATGCTGTTCCTGCCGTCGAGCTCGGCGCTGGAGGCGGTCGGGGCCGAGTTCGACAATCCAGGCGGCTGGGACCTGTGCTGCCGATTTTACGCTTCGATGTACGGTTTTCCGGTGATCTTCTCCAATCGCGTCGGAGAGGAGCTGGATCTGCACTTCTGGGGCGGCAGCCGCATCATCGGTCCGTCCGGCGCGCCGCTCGCCACTTTGGAAAAGGAAGAAGACCTGGTGATCGCCACGGTTGACCAGGAATCGGTGCGCCGGGCCCGCTACCTGCTGCCCACGGTGCGCGATTCGAACCTGGCGCTGATCACTCGCGAGATGAACCGGCTGCAGTCCATTCTCGGCATCCCGGAAAGCGTGCGCCAGCTTTGAGCCTGCCCGCCGCCAGCCAATACGTCGTGATCGGCGCCGGCATCCACGGTCTGTCGACCGCTTGGCATTTGGCCCGGCGCCTCGGCGAGGGCGCCGACATCTTGGTTTTGGACAAGGGCGAAATCGGCGCCGGGGCCAGCGGCATCGCCTGTGGCATTGTGCGCAACAACTACTTCCAGCCGGCGATGCGCGAGCTGATGGCGCATTCGGTGGCGGTATGGGAAAGCGACGCGGCCGCGTTCAGCTACCACCCGGTCGGCTACATGCAGCTCTCGCCGGCCGTCATGCACGCCGACATCGCGGCGATTCATACGCAGCAGCGCGATATCGGCTACGAATCCGAGCTCATCGAAGGCGCCGCCGACTGCCGCGCCTACATGCGCAACCTGTTCGACGACTGGCAGGCTGAAGGCATCACGTCCGTGCTGCATGAGAAGCGCGGCGGCTATGCCAACAACCAGGCCTCGTTGGCGGGCCTTGCCGGCAAGGCGCAAGACGCCGGCGTCAAGATCCTGACCGGCGTGACCGTCACGGGTTTCACCTTCGCCAGCGGATCGCCCGCGATCACCGCCGTCGAAACAGAACAGGGAACCATCGCTTGCGACCAGGTGGTCGTGGCACCGGGGCCATGGGCGCGCGACTTCTGGACCATGCTGGACCTGCCCGACGCAATCACCGTGCGCGAGGGCGGCCAGGATCACGCCGATGTGCCGATGTGGCGCTTCTGGCAGCTCGAGGAAGGTGTGCTCGAGATGCCGCCGGGCGAATTCCGCACCAATGGCGGCGCCATGCCGCCGGTGCTGCATGTCGACACCGACGCACCGTTGCGCTCCGACCGCGACGGCAGAGTGATCACGGACCGGCTTTGGGGCATCTACTACAAGCCGGACTTCGGCTTCGGCGGCATCCAGGGCGGCGCCATGCCCTATCGGGTGGACTCGCCGGCCGAGACGGTCGCCATCGACCCCTACGGGCCGGCCTCCACCGAATTCGTCGCCTCGGCCGATTTCGCCGAGATGTGGTGCTCCGCCCTGGCCTTCTGCCACAAGCGTTTCGAAGGGCAGTCGGGCCGCTTCCGCAATGAACCGTCCGGCGGCCTCGGCTGTTTCACGCCGGACTCCTTCCCGGTGTTCGACCGGTTCCGCGACAATGTCTTCGTGATCGCCGATTCAAATCACGGTTACAAGATGATCGGGGTCGGCGCGCTGGCCGCCCAGGCGTTGACCGAGGGCACGATGCCGGCCCTGCTCAGGCCGTTCCGCTTCGCCCGCTTCGCCGAAGGCGACCTGCATCCGGTCTCGCACAGTCCCTTCCCCTGGAGCTGAGCGGTGCCGGCCTCGGAGCCGCCGCTATCGGCAACAGCTCGGCGCCCCTTCGGCATTCAGATCAACACACAATCAGGGGTGGCGGAGAGGGAGGGATTCGAACCCTCGGAACGCTTGCGCGCTCAACGGTTTTCGAGACCGCCCCGTTCGACCACTCCGGCACCTCTCCGCGGGGCGTGATCGGGCGGCCTTATGGCACACGGGAGCCCATCCGCGCAACGACACCTCCGGGCCCCAACGGCCGGCCTCGCTGACACGCCCGCCGCCGCTTGACTCGGGATTGCCGAACGGGGATAACCCGCCGCGCCGCGTGTGCCTCAAGCGCGCGCGGCCATTGCATCGGACAACCCGCAGCCCGGGGCCCGGACCGGCAAACCGGTTCCACCGAAGACCGCGATCTTCCCACCGGGATCTATCGCGGCGCCGCAGGGCGCGATGAGAGGCTCCGGCGCCAGCCGCCGGACGAAAGGACAACGCGATGTACGCGGTGATCAAAACCGGCGGCAAGCAGTACAGGGTCGCCGCCAACGACCTGTTGAGGGTCGAAAAGCTCGCCGGCGAATCGGGCGACACGGTCGCCTTTTCCGAGGTTCTGCTGGTCGGCGACGGCGACAAGGTCACCGTCGGCGCGCCGCTCGTCGACGGCGCTACGGTGGCCGGCGAACTCGTCGAGCAGACTCGGGCGAGAAAGATCGTCGTCTTCAAGAAGCGCCGCCGCAAGGCCTACCGGCGCACCGCGGGGCATCGCCAGGAGCTTTCCGTCGTGCGGATCACCGAGATCCTGACGGGCGGCGCCAAGCCGAAAGCGGCGAAAAAGGCAGCCCCCGAACCCGCCGCAAGGACCGCAAAGGTTCCGCCGACAGCCGCTGAGGCCGCCGCAAAGGAACCCGCGAAGGCGCCGGCGAAACCGAAGAAGGCCGCCCCCAAGGCCCCGGCCAAGGAAACCGCCAAGGAAACCGCCAAGGAATCCACCAGGGCGCCCGCCGCCGAGTTCAAGGACGACGTCAAGCTGATCGCCGGCGTCGGCCCGGCCCTCGAGAAGAAGCTCGCCGCCGCTGGCGTCACCTCGCTGACCCAGATCGCCAAGTTCACCAAGGCCGACATCGAACGCGTCGACGCCGAGCTGAATTTCAAGGGCCGCATCGAGCGCGACGACTGGATCTCCCAGGCCAAGAAGCTGATCGCCGGCAAGTAGTTCGCGCCGCGCGGCGTTGACATTTTTGCGGACGCGGCGGATAACCCCGCCCGCCGAACGCTAGGAGCCCACGCCGATGGCACACAAGAAGGCAGGCGGTTCATCCCGCAACGGCCGCGACACCGCCGGCCGCCGGCTCGGCGTGAAGAAATTCGGCGGCGAGCAGGTCATCGCCGGCAATATCCTCATCCGCCAGCGCGGCACCAAATGGCATCCCGGCAACGGGGTGGGGATCGGCCGCGACCACACGATTTTCGCTCTCGTCGACGGCCAGGTCTCCTTTCGCACCGGCCGCAGCGGGCGCACCTTCGTGTCCGTCACCCCGATGGAGGCGGCCGAATAGCGGCGGGTCGATAGACATTCCGCCGGTCACCCGAACCCCGGCGGACTAAATTGCCCCAAAAAGGGCGCGCTGGAGGGGAGCGGGAAACCGGCTCCCCTTTGTTGTGCCCGGAGGCACCCGATGGACCTCAACGAAATCAGGCCCCGACTACCCCAGACCATCGCCACCGCGCGGCTCGAGTTGCGCCGGCCGGTGTTCGCCGACGTGCCGGCGATCACCGTGCTCGCCAACAACAAGAAGATTTCGGACATGCTGTCCAACCTGCCGCATCCCTACACCTCCGAGGATGCCATCTGGTTCCTGGAGAACAGGGCCAGGTCGGACACCGAACACAGCTACGCGGTGACGATGGCCGACGGCCTGTTCGTCGGCATGTGCGGGTTGATCGTGAAGCCGGACACGTTGCCCGAGATCGGCTATTGGCTGGGCGAGGCGCATTGGGGCGCGGGATTGGCGAGCGAAGCGGCGGCGGGGCTGATCGAGGCGATCTTTGCCGCCGGCGCGCCGGTGGTGACCGCGCGAGCCCTGGCCGTCAACGCGGCATCGTGCCGGGTGCTCGAAAAGCTCGGTTTCACGCTGACCGACGACAGGATCGGCGATTGCGGCCAGCACAAGGGCGTGCGGGTGAGGTTCTTCGCCCTTGAAGCCACCATGCGACGACGGCGGGCGCCATGACGACGCTTCGCACCGAGCGCCTGGTGCTGCGTCCGCCGCGCCCCGAGGATGCCGACGCGATCGCCGGGCATCTCAGTGATTTCGGCGTCGCGGGCAACCTCGCGCGGGTGCCGCACCCTTACTCGCGCAAGGACGCCGAGGCATGGCTGGCGCGTCTGGCCGCGGCGCCCGAACCGGGCAGAACATCCCTGATGATCACGATGCGCGACGGCCCGCTTGCCGGCAATGTCGGTTTTCACCGACGCGTCGGGGATGCCGCCGAAGTCGGCTACTACCTCGGCCGCCCCTTCTGGGGAGGCGGCCTGATGACCGAGGCGCTGACGGCGGCGCTTTCCTGGTTCTTCGCCACGGCGGAGGAAGACACGGTGATTTCCGGCGCCTTCCATTTCAACGCCGCCTCCCTTGCCATCCAGCGCAAACTCGGCTTTGTCCAGACCGGGCGCTCGATGCTGCATTGCCTGGCGCGCGGCGAGGATATCGAGCACATCGACACCGAACTCACCCGCGCCGCATATTCGGCCCTGACCCCATGAAATTCCTCGACCAGGCGAAAGTCTTCATCTCCTCCGGCAAGGGCGGCAACGGGTGCGTGAGCTTCCGGCGCGAGAAGTACGTCGAATTCGGCGGCCCCGACGGCGGCGATGGCGGCAAGGGTGGAGACGTCTGGGCTGAAGCGGTCGATGGGCTCAACACCCTGATCGACTACCGCTACCAGCAGCACGTGAAGGCAAAACCCGGCCGACCCGGCATGGGCAAGTCGCGCACCGGCGCGAGCGGCGCCGACGCAGTGCTCAGGGTCCCCGCCGGCACCCAGATCCTCGACACCGACGGCGAGACCCTGATCGCCGACCTCGAGAAGGTCGGCGACCGGGTCAGGCTCCTCGCCGGCGGCAATGGCGGCTTCGGCAACCAGCACTTCAAGTCCGCCACCAACCGGGCGCCCCGCTCCGCCAATCCCGGCCAGGAGGGCGCCGAGAGGTGGGTCTGGCTGCGCCTGAAGCTGATCGCCGACGCCGGCCTGATCGGGCTGCCCAACGCCGGCAAATCGACCTTTCTCGCCGCCGTCTCCGCCGCCCGGCCGAAGATCGCCGACTACCCCTTCACGACCCTGCATCCCAATCTCGGCGTGGTGAAAATCGCCGAGCACGACTTCGTCCTCGCCGACATCCCCGGCCTGATCGAGGGCGCCCACGAGGGTGCCGGCCTGGGCGACCGGTTCCTGGGCCACATCGAGCGCTGCGAAGCGCTCGTGCATCTCATCGACGCCACACGTGATGACGCTGTTGCGGCCTACCGCACGGTGCGCGAAGAGCTTTCCGAGTATGGCGCCGGCCTCACTCACAAACCTCAGATCGTGGTCCTGAACAAATCCGACGCCGTCGACGCCGGCGAGCTGGAGCAGAAAGCCCGGCAAATCGAGGCCGAGTCCGGCCAGGCGGTGCTCGCCGCCTCCGCCGTCGCCGGAACCGGGCTCGACGCGGTGCTTTATCGCATTGCCGCCATCGTCGGCCGCGCCCGCGCCGGGGACCGCGAACTCGCCCCCGCGCCCTGGACCCCGTGAGCGACATGTACGATCCCCTCGCGCCCCATCGCCGCATCACCGTCAAGATCGGCTCGACGCTCCTTGTCGACGCCGCCTCCGGCAAGCTGCGCGCGGACTGGCTGAAGTCGCTCGCGGCCGACATCGCGGCGCTCAAGGCTCAGGACAAGCAGATCGTCCTGGTTTCCGGCGCCATTTCCCTGGGCCGGCGCATCCTGGCGCTGACCGCCAGCCCCCTGCCCCTCGACCAGAGCCAGGCCGCCGCCGCCGTCGGTCAGATCGCCCTCTCGCAGGCCTATCGCGAGCATCTGGGCGCCCATTCCATCGTCACCGGCCAGATCCTGGTCACGCCCAACATCACCGAGGAGCGCCGCTACTTCCTCAACGCCCGCACCACCATCACCACCCTGATTGAGATGGGCGCGATCCCGATCATCAACGAGAACGATTCGGTAGCGACCGCCGAGATCCGCTATGGCGACAACGACCGCCTGTCGGCCCGGGTCGCGGCCATGGTGGAGTCGGACGTCCTGGTCATTCTCTCCGACGTTGACGGGCTCTATTCGGCGCCCCCCGACACCAACCCGGAAGCCGCCCACATCCCGAGCGTCGAACGGGTGACCGCCGAGATCGAAGCCATGGCCGGCGGCGCCGGCTCGGAGGCGGGGCGCGGCGGCATGCTGACCAAGGTTCAGGCGGCTCGCATGGCCACCGAGGCGGGCACCGCCATGATCATCGCGAAAGGCACCGGCGAGCACCCGCTCAAGGATCTCGCGGCCGGTGCCCGCCACACCGTCTTCGCGGCCCGGCTCGACCACCGCACGGCCCGCAAGCGCTGGATCATGGCCGCCATCGTCGCCGGGCGCATGAGCGTCGACGCCGGCGCCGTGGCGGCGCTCAAACGCGGGACGTCGCTGCTGCCGGTCGGGGTGAGTGAGGTCTCCGGCGACTTTTCACGCGGCGACGCGATCGCTATTGTGGCGCCGTCCGGAGAGGAGATCGCCCGGGGTCTGGCCGGTTTCGACGCCGCCGACGCCCGCAAAGTGGCCGGCAGGCGAAGCGGCGAGATCGCCGAGATACTGGGAACGAGCCGCGTCGAGATGGTGCACCGCGACAATCTGGTGCTGCTCGCGGCCGGCAAGGAGTAGTCAAGTGGGCAACGTCACGACCCTCGACCGGTCGGGCACCGACATCGAAGCGTTGATGGCCAGGATCGGCGCCGACGCGCGCGCCGCCGCCGACGTGCTGGCCATGGCCGATCCGCAAGCCAAGAGCCAGGCCCTTGTCGCGGCCGCCGACGCCATCGACGCCGGCGGCGCCGACATATTGGCGGCCAACCGCACAGACCTCGAAGCCGCTCGCACGGGCGGCCTTTCCGCCGCCCTCATCGACCGGCTGGAGCTGAATGAGGACCGCATCGCGGCGATCACCGACGCTTTGAAGGCCATTGCGGCGATGGACGACCCGATCGGCACTGTCATCGCCGAGTGGGAGCGCCCCAACGGGCTCAGGATCGAGCGCGTGCGCACGCCGCTGGGCGTGATCGGCATCATCTTCGAGAGCCGGCCCAATGTGACCGCCGACGCCGGCGCCTTGTGTCTGAAGTCCGGCAACGCCGCCATCCTGAGAGGCGGCTCGGACAGCTTTCATTCCTCACGCGCCATTCATGCCTGCCTCGTCGAAGGACTCGCCTCGGTGGGGCTGCCTCAAACCGCCATCCAGCTGGTGCCGACCACGGATCGCGCCGCGGTCGGCCAGATGCTGACCGGGCTCTCCGGCAACATCGACGTCATCGTGCCCCGTGGCGGCCGCTCGCTCGTCGAGCGGATCGAGGCCGAGGCGCGGGTCCCCGTGTTCGCGCACCTCGAAGGGATCGTGCACATCTATGTCGACAAAAGCGCCGACCCGCAGATGGCTGCTGACATCGTCGTCAACGCCAAGATGCGGCGCACCTCGATCTGCGGCGCCGCCGAAACGGTCCTGGTCCACCGCGATGCTGTCGCCACGCACCTGCCGGTGATCGCCGAAGCGCTCGCCAGGGCCGGATGCAAGATCCGGGGGGACGCGACGGTGGTTGCGAACGTCCCTGCCGCCACGACGGCGACCGAGGCGGACTGGGGCAGGGAGTTTCTCGACGCGATCATCGCCATCCGCGTCGTCGACGATCTCGACGAGGCCCTCGAACACATAAGGGCCCACCACTCCCACCACACCGACGCCATCGTCGCCGAGGACGCGGCAACCGTGGCGCGGTTCTTCGCCGAACTCGATTCCGCGATCCTGATGCATAACGCCTCGACCCAGTTCGCCGACGGCGGCGAGTTCGGCATGGGCGCCGAGATCGGCATCGCCACCGGCAAGCTGCACGCAAGAGGCCCGGTCGGCGTCAACGAGCTGACGAGTTACAAGTATCTGGTGCACGGCAACGGGCAAATCCGTCCTTGAGCCACCGCCCGGAGGCGCCACGAGGCGATCTCGATCTGCCGGCCTCGGCGCCGGGCATGCGCATCGGCCTGTTCGGAGGCAGTTTCAATCCGCCCCATGACGGGCACCGGCTGGTTTCCCGGCAAGCGCTGAAACGCCTGCATCTGGATGCCCTGTGGTGGTTGGTCAGCCCCGCCAATCCGCTCAAGGATGCCGCCGAGCTCACCCCGCTCGCCGAGCGCATCGCCGCCGCACGGGCGCTGATCGACCATCCCCGGGTGCATGTGACGGGGTTCGAGGCCGCGGCCGGGTTCACCTATTCGTATCTGACCCTCGCCTTCCTGCGCCGGACGCACGCCGACCGCAGGTTCGTCTGGATAATGGGCGCCGACAATCTCGCCGGCTTCCATCGCTGGGAACGCTGGCGGGCGATCGCGAGCCTTGTTCCCATCGCCGTCTATGTCCGGCCCGGCTCCTCGCGCCGCGCCCCCTTCTCCCGCGCCGCCACCGCGCTCGCCCGCTACCGGATCGAGGAAACCGACGCCCCGCGCCTGGCCGACATGCAGCCGCCGGCGTGGGTGTATCTTCATGGCATCATGTCGGAGATATCCTCGACCGCGTTAAGGCAGCCGGCCGCAAACCCTTGAAATGCATGCCCCCGCAGCCCATTATGGGGTCGTTCGGCGGTCCAGCGGGCTGTCGGGCGCAGTGTTCGCAAGCGGATGAAATCTCTTGCTGCCAGTCGGCACCGTCAGAACCAGGATTATTCCGAGCATATGCATGACTTTGTGACCGCGCTCCCCCAGGGCGTGCGCGCATGAACCCTGTCGCCCCCCGCTCGCGCGGCGGAGCGGTCCAACAGCCGCACCCACAGATGATCGACGTCGTGTTGCAGAGCCTCGACGACGCCAAGGCCGAGCACACCGTCTCCATCGACATGACCGGCAAATCCCCGCTCACCGACCACATGGTGATCACCTCCGGGCGCTCGCACCGCCATGTCGGCGCGGTCGCCGACCAGCTCACCCGCGCCCTCAAGGAGCACGGGTTCGGCGGGGCGAAGGTGGAGGGGGTCCCCAGTTGCGACTGGGTACTCGTCGACGCCGGGGACGTGGTGGTCCACATCTTCCGCCCCGAGGTCAGGGAGTTCTACAACCTCGAGAAGATGTGGTCCGCCGACCTGCCGGCGGCCGAGGCCCACTAGCGGGCTTTGAGTTGAGATGCGGATTGCGATCGGAGCTGTCGGCCGCGTTCGAACCGGACCCGAGCGTGACCTCATCGCCCGCTACCTCGACCGCGCCCGCGCCACCGGACGGCGCTGCTCGCTGACCGGCTTCGAGGTGACCGAGGTCACCGAATCCCGCGCACCCGACGCTGCCACACGCCGCAAGGCGGAATCCGAGAAGCTCGACGCAGGCCTTCCGCCGGACGCCCGGCGGGTGATCCTCGACGAACGCGGCGACACCCTCACGAGCCAGCAATTCGCTGCCCGCATCGAAGCGTGGCGCGACGCCGGCAGCCCCGCCCTCGCCTTCGCCATCGGCGGTTCCGACGGGCTCGACCCCGGGCTCTCAGCGAAGTCAGATCTGGTGTTGTCGTTGTCGTCGATGACCTGGCCGCACCAGCTCGTCCGCCTGATGCTCGCCGAGCAGCTCTACCGGGCGACGGCGATCCTGACCGGCCATCCCTATCACCGCGGCGACTAGGCTTCCTGCGCGCGCCCTGAAGTCTGCTAGTTTCTCCCCGATTCGCTTGCGATCCGAACATGACATGCGCCACCACCCGACACCGTTGCGAGTTGTGATCGCGCTGGTTCTGACGGCGCCGATCTGGTTGTCGGCGGCGCCTCGGGCCCAGGACGGCGTTCAGACCCCCGGGGCCGAAGACCTGGCTGCCGAGCTCGAAGCGGTCCGGCAGTCGATCACGGTGTCCGAAGAACGCGCGGAAGAACTCACCCGCCAGATCGAGGCGATGGGCGACGACCGCGCGCAGCTCAACGCCGAGCTCATTGCTGCCGCCCAGCGCGTCAAGCTCACCGAGATCGAGGTCGACGACGCCGAGGAGCGGCTCGTCGGGCTGCGCACCGAAGAGGCTCGCATCCGGTCCCGGCTGGAAAGCGAAAACCGCGGCATCACGTCGCTGGTCGCGTCACTGCAGCGGATCGGCCGCAGCCCACCGCCAGCCCTGATCGTCGATCCCGGCGATGCCCTGGGCTCGGCACGTTCGGCAATGCTGATCTCGGCGGTGTTGCCGCAGCTTCGCGAGCGCGCCGCCCAGGTGCGCACCGATCTGGACGCCTTCAACGAAGTCAAGCAGGCCGCCCTCGATCAGGAAGCGCTGTTGCGCGTCAATCTCTCCACGCTCACCGAGGAGCGGCTGCGTATCGCCACCCTTATCGAGGCCCGCAAGCGCGGTGCCGAACGCGCCACCGAGGCACTGGAGGCCGAGCAACAGCGGGCCGAGGAGCTGGCCGCCCGCGCTCAATCGCTTGGCCAGCTCATCGAGGTCATGGAGACCGAGGTCGATTCCGTCAGCGCGGCGGCCGAGGCCGCCCGCGCCGCCGACGCGGACGCCGCTGACGCGCCCACCCTGCCCGACCCGATCCGCACCGCCTTCGCCGACGTCGGACGCACCGAGCCGGCAATCCCGTTTCCCCGGGCCAGCGGCTATCTCACCTTGCCGACCAGCGGCGTCAGGGTGCTGGATTTCGGCGCCGCCGACGGGTTCGGGGGCACCTCCCAGGGCATTTCCATCGTCACCCGCGCCGAGGCCCAGGTTGTCGCGCCAGCCGACGGCTGGGTCGTCTACGCCGGCCCCTACCTCAATTATGGCCAAATCCTGATTTTCAATGTCGGCGGTGGATACAATGTCGTGCTCGCCGGGCTCGAAGCGACCAGCGTTCAATTGGGTCAGTTTGTCCTCATGGGAGAGCCGGTGGGGCAAATGGGCACCAAAACGATCGGGCAGACGGTTGCGACCGGCGCTGGCATGTCCCGCCCGACGCTCTATATTGAATTCCGCGACAATGGATCGCCGGTCGACCCCGCCCGGTGGTGGGCCAGCGCACCGACCGAAACGCTCAAGGGATGACGAACACGATGAGACTGATTGCCCGGACGAGCCTGCTTGTCCTCACGCTGCTCGCCGGCGCGCTGACGCTGACCTGGTCCACCGCTCAGGAAGATACCTCCGAGGCTCAGGTGACCGCGCAGCCGCTCGAGGATCTGGACGTTTACCGGGAGCTCAACCTGTTTGGCGAGATCTTCGACCGTGTTCGAGAAGAATATGTCGACCCGCCCAACGAGCGCGAGCTGATCCGCGCCGCCATCCAGGGCATGCTGACTTCGCTCGACCCGCATTCGGGCTATCTCGACCCCGAAAACTACGCCGACATTCGCCAGGAGACCGAGGGCACATTCGGCGGGCTGGGGATCGAGGTCACCATGGAGGACGGTATCGTCAAGGTGGTCTCGCCGATTGACGAAACCCCGGCCGCCCGCGCCGGAATCCTTTCAAACGACTACATCATCGAGCTCGACGGCGAGCCGGTGCTCGGCCTGACCCTCGACGAGGCGGTCGAGAAAATGCGCGGCGAAATCGGCACGTCGATCACCCTGACCGTGGTCCGCGACGGAGTGGACCAACCGCTCACCTTCACCCTGGAGCGGGACGTGATCGCACTGCGCGTGGTGCGCCATTTCGTCGACCGCGACGTCGGCGTCATCCGGCTGGCCCGATTCACCGAACAGGCGGCGAGCGGGCTCGAGGATTCTCTCAAGGCCATCCGCGAGGAGCTCGGCGACAACCTCAAGGGGCTGATCCTCGACCTTCGCAACAATCCCGGCGGGTTGGTGGATCAGGCCGTGCTCGTGGCCGACGCATTCCTGCCGCAGGGCAACGTGCTTTCGACCCGCGGCCGTTCCCCGCTCGAAAACGACCGCTTTGACGCCTCCCGCAACCAGGTCGACGATCTCACCGAGGGGTTGCCGCTGATCGTGCTGATCAATGGCGGCTCCGCCTCGGCGGCCGAAATCGTCGCCGGAGCCTTGCAGGACCACCGGCGGGCAACGCTGATCGGCACGCGTTCGTTCGGCAAGGGATCGGTGCAGTCGGTCATTTCGCTGGGTTCCAACGGCGCCATCCGCCTGACGACGTCGCGCTACTACACGCCCTCGGGGCGCTCGATCCAGGCCAGCGGTATCCTGCCGGATATCGAGGTGTTCGAGGACGTGCCCGCGGAGTTCCAGGGCCGCGACGAGATCATCGGCGAGGCCGGACTTCGCGGTCAGATCGGCGGCGGCACCGAACAGGAGGCGACCACCGGTTCGTCCGTCTACGTGCCCGCCGACCGCGAACTCGACACGCAGCTCAACTACGCTCTGGATCTGCTCACCGGCGTCATCGAGGACCCCACCTTCCCGCCCGATCCGAACGCCCCCTAACATGCTATAGAGCGGCCGGCGTCGAACCCCGGTGATTCGCCGGGCGGCGCCGGCGGCCTTCGATAGCGGAACCTGGCGCGATGGTCGACGAACTGGACGCACCGCTGGCCCGGCGCAGCACGCGCCCGAGCGCGCATGCGGCTTTCGCGCGGGCCCGGCGCAATCCGTGGGCCCGGGCCGCGGTCGCGGTCGCCGTCATCGCGGTGGCGATTCCGAGCATTTGGGTATTGGTGGTCGACGACCCCGAAGGCGGCCGTCCCGTGGCCGAGGTCGACGTGGCGCCGGCCGCCCCGTCCCGCGATTTTGCCACCTCGATCACGCTCGACGTCGGCGAAGAGCTGGCGCGCTCGACGGGACCGGCACCACAACCCGGGATGGACGAAACCGCCCCTCAATCGGAAGAGGTTCTCGAGATCGCGGGACTGCCGGTCGGTGACGATCCGTTCGGCGCTCTGCCGGATCTTGTCGAGGACAGCCCGCACGGGCCCATTCCGCGTCTGGGCCCCGGCGGGCAGCGAGCCGCCGACATCTATGCCCGGGCCTCGGTGGGGCCCGCCGCCGCGGCCGGCCGTCCGCGCATCGCGCTGTTGATCTCGGGCCTGGGGCTTTCCGACGAGAGCACCCGCAACGCTATCGCCACCCTGCCCGACAACGTCACCCTGGCCTTCGCGCCCTATGGCGACAGCGTCGCCGAGCTCGCCGGCCAGGCTAGGCAGGGCGGGCACGAGATCATGCTTCAAATCCCGATGGAGCCCTTCGACTATCCGGACAACGACCCCGGCCCGCAGACGCTGCTGACCGGCCAGCCCGCCCGAGCCAATCTCGATCGGCTCTATTGGCTGATGTCGCGCATCGGCGCCTATACCGGGCTCGTCAACTACATGGGCGCGCGCTTTACCGCCTCGGCGGTCGACTTCGCTCCGATTATCGAGGAGATCGGGCTCAGGGGCCTCAGCTATGTTGACGACGGGACCTCGAACCGGTCTCTGGCCCCGCAGATGGCCCGCCAGAACGGCGTCGATTTCGCTCGTGCCGACCTCATCGTCGATCGCGAGCCGTCGCGGGCGTCCATTCTCGACCGGCTGGAGGAGCTCGAGACAATCGCCACCCGCCGCGGCTCCGCTGTCGGCTTCGCTTCGGCACTGCCGGTTTCGGTGCGCACGATCGCCGAGTGGGCCCATGATCTGGAGGATCGCGGCATGCTTCTGGTGCCGGTGAGCGCCCTGGCCGCCAACGAGCGCGAGCAGTGAGTTCTCCGCCGGCCCGTGAGGCCATGCCCTATCGCAAGGCCGTGGGCGCGGCGGTCTTCAAGGCCGGCGGCGAAGTCTTCATCGGCCGCCGCATCAATGCCGGCGACAACGAGGAGGCGGGCGCCTGGCAGATGCCCCAGGGCGGCCTCGATCCGGGCGAGGATCCTCTCGACGGGGCGCGCCGCGAGCTCTTCGAAGAAACGGGTATCTCCTCGGTGACCCTGATCGCACCGCTCGAGGGAAGCTTCGCGTACGATCTGCCCGATGACCTGCTCGGCAAGGCGCTCAAGGGCAGGTACCGCGGGCAGCGCCAGCGTTGGTTCGCCTTCCGGTTCGAGGGCGCGGAAGCCGAGATCGACGTCGGTGCGCCCGGCGGCCACAAGCCGGAATTCTCGACCTGGCGCTGGGCGCGGCTGCGTGAGCTTCCCGATCTCGTCGTGCCGTTCAAACGCGACGTCTATCTCGAGATCGTGGCCGCTCTCGAGCCGATCGCCGCCGGGCTCGATGGCTGAGATTCGCCGCCTCGGCGAGGCCGACCGCGAGACGTGGGCCCGGATGCGTGGCGCGCTGTGGCCCGACGAGGACGCGGGCGAACTCGCGCGCGAGCTAACCGATCTTCTCGCCGATGCCAATCAGGCCGCCTTCGGGGCCTTTGAAGCGGCGCGCATGGTCGGCTTCGCGGAGAGCTCCGAGCGGTCCTGGGGGGACGGCACGTTGACACGCCCCGTCGGCTGGCTGGAGGGCATTTATGTCGTCCCCGATCGCCGGCGCGCGGGTCTGGCCGCCGCCCTCGTCGCCGCCGTCGAGGACTGGGGGCGCGGGCGCGGGCTGACCGAGCTTGGCTCGGACGCGCGCGCCGACAATCTCGTCTCCATCGCCGCCCACTCGAGCTGGGGGTTCGAGGAGACCGAACGCCTGGTGCTGTTCCGAAAAGCGCTGAAGTGACGGCGGTCGCCCGTTGACGGTCCCCGCGGTTGCTGTCGCCATCGCCGGTCGGCGCTACACCCGCCCGACGGTCGGGCCCATATGCGATACGTCGTAGACAAG
>Ga0315553_10001834_pt1 | contig 17390 bp, 20 predicted proteins | sample SalMarSW160140MG_FD_203099 | JGI IMG/M metagenome (GOLD analysis project Ga0315553, IMG submission 203099) | Salt marsh sediment microbial communities from the Plum Island Ecosystem LTER, Massachusetts, United States - Salt Marsh Sediment SW1601-40 ... | reverse complement strand
GCCCTGTCGAGGTCCTCTCAACAGCGTTATACCAGACAGCCTGGTCCTCGCGGACACCCTCGTCTTGGCCTGCCATCTCGTCCCTACCGTTCTATCCCTTGAGCCATCGCCTGGCCGCTTCCCTTATATTCCACCCAATTGGTTGGCTTGCCCAAGGCATAACGACGGCCCCCAATCTTGCCTTACCCAACATGGCGTGGTCAAATCGGCAATGCTATAAGGGTGGCGATAAGCTGCGGAGCGCACGATGGTGACGGTTATGGAAGCTTCCCGGTTTCTTCCCTTCCTCGAGCGCGCCGAGGAACGCGCCCTCCTTGCGACGGCGCCGGTAAAATCGTTCGCCCGCCAGGACGTCGTTCTGGAGCAGGGCATCCCGTTGCGGGCCATCTTTTTCATTGAAGATGGCTCGGTTCGCGTCGAGCGCCAGGAAGGGGCGCAGACGGCGCTTCTCGCGGTGCTGGAGGCGGGCGAATTCTTCGGCGAGATGTCGTACGTGGACGGGGCGCCCACGAGCGCCAGGGTCGTCGCCGACAGCCCGACGCGCCTGCGGGTCATTGACGAGGCAACGATCGACAAGCTTATCGCGGCGGACCCAAGTTTCGCCGGCCGGCTCTATCGCTCGATTGCCGCCATCCTCGCCGAGCGACTGCGCCTGACGTCCCAGCACCTCGACTGCCTTATCGAAGGAATCGACTTCTACAGCCGCATCAGAAGCGAGATCGAGGGGGCCGCTGCCAAGCTTCCGGAGCCCGATTGGCGCGCAGGCTTGATTTCGGCGGTCGTGGCGAAGGAGGAAAGGTAGGCCCGCCGGCAATCGAACGCCCGTGCCGGGGGTTGGGAATGCGGAAGGAAGGCGTATCAGATTTGCGGGCGGCCCCCATTGGGAGGCCGCCCGTTTCGTTTGCGGCGAGGCGAGAGGCAAGACCCGCGCCGCCGCCCTAAGCGATCCTTGCCGCCGCGCAGGGGGGAACGCTGCAACATGGGGATCGCTGTGAGGGGCGGCGCGAGTCGCGGCCCGGTGACCCGGGCCACTCCTAGGTGCGGGGGCACCGGAGTTGCAGGAGCTGGGTACCCAACGCCCCGAGCCGCTTTCTTGAAGCGAGAAAATCGAGCCGTCTGGCTTCCCGCTCCGCATCGGTCGGCGCCCGACCGAGGTTGTCGAAGCGCCCGACGATGGATTCGCATTCTCGTTCGGCGGCGAGCAATTCGGCCCTGAGGCGATCCTCGGTTACGAAGATTTGCAGGCTATGCAAGGCAAGCATCGGGTCGGCCCTCCTCGACTAAGACCGGCCCATTGTGCCCAACCCGCCGCCCTGCGCCATCGCCGCGCGCAGGCTATCCCCGTTATCCAAATCGGCTTGGTGAGTACAACTAGGCCAAAGCCCCGATGCCACGGGGACGGCAAAGCCGTGTGCCCAAACGACATGCAGGCGATGAAAACGGCCCTATTTGCCGTTTCCGACAAAAAATCGCCGCGGATGGGTGCGCTTCTTGGCCAGCGGGGTCCGCCGATCTGTTTTTTGCCATACGAGCGCCAATGCGCCGGAGGTGTGCCCCGTGTTCAACGTAGACACCAAGACCGATTCCGACCCCGCTCAGCCGAGTTCGCAGCGCAGCAACGTGCTGACCTCGTCCTCACGATCTGAGTCTGCCCCATTTAAGCCCAACGCCGCAGCAGCAACCGGCGTGTCCGTGATCGGCAGGGACCTCACGATCCTTGGCGATAAGATCACGATCGTCTCCCAGAACAAGCTTCAGGTGGACGGCGACGTTCGCGGCGATGTTCACGGAAAACAGGTGATCATTACGGCCGAAGGCTCGGTCGTTGGCCTGGTTTGTGCCGAGAAGATCGAGGTGCATGGCGGCGTTCGCGGGGCCATCCGCGCCGTGACCGTGATGCTGCACGCCTCCGCCCAAGTTGAGGGAGACATCATGCATCAGAACCTCGCCATCGCCGAGGGCGCGCAATTTGAAGGGCGCGTGCGCCGGTCCAATGACGTGGATGAGTTGATGCCGGTTCTCGATCCGGAGGCCATTGCGTCTGGCCAGCACAGCAGCACCTTGGACTTTGCTTAGTTAAAGCAAATTCGACCTCGGCATCACGGCGCGGCCCCGACGGCCGAGAAGATCAACGTCGGTGTGGAGGACACTTCCATGATCATGTTGACGGACGCATTGACCACCGAACGGCAGAAGAGGCAGCAGACCTGGAAGGAGGCGGCACTAAAACGGCAGATGGGGCAGGAGGTGCTGCGCCGGCTCAACGAATGCCTGACCGGGGCGCCGCTGCCGCAATGGTATTTCATTCCGAACGGCGACGAGATCGTTGTGGTTCACAACAGAGATGGCAACGGCTCCCGGCAACGCGTGGGGGCATGGGTGATCGATGAAGAGAACAGGCTGGCTTTCGGGTCCGAGCGGACCGAATGGATCACCAGCGAGAGCTGGGCTCGGGTGATCGACAAGGCCGTCATGATCACGGCCCAAGTGATCTTGGACCACGAGGGGATAGACCCACCCTAGGGCGCGCGCCACGAGGCCCGTCCCGCAGATGCGCTCGAAATGTGCGCTGCCTTTATGGCGCTCTAGCTGGGGCCGACTTGCCCCAGCAGACCAGCGACGACGGCAATGAACAACATCCCCACGAAAAACCAGGTCAGAGCGTTGTTGCCGTAGCTCTCCATCATGTGGCTCCGTTTGCGCGACATGGCGTCCCCCCTCGCCTGTACGCCCCACAAACTGCTCAGTGGTGGCAATTCTCACCGCTGAGCGAGCGCAGTCTCGCTGATTTGGGGGCCTCCTGAAAAGGGAAGAGTGACGGGCACATACAAGCAAAGGGCCGTGGCAAGGGCCCTTTTTGTAATGCGCCGGTGAGATGGCGATAAAACTCAAGTGCGGCCGTCGACGGCAAAGCGTTGCCGCCCGCTGCACGGCCGTTGGCAGGGGCAGCCGGCGCTATTGGCCCGTCGGCTCAATGAGCGGCAATTCGATGGAGTAAGGCTGCACCTGCGGTTCGGGCGCGGGCCGGCGCCGGGTGAGCTCGAACGCGCAGGCTCTGACGAGCTTACTGGCAATGACCGGCGTCGGGGCGATCTCGACGGCCGACCATGCCAGGGCCGGCGCGAAGGGCTGGGGTCTTGTGCGCTTGACCAGGACGCGTTTGGCCGCGCAGCGGATGTGCAGATGAACGGTGACAGGGTCAGGGCCCGTCGCCGCACGCCGCGCCATCTCCTTGGCGGCAGCGATCATTGCGCGGAACTTGGCAGCGAATTGCGCGTCGGCGGTGCTCTGGAAGGCGGCCGCCGCCGCACCTTCGCTGGCGAACTTCTGCCGAAGCCATTCGTTGCGATAAAGGCGCGCGGCCTCTGTTTCATTGACCTGCACCTGGCGCGGCGCCGCGGAAATTTGCTCGGCGTGGGCGGGCAAGATCAATAGGAGAAAGGAAAAAACCAGACAAAACGCTTTCAATGTCCATACCTCACGACTGAAACTCACTGGCGAACGCGGGACGCCTACGCGCTATCACGGCAATATGGTGGCCAACAATTATCGGGCCTTGCGTTTTGCACAGCCACCGCAAGTTATGCACATGCGCGCACGGGCGGCTGCAACACGCGCGGGATGCGGGACGGGCGTTCTCGATCAGACAGGCGGGGCCACGAGCCCGATCAAAAGGGCCAAGGCCAGCAGGACGCCAAACGCGACCGCAATGCACTTCACGGCGTCAACGAGCAAGCCGCGCCCAAAGCGAAGGGCGGCCGCAAGGTGGGGGACCACCCGACCCAACAAAACGATCAGGCTACGGACGACACGGAGCTTGGGCCCGAGTTGCGAGCTGACAGAGGTCAGCAGCCGGCGGGCAAAGGGGGGACTGGGTGGAAGGTAAGGCTCGGCAATTGCATTTCTGACCGCCTGCTCCAGCAGGGACGCACCAACTTCAAGCTGATCGAGCTTGGCGGCAGCGTCGGGTCGGAGGGTTCGCAGCGTTCTGGCCATCGGAGCGCGCCACGCTGGGGCTGTTCGTTGAGACGATAGTGGATCTTGCAGGGGTTGCGATCAACCGAGACCGGCGTTGATGCACACAAAAGAAGGGGTCCGGCGCCAACGCCCTTTCGCTCCCCGACACAATCTCGCCGTGGATCAGTGCCTAGCTCTCGAAATCGGGGTTCGCATCAGTTTTGTCAGTTTCGCGTCATGCGCGCCGGAGGTGTTCTATGTTCAGTGCCACGTCAAGGTCCCTAGATCAGCCCAAGCCAGCAACCGGCAACGGCCAAGGTTCTGCCGCCCTTCGCTCCAGCCCATCTGCTTTTGAACCAGCATCGGCATCGGCTGCGGCCACAGGCACTTCGGTGATCGGAAGGGATCTCACCCTTCTCGGCGAGAAAATCACAATCGTTTCCCAGAACAGACTGCGCGTGGACGGCGACATTCGCGGAAACGTGCACGGCAAAGAGGTCATCATCACCGACGGCGGATCGGTCGAAGGGATGGTTTGCGCGGAGAAGATCGACGTGCATGGCGGGGTTCGAGGGTCCATCCGCGCCGTGAGCGTGACGCTCCATGCAACCGGCGAAGTCGATGGCGACATCATGCACCACACGCTGGCCATTTCCGAGGGGGCTCAGTTCGATGGCCGGGTGCGCCGGTCGAATGACACCGCCGAGCTGATGCCCGTTCTCGATCCGGAATTGATCGCAGCCGGGCAGGTGTAAGGCAGCCTCGGCAGCACTTTAGGCGTCTGAAACATCAAGAGCGCGGAGTATGGACCCCTATTGGGGGCCCCTATCTCCGCGCGCGTTGGCCTTCTGCGCAGTACCGGGAGCGCTCCCGGCCGGGCATGACCGGGGCGGCGACCAACTCAACCCTTCTACGCTGATCACACTCCAAGAAGAGATCGAAGCGAACCCCTTCGAGCAAATGCCGGAGGGCGGCCCAGGCCGGGCGTGGCCTGGATGGCGGCGCGCGCCAGGTTGGCGGCCGCAGCGCTTGACTGACACCCGAACTCAAGCCTCGCGGGAAGCGATTTGGCGGGGCTTTTTGTCGGTCCCGCGGAGGCATGTCGCACGTCCGAGGCGGCTTCATGATCCTGCCATCGGATCAAGGCCGAAGCACCCGGCATCCGAGACACGGATCAAAGGCGCTTAGTCATGACCTGCAGCCCGGCGGGCACGCGATCCCGTCGCGATCCGCTGCCTGTTCCATAGGGAACAGCATGTGACGCCGGATACACGTCATTCTCTCCAAAGGTGAGGAACAGAGAAGCGAGCCCATAGCGACGCTTGTGGCCGGACGCATCGGTTGGAGACGATCCAAATCGTGAAACGCATTCTCTGCAGAATTGTTCGACCCTTATTTGAATAGGATTTGACCCATGGCAAAGGCCGCGAAAGGAACTCATAACACGACGTCAAACGAATTTTTGGAGGCCTTGGAAACAGGTGATGGTTGGCGCTGGGTCAATGATGATGGCAATTCGAGTTACATCCACCCCGTTGTGATTACCTACTATTTTCTCCCGGGCGGCATCGACCTCCCGGGTGACAACGGGACCTCGCTAGAGTGGCTCACCGTAGAGAAGGAAGCCTACGAAGCCGCCTTTCAGACATGGGCCAATGTCGCCAACATAACATTTAGAGAAGTGTACTCTGCAGACGAAGCGACTTTCGTCGAAGCCATAGCCGACAACGCGAGCAATCCCGGCGCCCATTATGTTCCCCCGGATAAAGTAGGGGGATATACTTGGGGATTTTACAACCGTGACCAAGTAACCACTTCGACGGGAACTATCAGCGACTCTAAATTTGAAACATTTGTGCATGAACTTGGGCACGGCCTTGGACTTGAGCATCCTCATGAGACCATGCGGCACTCTGGTCTATTCCCAGATGCAAATACGTCCTCTGGCTTTGTTGAGTTCACGAGAGACACTGATCACGACGGTAAAGCCGACTCATGGTCGCTCAGTGACAACGAGCTGAACCAGAGCATTTACACGGTGATGTCGTACAACAGACAGGCGTTCGTGACAGGCCCAAGCGCATTCGACATCGCGGCCATCCAGGATCTTTACGGCGCCAATACCACCTATAAATACGGCAACGACACTTACCTACTTGGCCAGTCCAGTTTGCACACAACCATTTGGGACACGGGTGGCACCGACGAGATCATCTATAACGGCAGCGAAAACGTCACCATAAACCTGAACGCGGCGACACTAGAAAACGAGCCCGGAGGCGGCGGCTTTGTATCTGGCGCAAGAGTCGCCGATGAAGATGTAGGGGCAGCCGGTCGTTCCGTCGGTTCGTTCACCATCGCGGGTGACTACACGAACGCCCTTCCGGACATAGACACCGAAACCGGCGTGATCATTGAGAACGCCAGCGGTGGCTCAGGCGATGACATTCTCATCGGCAATGGCGTGGCCAATGTCCTCAAAGGCAACGGCGGCGATGACATTATCAGGGGTGGCGCCGGCGACGACCACATCGATGGCGGGGAGGGCGATGATGTCCTGCTCGATGGCGGCGAGGGTGACGACTACATCGTAGGTATGAACGGTAACGACGTCATCGACGGTGGCGACGGCAATGACACGATCGACGGCGGCAACGGCTATGACAGGATCGACGGGGGTGCCGGCGACGACACGATAAATGGGTTTTATGGCGGTGACATCATCAATGGCCAATCCGGTGACGACACAATCGATGGCTATTACGGCAATGACAACATCCACGGTGGCGCCGGCAACGATACCATTAGTGGTGGAGCGGATACGGACTGGATATATGGCGACGACGGTGAAGACCATTTAACTGGCGACGCCGGCATGGATTACCTCTACGGCGGGGCGGACAGAGATACCATTCATGGCGGCTATGACAATGACTTCATCTACGGCGAGGATGGCGACGACATCCTCGCCGGTGGATACGGTGATGACACGATAGAGGGTGGGCTAGGTAACGATACGATATATGGCGGCGAGTTCTCCCCCACTCAGGACCGGGGTGTCGATACCGCGGTCTTGTCCGGCAATTATTCTGATTACACGATAATCTCCATTGCATCCGGGCCCAACGTCATCCTCGAGGGCCCTGACGGGACCGATACGTTCTACGGGATTGAGTCCTTTCGGTTCGCAGACCGGACGGTAACGCTTGAGACGCTCTTGAATCCCGGCGGTGTGATCGTAAACCCCGACCCCAACGCGCCCGAGCCTGTCGTCCACCCCAATGATGATGGGCTTAACATCACCTATGTCCCTCCCATCCCGGCGAACGAGGACGAGCCTGTGTCCGGCCATCTAGCCGTCGCGCGCGGCTCGCAATTCGGGACCACCTTCGTGTCGCAAAACGGTGGCCGTCTCGTGGTTGCAGCGAACGGCGACTTCACCTACACCCCGGCGCAAGACTTCAATGGCCCGGACAGCGTTTCGTACGTCCTGCTGGATGATCAGGGCGACACCATCTCGGGCACCCTCAATTTTGAGGTGGCGCCCGTCCCGGATGCCCCCGTCGCCAACACTGACATGTTCATGGTCGTCAAGGGCACGACGGAGGTGGTTGGAAATCTTTTCAACAACAACGGCTTCGGCAAAGACTACGATGGGGACGGTGATCCGCTTACGGTAGCGATTCCGGGCACCCATGGGACGCTTAACGGTGGTGAGGTGACCATCGGGGCGAACGGCGACTTCACCTACAAACCCCCGCCGGGAAACTTTGAAGGCGAGGACAGCTTTATTTACACGCTGTCGGATGGCACCTCCGTCGACTCCGCCTTAGCGGTGTTTGAGATCGGCCCCAACATCGCGCCCCGGGCGCAGGACGACGCGTTTACTGGGAATAATGGGGCCGTCGAGGACCAGGAGTTTTCAGGCAACGTTCTGGCCGACAACGGCAACGGTGCCGATGTCGACGTCAATTACAACACCACGCTCAGCGTTGTGGACCGCAGCGTGACCTCCGCCCAGGGCGGAACCGTCGCGATCGCCGAGAACGGCGATTTCACCTATACGCCGCCCGAAAACTTCAACGGCACGGACAGCTTCTCCTACACGGTGTCGGATGGTTTGGGCGGCAGCGACACGGCCACCGCGACAATTGAGGTGACGCCGGTCGAAGACGCTCCCGTCGCCCAGGACGATACCTTCGCGACCGCCGAGGACACGCCCGTGTCCGGCAACGTTCTGGCTGACAACGGCAACGGAGCCGATAGCGATCCGGACGGCGATTCCCTCAAGGTGCAGCCCAAGACGCATCTGTGGACCGAGCACGGCGGCCGCGTGGACATCGCGATCAACGGCGATTTCACCTACACCCCGCCGGAGAATTTCAACGGCACGGACAGCTTTGAGTACAAGGTTCAGGACAGCTGGGACAGCCTGCCGGTCACGGGTACGGTGACGATTGAGGTGGCCCCCGCCAACGACGGGCCAACTGCAGCCGATGATGCCTTTGTGGTGGCCTTTGGCCAGACGATCTCCGGGAATGTCTTAGCCGACAACGGCAACGGCGCGGACTCCGATCCCGACGGCGATCCGCTCACGGTCGAGTCAACGACCCCGTTGCAGACGCTCGTCGTGGGAGACAAGTCTGCCGATGGGCCGCTGACTTTCGCGACCGCGCAAGGCGGGCAGGTGGTGCTGCAAGAGAACGGCGACTTTACCTATACGCCGGCCTTCGGCTTCCACGGTGCCGACAGCTTTGACTATGCGGTGCGGGATGGCGAGGGCGTCACCGACACAGCCACCGTGAGCCTCTCCGTTGCGTTGCCTCAAGGCGCCAAGGTCGGGACCGAGCAAGGAGACGTCCTTGTCGGCATGTTCTCCAGCAACGACACCGTTGTTGGGCTCGGCGGCAATGACGTGCTCTCCGGTCTGACCGGCAATGACCTCTTGCTCGGCGATGCGGGCGATGATGCCCTTTATGGCGATGCAGGCAACGACGTGCTCGCCGGCGGCGCGGGAGCCGATCTTCTCGATGGCGGTTCCGGGTACGATATCCTGGTCGGCGGAGACGGCGCCGACATTCTCAGTGGCGGTTCAGATTCGTTCTTCCGCAATTCCGGGGCGGATGCCTTCGTGTTCAATGCCGGCGAGACCGGTGTCGATACGATCACGGATTTCACCCTCGGCGAGGACGCAATCGACATCTCCGGGCTCATCGGCGACGCCTTTGGCGTCATCAGCAGCGATCTGGCGGATTTTGTCCGGATCGCTGTCCCCGATGGCTCGAGCAGCGCCGATCCCATTGTGCAGGTCGACGCCAGCGGCACGGGATCCGCGTTCGTGGACATCGCGGTCCTCAACGGGCTTGAGCTCGGCGATCAGGTGTCTGTGACATTCAACGGCACCACGACCGCGGACGTGGAGATTGCGGTGCCTCCTGCTCCGGTCGACGACACCACCCCTGCTCCCGGCGAGGATGCGCCCGTCGCATTGCCCGAGGATGCCATCGTCGGCACCGGTGGAGACGACACGCTGGTGGGCAGCGACGGCGATGACGTCATCGCCGGCCTTGACGGCGATGACGACCTGCGCGGCGCCGACGACTGGCGCAGCGACGGCAACGACACCCTGCTCGGCGGTGGGGGCGATGATGCGCTGCGTGGCCGCTGGGGCGACGACGTGCTCGACGGCGGCACCGGCAACGACAGCCTGAGCGGTAGCCGCGGCCATGATGTGCTGGCCGGCGGTGACGGCTCAGATGCGCTCACGGGCGGCTCGGATGCCGATACCTTCTTGTTCCACGCGGCGGAGACCGGAGTCGATACGATCACGGATTTCAACCTCGATGAGGATGTGATCGATATCTCCGGCCTCATCGGGGACACCTTCGGGGTGGTCAGCAAAGATCTGGCAGATTTTGTGCGGATTGACGATCCCGATGGCCGCTGGGGCAGCGACGCGCCCGTCCTTCAGGTGGATGCCACCGGCACGGGGCACTCTTTCGTGGACATCGCATTGCTCAACGGTCTCAATCACGGCGACGACGTGTCTGTGATGTACTCAAGCTTCATGACCGCAGACATTCATATTATCTGAGAGGTCTCTTCGGCTGATCGGCGGGCGGACGCGGATTGTTGGCGTCCCCTGCCGGTCTCGATGCCGACAGCAGATCTTGCCGAACGCCCCGTCGCGAAATTTTTGCCGATGGTGTTGATGTCTTTGGTGGAGCCGAGCGGGATCGAACCGCTGACCTCGTGAATGCCATACTCGGGCATTTGGGGGGACAGATCGAGTCACAGCGAGACAGCAAGACCCATAGCCGTTGATTTCACACGCCAAATCACGCTAGACCTCGTGTCGAAGCGGACAGGAGCGGACAGTTGGTGACGCAAGGTGCGTTCCGCTGGCGTGCCGCACGTCCATTGCGAGGGGTCGTGGTCAAGCTGGTCGAGGGGTTGGTCGCAAAGCTGCACGTGCCGCGCGGCAAGCGTGATATCCAGGTGTTTGACGATGCCTTGCCGGGCTTCGGCGTTCGCGTGTTCGCCAGCGGCAAGGCATCGTATTTTGTGAAGTTCAACGTCGGCAAGCAGCAACGCAAAAAAAGCCTCGGCCCTGTGCTGCCCGGCAACCTGGCCACGAAGCGCAAGGCGGCCGATGATATTTTGACCCGCGCCCGCATCGGCCAAGACGTAGTGGCTGAGACGCGGGCTGCCGCAAAGGCTCAGGCTGCGCGCCGGTCGGCGAACTTCGGAAAACTCGTCACGGCGTACCTAGCTGACTGTCGCGCGGTTCTTCGGCCGGCTTCACATGCCGCATCGGCTCGTTACCTAGAGCGGTACTGGGCGCGCTTGCACCCGCTCTCTCTGGATGCGGTCAGCCGGTCTGACGTTGTTTCGGTGATTGATCATGTGGCGGTTGCTCACGGCAAGGTGGCTGCGGATCGGGCGCGCGCGGCGCTTTCCGTTTTCTTCGCATGGGCCATTGATCGCGGGCATGTGAACCTCAGCCCCGTCCAGAACATCGCCAGCCGGTCTCAAAGCGAGGGTCGGGAACGGGTGCTAAGCGAGCCCGAGCTTGTGGCGGTCTGGCGCGCGTGCTTGGATGACGACTATGGCCGCATCATTCGGCTGCTGATCCTCACGGCCCAACGTAAGACGGAAATCGGGAGCTTGGACCGCGCCGAGATCAACGGGGCAGAGCGGCAAATTGAATTGCCGCCCGAGCGCACCAAGAACAAGCGGCCTCACGTTGTCCCCCTTTCCCCGCAAGCCTGGGCGATCCTGGCGATAGTCCCGCAAATCGGCAAGCGAACCAAGTTTTTCGGCCTGCGCATGGGGGGATTTAGCGGGTGGTCAAAGGCCAAGGCTCAGCTCGACAAGCGGCTGCCGAAAGAGATGGCACCCTGGACGGTGCATGATATCCGGCGCTCCGTCGTCACCCATCTGCACGAGAGAGGCTTTGCCTCGCCACACATCGTTGAGGCGATAGTCAACCACGTGAGCGGGCACCGTGCCGGTGTGGCGGGCCGGTACAACAAGGCGCTGTATTTGCCCGAACGGCGCAAGGCGCTTGGGCGCTGGGGTCAGCATGTTTTGCGCCTGGTCAAGAAAGCTGAAGCCGGGGGCACACCATGACGCGCCCCTCCGATTTGCCAGACTGGAGCATCTTTTCGCTTCCACGGGGCGACGAGTTCTCACGCGCTCTAGCGAAAGCCTGCCGCGAATACCGCGCTGGGAGGTCGGCAGAGTGTGGGGACGGGGGCGCGCGTGGTCTGACCGCTGCAATGCTCGCGGTCGTTACCTACCTTCGCAAATTCCGACCCGACGTGCACGACGATCTTCTGCCGCTTATCCAGGCCGGCGCAATCTTCGCTGACAGGCGGGATGGGTGCAGCGACGTGCTGCTGACATGGCTTGCACAACCGAAAGACGCGCACGGAAACAGTCTCACGGAGGGTAGGCCGCCGGAGTCGTCGGGGCAAAGCATCGCAAAGGAAATTGTCGCAGCGGCAGTTTCGATCCTGCAAGACGCTGGCGAGACGCGCCCCATCTCAAGTGCCTATGTAGCAAAACGGCTCGATCACGTCGGGGTCCATTACTCGCCGAGCACAATTCGCAAATGGCAAACCGTGGTTCGCGGCGAACTACTGAAGGGCGGGGCAGAAGTCTATCAGCACGTTTTAGGCCAATGGCAATCGAGACTGCCGGGGGTTAGTGCCAAGGCGTTTGTTGATGGGGTCATTGATAGCGATATTGCCGTGCTCTTTGCCAAATCCACGGCACCCTAAAAACTGAATTTGCCGCCGGTGGCATTAGTCCTCAGCGCCGGCCGTCCCTGTTAGGTATGGGTGCCTAAACCCCCCTTTTTTGGAACTTCGAATAACAGCATAGTTCGATTGGCGCCCATGAAGGCCCTAGCAATTGGCCATTGGGGCAGAGGGTTCAACGAACATGCAAACGAATGACGGTTCAAATCTGGAATTGAGCGGGAATGACGGGGAGCGGCAAGGATCGCCGATGCTCGATACACCCGCTATTGGAAAGGGCGTAGGAGATCGGGTCGTACTCTTGCACGAGGCGGCTTTGCTAACCGGCCTTTCCACCAAAACGCTGAAGCGGATGGCTGCCGAGGATGACGGCCTAAAGCTCTTCAAGATAAGCGCGCGGCGTCTCGCGGTGATGCATAGCGACCTGCGGCGCTGGCTCAATTCCCGGATGGAGCGGGCCGCATGATCTGCCCAAAAAGAGAACGGCACCCAACGGGTTTCCCCGCGAGTGCCGCTAAATCGTTCCGCGTTGAGCCGCGCCGTGGGGGCGTATTCGGATCAACACGGGGGCAACAGGACGTGATCTTGATAGCGACGTTCGCTCGCTACGACAAGGCCCTTTCCGACTGGAAGGCGGGCAAATGCTCACTCAAGATCGCAGCGCTGTAAGGGCGCAACACGCTCCGACGACTAAGGTTTGTACAACATGCGACGTGCCGAAGCCGGCCGCCGCCTTTTTTCCATGCCGAGCCGCTTCCGATGGTCTCAGCCGAACCTGTCGGCCATGCACTTTCGCGCGCGCCGGTAGAGAACGATTGGCACGCGAAGCGCGAGCTGCTGCACATGCGGCGCAATGCGCTGGGGGTGCAGCATGAGCACCACATCATCGGCGCGCTGCAATGGGCACGCGGACGGGATTGATGCGCTTCCGTTCCGCCGACCACCGCACAATCTTGAAGCCGAGCAAGCGTTGCTCGGTGCCATTTTCGTGAACAATGAGGCGCTGTCTCGTGTGTCGTCGTTCCTTGAAGCCTATCATTTCTTCGATCCGCTACACCAACAAATCTATGAGACGGCAGCGTGCCGCATCGCTGCCGGCGATCTAGTCACGCCGATCACGCTCAAGTCGCATTTTGAAAGCTTTGAGCCGATCTCACCAAGCCTTTCGGTGCCGCAGTACCTCGGCACGCTGGCGGGCGCGGCCACAACCATCATCAACGCCGAGGACTACGGCCGCACGGTCTATGACCTCGCCACGCGGCGCGCGCTCAATGCCGATCCGCAGCGTGCCCGCGCTGATCGTCGTGCCGCCCATGTAGGTGCTGTCACCGGTCAGGATCATTGTGCCGGTGCCGACCTTGGTCACCGACCCCGAGCCGCTGATCGCCCCGGCATAGCTCTTTGTGCCGGTGCGATTAAAAACGAGCGCGCCATCGTTGAGGATATCACCGGTGACGCTGCCGTTGGCAGTGGCGTTACCGAGCTGCAGCGTCCCGGCGCCAATCGTCGTAAGCCCTGTGTAGCTGTTGTTCTTGGTGAGGATCAGCGTGCCGCCACCCATCTCTGTCAGGCCGGCCGTGCCGGCGAGGGTCGAGTTGATGGTCGCGCTGGCGCCGGTCACAACGGTGATTGTGGGAGTGACCCCGCCCAGGGTTAGTTTTTTGCTGGTGACCGTGTAGCCGGCGACATTGAAGATAAGACTATGCGCCGTAATCGATTTGCCAAGTGTTACCGTGCCGGCGCTGCCGCCAAAGACGGCATCATCGAGCGCGGCGTTGTTCCAGTCTTGAAAGGCAATCCCATTAAACCAGAGAGCAGTGTTAGTGTTCCAGGTGCCCGTGCCCCCGCTGCCCGGAGTGACGCCATCGGCGGACCACTCTAAAGAACCCGCAGTCGCGCCGGTGACCAGCGCGAAGCTCAATGCGAGAGCGGCCGTCAAAAGCGGCAGACGTCGGGCGGCTGGCACCCGCAGATCGCGATGAACAGGAGGCAAAGCGGAGCCGACGGCGCGCAGCAGCGGCGCGCGCCGGCGCAGAATCATCCATCGGGTTCCTGTCATTGACCCGCTCATCACAGCGGGCGGCGCAAATGCCGAAAGAGCAGCGACAATGCGGAACAAGTTGTTGCGATCTACCCGCCGCGATCATGCCTAGAACACGCGGACTCCGGAGCCGCTAACATGGGTTAGTTTGTGACGGGAACTTCTGCATAAAGAGCAACTATCCGATATAGGTTAGGGAACATCAGAATCGCCGCCGTGTAATCGCAAGCTGCTCGTTTCGTGCCAACAAATGTCCGCGCGACAGGCCCCTTTCGGGAAGCGCTGCCTCAACCGCCAGGAGCCCGAACGAGTGCCACGGTTACTAGTGTGGTTGGGAGTTTTTGCCCGCAAGAATGCGCTCGATAATCACAACAATTGCGTTGTTCAGTTGAGGGCTTTGTGAGCTCGCGGCTGCTTCGCGGTGCGTGGTTGCGACATCCTCGAGAATGTCGCACGCGTCCCGCTCGCTTATGAGGCTTAAGTCAGCCAAAGCAACAAGAAGCGATTCGCAGATGGCCAGCGCAGCGGATCCTGCAGCATCGTTCGGCATCGGAGGGGATGGCGCCATCGGGTTCCTCTGAGGTGCATCTTCTAGTATGTGACAGGAGTTCTATAGTGGAGGCTGGTCGACGCCTTATTTGCACTAGCGCACGCGCAGACCGCTTGCGCAATACATTTGGGGATCTCAATTTGCGGCGTGCCCCATTGCTGCTGCTTATGGTGGGGAAGTGTGATGGCGAATGGACATTTTGAGAGCTTATTGGCGAAAAAGCTGGTCACTTTTGTTCCTCTGACTACGCAGGAGCGGAGATGTCTCACCGAGCTGCAATCCAAAACGGTCAGGGTGAAGCGGGGCAAGCAACTCGTCAAAGAGGGGCAGGGTGGCCATCGGGCATTTATTCTGCAGGATGGGTGGGCCTGCAGTTACAAGGACCTCCCCAATGGCAGCCGTCAGATCATCTCTTTTCCGATAGCGGGAGATTGCGTTGGCCTGCGCAGCGTTTTGCTGCGAACCGCCGACCATTCATTTGAAGCCCTGACCGACGCCGTCGTCAGTCCGGTGGATGGCTCACAAATGTTGCGGACGTTTAGCGACTTCCCGCGCCTTGGAGCAGCGATCCTGTGGGCCACATCGCGCGACGAAGCCATGGTCGTCGAGCATCTCGTCAGCGTTGGGCGACGCAGCGCGATCGAACGCACGGCGCACTTCTTCATGGAGTTGGCGGAGCGGCTGAACCTAATTGGCTTGGCGAACGGGACCGAGTTCGACTGTCCGCTCAACCAATATGTTCTTGCCGACGCGCTCGGCCTGAGCGCCATCCACATCAACCGCGTTTTGCGCCAACTACGCGAGCGGGACTTGCTCACAGTCCAGCGGGGCACCGTCACAATTCACGATTTGAACGAGCTCAGGAAGCTTGCGGGATTCCAAGGCGGCTACTTGAACTCGCGAGACTGATGCATATTCAAGCGACACGGTCGGCCCCGTTACTTTTTCCAACTAACGCAGGTTAGCGCGGGCCCAAGCGCTATAGCCTACACGTAAGCGGCGGGGTGACGAACCCTTGGCGAGACGGCTTTTGGGCCATCCATAGGCAGTCCGCCAATCTCTCCGAGAGCCGATCTACCCCTCCTATCGGCTCTCTGGGGGTGTCATAGCGATCGTCGATCTCCGCACGGGACCGGGTTTGGTCACGCACGATGCGCGAAGTGTTTGCGGCTGCCAGTCTGCGCCGAGAAATTGAGCACACGAGCCATGGCATCAAGCGGCCTTCTAACCCGCCCCCTCTACCTCCAGGTACGAGACGCCCTGGCCGCGCGCATAGCGAACGGGGGGTGGAAGCCCGGAAAGCCGATTCCCAATGAGCTGGACCTCGCGCGTGAGTACGGAGTGAGCTCGGGCACCATGCGCAAAGCGCTCGATCTCATGGAAGGCGAACGCCTCGTTACGCGCCAGCAAGGGCGCGGCACATTTGTGAATGATCAAACGTCCGAAGAGCTGTCTTTGCGGTTCAGCGCTATTCGAGACGCCAGCGGCGGACGCATCGCCGGCCAAGTGGAGTTGGGCGAGATCACCGAAGGCACAGCGAACGAATTGGAGTGCGCCCGGTTGCGTTTGCAAGCGCATGATCACGTCTACCGCGTTCATTGCACTCGGTTGCACGAGGATCGGCCGTTCATGGTCGAGGAAGCCTCTATGCCCGCCGCGCTGTTCCCCCGGCTTAGGGAGATTAACGGGTTTCCCCATCAAATCGTGGCCCTTGCGCAGAAGAATGGCATCCTGGTGGGCAAGGCGGAAGAACGTATTTCGGTTTGCGCGGCCACTCCGGCGGTCGCCGAAGCCTTGCGTGTCGCTCCATCCACGCCGATCTTGGCACTGGATCGTGTCATGCTGGCGCTCGACGGGCGACCCATCGAATGGCGCCTTGGGCAATGCAATCTCACCGCGCACCACTACTTGGTCGAGATAAGCTGATCAGCCGCGCAACGCGCTCATCGCCTGGCGGGGACTTTGCACGTCGTGATGCCGGGCGTGGACGGCATTGAGACTTTGCTAAAAAACGCATCCCGAAAAGGATGGGCCAAGACTAGTGCGGCGATGCGTCCTTGCCAGCCAGCATGCGCTGAACCATTGCAGCGACCGCCTGGTGCCGCTCGGGCGTTTGCGAAACGACGGCGGCTTCATTGTATGTCGTGACGACATCGGTTAGGAGGTCGCGCACGTCATGCTCGCTAATGATCTTGAGGTCGGTCAACGTAAGGAGCAACGACTCGCAAATGCCGAGCGCGGCCAAGCCCTCGCCGGAGTCAGCATACTGTATCGTTTTGTTGTCCATTCGACTGCAACCATACCCTGCCGAAGAGCCCTTGAGACTGATCCAAGTTTGCTCCATCGCTGAATCTGAGCATTTGCCTCTATGGACGCGGCTATGCCGGCAGATCGCTGCACCTCGCTAGGCGCAACACTGACCCTTCGTTCCTAGGTGCCCACCCCCTTTGCTCGTCGGGTGAGTGTCTGCTGAGGGCCGATGGTGTCGAAAAAGGCTTGCGGCTCGACCGGGGTCTCCGTGAAGCCTGAGCCTGATGGTCACTGGAGCGTGGTTGCTGTGGGTTTCGACCTCGGCGAG
>Ga0315553_10001832_pt1 | contig 17392 bp, 9 predicted proteins | sample SalMarSW160140MG_FD_203099 | JGI IMG/M metagenome (GOLD analysis project Ga0315553, IMG submission 203099) | Salt marsh sediment microbial communities from the Plum Island Ecosystem LTER, Massachusetts, United States - Salt Marsh Sediment SW1601-40 ... | reverse complement strand
TGTGTACCAGCCCCTCGATACCCGGCTCGAGCTTCACGAACGCACCGTAACTCATCACGTTGACGACGGTGCCGCGCACGGTGATACCGACGGGATAGTTCTTCTCGACGTTTTCCCAGGGGTTGGGAAGCTTCTGCTTGAGCCCCAGGGCGATCTTTTGCTTTTCGCGATCGATGTGCAGCACCATGACCTCGATCTCCTGATCGATCGAGACCATTTCGCTGGGGTGGCCGATGCGCTCGTACGACATATCGGTGATATGCAGCAGTCCGTCGATGCCGCCCAGGTCGACGAAGGCGCCGAAGTCGGCGATGTTCTTGACGACGCCCTTGCGGAGCTGTCCCACTTCCAACTCGCGGAGAAGCTGCTCGCGGTCCTCCTCGCGCTGCTTTTCGATGAGCGAGCGTCGGCTGACGACGATATTCCGCCGCGCCTCGTCGATCTTGAGCACTTCGCACTGCACGGTGCGGCCGATGTAGTCGCCGATGTCCCCCGGGCGACGGATGTCGACCTGGCTCGCCGGCAGGAACACGTTGACGCCGATATCGACCAACAGGCCGCCTTTGATCTTTCGCGTCGCGGTGCCGGTGACGACCTGGCCCTCCTCCACCTTGCGCATCATCTCCTGCCAGGTGATGATCTTTTCGGCTTTGCGCTTGCTGAGGCTGACCATTCCGTGGGGGTCGTCGGCGAGGCCCGACTCATCCTCGACCTCTTCGATCAGCACCTGCACCTTCTGACCCACGGTGGGGGGCTCTTCGCCATCCTCCCATTCGTTGAGAGGGATGGTGCCGGCGCTCTTGAAACCGATGTCGACCAGAACCGAATCGCCTTCGATTCGCATCACACGCCCTTCGACGATCTTGTTGACGTCGAAGTCGCCCCCTTCCTCGAGCGTTGCCAGTACCGCCTGTTCGATGCCGTCCAGGTCGAGTTCCAGCTCGTCGGGGGTATCGAGATTACGAATCAGGGTGCGATTGACCATTGCGTTTTCCTGTGCCCGCTCCGCCGTTGTGCCCGCCAGTGGCCGCTGTGACAGCCAGGGGCCGCTGTGACAGCCAGTGGCCGCTGTGCCCGCCAGGGGCCGTTGTACCCCGATCGGATGGTGACCGGGGTTCTTGCTGTCAGGGGATCCATGTACCCGAACCGCAACCAGCCGGTGCGCCGGGCCAGACGCCGCGAATCGCCCAGGAGGAGTTTCCCTGCACTCGCGGGCTTTGGCGAACCGTCTAGTAGTAGCAAAACCGGCGCAATTGGGCAACACGCCGTGTGGCCGGGGATCATTGCGGCCGCGTCGGCGCGCTGACGGTGGGCGATCCGAGAAGCATGTTCTTGGCCGCCGCATGCACGAGCCACTATTGCCGCGGCCCCGTGCGGCGCGCTCTTGTACGCAACGAGGCAAACGAGCTGTGGCGCCGCGGCTGGCGGCGCGATTTGGCGGGTCGAGCGCTCTTGTGACACGTCCTCATGGCACGCGCCGGGCGCGCCGACACTTATTTGTCCTCGGGCGACATTATGCGACTACGCGGGACCTGGGGAACTGGGAGACTTGGCAGAGCCTGACAGGCGATATGGGGATGCTACCGATCAGCATGAGTCCGGGGCGTTTGTCGTCTCAAAACGGGACGATTATCTCACATTGAGACGGCGAACGGCAGAATCAATTGGATTGTGAAATCAAAATGAGCGAATAAGTCTTTGTGTAATAGACACTTGCGTTCTAAATGGTCTGAACCTGCCATGATGGCACGGCGCTTGCCTATCTTGCAACCCATATTTGTGCGCAAGTCGACCCCAGCAACCAGGCGATCTCCATGCAATTTGACCCCATGGCACGGCTCCACCAGGAGAGGCAGATGACAATGGAATACGAACCCGCCACGGATCCATCGCCCCAGGTGCCGAGCGATTTCTGCGCAGACGACGAATTCGAGCCGGGCCGGCGTGTGCGTGTCGTTCGAGGTGCCCTTGCGGGGCTCGAAGGGATTGTGCGGGAGCGGTGCGACGATTATCGCTTGCTCGTAAAGCTCGACGCGCAGCAGCGCGGCGTCCTGGTGAAGATCGAAGACGACGTGGTGCAATTCACCGACTGAGTGCCACGGGGCCAACTGTGTCACTGGGCCAGCGGCCGGCTGGCTGCGAGTCACGACGATAGGAAAGCCCATCGAATTCATTCGGTGGGTTCTTTTATGCGCGGTCGTCGTCGCCGGACATCGCGGCGCTTCACGGGTCGCTCTTCGTTTTCTCGCCAACCAGCCTGGCGAGGCGATCGACAACTTCGTCCTGGGTCAGGCCGTCGGTCGAGACGTCGACGGCATCTGGTGCCGCAGCGAGTCCCCCGAAAGGTCGCTGGCCGTCGCGGCGATCCCGCTCGTTCTGCTCGTCGAGCACCTGTTGCAGGCTGACCTGCTCGCCGCGGGCGCGGAGCTGGCGCAAACGGCGCTCGGCTCGTTCCTGGGGGCTGGCGGTTAGAAATATCTTGCAGGCGGCGTCGGGAAAGGCCAATGTCCCCTGGTCGCGCCCCTCGGTTACAACGTTCTGCCCCTCGGCCTCACCGCGCTGTAGCTCGATCATTCGCCGACGGACATGTTGGTTGTCTGCCGCGTAGCGCACCGCCGCAGTCACCGCCAGCGTGCGGATTTCGTCGGAAACGTCCTCCCCGTCGAGCAGGATTCGGTCGCCGCGCAACTCGATCGAAGTGCGGTTGCACAATTCGGCCAGCGCCGCGGGATCGTTCCAGTCGAGGCCGCGACGCAGCGCGGCCAGCGCTACCGCGCGGTACATGGCGCCAGTGTCGAGAAAGCGGAATCCCAGGCGCTCGGCCAGCGCACGTGCCGTACTGCTTTTGCCGGCCCCGGCGGGACCGTCGATGGTGATGACGACTTGGGGCATCTATCGAACGGCAATCAAATCCCAAATCTCAAATGACAAATCACAAACAAGCTCCAATATCCAACTGCCAAACCCTACCCTTCCGTGCCGTTTCGGGGCATTGGTCATTTGGATTTGGTCATTGGTCATTTTTTCCCGGTCGGATTCCGCCACCCCGCTGACCGATCCTCACCTCCTCACCAACGTGCTTCGACTTCGGTCCATTCGCCGGCGGACATTTCCAGTTGCACCTTGCCTTCGGCCACTTGGCACTCCGCCAGCGGCTGACCTTGGAAATCGAGCTGTCGAGCGCTTGCCAAGTCGCGAAAGCAGCTCAGCGTGAAGCGGGCTGGGCGACCCTCGGCCTCCAGTAGTCGGACTCGAAATCCCGTTACGCTGCCCTGCTCGATCAGCGGCTCCCAGCTTGTGGCCACGACGTTTCTGGCATCGATATGCAGCAGCCAGCCGGAGTCGCCGGTGGCGGGGGGAGCGTTCTCGAAAGAAAACGTGTCGGGCGCGAGCAGTTGCACGGCGTCGTGGATGGGATGCGTCAGGTCGATGCCGACCCCCAGGCGGAACTTCCGCTGCCGTTCGCCGCGGACGATGAGCAGGCAATCGAGCATGCGATCGTCCGAGCGGCGGTGAAAGGGAAGCCCGCCGGTCAGGATGGTGGTGCGCTGCGTGGCAGGGGTGCCGCGAAATCGCTCGACGACGGCCGGTAGTTCGGGCGTCGACTCGATTTCGATGTAATGGGGCGCCTCGAAACGTTTGCTCTCGGCAGCCTGCCGCGTCTGGTGAACGCCGCGCCACAGCGAGGCTGCTTCGTCGCTCCAGGCGAATCGGGCGGCGTAGTAGCTGTTCCACGCTTCGTGCCGCGGCTCTTGTTTGGGCTCCAGCTCCATGTCGATCAGCAGCACGCGGCTGCCGCGCCACAAGCGATACGTCTGCCGGAACGTGGCCAGGGTCTGGTCCTCGCCGTCGAGCAATCGGCCGCGTGCGACGATCTCTCCCATCGCTTCGGTCGCGATGGTGGTCTCGACCGCGTCGGCCGCCATCGTCGAATACTCCGACGGCTCGTCCGACTCGTCCGCATCCGGCCGGCGACCTTTCGCCGACGAACCGAATCGGTAGGCCAACTGCTGCGAAATGCGGTTGCCGCGAGCCCGGTACTCGTGAATCGACTGCAGGCCGCCGGTGGTGGCGTTGATGAGCACCTCGAACAAATCGTTGCGCAACAGGCACTCCTCGGCCATCACGGTGGCTGGCCGCTTTTCACGCGTGGCCTTCGACGTGCCCGGGCCGATCCACGTGAAGCCCATCGCCGGTACGTCGGCCACAACCACCTTGCTCTCGCTGGTGTGCGCGGCGGCGTAAACGGGCCGCTCCAGGGACGGAAGCCGGTTCAGTTGGGGCAGTTCCAGGCCGATTCGCCGCACGCGCGCCAAGGGATTGAGAATGAGATAACCCGGTTCGCCCGCCTCCTTGCGCCGCGGCAGGCAATCGACGAGGCGGCGTTGCGCTTGCTGCAGCGCCTCGTCCAAGCGCCGGTCGAGCGCCGCACCGCCGGTTTCGTCCGATTCCGCCAGGGCATCGATCTCGCCCGGCAAGTCACTGGAAAGCGGGGTGCCGTCGCCCGAGATCACACAGGCCAGCAGGTGCATGGCCTGCGCGGCTTCCCAAGCGGCGCGACGTCGCCAGTAGCGCATCGGGGTCGAGAGAGGGTCAGCCTGACGGCGCTCGACGGCGAGCGAGAGATGTGGGGTGCGGTATTGATCGGCCGCGAATCGGTCGTGGTGCCCGGGCGATTCGGTGGTTTGAAAGTACGTTTCGACGTCGACGAACTTGCCCAGTGCCGAGGTGTATCGCGCGACGCGGCGTAAGTCGTGGTACCAGGGGGACACGTGGCCGGGCCAATGCGCGAGGCAGATGGTGGCGACATGGTCGGAGTCCATCGATTCGCCCAGCTTCACCGCCAGTTTGAGAAACGTCTCCGGCACCGCGGCGTCGAGCGGCGTGCGGGCCAGGGCGTCGATGGCCGTACCGTCAGTTCCCTCCCAGCGGGTCTTAACCTGAGTCCCCTCCGGAACGCGTCCCCGGTCCAAGCTGACATGCAAGGCGCCGAGGAATCCGAGCTTGTGCAGAATCTGCGGCAGGGCGGGGCTCAGACCGAAACGGCGGCGTCCATACACCACAGGGCGCTTTCCCAAATGCGAGCGATAGACTTCGAGCCCGCGCCGCAGTTCGGCCAGGATCGACTCGCAAGACAAGAGCGGAAGCGTTCGCTCGACGGCTTCCCCCCCGATGATCGCAGCCCGACCCTCGCTCACCGCCTGTTGCAACCGACGTAGCGTCTCGGGCTCGTGTTGCTGCATGGTGGCCAATGCGCCGCCCGAAAGGAGCAGATTGACCGGCGTCGTACCGCGAACCGTGTCGGCTAGCGCCGAACCCATTGTGTTGTCTGCCACGAGATTGATATCGAGCAGGAACACGTCGACGGGGTAATAGTGGTCGCGTTCGGCCGCCAGAACGTCGAAGCAGGCGGCGAGCCTTTCGCGAGCCGTTTTCTCGTCGCCCTGCATCGCGGCTTCAGCGGCGGCAACGACCCGGCCGCGGAAATACGCTTCGTCGAGGTTGCTGGCGTAGCGCATTTGCCGGGTGAGCAACTGCACTTGCAGGTAGCAGTACCCCAGGGCAAAAAAGTCAGCAACCAGCTCGTCATCGACGCGCCTCGATTCCGTGGGACCGGACTGCGTGGACCCTGATCCCGCTTCGAGCGGCTCCAGCGCCTCGGCCGCGATTTCACTTCGCAGATGCTTACCACGCACCACGATTGCGCCGGCATCTTCGGCCCGTTGAAGAAACCCGGTGGGCAGCGTCGACAGGCTGACCGTGGGCGCGACCACGAGTCGATTCTCAAGCTGATCGGGGGGCGAATCCGCTCGATACCAGGTAGGCGCCGCTGCAGCCGAGGCGAGCAGGGCGGGGTGCCACATCGCCGTCCAGCTTGCCAGCAGGCTGTCGGCGTCCTTTCCCTCGTGATACAGCGGAAAGTCTTCCAGGCTGTGGCACGGGATGAGGATGATCAGCTCTTCGTATTTCATCGTCGGGGGTGTAGCAGCGAGGGCGAAGGAACGAGTGCGTAGCAGCGAGGGCGAACGATCCGTGGCGGCGGGATTCGGGGCGACGGCGGGTTGTTCCGCTGCTGGCTCCGCAGCAGCCAATCCCACAATAACCGCGTCTCCGCGGTCCGTCGACCGTGCGCGACCGTCAGAATCGGAAGGTCTGACAATCTGGCCCGTTTTACCCTGCGCGCCGTTTTTGCTACGCGGGAAGTCTGAGGGCGCGGCCGGTATGTCGACGCGATTCCTGGGTGCCGCGCCGGTTCCCCCGCCGTCGTTTGCCACGTACCCGGCACCGCCGTTGGGGCACTGCCACCGAAGCAGAACACGTTTGCCAAGGCGTTCCCGGCGTCTGCGAGGGCATGGCGTCCCATCGGACACGGCGCCCGGAGGGGGCCTGGCGTGCGCGGGAAGACTTCGTCGGCTGGCACACGCCGCACCCGCGCGAAAGTTAGCCGCGGGCCATGGTATCCCCTGACTTGGATTGCTTTTAGCGCACTTTGGCGCGGATCGCGAGAGTTGACAATGGTGCCAGAACCTCGGTACATTGTTACATGAGAGTCCGGTGCTCCCTTCTCTGCCTGCTTGTCCTGATTCGCATATCCATTTTTTCGTGGCGGAGTGACCGGAACAAGCGGCCGTGGAACCACCGCTTGTGGAGGCCCAACGGGACGCAGGGGATCATTCATGGCCAAAAGACGAAGCGGCGTCTGGGGTATCGACATTGGACAGTGCGCGTTGAAGGCGCTGCGCTGTACGCTCGACGACGACGGGAAGACGGTCGTTGCCGAATCCTACGATTACATCGAGTACCCTAAGGTGCTCAGCCAGCCCGAGGCAAACGCCGAAGAGCTGGTCCGCGACGCCGTGAAGCAATTCCTTTCCCGCAACGAAATCGAAGGCGACAAGATCGCCATTTCCGTTTCGGGTCAGGCGGGTCTGGCGCGGTTCTTCAAGCCGCCTCCGGTCGATGCCAAGGTGATTCCCGACATCGTCCGGTATGAGGCCCGGCAGCAGATTCCCTTCGCGCTGGAAGACGTAATCTGGGACTACCAGCAAATGGGGGGGATGGTGGTCGACGGCATCACGCTCGACGCCGAGGTGGGCCTGTTCGCCATGAAGCGGGATCAGGTGTTCCACGCGATCGAGCCGTTTACCGATGCGGACGTCGAGCTGCACATCGTTCAGCTTGCGCCCCTTTCGATCTTCAACTTCGTTGTCTACGACGTATTACAGGTCCCGGAAGATCAGGACTTCGACCCCGACAACCCGCCCGAGTCGCTCGTCGTGCTGTCGATGGGCACCGAGACGACCGACCTGGTGATCACCAACGGGTCCCGCGTCTGGCAGCGGAGCATTCCGCTGGGGGGCAACCACTTCACCAAGCAGCTCACCAAGGAGCTGAAGCTGACCTACGCCAAGGCCGAGCATCTGAAGCGCAACGCCCGACAAGCCGAAGATCCGAAGAAGATCTTCCAGGTGATGCGGCCGGTGTTCAGCGACCTGGTGACGGAAATCCAACGATCGGTGGGCTACTTCCGCAACATCGACCGGCAGGCCAAGGTCGGCCGGCTCTTGGTATTGGGCAACGGCGCCAAGTTGCCCGGCCTGGAACAATACTTGGCCAAGCATCTGAACCAGACGGCCATCGAGGTTAAATCGTTCGCGCGGCTGAAGGGGGGCAACGTCACGAAGGCACCGGCGTTCCACGACAATCTCCTGTCTTTCCCCGTGTGTTACGGGCTGTGCATGCAGGGGCTGGGCGTCGCAAAGCTGCGGACCAACCTCTTGCCGCCCGAGTTCCTCACCGAGCGGATGGTCCGCGAAAAGAAGCCGTGGGCGGTGGCGGCGTTGGGCGTATTGCTTTTGGGCGTGGCATTCAATGCAGTTTTCTACTTCCTCGGTGCGTTCGCCGTGAACGACAATCGGTACACGGGTAGCGGCCAGGATCGCGTCAGTTGGGCCGGCGCCTCGAAGATGGTCGCCAGCGTCGACACCACGAGCAAGAATTATCTCGACACCTTCGAGGCACAGCAGCAGCGGCTCGAAGTCTACCGTTCGATTGGCGAAGAAGTGGTCGGCAACGTCGATCGCAAGCGGTCGTGGCTGGAGCTGTTGGCCGCCATCGATGCCGCCCAACCGCGCGATCCTCGCTACGAGGCGGGAACCATCCCCGATCCGATGGAAGTCCCATTCAAGGATCGCATGGATCTGTACATCGAATCGGTCGAGTCGGAGTACTATCCTGATCTGTCCGTCTGGTTCACCGACGAAATCAAGAAAAAGCTCGTGGAAGAGCAGACGCGCCTGAAGGCGCTCGAGGAACAGGCGAACGCCGAAAGCGCGGCTTCGGCCGACGGTTCGTCCGAGGCGCCTCCCACCAGCGGCAATGGAACAACGGCTCCCGCCGCGCCGCCGAGCAATGCGCCTGTCGCCACAAACCCACCGAGTGTTGGCGCGGCGGGCGCGCAGGGGCAAGCCGCGGGCGAGATTCAGGGCCCGACTGGAGCGGGATGGGTCATCGAGATTCGCGGCCATCACTTTCACAATGGTGACCCGCGAATCGAGCGGGGCACCGCCGGCACGTACGTTCGCAATACGCTCGTGCGGCAGCTCAGCGAGGGTAAGGTGCCTTTGCCTATCGAGCCCGGTGCCGATCCCACTCTGTTCGACATGAAGGAGCTTGGCATCGGATACGTCGTCCTGTCGTACGAAAAGCTCGACCGGAAATACCGGATACGCAACCCGGCGTATGTGGATGCAGCGCCGCGAAGCGGCTTCTCCTCCGAAAAAGAGACAGAGCCTACCGAAGCGGCCACGGGCGAGAAAGGCGAGATCCCTGCCTCGTTCGAGGCGCCGAAATGCGATTTTGTCGTGCAGTTCTGCTGGCAGGAAACGACCATGAGCGAACGGCTCAAGCAGCGTGAGCAAACGTCACCGCTGCCCGCTCCCGGCGGACAATCGGTTGCCCTTCAGCCAAAGTAGGGGATGTACTTGTGAACGACCAGATTAGGAACGTCCTGGCGACGTCGATCAAGCACGGCTTCTGGATCCTGTGCGGGACCGTCGCCGTGGTCTGTCTGGGAACGTGGTTGTACGTAACTGCGTCGCTACGCAGCGACATTAAGGACCGTCGCACTGTCATCGAAGGCGAATTCTCCAAGGCTCAGGAAATCCAGTCTCGCGGCGTCGAGGCGCACGGCGAGACGATCCACCCAAACGACGTGACGCGCCAAAATGTGGAATTTCTGTTGATCGACCTCAACCAGAGCGTGCAGGATGCCTGGGTGCTGCAATACGAGCGGCAGGGCGACATCTTCGTGTGGCCCGATTCCCTCGGAGAGAGTTTCCTGGCGAAGGTGCAAGACATGCGGCCGATCGAGGCCAAAGTCGAGTTTCCCACGCCAACCGTCCGCGAGTTGAGCATCGAATACCGACAAGACTATAAGAACTTCATGATCAACGAGTTGCCCAAGCTAGCCGACACCATCGGCGCCGTTTGGGATACGCAGCAAGGCCGCACGACTTCCAGAGCGGGAACCGAGGGAGGGTTCCGCGGGGCGCTATCGGCCTCGTCGAGCGGCAGGGGGCTGCGATCGAACACAACAGCCTCCGAAGCCCAACTCCGTCGCGAGCGGGCGGTCGTCGACTGGGTTGCGTCCAGTCAGTCGGAGCTGCTCGACAGCCGTTTTGCCTGGACGCAGGATGATACGGAGCTCACCACCCTCGACATGCTTTATGCCCAGGAGGACCTCTGGGTATTGACGTCGGTCTTTCAGATCATCAAGGACACCAACGGCGACGCCGACGCGCGGCACAATGCCGCCGTGAAACAAATCGAGTACATCAAGCTCGGTCGCGAAGCGCTTTCCCCCGCCGGCCGCATCTCTCGAGGGGGCTCACCGGGCGGTTCGAGCTCTTCGGGTTCGCCGTCTTCGGATTCGCGATCTTCGGGTTCGTCGTCTTCGGGTTCGTCTTCTTCGGGTTCGTCTTCATTCGGTCCGTCGGGCAGCTCGTCGGGCTCGGTCCCCTCTTCCTTGCAGGGCCCCATGAGTCCTTCCTCGTTGAGCGGCAGCACCGGTAGGCAGGTTGATCCTGCCGAGGGTCGCTACGTCGACAAGGACTACATGCCGTTGCCGGCGCAACGGCTCCGCGCGGCGATCAGCACCGACAGCCCGAAACCGGAGGACGCTTACTTACGGGTCGCCAAGCGGATGCCGATTCGGTTGGGGCTGGTCATCGACCAGCGAAAGTTGCCCACGCTATTGGCCGCTTGCGCCAATGCGCCGCTGACGTTGGAGGTGCGGCAGGTACGCGTCAATCCGGGCGGCGTCAGCGCGTCGGGCGGTTCCAGCGGCAGCGGCGGCGGGTCTTCCGGCGGCAGCGGGTCTTCCGGCGGCAGCGGGTTTACGGGAGAGGCTCGCGGCAGCGAAGGATTCAGCGGTGCTCCCAGCAGCAGCGGGCCTTCCGCGGGGTCGTCCGGCTCCAGCGCAGCGTCGCCCGACAGAAGCCTGGGACCTTTCACCGTCGAAGTCGAGGTGTACGGAATCGTTTACATTTACAATCCGGTCGCCGATTTGGAGAAGCTCCTGAAAGGCGATAAATCTGACAAGATGGCCGCCGCGGGTTCGGCCACGCCCGTGCGATCGTCGGCGCCGACGCCGCCTGCGGCAACGGCTGGCGCTCGTGTGCCGTAGCGTGTTTTCCGGCTCGCGTGCCTCGTCAATCGGCTCGCGAGTCGTCGAAGGGAGTTGGGGGAGTTTAGGGGCCGTGGAACCAGCGAGGGAGTCAGACTCATGGCAAAAATGAAGCTCAACCTCAGCGGCGATGAAGTGAAGGCCTTCCTCGTGCAGCACGTCGAGAAGATCGTGCTGGGTGTGATGGGCCTGTTGCTGGTGATATTCTTTTGCACCGGTTACACCGTCCAGGGCATCGACTCGAAGAAGACCCCCACGTCCCTGCAAGAGTTGGCCCGACAGTGTACGTCGCGCATCGAGGATCCCGCCGTCCCCCTGCCCCTGGACGACGTTCCCCAACTGGATCATCAGGCGCGCGTCCGCGATAGCATCGCGCCCACCGATCCGTCGCAGTATGCCATCGCCCCTCTGGTGAAGAACAAGTTTCGCGCCCAGCAGAAACGCGAAGACCCCGAGATGCTCGCGCCGATTAAGCCAGAGGTTTACGCGCGCGAGGTGTTTCTTGCCATGCGGTCTGGCCCGGACGATGTCGATCCGCTGGCGCCCCGAGCGCCCGTCGTGGGGCGCGGCGGCGGTGCTGCCGGCCGCGACGACGAGGACACTAGCAGCTTGCTCACCGGTTACGCGGGTGGGGCCAGTTCCAGTGAACCTTTCGCGTCGACGGGCGGTTCCGCCGGCCGTGGCCGGCAATTGTTGCCCTACCTCGTCGAACGCTTGGGCGGAGTGCAACCGCCCCGGGACTCCATTGCCAAGGGCTACTATCTGGTCTCCGTGCTCGCTTTGGCGCCTTACGAAAAGCAATGGCAGGAGTTCGAGCGGGCCCTCGGCACGACCGACGATTCGCGCGACAGGCCCGCCTATGAGTACATGTGGGTCGAGCGGCAGGACGTGACGGATCCGGACAACCCGGGTCCGTGGACGAAGGCGACGTATAATTATCATGAGCTCGTTGGGTTCACAAACGATTGGGCCATGGTCGCCCCCGAGGTCATCGATCCGCTGTACTTCGACCCGAAGATCACGATGCCCGTGCCGCCGATCGTGTACCGCCAGATCGACGAGCTGGTGGCCCACTCGGACGTTCCGCTTCAGAGCGCGTTGGCGGTAACCGAGGTCGACGAGGCGGACAAGACCGACGCTGACGAACCCGACGAGAGCGCCCCCGATGTCCCCGGTGGCGACGTGCCCGGCGCGGGGCTTCCCGCATCGGGCGGGCGACCGGCCAGTGGCTACTCGCCACGATCGCGCGGCGGCAGTAGCTCCTCATCCGGCGGCAGCTCGGGATCGGGATCCTATCGACCGGGGTCCGGTTCGGGGTCGCCGAGTTCCTCGGGATCGGGATCCTATCGACCGGGGTCCGGTTCGGGGTCGCCGAGTTCCTCGGGATCGGGATCCTACGGTCAGGGTTCGTCGACGCGAAGTTCCGGCAGCTCCGGGAGCGGTGGGTCGCTGAGTTCATCCAGCGGTACCGGTCCAGGTAGCTGGTACTTGGGTGACTTGAACCCCGGCTCCGTCCGAGGCAGCGTCGCCGGGCCATTGGTGCCCTACAAAATGGTTCGGTTTTACGACGTATTCGGCGACGACGAATTGAAAGCGCTGGGAGGGCACAAGTTCCGATACCGAATCAAGCTGGCCGTGCACGATCCGAACAACCCCAGGCGGGCGCTTGGGTTGATTGCTCCGCCGGACGCGATGCTCACCAACGAAGTGCTGCTGCGCCTCAAGGCCCTCAAAGACCGCGACACGGTTTTCTATCGCAAAACCGAGTGGAGCGCGCCCAGCGAACCGATCACCGTCATGGCCAGTTCGAGTCGGGTGCTCGCCGGCGCCGTTAAGCCGGCGAAGGAGGTAACGCTGCGCAGTGACAACCAGCGCGTGTGGCTCAGCGAGCCGATGGGGACCGTCGGTACGGTGATTTTTGATCGGGCGCGTGCCGTCGATGCCGCGGCCGCACAGGAAGTGTATCGCGGTTCGCTTGTCAATTTCACAAAACAGATTGACGTCTTGCACCCCGTCTACCGCGAGTTCGTCACGCTGAAGGACTACGAATTCCGCACCAATGTGCTCGTGTTGGACATTCGCGGCGGCGAGTCGCTCCCGACGGACAGCAAGGATTCCAAGGACCTCGTTGCGCCGGGTGAGTTCCTGCTCATGGACGAGAACGGCAACCTGATCGTGCAGAACGAGTTTGAGGATGACAGCTCGTACCGTGCGGCCTTGTTTATCGACGATACGGCTCCCCCGCCAAGCACCACGACCACGCAAAGCCCGTCCTCGGACGGCGGCTTCGAGCAATACCGTCCCCAGGGGTCGTCCGATTCCGGCAAAGGAGGCAGCAAGAAAGGAAGCTCGTCCGGGTCCCCGCCGGCTTATGGAGGCAGTGGCGGACGTCGCTAAGTGCGGTGAACGTCACCCGCCCTTCAGCAGCGTCTTCATCGCCGCCCAGGTGCGCGTGTTGGCCACGTCTTTCTTGGTCAGGCCTCCTCGCCGCGCCTGCAGCACGCCGTAGCGCATCACTCCCAACTGGTCCGTGCTGTGCGCATCGGTGTTGATGACGATCGGTATGCCGTGGCTCTTGGCCGCGGCGCAGTGAACGTCGTTCAGGTCGAGCCGTAGCGGGTTGGCGTTCAGCTCCAGCAGCTTGCCGTGCTTCTTGGCCGCGGCGAACACAGCTTCCAGGTCGACCTCGTATGCCGGGCGGCGATTGATGAGCCGCCCCGTCGGATGGGCGATCGCGGATACGTGCGGGTTTTCGATCGCTTGCAGAATCCGCTCGGTGATCTGCTCACGCGGCTGCTTTTGCCCGTAGTGCACGCTGGCCAGCACCCAATCGGCTTCGGCCAGCACGTCGTCGGGCAGGTCCATGCCCCCTTTCTCCAGGATGTCGCACTCGATTCCCTTGAGCACGATCATGCCGTCGTCCAGCTCGTCCCGAAGGCGGTCGATGGCCCGCCACTGGGCCCGCAGCCGCTTGGGATCGAGCCCTCGCGCCATGCTCACGCGGCGGGAATGGTCGGTGATGGCGATGTAGCGGAGCCCGCACTTGCGGGCCGCTTCGACCATTTCCTTGAGCGTGGCCTTTCCATCCGTCTGATTGGTGTGCATGTGCAGGTCGCCGCGGATGTCGTCCAGCTCGATCAGCTTGGGCAGGTCCCCTTCGTCGGCCCATTGGAACTCGCGTCGCGCCTCGCGCAGCTCGGGAGGAAACAGCGGCAGGTCGAGCGTGGCATAGATGTCCTTCTCCTCGGCCCCTGCCAGGTACTCCTCCTTTTTTCCCCGCACGCGGAAGACGCCGTACTCGTTGATCTTCAGGCCGCGATCCTTGGCCATCCCCCGCAGCACGACGTTGTGTTCCTTCGAGCCGGTGAAGTATTGCAGGGCGGCGCCGAACGCTTGGGCCTCCACCACCCGCAGGTCGACTTGCAGCCCTCCTTGCAGCTTCACCGACATCTTGGTTCCGCCGCGTGCGATCACCTCCTGCACGTCGTCCAATCGAGCCAAATGGTCCATCACCTCGTCGGCGTGCGGCGAGACGACGAGCACGTCGAGATCGCCGATCGTCTCGCGAGCGCGTCGGTAACTGCCCGCCAGTTCGAGGCGCTTTACCGCCTTGCACTGCCGCAAATAGTTGCACAGCGGCTGGGCGATCGCATCGGCGTCGGCCCAAAGGATTCGCACTTCGATCGACTTGGCTGCGTCGATGCCGTGGAGGATGGCCTGCTCGGTCTTCTCGCCGAAACCCTTCAGCTCGCGGACCTTGCCCGCCTGGCAGGCCTTGCGCAGCTCGTCGAGCGTGGCAACGCCCAGCTCTTTGTGCAGTGCCGCCGCCTTTTTGGGTCCCACGCCTTCGATCCGCATCAGGGCCAGCACCGACTCGGGCACCTCGCCTTGCAGCTTTTCCAGCATCGGCAGCTTGCCGGTCTCGACGAGCGTGGCGATCTTCTCGGCCAGGTCGTCGCCGATGCCCTCGATGTCGGTGAGCTTTCGTTCCGAATCGGCGGCAATCGCCGCCACCGGCTCCGACAGATCGCGCACGGTGCGCGCCGCGTTGCGGTAGGCCCGCACGCGAAAGGGGTTGGCCCCCTGGAATTCGAGAATGTCGGCCACGAGGTCGAACACCTCGGCGACTTGCACGTTGGTCATGGGGCGAGCGATGAACGGAGGATGCGATCGATTGAAATCGCGTCAAGCTGCGGCGCGTTCAGACTACCGCGCGCTTCGCATACACGCCACGGGTCGATATTGCTGCGACACGGAGCGCTTCAAGCATCGCGCGGAATGAGGTGAACGGCCGGCGCCTTGAGCATGGCCGTCACGCTTTGACCGGGCTTTAGCCCCAATTCTTCACACGCCAGCCGCGTGACCAGGGCGGCCAGCGAGAAGCCGCAGTCGAGCGTCACTCGCACCATGGCTCCCTGCGGTTCCAGCGAGCGAACCTGCCCGTCAAGTCGGTTGCGCACGCTCGTTGCGCCGCTTTCGCCGCGCTGCAGAACTACGTCCTCGGCCCGAATACAGACAAACACTTCGCGGCATTCCTCATCAGGCGGCAGGGCCAATAGTTCGACGCCGCCTGCCGTAACGCGGGCCAACCCTTCCTGCACGTCGACGATGCGGCCCGGCACTACGGATTCGACTCCCGTCACTGTCGCGACGGCGACGTCGCTTGGCCGGGCGAACACTTCCTGCACGCTGCCGCTTTGCAGCGTTTTGCCGCCGGCCATCACCACCAGCCCGTCACCCACTGCCAGAGCGTCGGTGCGGTCGTGGGTGACGAGGATCACCGGCACCTCGAACTCCGCCAGCCATCGCCGCAAGTCGCGGCGCAGTCGTTCGCGCAAGGGGGCGTCGAGCGCCGAGAGCGGTTCGTCGAGCAAGAGCAATCGCGGTCGCCGCGCCAGCGCTCGCGCCAGCGCCACGCGCTGGCCCTCGCCGCCGGAAAGCTGGTACGGGTAGCGTCGCTCCAAGCTCGTCAGGCCGAAGCGATCCAGCATTTCTGCCACGCGGTGGCGACGCCCGTCCGCATTCATTCCTCGCAGTCCGTACGCGACGTTCGCCGAGACGCTCAAGTGTGGAAAGAGCGCATAGTCTTGCGCGAGGTAGCCGATGCCGCGCTGCTGCGGCGCAAGGTTCACGCCGCGGGCTGCATCGCACCATGTCTGGTCGCCGTACCGAATGACGCCGCTCTGCGGGCGCTGGAGCCCCGCCAGACAACGCAGCACCGTAGTCTTGCCGGAGCCCGAAGGCCCCAAGAGGACCGTGGCCGAAAACCCGTCGGCTGGCAGCTCGAAATCGGCTTGAATTGCCGCACCCGCCGGATAGCGCATTTCGAACCGCGCCACGAGTGTCGCATGGTTCGTCTTGGCCGTGCTGACCGTCATCGCGTTAACCTCGGTGTCCCATTCACAGCGGCCACCTCCGCGGCGAAAGTGCGTACGTGACACACAGCACGGCGAACGAAAAGAGCACCAGCACCAGCGCCGTCTGCCCGGCCGACGCGTAGTCGAGCGCCTGCACGTCGTCGTAAATCGAAAGCGATAGCGTTCGTGTCACGCCCGGAATGTTGCCCCCCACCATCAGCACCACGCCGAACTCGCCCACCGTGTGCGCAAACGCGAGCACGATTCCGCTCAATACGCCGGCCCATGCCAAGGGCAGCTCCACGCGAAAGAACGTCGCCGGCCGTGATACGCCCAGGCACCACGAGGCCTCGACCAGCTTGCGATCCACTCCCGCCAGCGCAGCGGTGAACGGCCGAACCGCAAAAGGCAGGTTGAAAATCACCGACGCGATCAGGATGCCGGAAAACGAAAACGTTAGCCGCTCGCCGATGGTCGCGTGATACAACCGGCCGATCGGGCTATTCGGGCCCATGGCCACCAGCAGGTAAAAGCCCAGCACGGTTGGCGGTAGCACCAGCGGCAGCGTGACCGCCGCTTCCAGCAGGAAACGCCCCCGAAACCGCGTCGTGGCCAGCCAGTACGCCAGCGGCAGGCCGATAACGAGCAGCACCAGGGTCGTGCAGCCGGCGAGCTGCAACGTGAGCCAGAAGGCCTTCCAGTCCAAGGCTTAGCCTCCCGGCGGCAGGAACCCGTGCGCGAGGAAGATGGCCTGCCCTTCTTCACTGAAAAGAAACTCGCGAAACCGCCGCGCCGTCTCCAGGTTTTTGGCCCACCGCGGAATTACACCCCGTTGCTCGATGGGCGGATAGACATCGATCGGCACGTCCCAGGACCGGCACGTTTCGCGTCCGCCGGGACTCGTGACGAGACTATGGCTGACCAGCCCCACGTCGGCGCCGCCCGACTGCACGAACTGCGCCGCCTGTGCGACGTTTTCGCCCAGCACCAGGCGGTCCTTCACTTGCTCGTACAGGGCGGCGCGTTGGAGTGCCGCGACGGCTGCGCGTCCGTACGGTGCGTGTCGCGGATTCGCGATCGCGATGCGCTGGGCCGCCGGGTCGAGCAGGGCTGCGAGTCCCTTGTTCTCCACGTCCAGCGGCGAATCCTTGGGAAGCATCACCGCCAGACGCCCTCGCGCGTAAGCGAACTCGGTATCCGCCAGGCCGTTGCCGTCATCGATCAGTCGTTTCACATACCGATCGTCGGCAGACAGGAACAAATCGATCGGCGCCTGCTGCGACAACTGGGCGTACAGCGATCCGCTGGAGCCGAACGTCACGACAACGTTGGCATCCGGGTCGCGCTG
>Ga0315553_10001831_pt1 | contig 17400 bp, 12 predicted proteins | sample SalMarSW160140MG_FD_203099 | JGI IMG/M metagenome (GOLD analysis project Ga0315553, IMG submission 203099) | Salt marsh sediment microbial communities from the Plum Island Ecosystem LTER, Massachusetts, United States - Salt Marsh Sediment SW1601-40 ... | reverse complement strand
ACGCACCGCCAAAATCTATCTCCGTCTCGTGCTGATATCCGGCAACGCCCTCAGCCTGGTCAAACTGATAGCTGCCCAGTGTCGTATAGTCGGTGCCGTTGGTCGAATACGAAATGCTGACATCTTTAACACCGAAATGATTATTAAACTCATCATTATAGTTCCATACCCACATCTGATACATCTTGTGAATTCTATCGAATTCATATTCTATCGTGGCCCCCAGCTCACCGCCACTCAGCCACATATCAAAATTTGATACCGAATGACCATCGTTAGCATCCAGCCCTGAGCCGTTTATCGTATTTTCGGCTGCTCTGTTTATATCGTATTCACTGGAGGCATTGACATCAATTATACTGTCGGCAGGCAGTATACGATTATTGGGCTCGGTCGTGAATCGCCAGATACGACCCCGGTCCCAGCCGGTAGTACTGTTGGCTTCATCGACTCTCCAGCAATAAGTTGTACCAAATTCAAGAAGTCCGAGAGGATCATAGCTGTTAGCATCCTGTTCGATGCCACCAACGCCATCGTTGACATCGTCAAAATCTTCGCTAAGGAAGATTTTGTGCTTGGGTGAGAGTCCTCCCACATACTCCCCCGGCGTCCAGCTAAGCACTGCGTCTCGACACACATCTGTGGCCTCATCGACAGGACTGTGGGCAGAGGCGAATTGAGGTTCTTCTTCAGCAACCGTCATAATGAGTTGAATTTCTTCCTGTGTCAGCGCCCGGTTGTAGATGCGGACGTCGTCGACTGTGCCAGTGAAATACTGCGTGGCGTTCGCTCCATGCCGTGCAAATTTCAGGCTGTTCCCCTCGTTAGCGGGAGAGCCGGATGGAGCACTATTAGTCGTAATTAAGACGCCATCTTTGTACGCCTCGAGCTCATCTCCATCATACGTTCCAGCCAGGTGATACCATGTATTGGCCTCTAACGGGCCAAAGCTTGCAGCATGCCATCCACCGGCGCTCACGCCTACCGCCCCCTGCCAATCTCCCTGGGTGTGGTTCCAGTTAAACTGATAATTCGCCTCCCGATGTACCGGCCCACTCGGCTGCTCTCCCGACGGTGCGGCAGGGCTAGTCACCCAGGCAGCCATAGTCCAATTAGCCAGGTTTTCTGTATAGCCGGTGTCCACATAGTCATCGCCGTCAAATTCCAACGCCCAACCAAACCAGCCGGCTACCCATTCCGGATCACCATAGAAGGTGCCATCGTTGCCGTTGACGGACGAGTCAGCCGCCGTTGTGCCGGTACCCTCATCGAGTTTCCAGCAACCGACAAGACTCGGGTCCGTATCCGGATCGAAACCGTAGACCACTTTCACTTGAACCAACGCCAACACTACAATAACGAAAATTAAATAAATCGATCTTCTACACATAATAATTCCTCCTTCATAAAAGGGTTAAACAACGAATTATCTCTTGGCCATACACCGAAGACACTCATTGTCTTCGACAAACGATGAGAATAGTTTTCGGTTTTGAGTTTTTTCACGTGCCCTTTTGGCGCCTTTTTATAAGACCTTGTCCTACCTCCTTCCTCTCAAAGCTCAATATGAGCTGTTAATTGAAGTGTAAAAACCTTTGTTTTTGGGTTGCAAAGCCCACAGCACAGACTCTGCACCCTACATAACACACGTCAAATAGCCTTTCCCCTGCTCCAAAAGCCTTGATTTTGCGCAAAAAAACCTCATATTGCGTATCACCTTCTTTATACCAAATCGACCGTCACCAAGTCAAGAAAAACTTGAGGAGATAGAGCCTGTCCGGATAACTACCATCATGTCAAAATGTAGCGAAAATGGTTCGTCCAGCCATGCGTTTGTTACAGAAATCCAGCTGTAAGTTTTAAAACCAGCTTTTTATTTAATAATTTGTGTTTCTTTGCCACGCGAACGGGCATGAGGTGTATAACCAAACTATTTTGCCAAATCTCGTATACTCCGGAATCGTAATCCTTATCCAAACACATGCTGTAATATTCTTGGGCCGCCGTTACTGAAACATTTTGTGTTCGGATGTTTCTCATTCAGTTTCTGAAGGGCATCGGGATGAATTATGTCTTGATTTTGCTTTAAGGTTCTCTGGTAATTGTATGGTAGATACGCAGTAATAAAAAGTAAAATTGTGCTTGTACGTCACCAGATGGGTGCTTATTATGCGGCCAGGGTATGGCTGATTTGCGTGCCGAATCGCGATATTTTACAAGTTGATGACCATTATGGAACGGGAAGAGTTTATACTAAAATCCGAAAAGGTTTATAAATCTTATCGGATGGGCGCCACGGAAGTCAAGGTACTAAAGGGTGTCAATTTGGATGTCAAGAAAGGGGAGTTTGTCGCAATAGTCGGGACCTCGGGCAGTGGTAAAAGCACACTGTTGCACATATTAGGCGGATTGGACAGACCAGATAAGGGTTTGGTGAGGTTTGAGGGTCGGGACGTGGGCCGGTTTAGTGCCGGCGAATTGAATAAGTTCCGTAACAAAATAGTAGGTTTTGTTTTTCAGTTTTATCATTTATTGGACGAATTAAGTGTATTAGAGAATGTTTACCTGCCGGCTATGGCCTCGAAGAGCGTGGTCGGCTGGTTTATATCTCGCAGGTCGACAAAGAGCCGAACGAGGGAATTGCTTGGCGAACTTGGCCTGGGTGAAAGGGCGAATCATAAGCCTTATCAGCTTTCCGGCGGCGAAAGGCAACGGGCCGCTATCGGCAGGGCATTGATGAATAAGCCCAGTTTGCTTTTGGCCGATGAGCCGACAGGGAATCTTGACTCTGCAACAGGAAACGATATTTTAGATGTTTTTGAAAAATTGAATAGAGCCGGCCAGACAATTGTTATGGTAACCCACGATGAAAGGATAGCACAAAGGGCTGGACGGATAATTACATTGGCTGACGGTAAAATGAATCGTGCGTGATATGTAAGGTGAACCCATATTTGCAGGAAGTTGCACAGCGTGGGCTAACAAGAATCACAAAAAGACAAATTCGGATGACATAATACGAGATGTGAGATTATGGGATTGAAAATTTGGCTTGACGACAAACTTGTTGACGAGGCAGATGCTAAGATATCCGTTTTCGACCATGGCCTGCTTTATGGCGATGGTGTTTTTGAGGGCATTCGTGTTTACAACGGCAAGATATTTGAGCTGGAAGCCCACATCAAGAGGCTTTTCAGGTCGGCCATGGTGATTCGCCTTGTGGTCTCTATGAGCGAGAGCAAACTTATCGGTACGGTTAAAAAAACTGTTGAAGCCAACGGCGTTATCGACGGTTATATTCGGATGGGGATTACCCGAGGAGTGGGAACTTTAGGATTGAATCCCTTTATCTGCGAGAAAAGCAGATTGTTTATTATAGCTGACAATATTCAGCTTTACCCGGAAGAACTTTACGAAACAGGAATGAAGGTAATCAGTGCGACTACGATTCGTAACCATCCGTTGGCGCTGCCGCCTCAGATCAAGAGCATGAACTATCTCAATAACATTCTGGCCAAGATAGAGGCGCTCGACAATAATGTTCCTGAAGCAATTATGTATAACCACGAAGGTTATGTTGCCGAAGCTACAGGTGACAATGTTTTCATCGTGAGAGACGGCGTGGTTTACACGCCACCGGTCGAAGCCGGGTCGTTGGAAGGGATAACGCGAAGTGTCGTTATCAAATTGGCGAAGGAGGAAAATCTTGAGGTGGTTGAGAAAAACCTGACGAGGTGTGATTTGTATATTTGCGATGAATTTTTCCTCACAGGCACGGCTGCCGAGGTAATTGGAATCGTGGAGATCGACGGCAGGAGAATCGGTGACGGCAAGCCCGGACCTATCACAAAACTACTTAGAAAAAAGTTCTTCAAATACGCCCACGGACAAAAGTCATGAATGTTGAGTTTTTAGTTCTTAGTTGCAACTCACAACTCAAAATTTGAAGCTATTTTTTGCGAACAGTCATGGAGCTACCTGTACATACGGACATGTCAAACGAGACCCCATGGAGTGAGGTCCCTGCTTTTGGGCTAATCAATTGCCAATTGGGCCAGGTTAGGAAACTGATCAATGAGCAGTTGACCACAGCCGCTAAGACAGAAGACATCAAACCACTGCTGGATTATGTCAGTAGCCATGCCGGTAAGATGATTCGGCCCGGACTGGTATTATTGTCGTACCTCGCCATATGTGATACATCTTGCGAAAAAGAAAAAAAGAATTCCTGTATTAGCAGGATTGATGATATGCCACACGAAACTATCCGTGTTGGTGCGATTGTTGAGATGGTTCACAATGCTTCACTGCTGCACGACGATGTTATAGATGAAGGGCAAAAACGGCGAGGACTGCCTACGGTCAATAGTCTTTGGGGTAACGAGTCTGCTGTGTTGCTGGGCGATCTTTTGTTGAGCAGGGTCTTCAAGATGTGTATCCATTTGCAGCCGAAAATAGCTGATAATATTGTAGACATCGCTGCTCGTACCTGCGAAGGTGAAATGAGGCAGATGTCCCTGCGAAAGCAGGGAGGGCAGTTGAGCGAGGCTGAATATATCGAGGTGATTACCGAAAAGAGCGCTGCTTTTTTTGGCGGCTGTTGTCGTCTCGGCGGTCTTCTGGCTGAGGCAACCGAAGCCCAGATAGAGTCGCTGGCGGGTTTTGGGATGAATGCCGGTATTGCTTTTCAAATTACCGATGATTTACTCGATATAACGGGTGATGAAAACCAAACAGGTAAAACAGCTGGCAGCGATGTTGGCAAAAATAAACTGACTTTGGCTGTAATACATTTGCTAAGAACAGTGGAGGAGAGGGGGAAAAGCGCAGTCATGAATTCCTTGTCTGTGGGGCAAAAGGCCAGTTATGATACACAATACAGCAGAGAGACCCTGGTAGAGATGCTAAGGGCCCACGGCAGTTTGGAATATGCTCATGGTACGGCTCAAGGATTTGCTGCCAAAGCGGTCGAGAGATTGAGTGGCTTGGCGGAAAGCGATGCCAAGGAGGCTTTGTTCAAGACAGCACAATTCATGGCTGGCAGGCAGGCTTAGTTCGAAAGAGGCTTCCGGTCTCTTACGCACGTGACGTTTGGTTCTTACGTAGCACTTTCTCGCCAAGATATACGTCATTATGCGCGTAACAGCCGTCATTTTGTGCATTACCCCTTGTGGGCATAACAGAGATGTTGTACGAATAAGTCATGCACAGAATTCCGAGAGTTATATTTTTAGTAGAGAGATCACGAGCCTACGGCAGGGGATTGCTCCGCGGCATCGCACAGTACTCCAAGCTTCGCGGTCCCTGGCTTTTCTTCATGGGGCCGGAATTTTACAGAGAGGGTATAGAGCCATCATACAAGTGGATGAAAGATCTGGATGCCGATGGTATCGTCGCCCCCACGTGGGATGCCAATGTTATTGAGATGTTTGTCAAACTTGGTCTTCCTGCGGTGATATGTGGTATAGAAAAGCCTGCTTTAGATGTGTGTCGCTTGGTGACTGATGATGCTGCAGTTGGCCAGATGGCCGCCGAGTACTTCTTGGAGCGTGGGTTTCAGCGTTTTGCCTTTTGCGGTTTTGAAGATGCGATTTGGTCTCAGCGACGAGGTGATAGTTTCAGCGGGATACTTGAGCAGGCGGGTTTTAAGACTCATTTCTATCGGCGGCCCGATGCAAAGCGCACAAGTGCTACGGAGGGGGAACAATCTATAATTGCCGAATGGATCAAATCGCTGCCGAAACCTATAGTCATAATGGCCTGTAACGATGACCGCAGTCGAGACGTTCTGACGGCGTGCAGGATCGCAGGTTTCGAAGTGCCCGGGGAAGTGGCCATTCTGGGCGTAGATGATGACGAATTGGTTTGTGACCTATCCTATCCGCAGTTATCAAGTATAGCTACAAGTACAGAAAGGGTGGGTTACGAAGCCGCTCGTGTCCTGGATAAGATGATGAAGGGAGAAGTAGTGGGAGAGACTGAAAAGGAAGTGGTCATTTCTCCTTTGCATGTAGTAATCAGGCAGTCAACGGATGTCATGGCGATAGAAGATAGCAAGATAGTTGAAGCAGTTCGCTTCATTCGCAAGAATTTCAGAGAAGTGATCCAGGTCGGTGACGTTGCAGAGGCTGTTGGCCTGTCCCGTCGGGCTTTGGAGCAGCGTTTCCGGAGGGTACTCGCTCACTCAGTGCATGACGAGATCAAATACTCCCGCGTTAACCGGATGGCTGGTATGTTAATTGACACGAATTTATCAATATCCCAGATTGCACGGTTATTGGGGAATCCAGATGCAAGTAACATATCTCGCTATTTCAAGCAACAGAAGGGGATGAGTCCATCAGATTACCGCAAGAAGTTCGGGCCCAAATAAATAAATCCTTTCGAACAAGAGTTTTGTTAACTCGGTTTTCGCAGTGGCTCCAAAGTTCCTTATCTGGCTTAACAGCTGTCAGATTACTTTTCTAAATCACACACATCATTAGTACTTCTTTCAAGCTCATAAATAAGTATGAGCATCGCTTTATACCAGGGGTTAAATCTACGCATTATCTTGACGCCAAGTATGTACCCTATACCGATTTTGTACACTCCAAGGCTACTTTGGGGGAAATATGGACATTTACGGCGGGTGATTCAAATGTTGTGTTTTTTCCTAAAAAGTGCGGAAGTTCACAAGAAACTTTGAATCTGCGTTAGTTTTTAATCGATAATAATTTTACGTATGCGATTAGCCAGAGAAAACAGCGTTTTTGAGTGTTTATTGAGGTTTTTAGTATTCTCAAAAGCCTTGAGGATGACTTAATTTGCCAATAGCCACAGGTTTTCAGATGAAAACCGGAGTTTTTAAGCTAAACGCTTGGAATTTTAGGCAGCAGGGATCATATGTGGCGAACATGGAGATGGCATGATGCGAATTAGATATGTTGTTTCCACAATGGTATTTTGGTGGCGCGAACACCCCCTTTCTTTTGAACAGGAGTGTCAGTTCCTAAAGTCTCTGGGCTTTGGTATAGAGTTATGGCCCAATATAAGAGGCCAGAACGAGTGCCGTTACGAGAAGCGTAATTGGCCCAGGCTGGCTGCTGCAACTGCCGATATGCCGGTCTCGATGCGTTCTCGCAACGATCAAGCCACATTAGAGCAGTGGGCCGACCAAATCGAGTGTGCTAGGCTACTTAATGCAAATGTTGTGGCTGAGTTACAGTGCCTGGGGATTGCCCCTAACACGAATTCTGACGGTTTTGATTTTGCTGCTGAGGTGGTCAAATTAGCGGAAGCAAAAGAAGTAAGATTGTGTCTCGAAACAGGTCCATTACCGATGCTTAAGAAAGTGGGAGATAAATTTGAGTCCATTTGGTATTGTCTCGACACGGGCTACGTCAACCTCGACACGCAGTTTGATTTCAAGCAGTATGTGGACGAGCTAGCATCGAGGATAGCTCATTTGCACCTGACTGACAATTATGGCCAAACAGACGACCATGAACCACCCGGCCTGCACGGCGGTATACCCCGTGAAAATTGGGACTATTTATTAAACGTTTTGAGTAAATATGACAATGATGTAATTGGCTCATTTGAGATGTGCCCTTGTATGCCTGGTGTGATGATACGGCAGGCAAGTGAGTTTTTGTTTGATGTATTGAAGTGGCCGGATAAGCCACAAAAGCAGCTTGGTTTCGCGGATGTTGCTTATAATCCGATTTAGTATAACGCTCGAATCGGGATTCCCATTTTACGGGAGCGGCGGCAGAGCTGTTTTATTACTTGTTAGGTGGATAAATAGAAGGCTTAAGTGAAGGAATGCTCTTTGAAATCAGTTAGATACCATTATAATAGCGTTACTTTTTTTGAAAAACGCTGATAACAGTATCAAAATGCGGTTTGTAACAATGGGAAAAGTGCGAAAAATAGGCACTTATTGACAAAAAGGGTCTATTATACTAAAATGTATTAGTATTGTTTAATTGGTCTGTTTTTCCTATGGGAGGTATAGGTTATGAGATTCGTATTCATAAGTACAATATTGGCAGCTTTACTTGTGGGTGGCTGTTTCACAAGGGGGGGCAGAAGCTATGTAAGAGCTGGTTTTGATTTTGATCAGTTGGATATGATTGCTGTTGTAGATGTTGTAGGGGCCGTGGGAGGGGAGGAGATCAAGAATCAAATCGCGGATTTCTTCACGATGGAATTGTTGGACAAGGGTTATGCCCCTATAGAACGCCCTCAGATTATAAGTGTGCTTGAGGAACAGAATTTTAAAGCAGAGTCTTTAACGGCCGAGGCGGAGGCGGTTGAAATCGGAAGATTTCTCCAGCTCCCAACAGTACTTATCGTTAACGTACCCAACTTTGGAGAAGAGATGAGGATAACGGCAAAGTTGATGAAGGTCCGGGACAGCAGCGTTTTATGGATGGGTAGTAGTTCAGGCAAAACCGGGCGGAGTCTATCCAAGTTTTCAGAAAGTAGCTTTGGTGGGGTTGCCGACATTGGTATCTTTGGTGGTGGAGGTAGAGCAGGTGGAATCGATGTATTTGACCCCATGGTGGGTCAGGCATTGTCTCCTAAGGAAGCTAAAAAGATACAGGGGATAGTAAAGAAGGCATGCAAAAGTCTACCATCCAGGTTTTCTCGTAGCAGATTTTCACCCTTCGGATGGATGAAGAAGTTAGTACAATACTAAGGACATTTAGAGAAATGTCCTTTTGGTATAACGGTTGTTCTGAACTAAGTAAAAGTATCAGTATAACATATATTGTATTCACTTACCTTTGAACATTTATCGCTTTTTCAATCTGTAATTACCCCACCTATGTAGGCGGTCGATACCGTGGAACAGCTATGAAGGGAGACAATTCTGACGACTCTGTGAGGCGTTAGCTTGCTTATGTCTTTTCGGGCAAGATCGGGCAGTTCTTTTCAACGATGGGCAATACACCAACCACCAAAAAAAGTTTGACAACCAGAAGTGAATCGATTAAATGTTAAAATGCGTTGGTTTTGTTCTATTGTATAATTCAGGTGAGGTAAAGGCTGAGATTCCGGGCAGAGCAATGATCTTTTTAAGACCTGAAGTTACCTGATTATTGTAGTAACTTCATCAATATATGGAACTCGTATAGCATTATAAAAACGGCAAAAGGGGTGCCTATGACAGTCAAAGAGTATTCTAACCATGTTCTGCATTTGTTGTTAGTATTGACACTGTTTATTGTAGGGTGTAACGCGTCCAAAAGCCACCTTGTGAACTTTAACAGCTCTTTTAAGGCGGATTATCTGGAACCATTCGATTTCGAAAAGTCAACACAATTTGCCGTGTCAAAAATCAGTAACAGCAAGAATCCTCGAGGGGAAGATTTACTATGGTCAATGCAGCTCGGTTGCCTTGAGAGGATTAAGCAAAGCCATCGACAAAGTAATGATTATTTTGACAAATCAGAAGAGATGCTGAATTTCTTTGATTACCAGAACGAAGCCGCCGATTCCATTGCTGCAATTGCTATTAACGAGAGTGTCGTTCCTTATGTGGGCGAGGAATACGATGGTATAATGGTCAACACTTACAAAGCCTTGAACTTTATGACACTGGGAGAGAACGATCTTGCGCGAGTGGAGTTCAACAGGGCTCTTGACAGACAAAGACGAGCAAAGGAAAAGTTCGCACAGGAAATAAAAAAGCTGAAAAGTGAAATAGAGAAAGAAGAGAAGAAAAAGAAATCGCATGTTAAAGAAAACATAGAAAATCCCGAGATAGAGGAGTTGATAGCTGAAAGGTATCCCGGTTTGCATGAATTTGAAGCCTACCCTGACTTCGTTAATCCGTTCACAACCTATATGGCCGGAGTTTTTTTTAATCTCGTCGGCGACTACTCAAAAGCTGCTACATTTCTGAAGGAATCATACGGAATGGTTAGCGACAACGATTATATAGCCGAAGATATGGCTGTCACCGAGCAGGTTCTCGACGGTAAGAAAAAGTTAGAAGACACGTTATGGGTGATATTTGAAAACGGTATGGGGCCGGTTAAAGAAGAGTCGAGAATCGACATTCCCTTGTTTGTTGCTACGGATAAGGTTAAATATGTCGGGATCGCTCTGCCAAAACTCAGATTCAGAGAACAGGCTTATTCCTGCTTGTCGGTTGAAGCTGCCGGGCGTAATTACAAAACACAGCTCGTTGCGGATATGGACAGGGTTATACAAACGGAGTTCAATAAGGACTTTAAAGGTATTCTGACCAGGGCCATTATGTCCGCCACCGCAAAGGCGGTAGCCCAGTATGCCGCGGGCAAAGAAGACGACTCCTCAGCAGCTCTTGCCTCTCTTTTTGTTAGTATTTATTCGGCTGCCACAACCTCAGCCGATGTCAGGATTTGGACCACCCTGCCAAAGGATTTCCAGGTTGCCAGGCTGCCCATACCCACGGACAGGTCAGTGACTATAAAGCCCCCCGGCAGGGCAGGTATCGAAGTAAAAATTCCCACTTGTAAAAATGCAATGCTCTATGTTAAAATACCGTTCGAATGGGCAAATCCGGTTTATGACCTGATAACATATTAGATTATTGGCATAAGTGTTTATGGAGAAATATTATGAAGAAGTTGGGATTAATACTAATTGCGTTAATGGTTTTGGGCTTCGGTTGTTATCAACCGCATGACAAAAGAGTTCACCTGAGAGAAGAAATCAGAAGTGACAGCCTCGATAGCAATATTGTCACCAGACCTGTTGTCCATGCCTTCAGTGCCTTGCTTGGTGAAGGCCTCGAAATCACCGAGGCTACTACCAGGAGGAATGATGCTGACCTGCTTGAGCTTCATGTCTCAGGTTTTAACAAGTCGTTTCAGACCAAACGCTTCAGGTACAGAGTCGAGTGGCTGGATAACGATGGTTTTTTGATTGGGACCAAAACAAGTGTTTGGCTGCCGATGTCGGCAATGGGGAAATCGCCTTTTAGTTTTAAGGCCGTTGCACCGAAACCGGCAGCTGTAGATTTCAGAATGGATACAAGAAAGTGGGAGTAAATTATGAAAGGAACAATACTAAATTTCGTGACTGTAATTGCTATGTTAATAGCAGGTTGTGGGGAGGAAACGGTAAACATCGATGTTATGCACGATGAAGGCAAGCCCGTTATGGCCCTGGACTACAGAGACTTCGATGTTGCCGCAAGTGAGCTGGTTCAGTCAATGCTTGGTTCTGGTGCCCTCAAAAAGCAAGGTGGCGGCAGATATGTAGTGGCCACTGGCCGGATCGTAAATGATACGATGCAGAGAATCGACACCGACCAGCTAATGGCAAAGGTCGAGACGGAAATGTTGAACAGTGGACAGGCAGTTATGACATCCGCGATCGGCAGTGGTTCCGACAAGCTTATCCATGAGACAAGAGAACTGAGGGATTCTGAAGAGTTTGACCCAGGCACGGTGGCCGAAAGACAAACTCTCATAGCACCGGAACTGACTATCTCTGGTAAAATCTTTCAGAGGAATATCCGCTATGATAGAAACCGCCAGCAGGTTGAGTACTATTTCCAGTTGAAGCTGAGCAGCGTTAAGAGCGGACTTAGGTTTTGGCAGGATGAGGTTATTGTCGGCAAAAGAGGCAGCAATAAATCCGTTGGTTGGTAAAAGGGTTTAATAGAAAGGTTTTTCAAAGGGTGGAAAGATGAAAAAAATAATGGGTATATTTGTGTTCTGCCTGCTTGTTATTGCAGTTGTAACTGCTGATGGTGCGCCGGCAGCAGGGCGTAGTCCTGCCGGTGATGCCGGCAGCAAACAAGATGCACCCGCCGGCCTTTTGAAGACCGAGACAGACAACGTTGTTATACGAGAAGTTATTGGTCAGGGACACAACCGAGACGAAGCCGTAAAGAGTGCTTTGTACAGGGCGGTTGAGCAGGTAAGGGGTGTTAAAGTCGATTCAGGCAGCTATGAATTTGATTTTCGTGGTGCAGGCGCCGGAGTAAGCGCAAAAGAACCCGGGGGTAGGAGAATCGAATTCGATTCTGTAGATGTTGCTACAAGGGGTACAGTCTATACAACCGAAATCGGCGGGCTCATTAAAAGCTACGATGTTCTTGAGGAAAAGCGAATTGATGAGAACACTTACCAAGTCAAACTGCGGGTTGCTGTTTACGACCGCGGTGCACAAGCTCAGACCACAAGAGTCAAAGTTGCCTTAATGCCTGCAAAAACACTGCAGCGGAGTTACAACTTCTTGGGTGTCACAATACCCGCCGAGGCACTTTCGTTGCTGTTCTCACAGCGACTTGCTATGGGACTGACTCAGACTAATAAATTTGCCGTCCTCGACCGGGAGAGTATCAGTGACTTTGCCAGGGAAAGGAATATGCTTCTTTCCTTTGATGCCCCTGTTGCCGAGCAGGCGAAGCTCATCGAAACTCTTGGTGCCGACTATTTGCTCGTTGGGACCATATCACAGGCTAAAATTGAGAAGATTGCTAAGTACCTAGAGGCCGCTGATTACACTGCGACCGAGTTCAAGGCGAGATTCAATTTCAATTATAAGCTTGTTGACAGTGCCACAAAGCAGATAGTTGTGGCGTCAACTGTGCAGAAATACCTGGAAAACAAAGAAGTCAGAGACCTTGCTGATGAGCTGGATCCTGCGGAATGGGACTCATCGCAGATACGTGATGCTTTTATCTCGCTCGTAGTTAACGATGTAGTCGAAGCGATTATAGACCGTGTGTATCCTGTCAAAGTCGCCGCAGTACAACAGGATGGTCAGATAATCCTTAATCAGGGTGGTGAGAGGCTGGCAACAGGGACGCTGCTCGGCATCTTCGCACAGGGCGAGGAAGTCTTTGATGCTGATACGCAAGAGTCACTCGGAGCGGTTGAAAATTACGTTGCCACCGTAGAAGTTCAGAGAGTGACCCACACGATGTCGTTTGCCAAAATAGTTGAAGGAGATTTATCAAAAGTTTCCGAAGGTCTCGTTTGCCGTGTCAAAAAGGTTGAGAAAGATTATGGCATGGGAGCGAAACCGGATGTTATTAGAACTAAAACAGGAGGGGTCAAGTTACCATTCGATAAATAGAGATTTTTAGCGACAAGTTGGTTGGAGCGGGAGGATCTTAAGGCTGAGGACAAAAGAATACTCTCAGCCTTTATTTATATCGTGAGTCTATAATCTGCTCCGATGATTATGTGGGTTGTACCTGTTACCTGTGTGCCGCTGCTGTTTGCCTCTTAGCCTTACGAATGACATGTACAATCAGGCACAGTGCTATAAAGAGAACAACAACACCAATGCCATACCAACCTGAGCCGAATCGCCTCTGTGTCTGAGACCAGATGCTCCAGATACCGCCAAAACCGGCTCCAGCAGTGGCGAGACCCATCAGGATGTTCCAAATAATACGCCTACCCCCTTTGGGCGTATACTCACCGAGTAAGCTCCTCTGGTTCATTAGGAAATAAAAGGCTATATAGGCTATAGGTAACAGCATCATTGCGAAGACCGATGTCGGAACAGCAAGATAAGGTGCGGCATCTTTCCAGAAGAACGGCCCGAGTGCTCCAATGCAAACCATTAGGCTTCCAATTCTCTGTGGCCAGCCCCGCGGCGGCTTGCCGAGCAATTCAGCGAAGCAGAGCCCGTTGATTGTCATCAGCATCGTAGCCGCACTCATCGCCATTCCGATAACGCCAATGCCAAAGAGATATTGAGCAATCACCGGACCGGTAAGCGGTGTTAGCGTATCGGCCAGATTAAAGGCATCGCGTTTGACCAGCATTGCAGCCATTCTCTTATCTGCCCAGGGTAGGGCCTGCGTTTTTGTCTGTAACTGTTCGGGAGAAAGGTTCCTGATTTGCTCCGGGCCGATTTCGAATGTGAGACGGTCTTTAAGAAGTTGCTTGTATGGACCGACAAGGTTTGCGGCAGGCTCAGCAGTTATTCGACCACCGGGCTGGTCGGCGACCAAACCAGCTGCCGGTGTGGCATGAAACTGGCTGCTCGATGCTATAACAACGCAGCCGGTCGCAAGGATAAAGGGTATAAACAATCCTGTCGAAAGGTCAAAGATTGCCAAGCCGCGGAAGTATTTGTCCCAACCTTTTCGCAGCATTGAGTAAGGCAGAAGAAATGTCATGTTGATACCGACCGCTGTTGCGGCGGCGCTGATCATAACATCGCGCTGCTGGCCCACAATCATGTTCGTCCAGAAAGGCCGGAACTGTTCGGTTACCTGTTGTATATGAGGCATTATTTTGTCGGTCGGCCTGAGGAATAGTCCTAGGTCTGGAATAAGCCCGCTTAAGATTTCACCCCAAAGAATCTTTCCTTCGATGCTGAGCTTTACGACAACGCCGATGAAGCTCAGTACAATGATACTAACGATTGTCTTTATCAGGACTTCAAATATCTTTACACCTTTACCGCCGACGCCGTAGGTCATAGTAACAGTCAGGCAGACTGCCAGAAATATTACACCGGCTATCATTTTTCCGGGTATCTCGCCCATAACTGATGGCCCAATAAGCCCGGGCAGCAGGTTCTGTCGCAATGCGGCTGTTCCCAAAGCAAACTGAGGCAGCGACCAGACAAGGTTCGCCATCATTGAAGCGAACAGCCATCCCCAGCCGAGCACGGGACTGACATGTTGGTTGATACCGTGGAGGGGACGTTCTCCTGTAGAGAGCGTGACGTAGGCGATAGCGCTGAGCATTATGATGCCGAGAATCATAGCGAGCGGTTGTAACCACATAAAGCTAAAGCCCACTAATACGCCGAGGTAAAGGCTTGAAGACAGTGAACCCCCGCCTAAGGTGATACCGCTTTGCAGCCATCCTGGACCGGATAACCTTACAAACGCCTTGAAGAGCGCCCCCTTACCCTTCTTTTGCGCATCCAGTATCAATTGGCGGTCTTTTTCGATATGGGGATTCATATGCATGACTTGCTGTTTTGGGCCTGCCCCACCACCAGTCACAGAGCCTTGTTTTGTTTTGTCTGGTGACATGTTCCTGCCTTCTGTTTAACTATTTTACGTTGTCAAATCAAGAGGCGAGATATAATCACCGTGTTTATCGCGGGCTGTTTTCAGCCTTTTGCGAACATCGGCAAATATGTCAAAGAGGACCTTGGGTGTGTCCGAAACTTTTTCTTTGTAAATCTTTTCTACACGTTCAAGCTTAGCTAAGTTCTCCGGTATACGGATCGTGAACTGCTGGACGTAATCGGCCTGGCTATATGGTGCATCAAGGTGTTCTTTGAAAAGTTTCTGTAAATCTTCGTGTTTTGGTATCAGACCAGTCGGCGTTTCAATTGCCTCGACTTCGTTGTTTACGCGGAGTTCAGCCCACAAGATCCAGATTAGCTTATCAGCCATTGTGTTGAGGTATTTGCCGTCCTTGTTCTTGAGGAAATAATTGACCGAGAAAATCGACGGTGGGTTCTTGATACCTTTGACGAAATCCAGATTATTCTGGATGTATCGGCCGAGAGGTATTGATAGGAAGTCGAGATTCGACATTAGATTGAAGGTTCTGACACCTTCTTTACCCAGTGTCGCAGCGGTCGTTTCGGATTCAAGTGCTGCTCCTTTTATGATAATGCCCTCTGTCCAGCTAAAAGCCTGCTCAACAGGTACCCAGGTGTCACTATCACGTCCACCATAGATAATACCACCGACCGGCACGCCATCTGGATCATCGATTAATGGGTCGCGATTGATAAGGTCTGCGATATTAAGGCAGTAACGAGCATTTTTATGTGAAGGGGTAATCTCTTTGTCGTCGGCATCGGTTTTGCCTTTGTGCCACTTGCCTGAATGGTTGATTCCTTCTGTCGGCAAATCGGTGCCCATGCCGAGCCAGTGAGGTTTCTTTGCGTCAATCAGAACGTTGGAAAAAATTACCTCGCATGAATTTGTCAAAGCCTTGTATATGATAGGGTCATCCGTTGGGTTGACATCCTGGATAATTCCGAAGATGCCTTTCTCAACGTTTACACACTGCATCTGACCATTTTTTTTACGGAAATAAGCAATGTCATCGCCGATGATAGTTTGCCTCGGCAGCATTGAGGTCGAAGTCTTTCCGCAGGCTGACGGGAATGCGCCGGCGAAGTACGTTACCCTGTCGTTTGGACCATGGGCGCCAAGGACAAACATGTGCTCAGCCAGCCAGCCTTCTTTTGAAGCCTTGTTGATGGCCAATCGCAGGGCCAGTTTCTTTAGCCCTATGGTATTGCCACCATATTGGGTGTTCGTGCTGTAGACGATGTCCTCTTCCAGGTCGATATAAACACGACGTTTATCGATATTCTTGCTTACGTTGTTTTCAAGCTCACCTTCGGAATGGATGAATCTGAAGAAGTCGGGCGAGGAACCAATCTTTTTGAATTGCTCGTATCCGGGCCGGTATAGAATGGTTTCACTGTGAGCGACGTAAGGTGAGTCCGTTATCTGGATGCAGGGGATAGAGAAATCGGAATCGATTGGGCCAAGGCAGAAAAAGCAGACCAGCATTTCCCGGCCAACCATTGAATTCTTTAAATATGAGCGAACTTCTTCGATGCCGGTTTTCTTCTCGAGGGAGTTGAGACTTGCACCTAAGCCTGAGCCGGCCGGCAATAAGTATTTTGTTTTGGCTTTATCACGGGCCTGGTCGTGATATCCGTCAAAGTGACAGGTATGGCCGGGAATATTCAGCGGGATTTCCTCGCCATTTTTGATTGCCAAATCGCGAATATAAACTCTGTCTTCGTCAGAATCGGTGCAGACAAAGACGGAAGCCGCTCCTGTAAGCTCAATTACATCAGCGACAAATTCGTGCATCTTCGAGTTGTCCAGAGCAATGAGCCTGTTGTAATTTTCTTCTGTCAATCGTTCTTTCAGTAAATTGTTTACATTATGCATATACAGTTATTTCCTCCATAATTATCAATTGGAATCAAAAGAACCGCGGGATTGTAACCGAACAACAAGTCGACGTCAACTTGTTTTCATATACTTTTTAAAAGCGACTTTCTTGTGAGAAAGCCCCGTTTTGGGGTGTCACTTCACGATATTGGTAAGAAGACGGTGGGAACCGGCAAAGATGTGAGCTTTCTGTGCAGAAATTAACTATCGTCAAATCAGGGCCTGACCATTTTGAGAAGGGGAATATAGAAAAAAAAGGCTATAAGCCTGAAGCTTACAGCCCATCGATTCGTAATTGAAATATATTTTAGTCTAAGATACTTTTTGGACCTGTGAAATCACAGAGGCGGCGGGCGGATCTGAATTGGTGAATAGTATATCTTCAAGCAATTACCCAGCTTTGTAAGCTGGTGTCCGAATCTGTTCTGCTCTGCTGCAATCCAATAAACGGGTACAGCGAGAAACAGCCATAATGCTCCGACTGGACACTTATTTATCTTCAT
>Ga0315553_10001830_pt1 | contig 17402 bp, 15 predicted proteins | sample SalMarSW160140MG_FD_203099 | JGI IMG/M metagenome (GOLD analysis project Ga0315553, IMG submission 203099) | Salt marsh sediment microbial communities from the Plum Island Ecosystem LTER, Massachusetts, United States - Salt Marsh Sediment SW1601-40 ... | reverse complement strand
CAACAAGCGCTCGCCGCTGTGCCTCGCTCAACTCGACTTCCGGTGCGCGCCGCGCCATCATCCCTCTCCCCTTATCAGCGAATCGCTCACCCCGATAATGGCACGTATCTCTGAACCAGGACAGTAGGCTCCGGACTCATAACCAGTAGCAGACTGTAGCGACGAGACAGACGGCGGCGAGGAAGTTTCGGGCCAGCTTGTCGTATCTTGTCGCGATCCGGCGGAAGTCCTTGATGCGTCCGAACATGCGCTCGATGGCATTGCGGTCGCGATAGAGGATTGGCGAGAAACAGGTCTTCCAGCGTCGGTTGACCTTGGGCGGGATGTTCGGAGCCGCGCCCATGTCCTCGATCTTGCGGCGGACGGCGTTGCTGTCATAGCCCTTGTCGCCATGCAGGATCGACGTTGCCGGCATGTGCTCCAGCAGGACATCGGCGGCCGTGCAATCGGCCACGTTGCCGCCGGTCAGCAGGAAGGCCAGGGGTCGACATTCGCTGTCCGTCAGGGCGTGGATCTTGGTCGTGCGCCCGCCCCGCGAGCGACCGATCGCCTGGCTGCGTTCCCCCCTTTTCCACCGGCGGCGGCCGTTTTTGACAAGATTTTCGACTTTGCCTTTATCGTTCCCTTTGCCGGGCCGGCCAAACCTGTCGCGGAACAGATAGTGGCTGACGAGCTCACTGAAAGCGCGCGTCCGCTCTCGCTTGCCGTCGCCGCAGATCCTCGCAACCGCCAGCTTGGTGTTGTCGTAGAGGATCGATAAAGGCACGCCGCCGAAAAAGGTGAACGCGCTGACGTGCCCATCCAGGAACGCCTCGGCCGTCTCCGCCGGATAGGCCTTCATGAACGAAGCGTCCGAGTGCGGAAGATCCAGGAAGTACACATGGAGCTTCTGGCGCACGCCGCCAATCACACCAATCGCCTCGCCAAAGCTTGTCCCCGCGAAGGCGGGGATCCACTTGCGCATGACCGGGCGGATGTGCCAGCGGCACAAAGATCTCCCGGCTCCGGCCTTTGGCGATCCGGACATAATCCTTCACTTGCCGTTAGCCGCCGGTAAAGCCGTGCTCTGTCTTGAGGCGTTCGAAAATCCGCTGAGCGGTATGTCGCTGCTTCGGCGGCGCCGGTTCGATCGCGATCTCGGCGGTGGTTGGACGGCTAACCACCAAGGTCATTCGCGAGGCCCTGCTTGAGACGCTGACGACCACCACATCGCTCCTGATCATCGGCATTGGCGCGGCGATGTTCGCACGTTTTCTGGGCCTCACCGGGCTCTCCAGCTTTCTGTCGTCTCAAGTTCAGTCGGCGGATATCGGCTATGTGCAGCTGATGCTCATCATCGTCCTGGTCTATTTGCTGCTTGGCATGTTCATGGAGCCCTTCGGTGCGATGCTCGTCACTCTTCCGGTGTTCATTCCGATCCTTAATTCCGAGGGCATCAGCCTCATCTGGTTCGGCGTACTGGTTCTGAAACTGCTTGAGATCGGGATGATCACGCCGCCGGTCGGCCTGAGCGTCTTCGTCATCCGAAACGTGGCTCAGGAGTACGTCACCACGCTTCAGGTCTTCAAAGGCGTCGCTCCGTTCTTCCTTGCCGATCTTGTGGTGACGGCCGCAATCATAGCCGCACCATCGCTGGTCCTCTGGCTGACTTAGATTGTGTTCCTGGCACCTTGATCAACTTAACCCCGTCCAAGTGATTCCACTTGAACGAGGGTCGATCTAGCCAAGCCCGGCGATGACGTCACGGACTTTGGCGACGGTGGCGACGTTCTGCATGGCGTAATCGACCGATGCGCGATGCCACTGTGCATTCATCGTTGAACAGGCATCCTCAGGCACGATTATGCGAAATCCTTTATCCGCTCCTGTCCGCGCCGTATGCTCCACGCTCATATTGGTCCATGCGCCGGTATTGATGAGCGTGTCGATGCCGCCGCCACGCAAATAGCTTTCAAGTCGCCCCGACTCCCATGCGCTCATGGTCATCTTTTCGACGATCAGATCCCCCTTTTGCGGCTCCAATCCGCTGACGGCCGCAACGCCCCATGTCCCACGCACCATTGCATTGGCTGATTTGAGTCCCTGAAATAGCGGCGCATTCTGCATCAGTGCCGGGTGGCCCGGCTCGCAGACGAACCAGACGTGAATGACCATGACGCCTCTGCGTCGGCAAGCGTCAGCAAGGTCACGCGAATTGGCGATGACGTTCTGCTCTTTCGCATGGATTGGCGAACCACTATCGGCAAAGGCGCCGCCATCCATAATCACGTCATTCTGCATATCTTGGATGATCAGCGCAGTGCGGCGTGGATCTAGGTGCAGTGGGGCTGAAGAAGAGGTCGCCTGTTGTGCCTCGGAACGATGGGACGCTCCCGATGCACGAGCAGACGGTGTTGCCGCATATGCATCTGCGGATGCTGGAGAGGACCGCGGTCCTTTAGAATTCATGAACGGCTCGATCCGTCCCCTGACACGCATCCTGACAGAGTAGAGCGAGGTGCTAGCGCACATGAAGAGCGTCTGCCAGTCATCGCCGCCCCAGTGCAGGTTGGCGACCATCTCCGGACATTCGATTTCGCCGAGCTTGACGCCCTTCGTATCGTAGACCCACACACCGCCCGGCGCGGTGACATAGATATTGCCGTGAATATCGTTCTTCATCCCATCGGGCAGACCGGGACGCAAAGCCTCCTTGATACCGCCCGCCATAATGCGAGGATTCTGGAGCTTCCCGTCGGGCCCGATATCGAAAAGGCGGACATTGGCCTGCTCCGTATCGTTGACCCAGAGGAAACGCCCGCAGGTCGAAAAGCAAAGACCGTTCGGCTGGGTGAACATGTAGCGGTCGGACACTAATGTTGGCTCATCGCCGGGGCGATGGCCGGGCCGCAGCATGTAGACGCCCTGAAAGCCCTGCTGAAGCGGACGCGGCACGCCAAAATGCTCCATGCGCCCATAGGTGGGATCGGTGAAATAGATCGAGCCATCCGACTTGACGCAAATATCGTTCGGGCTGTTCAGCTCCTTGCCTTCGAAATGCGAGCAGAGAACCTCGCGCGTGCCGTCACGCCGAAAGCGCGCGACCGAACTGGTCGAATGCTCGCAGACAAGCAAATTCAGATTGGCGTCATAGGTCATGCCGTTGCCCTTATTCGATGGGCGCATAACCTCCGTAATCTTGCCGTCTGGCGTCCATTTGCGCCGGACATCGCCGGGCATGTCCGAGAATAGCAGATGCTTCTCGACCGGGTGCCAGATCGGACCTTCGGTAAAAATGAAGCCGGTACCGAGCTGTCTGACCGGCTCATATTCGCCGATCAGTTCATGGAATCTGCTGTCGATAGCTCTATGAGACATTCGCTCCGCCCTGCTGTGACGTCGTTCTCGTTTGCCGACCCCCGTTAAGAGTCCTGCGCGTTTAAGCCGGGAACCAGTGGCGTTCGGGAAGTGTCTCGGTCATTGGCCCGGGAACGGTCATCCCAAGCCGGCCAACAACCTGCTGGTTCTCGATCTTCGCTGGACGGTCATGAATCGGCAGAAGGAGCTTGTAATTGTTCAGCAGCTTCTTGATGGCTGCTTTCTCGCCACGCTTCGACCCGGCATGATTGCCAGTCACGCGCGGCTCCATGTGATTGTTCGTGTATACATGGTTCACGACCTGATCGTTGAAATCGTAGATCACATCGCCGCAAATGCAGGCGAGCCCTTCCGCAGTCTCCACGATGACATTCATCGAACCTTCCGTATGCGCATAGGCTGGCTCGCACCAGACCCCCGGAATAATCTCCTCAGCACCCGTAATTTCAAGATCGAGAAACCGGATGGCTTCAGGCTCATAAATACGCTCGACGAGATGCAGAATGTCGGGCTTGGGATATTGCGGATACATGATGCCGGACACGGAGAATTCCATCTCCCGCCGGTTCAGGACGACCGTCGTGTTCATCGGAAATTTGTCGTCCTTGCCCGCATGGTCGATATGCAGATGCGTATGGCAGATATAGCGGATATCGCCAGGCTTCAGACCATGACGAGCAAGCTGGTTCTCGATCATGTTTTCATGAAATTGAAGGCCGCGCATCCCGAGCGACTCCATGATCGCATTATCCCTGTAGCCGGTATCGACGAGAACGGGATGGGTTCCGCCAAGGATCAGAAAGCCGTACACGGGAACACGGCGTATCCGCCCGCATTCATGACCAAGTACCAGAAAGCTGGTTTCCAGCTCGATATCGCCGTAGTCGAGAATGTGAATGGTCAAAGCCATGATTTAGCTCCCTTTTTGTCCTTGGGTCTTTATGAGTTCGGTCATAGCCGGTAGACCCTTGAGGCGGTTTCCCTGAAAATTGCGTCTTGTTGATTCTGCGGTAGATGAACGGTCGCGGCGCGGAACGCGTCGAACAGCTCGCCATAGCTGGTCCAGATCTTCTCGATCGGGAAATTCGATCCGTACATGCAGCGGTCAGCGCCGAAAATGGCGACGGTCTCGCTGACAATCCTTGCAATGAAGTCCGGATCGTTCCGGTGGATGAATGTTCCGAAGGCGGATAGTTTTGCCGTTACATTCGGGCAATCCGCCAACCGTTTCATTCCGTCCCGCCAGAGCGCCCAGCCTTCCGCACTCTGATCTTCGAGCATCCCGGCATGCTGCAGAATGAACGTGACCTGCGGACAGGCTCTCGCAAGCCTCGCCGCATCCTCCATTTGCGGGGCAAAGACCTGCAGATCGAACGACCAGTCATAATCCGCCAGGCTGGCGACGTTGCGCTGGACCAGCGGATCGGCAGGGAGATCGGGCCGTGTCGCGAAACGGTAAAGCGGTTTTTCATGCCAGTGAAATTGCTGGCGGACGCCGCGCATCAGGGAATAGGCCGAAAGCTGCCTGAGCTGGTCGCCGACATCATCCACCGTAAAATCAGCATAGCCGACGATCGCATGCGGCCAGCCGTGACCCTCCGCGACCGACTGCACCCAGGCCGCTTCATCCGCAAATTTCTCCGGCGGCCAATTGGCCTGGACGTAAACCGACTTCTCGATCCCGGTACGCGCGATATCCTGCATATACTCCGTTATCGGATAGTCTCGCATGATGGATTTGTAGTTGCCAAAAATGCGCGGCTGCTCCGGCCCCTGCAACCAAGGCAGATCGGCTTGCCGCCAGATGTGATGATGCGCGTCGATCATGCCGCCCTCGCCATTGTCAGAAAATGCTCGCAGAGCGTTGCGGTCCGACTGCCATCACGGAAACTGTCGAGCCAGGGCAGGATCTGCTGAAGGGCTTCCGTCTGCGGGGAATAGTCCGGATCGCCGGCAAGCGGCGTCAGCCAGTCCAGCCGCCACGCCATGCGAGAGAGCCTGCGCACAGCGTCAAGCAGCGTATCGGCGTCACCGCGTTCGAGACCGTCTGAGAACACGACAACCGCCGCGCCGCGTGCAGCTCCCACATAGCGCGGCACATTGAGAAAGGCCTGAAGCGCATCGCCGATCCGCGTACCGCCGTCAATGTCGGCAACGAGCGCACTGACACGTTCGAGCGCCTGCTCCCGATCCGATACGGTCAGCGCTGTGGTGATGTGGGTCAGTCTCGTCCCCAGCGTGAAGGCTTCAAAATGATCTGCTGACTGAGCGAGTGCATGGGCAAAATGCAGGGCACTTTCCGTTCGGTCCTTCATCGAGCCCGAGACGTCGATCAGCAGCACGATACGGCGCTGGCGGGTCTTCCGGCGCACTTCGGCGAGCGTGAAAATCTCGCCATCGCGCTTCACGGCCTCCCGCAAGGTCCGCCGCATATCGAGACGATGCCCATGCGGCGCGCGCGCATAGCGATAGGAGCGACGGCGCGGCAGGCGGCGCGGGGCCAGGCGCGCGAAATTGATCAGTGCCTCGTCATCGGTGCGGGGCACGAAACTGCGGCGGCTCAAACGTTCGGCGACGGTTGCCTCCGCGCCAGTCTCTTCCTCGCCTTCCACTTCTTCGATCTCGACCCCGCCCCCGGCAGGTTCATAGGCCTGCACCTCGTCTTTATCCTCCGTACCCGGAACAGGCGCAGCGATCACCTGCCCCATGAAGAACGCGCGGAACAGCGCCTCGAATTCCTCGGCGCGTTCATGCGGAATGGCGAACATGGCGCGCGCGGCGCGGAAAATATCGCCCATATCGCGCGGGCCGAGCAGGCCGATGGCCTGAATGAAGCCGACGGTCTGGTCGGGCGAGATTGTGAAGCCGTGACCACGCAGGACGGTGGCGAAATCGGCGAAAGGTCTGACGGGCTGAGGCAGAGTCATGCAGCCTCCCCCGGCAGAACGGCGGCAAGGCTCGGCGCCATATAGGCAAGATCGTCCTGATCCTTGAGCGCAACGCCGATGGAGCGCCGGAAAGCCTCGGGCCACGGATTGCCCTGGCTATGGAGCAGCGTGGCGGCCTCCGCCCATTCCACCGTCTCGGCAACGCCCGGTGGTTTGGCCAGCGGCTCGTTACGCAAGAGCCCCACCGAAGCGACGACCGCATCCGCCGTCGCGCGCGCAACTGAGCTGGCACGCATCATCACGATTTCAGCCTCGAGCTCCGAGCCCGGATAATCGATCCAGTGATAGACGCAGCGGCGTCGGATGGCCTCATGCAGGTCGCGTGTCCGGTTGGATGTCAGCACGACAACAGGCTGCTGCGCCGCACGCACTGTGCCGGTTTCAGGAATGGAGATCGTGAAGTCGGACAGGAATTCGAGCAGGAAGGCTTCGAATTCGAGATCGGAGCGGTCGATTTCGTCGATCAGCAACAGACTTGTCGCCGGGTTGCGCAGCGCCGCCAGCAATGGGCGTTCGAGCAGGAATTCGTCGGAATAGATATTGACGTAATCGTTGCCCGCTTGGCGGATCGCCAGCATCTGGCGCGGATAGTTCCATTCATAAAGCGCGGCCGATGCGTCGATGCCTTCATAGCATTGCAGGCGGATCACCTGACGCGCCAGCACTGCGCCGATGGCCTTCGCGGCTTCCGTCTTGCCGACACCGGGCGCGCCTTCAAGCAGCAGCGGCTTGCCGAGCGCCAGCGCGAGGTAGGCAGCCGTCGCCAGTCCCTCATCGGCGAGATATTGGGCGCCGCGCAGCGCTTCGGCGAGCGCTGCGGGCGAACCAATCCCGTCAATGGTCGCGCGGACGGGCATGCGCTAACGCCTCCCCTGCGGTCTCGCACCGCCATTCTCGCGGATGCCGCGCAGGACTCTTTCCGGCGTGATCGGCAGCATATCGCAGCGCACACCGACGGCGTTGTAAACCGCATTGGCGATAGCCGGTATTACAGGGTTGGCGCACATCTCGCCTGGCCCCTTGCCCCCGAACGGTGCATCCTCGGCAGGCCTCTCCAGAACGGCGATATTATGCGGCACGATCTCTCCCGGCCCCGGCATCAGATAGGAATTGAAATCCACCGGGCCGTGCTCCCGCGCCGGATAGTAAGGCTCGGTCGTCTCGTAAAGCGCATGACTGACGCCCATCCATGCGCCGCCAATCAATTGCTGCTCGACAAGTTTGGGGTTGAGAGCGCGGCCAAGCTCATAGGCGGAATTGATCTCTTTCACCTCCACCTCGCCCGTCTCGTCATCGACTTCGAGATCGACGATGAGCGCAGCATGGGCGAAACAGCTCACAGGCGTCATCTCGCCCGTATCCGGATCGACACCCGATGGGGGAATCAGGAATATTCCGCGTCCTGACAATGTGCGCCCCTGCTTGAATTGCGCCGCAATGGCGGTATCGGCAACGGAAATGCTCCGCGACGGTGCGCCCCGTACCTGAATGTTGCCTTTGCCGTCCGTTTCGAGGTCGGCCGGATTGACTTCCAGCTCTTCAGCGGCGGCTTCGAGCAATTGCTTGCGCGCCTCGGTCGCCGCGCGGATCACGGCATTGCCGACCCGGTGCGTCCCGCGCGAAGCGAAGCTGCCCATACAATGCGGGCCGGTGTCGCTGTCCGCCGTATCGACATAGACATCGGCAACCGGAACGCCGAGCGTTTCCGCCGCAATCTGGCGCGTGACGGATTTCATGCCCTGCCCCAGATCGATGGAGGACAGCGAGACCATGAATTTCCCGTCCGGCGTTGAATGGACGAGCGCCTGGGACGGGTCGCCGCCGAGATTCATACCGATCGGATAGTTGATGCAGGCAAAGCCGCGGCCCTTGTGGATCGCCATGACTAACGCCTCCTCGTGCCGGAAATGAAGCGGGATACGCCGGGCCGAGTGACGCCGCGTTGGAAGGGCCGTTCAGGCTGATAAGGCTGAGGCTGGCCCGCGGGCTGCGATGCCGGTTGTGACTGCGGCGGCGTTGGCTGCGAAGCCGCCGGTTCAGCCGGTTGTTGAGGCGGAGCCGGACTGCGCGGCGGTGCGGGTGTGAAGGACGCAGCAGCCGATGGCGGTGTCGCGGAAGGGATCGGGCGCGGCGGAACGGGGCTTGCCGGCTGATAATGGGGCTGCTGCTGTGGCGGCTGCGGTTGAGCCGACGGCTTGCGGATGCCCATGCGCGCCAGATCGATTTGCATGTCCTCGCGTTGCGGTGCCGCCGCGCCAATAGCTTCATTCGCAGTTCCCGCCGGCACTCTTCCGCGTTCGGATGATCCCGCATAAGGCTCTGTCGGCATCTCCGCGCGCCGCCTTTCGCCGATCAATCCAATCCGGTCGGTCACCGTCTCAGGGATCGCGGCGCGATCCCCTACCCCGCCGCCAACGAGGCTCGACATCTGCGCATAGTCCGGCGCGATCCGCCACCCGGCCTTACTGGCAGCCACCTGGCAAGACTCGATCAGCGCCGTGTTTTTTGCCGTGCGCCGATGCGCCTTCATGTCGCCATCGCGATAGGCGTTCAGAATGCGGAACTCGATCGGGTCCATGCCCACCGTTTCCGCGCCCTTATCCATGTGGCATTCGATGGCGAAATCGACGCCGGTGATGCCGAAGCCGCGCATGGCCGTCGCGGGTGTGCGATTGGTGAAAACCATGAAGACATTCGCCGCGACATTCGGGATCGAATAAGGCCCCGGCAAATGGCCGACACCCTTCTGGACCGCGTAAGATGAGAGCCGGATATACGCCCCGGCGTCGAAAAAGCCGGTGAAGGAGCGCGCAATGATCCGCCCGTCGCGCGCAATGCCGTCCTTGATCCGCCAGCGCTCGGCACCGCGCGGCGCGCCGACCTGCATTTCCTCCTCGCGGTCCCACATGAATTTGACAGGCCGCCCGGTGAGCATCGCTCCAAGTACGGACATCGGCTCGACGATAGAGTCCACCTTGCCGCCAAAGCCGCCACCGACCGTCCCACCGACGAAATGCAGGCGAGAGGACGCCATGTTCATCAGCTTCGCGGTCGTGCCCAGCGAGAAGAACAGCGCCTGCGTGGAGGTGTAGCAGACATAGCGGTCGTTCGTTTCCGGCGCGGCGATCGCGCCGGCCGTTTCCATCGGGGCCTGCTCGATGGGAGACATCTGGTACTCGCCCTCGACAATATGGTCCGCCTCCTGAAAGGCGCGCTCGACATCGCCGAAGCGAAGTTTCTGGTGATCGTAAGGGCCGTAATCGAATGTGTTATTCGGATAGACCTCGTTGACCGACGGCGCGCCCGGCTTCAGCGCTTCCACGACATCGAGAACATGCGGGAGCACTTCCCAATCGACGCGCACGGCGGCAATCGCGTCGCGCGCCTGCCGCTCGGTCTCGGCGATGATCGCCAGCACAGGCTCACCAATATAGGCAACCTTTTTCGGCGCAATCAGCGGCTCGTCATCGCGCCCGAAATTGAGAAGCGAAAGCAGCGTGTTCAGATTATGCGGGACGTCCTTCGCCTCGACGATGCGGACGACACCCGGCATGCGCTGCGCGGCGCTGAAATCTATTGACCGGATTCGCGCATGATGATGCGGCGAGCGCACGCAGCGCATATGCAAAAGGCCGTCAAACAGGTGATCGTCGTAGAAAGGTGAGCGCCCGGTGACGTGGCCGAGAATATCCTGCCGGATTGTCGGCTTGCCGATCTCGTTCAGATTGTCGTCGCGTTCGTCTGCGAACAGATCTTTGCGGAATTCGATGGATGACATCAGGCAACCCTCCCGCTGACCTGCCCGGAGGCGGCCATGATCGCATCAACAATCGGCTCGTATCCCGTGCAGCGGCAGAGATTGCCGGAGATTGCCTCGATGACCTCCTCGCGCGTCGGCCTCGGATTGCGGTCGAGCAGCGCCTTGGCGGCCATCAGCATGCCCGGCGTGCAATAGCCGCATTGCGCGGAGAAGCCTTCCATGAACGCTTTTTGCAATGGATGGAGATCGGGGCCTCGCTGCAATCCGCCCGTCGTTTCGACATTGCGGCCTTCGACGGTTTCGGCCAGCGTCAGGCAGGACAGATGCGGTTCACCGTCGATCAGCACAGTGCAGCTGCCGCAAGTGCCCTGCCCGCAGCCATATTTCGGCGACAGGTCGCCGACCACGCGGCGGAGCATGTCGAGCAGGTTCGAGCCGCTTTCGGCGAAGACTGCCGTTTCCCGACCATTGTGAGTGAAACTGATCGGCTTTTTGGCCATTATCGCCTCCCCTCACCCAGCAACAGGCGCTTGAGATGAACCGGCGCGACTTCTCGGCGATACCAGGCAGAGGCCAGCGCATCGTCCGGCAGGTTCAAACCCTCCGCCGCAACGCGCGCGGCTGCATCGACGGTGCTCGCATCGAGATTGCCGCCTTCCAGCGCCTGCTCGACAGCGCGCACGCGGATCGGTGTCGGCCCCATCGCGCCATAAGCCACGCGAACGCCACTTAGCCGCCCGCCGGGGCGCGGCAGCCACGCTGCGATGGACATCAGCGCAACGCCCTTCGGTTTCGTGCGGCTGACCTTCTTGAACCGGAATTCATCGCCCGTCGGGCGGTCAACCGTGACCGCCGAGACGATACTGCGCATGCTGCCGCGCCGGTTCAGCAGATCCTCAAGATCCATCTCCGACCCGTCGGCCATCCGCGCACGGCCATTGAGGGCAAGAAGCGCAACCGTCATGTCGCCGTAAGGATGATCCGCAAACAGATTGCCGCCGACCGTCGCCATGTTACGGATCGCGGGACCGCCGATGAGCCTCGCAACGGGAGCGAGGAAGGCAACATCGGGCGAGGCTATGATCCGGCTCATGGTCACGCCAGCGCCGAGCAAGATCCGTCCGCCTTCTGAGCGAATCTCGTGCATGGACGCATCGCGCACACGAACGATCCGCTGAAAACTTTGGTCGCCATAATTGACAGCGCGCATCAGAAGCGTGCCGCCGCCCAGAAATCGCGAACGATCCTGCATGGCGCGGTTCGCCTCTGCAAGCGTGTCATATGTATCGACGGTCATCATCTAGCGTTGCAGCCCCATATGCGCGCGGATCGCATCGAACCCGGCCTGATAGATATTTTCCGAAACCACCTCGCGCAGTTCGTCTTCCCGGCCCTTCGGTGTATCGAACCGGCTCTCCCATTCCCAAAAGGTGCGGTCTCCATCCGTCACCGGCGCGAGGCGGACATGGGCGACATAGTTGAAGAGCGGCACCGGCGTATCGAGCAGGCAGTAGGAAAAGCTTTGTTCGAGATCGGAGAGCGTCAGCAACTGCTCACGCAACTGCGATCCGTCCTCAAGTTTGAAACGTCGCACGCAACCAACGAGATCCGATGGATTGTTCCGCTCGATCTGGCTCGATGCGACAGCGGGATGCCAGCGGTCATGGCCGTTAAAGTCGCGCAGTACGTCCCATACGGCCTCGACCGGCGCGTCCATTATCGTGCTCTTGTAGACCTTGACCACGCGCGCACCTGCCTAACCGCCGAAATGCCGCTTCAGAGCGTCGAATCCGCCTTGAAAAACGTTCCGGCCGATATTGGCGACCAGCTCCTCTTCGTTTGAAGGATCGCAGTTAAACTCCGCCGACCATTCGATGAAACACCGCTCCCCATCGGTCACGGGCGTCAGGCGCAACGTCGCGATATAGTCGGTGAGCGGCATCGGGCTTTCCAAAATCGTGTAGGTATAAAAAAGGTCGTAGTCGGATAGTCCGAGAAGCTGTTCACGGATCACGTCACCATTTTGAAGGTGGAAATGGCGGATACATCCAACCTTGTCGGGAGGTAGTGCATCCTCGATGCGGCTGTCGCGGATTCGGGGGTGCCATTTGGGTAAGCCGTTAAAGTCACGGACACGCTCCCATACCCGCTTCGCGGCAGCGTTGATCACCGACGATGTGTAAACGCGCGCCATTAGGATTTCTCCGTCGGCTCGTCACCGGATTTCTGTGAGGGTTTCGTTTTCGCGGCTTCATTGGTGATCCGCTGCATATCCGAGGCCTCGCGGATCAGGCCGCCCTGCTTGGCGAGGTTCGAGCCGTCAATGCCGATATCCGCCAGCAGGCTGTCGATCATCGGAGCCTGGACGCGATATCTCAGCGCGGAATTGATGACCTCATCGGTCGGGCTTGAACTGCGACCCGCGCCACCGAAGCCGTCGCCTTCTCCTGAGCTGCCACTGGTGCCGCCCGCTCCAGTGAGCTGCATGATCTTGATGCCCTCGATCTTCTCGAGCGGTTTGACGGAGGCCGAGACGATGCCTTCCACATGCTCAAGCAGCTTGCGGCGGAACAGCGAATGCCGGGCAGCGTCGGTGAGGATGTTCTCCGCCTCATTGATGAGGCGCTGCGCTTCGGCCTCGACAGCGGCGCGAATGCGATCGGCTCCGGAAATAATCCGCTGTTCCTCGGCCTGCTTCTCGGCAATGGTGATGTCAACAGATTTGCGGCGAGTGGCGATTTCCTTCTCGCGCGCCGTCGCAACTTTTTCCGCGGCCTCGGCGGCCTGCGCCCTGGCGATTTCGGCGTTGGCGGCGGCAGCGCTTTCCTCAAGCGAGTGTTTGTAAAGCGCAATCGCCTTGTCCATGGCTGCTTCTTCAACAGCGCGTTCACGGTTGATTTCCAGCTGGCGCCGTTCGGTCTGATGGCCAATTCGTTCAACATCCAGACCGCGTTCGGAAGTGATCTGCGCGCGTTCCACAGCATCCTTGCTGGCGATTTCAGCTTCGCGCAGAGCCTTGACGCGGGCGATCTCGAGCTGCTCGATATATTTCTTGCGCTCCAGACGACGGGCGTCGAGTTCCTGCTCGGCAAGGATTTTTTCTGCGTCAATCGTCTTTGCCTTGACCACGCGGGCAGCCTCGACCGCCTGATCGGCAGCGACCTGAGCTGCATCGATCGCCTGGTTGCGGGCGATTTCCAGCGAGCGGATGCGCTCGTCGCGCGCGATCTTGTCGGCGGCGGTTTCGGCTTCCTTCTCAATACGCTGATGCTCGATGAGGTTGCGCGATGTGATTTCTGTCGTCTCGATCGTTTCGATCTTCTGCAGCTCGCGGGCCCGAACTTCCGTATCGCGCGCGAGTTCGGCTGCCTTGGTCTTGGTTTCTTCGGCGATACGGGCCGCATTGACGATCTCCATGGCGGTAATATTTGCCATGTCGATCGTCTTATTGCGGACGATTTCGCGTTCACGCATATCCTGCTCGTAAGCGATGCGTTCCGCAGCGATATGTTTCTCCTTCGCGATGCGTGCTGCCTCGATGGCTTCGTCTTTTGCAGTTTGCGCCGCTTCGATTGCTTTCGCCCGGGCAATATTGCGTTCTTCAGTGGCTTCTTCTTGATTGATGCGCTCCAAGGTCGTCCTGGCTTCCTGCGCAATCCGGTTCGCTTCGACAGCTTCCCTCGCGGCAATCTGTGCTTCATCGATGGCACGATTGCGTGCGATTTCCAGCTCTCTGGTGTCCTTCTCATAGGCGATACGCTCAGCCGCGATCGCTTTTTCCTGGGCAATGCGCTTAGCTTCGGTGACCTCTTTCGCCGCAATATTGGCGGCTTCGATAGCCTGCTGACGTGCGACCTCTCGCTCCTCGGTCGCTTCCTGCGCCTCGATACGCTGAACAGCCAGATTTCGATCCTGCGCAATACGCGCTTTCTCGACCAGTTCGCGCGTTGCGATTTCGGCTTCGTCAATTGCCTTATTGCGGGCGATTTCGAGAACGCGGATGCGCTCCTGCTGCGCGATCTGCGCATTGGAGGTTGATTCACTCGCAGCGATTTGCGCTTGCTCAAGAATACGCTGACGCTCGATCTCCATGGCCCGGATGACCTGCTCGGAATTGATCCGGTCGGCAGAGATCGCCTTTTCCCGTGCGATGCGCGCGGCTTCCGTTGCGTGTTGCGACGCAATCTCCGCTTCTTCAAGGATCTTCTGACGTTCGATTTCAAGCTGCCGCGTATCGCGTTCGGATGTGATGCGTTCGGCGTTGATCGTGCGTTCCTGTGCTATGCGCAGCTTCTCGGACGCTTCGCGTGCCGCAATGTCGGCTTCCTCAACGGCAAGATTGCGGGAAATTTCGCGTTCGCGCGTATTCCGCTCCATCGAAATACGCGCCTCCGTTATGATCCGCTCCTGCTCGATCCTCGCAGTCTCGATCTCCTGGCGGGCAGCGATTTCAGCCGCATCCGTTTCCTTCTGAGTCCGGATTCTTTCTTCGGTCAGCGCCTTTTCCTGGGCAATGCGCGCCTTTTCGGTCGACTCGCGATTGGCGATTTCCGCTTCTTCAATGGCGCGCTGACGCTCGATTTCCTTGTAGCGAACCGCTCTTTCGGATGCGATGCGCGCCTCGGAAATCTGACGTTCGTTAAGGATACGGGCCGTTTCGATCGCCTCGCGGCTCAGCATTGTCGCCTGTTCGGCTTCTTTTTCACGCTCGGCGCGTTCTCGTACAAGCTCGGCCCGCTGTTGTGCACGGCGGAACTCGATCTCGCGTTCCTGTTCGAGCCGCGCCTGTTCCGACATCTTATCAATTTCGAGTGACTGGCGTTCCGCCTCCAGATTCCGTGTACGGATCTGGATCATGGCATCCTGCTCGATGTCGTTACGCAACTTACGGCGCTCCTCGACCGCCCTGATAACGTTCGTCAGACCTTCCGCATCGAGACGGTTGGACGGGTTGAAATATTGAATGTCTGCCTGGTCAACATCCGTGACCGCTATAGATTCAAGCTCCAGCCCGTTGCTATCGAGACCGGTCTGCGCATTTTGCTTCACACGGCCGACATACACATTCCGGTTCTCGTGCATTTCCTCAAATGTCATCTCGGCGGCAACCGTTCCAAGCGCGTAGACGAACTTGCCGAAGAGCAGCGCATGAATACGTTCGGGTTCCAGCGTTCTACGGCCAAGAGTAGAGGCGGCAAGACTGACGCCCTGACGGTCGGGCTTGACGCGGACATAAAACTCGGCATCGACATCAACGCGCATCCGGTCCTTGGTCGTCAGCGCGTCTTCATTACGGCGGGAGACCGAGAGTTGAAGGGAGTTCATATTGACCGGCGTCACCTCATGAATGATCGGCCAGACGAAAGCACCGCCGTCAATAACCACCTTCTCGCCAAGGAAGCCGGTTCGCACGAAAGAGATTTCCTTTGTCGAACGCCGGTAGAGCCAGTGCATGACCCAATAAACAACAAAGATGACAATGACAGCCAGGATGAGCCAGAGAATCAGCTCTCCAATCAATTGCCCTGTCATTCGTTCCTCCTTCAGACCTTAACGGCCGATCTGCTTGAATTTCTTGGTCTGTTCGATGATTGCCATCTCTGCCGGTAGCCGTTCCATGGAGGATGCCCCGTAAAAGCCGTGGCAATTCTTCGTATTCTTCAGAATGAAATCCGCATCATCCGGCATGGCGACGGGGCCTCCATGAACGAGGATGATTGCATCCGGGTTGATCGCAAGCGCCGCCGCTGACCATTCATCGACAATGGCCGGACAGTCCGGCAGGCTCAGCGCGGTTTTTGCCCCGATAGCGCCACCCGTCGTCAAACCCAGATGGCAGACAATGATATCGGCGCCGGCTGTCGCCATGGCCTCGGCGTCTTTCGCGGAAAACACATAAGGTGTCGTCAGAAGATCTTTCGACCTCGCATTTGCGATCATGTCGACTTCGAGACTGTAGGACATTCCGGTTTCTTCGAGGTTGGCGCGGAAATTTCCATCGATCAGACCAACGGTCGGAAAATTCTGAACCCCGGAAAACCCTGCTGCTTTGACTTCATCGAGAAACTGATCCATCAGGCGGAAGGGATCGGTGGCGCAAACGCCGGCTAGAACAGGCGTATTCTTAACCACCGGCAGGACTTCCGCCGCCATTTCCATCACCACGCCATTGGCGTCGCCGTAAGGCATGAGACCGGCCAGTGATCCGCGTCCCGCCATGCGATAGCGCCCGGAATTATAGATGACGATCAGATCGATACCGCCCGCTTCCTCGCATTTTGCTGACAAGCCGGTTCCCGCTCCGCCACCGATAATCGGTTCGCCGCGCGCCTTCATGGCCTGGAATTTCGCAAGGAGGTCGGAGCGGTTGAACATCGTTACCCCCTCGCGGCACGGCCAGGCCGCGCTCCGTGTAATGACCGGAAGGTGCTGACCACGAGGCGCGCGAATTCCGGATCGTTGATATTGTGCGGCACGCGGACGAGCTGCTTGCTGCCGGTCTGGCGCACCGTTTCCTCCAATGCGCGGAATAGGGCCGCATCGGCAGCCGGGTCCCAAAACGCATTTCCCGGAGAGTCGAGAAGCGAAACCCCGCCTTCGGGAAGAAAGAAACGGACCGGGCCGGTCATCTGATTGAGCTTTTCGCCTATCCAGCGGCCCATAATGGCGTTTTCCTCCGGCGTCGTGCGCATCAGCGTGATCTGAGGGTTGTGCTCGTAGAGATTCCGTCCGCGGTATTTCTCCGGCACGGTTTCCGGCGCGTTGAAATTGACCATGTCGAGCGCGCCGCAAGCTCCGATATAGGGCAGCCCCGCGCGGATCGATGCGCCGAAGCGATCCTCATCGGCTGCGAATACGCCGCCCGCGATCATGTCGCAGACCTCAGTCGTCGTAATGTCGATGATCGCCGACAGCATTCCGCTGTCCATGAGCTTTTCCATCGCCCGTCCGCCTGTGCCGGTCGCATGGAAGACAAGACAGTCATAATCGGCTTCGAGCGCTTTGGAGATCTGCTGGACGCAAGGCGTCGTCACGCCGAACATGGTCAGGCCGACTGCGGGTTTGTCGGCAACCGCCTGTTTCGGTTTACGCCGCTCCTTCACCATTCCGACGAGCGCGCCCGCACCATTCGCGAGAACCTGCCTCGTAATTGAGTTCAGGCCCTGCACATCGGCGACCGAGTGCATCATCACCATGTCCGAGGGGCCGACATACTGTCCGGTATTCCCGCTGGCGACAGTCGAAACGACAACTTTCGGGATACCGACCGGAAGCACGCGGAAAGCCGGAGCGACCAGCGCCGTTCCGCCCGATCCGCCGGCAGCGATCACGCCGGC
>Ga0315553_10001828_pt1 | contig 17415 bp, 16 predicted proteins | sample SalMarSW160140MG_FD_203099 | JGI IMG/M metagenome (GOLD analysis project Ga0315553, IMG submission 203099) | Salt marsh sediment microbial communities from the Plum Island Ecosystem LTER, Massachusetts, United States - Salt Marsh Sediment SW1601-40 ... | reverse complement strand
ATCGATACCTTCGGCGGACGCGCGCCTGGCGAGGGTGCCGATGATGTCGTCGGCCTCGTAACCAGACATCGAGAGCAGCGCCACGTTCGCTGCTTCGATGATCTCTTTGATGAGGGGAATCTGCGGCTGGAGTTCGTCGGGCATGGGCTTCCGCTGGGCTTTGTAGTCCGCGAACTCCTGGTGCCGAAAGGTAGGCCCGGGCTCGTCAAAAACCACGGCGAGATAGTCCGGCTTCTGCTGCCTGAGCACCTTGAGCAGCATGCGGGTGAAGCCATAGACGGCATTGGTCGGCCTGCCGTCGGGGCTCGACAGATGTGGTATGGCATAGAATGCCTTATAGCAGTGGGAGTGGGCGTCAATCAGGAACAGTTTCCGGGTCATTGAGGGGCCAACACATTGAGTGGGCCGAGCCGCGCCGGGCGTTTATCGGACCGATCAGTTGCGGTCTGTCACGGCTTTACTGGGAAACCTGCCGCAGCAGACGACCTCCCGCCGGTCCCCGGGAGGCGCCCGGGCGAGGGCTCATATCATTTCATGGCGACCTGTGGGGCTTCAGGGGGTCCCCGTCCTATTGGCGTTACTCGAGGCTAGTCCATGCAACTTGCGAGTCCGTCACGAAGCCAACTGGGGACATGCAAACAAGGGATCACCCAGACGGAGTTACACGGAAATGGCGGCGGCTTGGAAGTGGCTCCCGCCTACCGTGAACGCAATATAGCCGGTACTGTGCGCCGTGTCAAGCAAAATTGTCGGATTTTTTCGTCGCCCTGGCGCGCTCTTCCTGCTCCCGGGCTCTCGACCGTCGGCCGCTCGCTTCGGGTGGCGTTCCTGCTGGCGACGATCAGCCCTGCGGCCGCTCCCGCTGCCGCCAAGACGATGATCACGGCGAGCGCCCACCACAGAACCTTTCTGCCGCGCCGGGTCGTGCGCAGGTTGACCCACACGAAGGCCGTCAGGGCGCTGGCAAGGATGCCCGCCACGGCGCCGAAGAACGCGGCCATCGACACTTCGTTCACGAAGTGCTTCGCTGCCGGAAAAATGCCGGCGGCGAAGCTGCGGAGCCCGGCCACCGCCGGCGCCAGGTCCAGCACAACACTGAAGAACCACGCACACAAGGGAACGAAACCCACCACACCAAGCCAGATCAGAAGCTGCACCGGCCACGGGACTCTCGGCTTGCGCTTCGCACGGGCAGAGAGCAGCTTCGACTCTTCGATGGCAGGCCTGCGCGCCACCGGGGCGACGGGCTTCGCTGCCGCGGCGGCGCCACCCGCGAGCAGCCTCTCCACGGCGCGCAGGAACCGCTTCGCGTCCGGATACCGCCGGTCGCGATCCTTCGCCATGGCCGTGCGGATGATCCCGGCGGCCGCCACAGAGACCTGCGGGTTTGCCCGCCGGGCGTCGGGCACGGGCTTCGTCAGATGCTTCGACATCGTCTCGGTAACGGTCGAGCCTGTGTAAGGCGGGGATCCAACCAGCAGGTGGTAGAGCGTAGCGCCGAGCGAGTAAATGTCGGTGCGGCCGTCGATGTCGGCGTCGCCGCGGACCTGCTCCGGCGAGATGAAGTCAGGCGTGCCCAGCGCCGTCCCCACCTTGGTCAACGTGCTGTTGCCACGTTCTACCTCGCGCGCCAGGCCCAGGTCCGCCAGCTTCGCTACGCCGCCGGCGGTGACAAGCACGTTGTCGGGCTTGACGTCGCGATGGATCAGCCCCGCCTCGTGCGCGCAGTCGAGCGCGCGGGCGACATCGCGCACGATCTCCAGGGCGCGGCGTTCGGGCAGCGTCCCCTCAGCCTTGACGATGTCGCTCAGAGTGCGGCCGTCGACGAATTCCATCGCGAAGTAGTAGTAGCCGGCCGCCTGACCAGCGTCGATGGCTTCGACGATATTCGGGTGGCTGAGCTTCGCGGCGGACCGCGCCTCTCGGAGGAACCGCGTCACGAACGCCTCGTCCTTGGCGAACTTCGGCGGCAGGACCTTGAGGGCGACGATGCGGTCCACGGAGACTTGCCGGGCCTTGAACACGGCCCCCATGGCGCCCTGCCCGATCTTCTCGAGGATCTCGAACCCGCCGACCATTTTCTTGCCGGCATTCGAGCCCGAGTTGCCGGCGGAGGAGTCATTCGACATCGCTACAGCCCCGAACGGGATCAGCCGGATCGCACCGCACGTGATCTCCCACCCTCGCGACCGTGGATTATATGCCCCGTCGCCCCATACCGCAAAGCTTTTGTGAGACGCCAAGCGACGGTCGGCGCGCCGCTGAACATTGACACCACCGCGCGCCATCCGGTAACATTGGTCGCCAACTATAGAGCGGAGACGGCATGCAGTTCGTCAACGACTTCCTGGACAAGACCTACGCCCCGGCGGTGCTCGTCTTTCTCGTCGGTTACATCTATATCTGCGCGTCGAAGAAGTTCCGGGCGACCGTGCTGTGGATCGGCGTCGTCATCCTGCTGGTGCTGGGCGTCTATCGGCCCGACGGCGGCGGGATGCCGGCCGGCGCGTGGAACCTGCTCCGCCACATCAACTGGAACGTGCTGATGATCCTGGCGGGCGCAATGACCGTCGCGGAGCTGTTCATCGAGTCCAAGGTGCCCGTGCTGCTCGCAGACGTCATCGTCCGGCACATGAAGACGGTCGGCGGCGCCGCGCTGGGCGTGTGCGCGATGTCCAGCTTCCTGTCGGCCTTTATCGACAACGTGACCACGGTGCTCATTGTCGCGCCGGTCGCGCTCGTGCTCGCCAAGCGGATGAAAGCGTCGCCCGTGCCGCTCATCATCGGCCTTGCCGTATCGTCGAACCTGCAGGGCACGGCGACGCTGATCGGGGATCCGCCCAGCCTGATTCTCGCCAATGGGCTCGGGCTGGATTTTCTCGACTTCTTCTTCTACCAGGGCAAGCCGAGCATCTTCTGGGCCGTGCAATTGGGGGCGGTCGGCTCGATGCTGGCGCTGTGGGTCCTTTTCTTCCGCAAGTACAGACAGCCGGCGGCCGCGCCCGAGGAGGTCAAGGTCACCAGTTGGTTTCCCACCTTGCTTCTGGTCGCGATGGTCGTTGCGCTGAGCGCGATGTCGACGGTCAAGGTCCCGCACGGCGAGAAGTTCGTCAACGGCGCCGTGTGCGTGATCGCGGCGATCATCGGCCTGCTCTGGCACCGGGGGCGCGGCGGCAGCACGAGGAAGCTCCTCTTCGGTCTTGACCTCTCGACCGTGGCGCTGCTGGCCGCCATTTTCGCGTTGGCGTTCGCACTCCAAGAGACCGGCTTCATCAACGAGATTGCGAAGTGGATCGGCGGCATTGTCGGCGGCAGCAAGTTCCTGACCTTCACGGTCATCGTGTGGATGTCTGTCGTGTTCTCGGCAGTGATTGACAACATCCCGTACACGGCCGTGATGCTGCCGACCGTGCTTCAGATCGCCACCAAGATGACCGGTTCAGAGACGTTCACGGGCACGCACATCCTCTTTGCGTTCGGACTGCTGGTGGGGGCGTGTCTGGGCGGCAACATCTCGCCGGTGGGCGCGTCGGCGAACATCGTGGGCGTGGGCCTGCTGCGGCGAAACGGCCACGACGTCGGGTTCTGGAAGTTCGTCAGCATGGGCCTGCCGTTTACCATCACCGCGACGGTGCCGGCGTATCTGTTTATCTGGTGGTTGTGGGGCTGAGACCATGTCTATGCTCGAGGAAATGCAGGCCGACCCCGCCCGCGAGACGGATCACATCACGTCGTTCATCCGATCCGAGCTCGAGGGGGCTGGGCTCGTCAAGACCGTGGTGGGGTTGTCGGGCGGCTTGGATTCGACGGTTGTCGCCTTCTTGTGCGCCCGTGCGGTCGGCAAAGATAACGTGCTGGGTCTTGTGATGCCCTACAGGACAAGCTCGCTGGAGAACACCTCCGACGCGAGACACGTGGCCGAATTCCTGGGCGTCCGGCGCGAGATGATCGACATCACGCCCGCCGCGGACGCGCTCCGGGAAATGCTCGCCACCGACGACCGCATCCGGATGGGCAACGTCCTGGCGCGCACCCGGATGGTCGTGCTGTATGATCGCTCGGCGGCGCACGGGGCGCTCGTCGCCGGCACCGGCAACCGCACGGAAGCCATGCTGGGCTACACCACCCTGCACGGCGACTCGGCCTGCGGGTTCCAGCCCATCGCGCACCTCTACAAGTGCCAGGTCCGTCAGCTCGGTGCATACCTCCGCGTGCCCGAGCGGATCCTCACCAAGCCGCCCAGCGCCGACCTGTGGGAGGGACAGACCGACGAAGGCGAACTCGGGTTCAGCTACGATGACGCCGACTGGCTCCTCTTCAACATGCTGGATAAAGGCAGGAGCGACAACCGGCTCGAAGCCATGGGGTTTGAGCCCGATTTCGTGGCGCGCGTCAGGGCGCTCATCGCGACGTCTGAATTCAAGCGCCGCATGCCCAATTCGCTGCTCAAGCCGGACTGACCGGGAGGCACCCGTTGGGGAAGTACGTCACCCGCGGCGGCGAGAAGCTCGAGTTCGCCCTGAGGGAATTCGGGGTGGACGTTTCGGGCAGGATCGCCGCCGATCTCGGCTCGCACGTTGGCGGGTTCGTCGATTGCCTGCTTCAACACGGCGCTGCCCGGGTTTATTCCGTCGACACGAGCTACGGCACGCTGGCATGGACGCTGCGGCAGGATGAACGCGTGGTGGTGCTCGAACGAAGCAACGCGCTCCACGTGGAGCTCCCGGAGAAGGTGCACATAGTCACCATCGACGTCGGGTGGACCAAGCAGCGTACGATATTGCCGAGAGCGGTCGGACTGGCGGAAAGCGGGGGCGTGGTGGTGTCTCTGCTGAAGCCGCAGTACGAGGCCGCGCCGGACGAAGTCGAGCGCGGCGTGGTGCGGGCCGAGGCCGCGCCGCGCATCGCAAGTCGCGTGATCGACGAACTCGGCGCGGCGCGGATCCGCGTCTCGCAGTGGGCGGAGTCGCCGATCAAAGGCCGTAAGGGCAACCACGAGTTCTTCCTCAAACTCGACGTGAAGTAAGGCGCCGCGATGGACCCCGTCCTGTTTGTTCAATTGGTCGAGCCGCCGCTGTACGTCATCACCACCATTCTGCTCGTCTGGCTGTCACTGCCCAGGGCCAATCCCCTGGCCGTGGCGTTCCGCCCCGTCTGGCGCACGTTGACCCGCAGGAACTACGCCGTCTTCGTGGCGATCGGCTGCTCGATGATCGTTATTGACGTCATCCTCACCTCACTGGACCATCACTTCACGGCAGCGATCGTGAAATGGCGCGGCGAGGACTTTACCTCGCTCATCTGGCAGATCGAGGGACACTTCGTCAAGCACTTCCAGCGGTGGACCTGGCCGGCGCTGACCTGGTACATGGCGTGGGCGTACATCGTCGTGTTTCCGGTGACGGTACCATCGGCAATGATGGTGTTCGACTACCTCGGTAAGGCGCGGAAGAACGTCTCGCTGCTCATCGCTTACTTCCTGAACTACATCCTTGTCCTGCCTTTCTATTTCCTGTTCCCCGTGCGGGAGTGTCACGAATTCAGGCCCGGCGGGGAGCCGTTCCTCCGCCTGGTGCTCGATGACGCGCACCCCGCGATCATGAAGGTCCTGCGTCCGATGAGCGGGATCGACAACTGCTTCCCGAGCTTCCACACCTCGCTGGTGGTGACCGTCGCTCTGTTCGCCTGGTTCAGCGGACGAAGGGCGTTCGGCGTCGTGATGTCCCTGATGGCTCTGTCGGTCATTCTGGCGACGCTGTACCTGGGGATCCACTGGATCGTCGACCTCGGCGCGGGCATCGTCGTCGGGATCATCGCTTACTGGCTCGGGGATTGGCTGGGCAAGAAGTACTGGGCGCGGCGTGTGTCGCGCGGACGAAGCTTGAATTGACACACGCGCGTGACTCTGATACCCTGCATGTTGCCAGTAACTTAGACCGGCTGGCAGGATAGAAGCATGGGAAAACGCAAATTCCTCCGCCGGGGGGTGCTCGCGGTGGCCGCCCTGGTGGCGCTGCTGGGAGGACTCTACGCGGTCAGCTACATCCGCCAAGGGCGCAAGAAGGATCCGACGCCCCTGTTCAAGCTGTTCCCGCAGGAGCGTCTCACGTACGACGTCCTGTACGGGACGACCAAAACGGGCACGGTCACCGTGAGCCTCAGCGGGCTGCTCGCGCAGCCGGACGGCTCGCGCGCGTATCGCGTCAGCTACCAGGTGAAGACCGTCCGAGCCGTCGGCGCGGTCTACAGAGTCGACGGCCACATCAGCGTGCTGATCGACGCCGCCACCCTCCTGCCGATCGAGTACGAAGAGAAGTTCACCAAAGGCACGTTGTTCAAGGAAAGCACCAGACACCGCAGGTACGTATACGACCGGGCTAAAAACGAGCTCCGCCACTACCGCAAGAAAGATGAGAACAAGGGCTTCAAGCTGCGGCGCAAGCCCCGGAAGATCCCCAGCGACGCCCATCACTACACCTCGCTGCTGTACTTCATCCGCAGCGTTCCGCTCGAGCTCGGGACGGACTTCGCCGCGACCATCTCCGACAGGAAGAAGGACATTACCGTCAAGCTCTCCGTAGTCCGCGAGGAAGACTATGTGGCGCCCTCAGGCGAGCGGCGGACAGCCCTCGTGCTGGGAGCGGCCATCGTCGCCACCGAGGAAGAGATCAAAGATGCAGACCCGCCCACCTGGCTGAGCCGATCGGAGTTGTGGCTGGACAAGGAGAAGCGCTTTCCGGTGCGCCTTGACGCCAAGACCAAGTGGGGTACAATGTCCGCCAAACTGGTAGAGCGTGTCATCACGGAGGACCCTTCGTCGCAGACCAATGAGAGCGGTGGGAATCATACCGGCCAGGTACCACTCGACCCGGCTCCCCGGTAAGCCCCTCCTCAAAGAGACGGGGAAATACCTGATCCAGCACGTGTGGGAGCGGGCCCGCCAGGCGTCCTCGCTCAGCGCGGTGATCATTGCCACAGACGACGGCGGCATCCTTCGCGCCGCGCAGGAGTTCGGCGCCGACGCCCGAATGACCGCCTCCTCCCACCAGACCGGGACCGACCGTGTGGCGGAAGTCGCCGCCCAGCTCGACTGTGAGATCGTGGTGAACATCCAGGGCGACGAAGCCGAGATCGAGCCGAGCGCCATCGATGCCGCAGTCAACGCCCTGGTCAACACGCCAGAGGCCGTGATGTCCACCCTCGCGCATCTCACGACGGACCCCAAACGTGCGGCCGACCCCAACGTGGTCAAGGTCGTATGTGGCGCCGGCGGACGGGCGCTGTACTTTTCCCGCGCTCCGGTGCCCTACCCGCGCGACGAGAAGGGCGAGCCGTCGTACTGGCTGCACGTGGGGCTCTATGCGTACCGAAGGGAGTTCCTGCTCGGATACTCGCGCATGCCGCAGACGCCGCTCGAGAGAACCGAGAAGCTCGAGCAGCTCCGAGCCATCGAGAACGGGTACATCATCCAAGTCGTAGAGACCGATTACCAAGCGTTGGGGATAGACACCCCCGCCGACTACCAGGCGTTCATCCAACGCTACCGAGACAGAGTGAACAAAGGAGGGACCGCGTGAAGAAGAAGAGCCAGCCCCTGACCATCGACAAAGAGCGAGCCATCGGGACGGTGATGGAACTGCTCTCGGTGCCCGGTGTGTCGTGCGAGGAGCGCGACATCGCCAGGAAGATCGTGCAGATTCTCACCAGGCACGGTGTACCTCGGAACGCGATCCGGTTCGACGACGCCCACCGGAAGAGCCCGCACGGCGGCAACGTCGGCAACCTGACCATCAAGCTGCCGGGCACGGTCCGCGGCCCGCGACGCCTGCTGTTGGCGCACATGGACACCGTGCCGACCTGCCGCAACGCGAAGCCCGTCCGGCGAGGCAGAGCCATCGTGTCCGCGCGGAAGGGCACCGGCACCGGTGCGGACGACCGGAGCGGGTGCGGCGCGCTGGTGGTGGCGGCAATCGAGATCCTCGCCCAGAAGCTCCCGCATCCGCCGGTCACGCTGCTCTTCACGATACAGGAGGAGATCGGGCTCGTCGGTGCGCGGTACGTTGATGCGCAGCGGCTCGGTTCTCCGAAGCTCGCCTTCAACTTCGACGGCGGGCCCCCGAACTGCGTGGAGATCGGTGCGACCGGCGGCTACTACCTGGAGATCGATGTCAAAGGCATCCCATCGCACGCCGGCGGCCGGCCCGAGCGGGGGGTTTCTGCGGCCATGATTGCGGCGGCCGCGATGGCCGACCTCGAAAAGAACGGCTGGTTCGGGCTGGTGATGAAGCACGGCGTGCGGGGCACGTCCAACATCGGCACGGTTCACGGCGGCGAGGCGACGAACGTCGTCATGGATCACCTGCACGTGACCGGCGAGTGCCGCAGCTTCAGCCGGTCGCTGCGCCAGCGGATCGCAACCGCCTACCGCAAGGCGTTCGAGCGCGCCGCCAGAAAGCTCCTGTCCAGCGAGGGAAAGCGCGGCTCCACTCAATTCAAGCGCACCAAGAAATACGAAGCCTTCAAGCTCCCCAGGAGCAGCCCGAGCGTGAACGAGGTGATCCGGGTGCTCCATCGGCTCCACATGAAGCCGACCCTCGAATACAGCAACGGCGGGCTCGACGCCAACTGGCTGGCGGAGCATGGCATCTACGCCGCGACGGTGGGCGCGGGGACGCTCGGCGCCCATACGGTCAAAGAGAAGCTGGTGCTCTCCCAGTACATCGGCGGGTGCAAGGTCGCACTTGGCCTGGCGACGGGGCTGTAGAGCGAGTACCGAACGTCCAAGCCGCCGTTACGCTAGGTCTCTCAGGTACCGCCTGAGAACGCGGTGTGCCACGGCCAGCAGGGCGGCGCTCGCGATCACCCCCAACGCGGTCCGCCACGAGCAGCCCATCATCACAATCCCCAGGGCCGTGCCGGCGGCGGGCGGGTGCTCGGTGTCCGTCACCACCATCACGAAGATAGAGAGCCCCACCGCCACCGCGCAGATGGCGACCGCATACGCCGCCGGCGGGTTAGCCACCGGGCCGGCAATGGAGAGGCACGCCAGGCCGCACACCAGCCCGACACAGTGCCCCCCGACGACATGGCTCGCCCTCGCCGTCAGGCTGTCGGGCATGGCAAAGACAATGAACGCCGAGGCGCCCAGCGAAGCGACCACGATCGCCCGCTCGAAGCTGAACACGTGCAGCGCAACGAACAAGGTCAGCGTGGCGAGGACGCTCTGCAGGACGTAGTTCTTCCAGTGCTGCCGAAACTCCCTGATCATCTCCGCGAGCGTTCTTTTCATCGCTCGGCCGCGCTCCCGACCGCCGCGGTGTCCGCCCATCCGACCGGCGCTCTGCCCCGAGTCCCGTCGTCCATCGAAGGTTCGCTCCTTACTGCACGTCACGATCGCGCGCCGCGAGCAGGATGATGTTGCGCAGTTCCTGCTCGTCGCGGGCGTTCATCCACCGGTCCTTGAATTGCGGGCTGCGGGCGATCTGCGCGATCCACATCAGCGACTTCAGATGGAAGCTTCGCTCGTCCCGCGTGCCGAGGAGAACGAACACCATGTGAACCGGCGGGCCCGATTCCTGAAACCGGATGCCCCGCTTGCAGCGGGCGAGCAGAATGTCGAACTTCTGCTTGCCCTGGATGATCATGTGGGGGATGGCCAGCCCCGGCGCAATCGCGGTGGTCGATTCCTTCTCACGGTCCACCAGTTGATGGTACAGGCTGTCGGCGTTCGTGTGGAGATGCTGCGACGTGTGGTACGCCACCGCCTTGAAGAACTCCTCGTAGTCGGTCGGACCTTCCATGTCCAGGATAGTGCAGGTCTTGATCAGCTTGTCGAATCGATCCTCCACGATGTTGTCGCGCTCGACGAGGATGTCTTTCAGTTCACTCTCGAGGGTCGCCGTGCCGATACGGCGGTCCACGATGCGCTCGACGACGTGGACCAGCGCCGACTGACGCTTGACCCGTCTCGGAACATAGAACAGATACCAGGCCAGCCCCAGCAGGGCAAAGGTGGCGCTGATGGCGAGCGGGACCGCGCCCATCTCGGCGATCAGGAACAGGCAGGTGCACATGCCCGCCACCTGCGTCCACGGATGGCCGGGGCAGCGGAAGCGCGGCCGGTAGCTGTGGATCTTGCTGGCGCGCATCACGATCACGGACGCGTTGATCAGCACGAACAGGAGCAGCATGAGCGTCGACGCGGTCTTGATCAGGTTCTCGAGCGTAAGGACGAGAAGCACGCAGATCATAAAGGCCCCGGTCAGCAGGATCGCGACGTGCGGCGTGCCGAACCGGCGGTTGACCACCGCCAGACGGCTCGGAATGAGCTGGTCGCGGCTCATCGCCAGCAGTGATCGGGACGCGGCGAGGACCGCGGCATTTGCCGTCGTGATGAATGCGAGCGTTGCCGCCGCCGCCATCACCGCCATGCCCGGCCCACCCAGCAGCACGTGCGCCGCATCGGAGATCGGCGTCAGCGTTCGCTCGCCGCTCTGCAACGTACCCAGCCCCACCGTCACCCCTACCGCCGCTACATACAGCACGCTCACCACGATGAACGCAGACAGCAGCCCCAGCGGGATCGACCGGCCGGGCCGGCGGACCTCCTCGCTCACGCTCGCGACCTTGGTCACGCCGATGTATGACACGAAAACCATGCCCGCGCCCATCAGCACCGCCGCCCAGGGATTGGGCCCTTTGGGCATGAACGGCTTGTAGTGGTCGACGTCAATCCGCGTGGCGCCCAGTCCGACGTAGCCGAGCAGGATCGCCAGCAGGGCGAAGACCATGATGCTCTGGAACCGGCCCGTCCCCTTCACACTCACGAGATTCAGCACGACGAAGACGACGCAGCAGCCCGCCCCGATGAGATCGATCTGGAACTCGGGCAACTCACCGAACAGGAGCATGGCGAACGTGCCCATGCCCACGAGCGCGAACGCCCCCTTCAGCGCCGTCGAGAACCATTCGGCGAAGCCGGCGAACGTCCCGGCAAACGGGCCGAGACTCCGCTCGATAAAGAAATACGTACCTCCCGCCTTCGGCATCGCCGTCGCCAGCTCCATCGCCGAAAGCACGTTTGGCGTCATCAGCAAGCAGGCCAGCCCGTATGCGAGGATCATCGCCGGGCCGACATTGAGGAACATCACCCCGGGCAGCACGAACAGACCGGAACTGATCATCGCCCCGGCGGCGATGCAAAACACGTCCAGCGCGCCGAGCGGCTTTTTCAGCTCCATCGCGTCCCCTCACTGACGCCAACGCGGGGCATTATACATAAGCCGCTCGAAAAAAGCATTGCATGTTCCTTCGCAAGCACTATCTTGTCGGAGTCTATCCCAGCCCGAGAAGAGGCCATGACGCCGCGAGAGGAGTTCATCAACGCGTTGACCCTCGGCCCGCCGCAAGGCCACGTGCCTACCTTTGAGCTGGTCTTCTTCCTGACGATGGAGGCGTTCGGGAGAGTGTTCCCCGGCCATCGCAGGTTCACCCAGTGGGACCAGATGAGCGACCGCGAGCGCGACCTCCAGGTGACCGACTGCGCCGAGGTGTTCATCCAGACCGCAAGGCATTACGGCCACAACGCGATCTTCGTCCACGCCTTCGAGGGCAGCCCCGCCGCGCTGTGGCTGACCGCCACTAAGATCCGCGAGCTGACCGGCGACGAGTTCTTCCTGATGCGCCACGGCGACGCCACCTTCAGCATCCCCGACGGACAGCGGATGGTCGAGTTCGCGCACCGCCTCGCCGACGACCCTGAGGGCGTCCGCGGGGACGCCTCGGAGCGCGTGGACAACGCCCTCGCCCGGGCCGAGAGGGAGATGGGAGGCGGCATCTGGGACGGGTTTGCCTTGTGCGCCGACTACTGCCTCAACGTCGGCCCGTTCCTCAGCCCCAGCCAGTTCAGCGAGTTCGTCGCCCCGTACCTGGCACGCCTGATCGAGGGCTACCGGCAGCAGGGCTACTACGTGATCAAACACACCGACGGCAACATCATGCCCATCCTCGATCAATTGGTGCAGTGCCGGCCCCACGCCCTCCACTCGCTGGACCCGCAAGCGGGCGTCGACATCGCCGAGGTGAAGCGGCTCCACGGCCACGAGTTGTGCCTCATCGGCAACGTCAACTGCGGCCTGCTCCAGACGGGCACCGACGAGGAGTGCATCGAATCCGCACGCTACGCCCTCCGCCACGGCATGCCGGGCGGCGGCTACGTCTTCTCCACCAGCAACTGCGTCTACACCGGCATGCCACTGGAACGCTACGAGCTGATCCTGAGGGTGTGGCGTGAAGAGGGACGTTACAGCCAGTGAGGCGCCACCCGCCGCAAGACCTTCGCGCGGCCGCACATGTCCTTTTTTTCGGCCTCGGCCACGACCGGTGTGATATAATGAGGCGGAACCGGGGTGGGACAGGGCATGACGCTTGAGTATGGATAGATGGATACCGGGCGCTCTTGCCATCGTGGGCGCTGTTCTCCTTGTGCTCTGGCTGAGCGGGGACGAGGTGAAAGGGCTGCAAGAGCGGCGCCCGCCGGCTCAGGGCTCCGGAGGGAGACCGAAAGAACCCCGGATACTCATCAAGGAGGTCGGCAGGCTTAGGAAGTCGGACGGTCGCCCCGCCGATCTGCCTGGCGCCTGGCCGCGCTTCCGCGGCAAGAGCTTCGACGGCGTCGCCGCGGATCAGCCCGAGCTGGCCCGAAGCTGGGGCAAGAACGGCCCCGAGGTCCTGTGGTCCGTCCCGGTCGGAGAAGGCCACGCGGGGGCGGCGGTCCTGGCCGGTCGGGTCTACCTCATGGACTACGACGAAGCCGCCCGCCGCGACGCCCTGCGGTGTCTCTCACTGGAGGACGGCAAGGAGATCTGGCGGTTTTCGTACCCGGTTGAGGTCGACCGGCTCTACGGAATGTCTCGCACCGTGCCCGCGGTAACGCAGAAGTACGTCGTGGGCTTCGGTCCGAAGTGCCACGTGATCTGCCTGGACGCCAAGACCGGCGCGTTCAAGTGGGGCTACGACCTGGTCGGGGAGTTCAACGCGAAGGTGCCGTCCTGGTACGCCGGACAATGCCCGCTGATCGACGACGACCACGCGATCATCGCCGTCGGCCGCGGCGAGGTGCTGATGATGGCCGTCGATTGCGAGACGGGCAGGATCGCCTGGAAGACGCCGAATCCGAGGAAGTGGGAGATGACCCACTCCTCAATCATGCCGATGCAGTTCAACGGCCGGCGGATGTACCTGTACTGCGCCAGCGGCGGGATCGTCGGGGTGTCTGCCGAGGACGGACGCGTTCTGTGGGAAGATCGAAGCTGGCAAGTCTCATTCGCCAATGTGCCCTCCCCCGTCATCCTGGACGGCGGCCGGATCTTCTTGTCCGGAGGCTACGGCGCAGGCAGCCGGATGCTGCGTCTGAAAGAAAAAGATGGCAACATCTCGACGGAGACGCTGTTCACACTGACACAGCGCGTCTTCGGCACGGAACAGCACACGGCGATCTTCTATAACGGGTACATCTACGGCGTGACGCTGGGCGGTCAACTCGCCTGCCTGGACCTGTCCGGCCGGCCCGTGTGGGCCAGCGGCCGCACCAAGAGGTTCGGCAGCGGCCGCGGGCCCTATCTGGTCGCGAACGGTTTGCTGTACGTGATGGACGACAAGAAGGGCGCGCTCGCTCTGATCGAGGCGACGCCTCTGGGCTATCGAGAACTGGCCCGAGCCAAGATTCTCCCCGGCCCCGACGTGTACGGGCCCATGGCGATGGCGGGAGGGCGGCTGATCTGCCGAAACCTGAACACGCTGGCCTGTCTGGACGTAAGGAGGAAGTGACCATGCCGCCCTCGAAGCCGGCTGCCGTCCTGATCGGGGTCGTGGTGGCGCTGGCCGCGGCAGTGGCCGCCTACACGGTCGTGAGCACAAATGTGAGGGGCCCAGAGAGACCGCCCACGTCCGACATGGACGAGTTCGCCAAGACCGACCCGTCGCTGCTCAAGTATGCCGAGACCCAACAGGTCCGGACGAGGTTCAAGGAAGCGCGAGCGGTCGCCGTCGGGCCTTCGGACCGGATCTACGTCGCGGGTGATGACAGGGTTCGGGTCTTCGACAGCACGGGCCGCCACGTTAGGGACATCGCAACGTCGTCGGTCCCGCGCTGTCTGGCGGTCGCGAAGGACGGCACGGTCTATGTCGGAGCAATGGACCGGGTCGAGGTCTATCCCATCGATCCCGCGCGTCGTTCGTCCTGGGACAGCGCGGGCGACAAGGCGATCTTCACCTCCATTGCCGTTACGGAGGAGCACGTGCTGGTCGCAGACGCCGGCAACCGCGAGATCCTGCGGTACGACCCAGCCGGCAAGCTCATCGAGCGAATCCGGAAGAAGGACCCGACCAGGGACATCGATGGCGTCATGATGCCGAGCGCGCACTTCGACGTAGTGGTCGGGGTGGACGGGCTGATCCGCGCGAATGACCCCGGGCGCCTTTGCGTGGACGTCTATACCTCGCAGGGCGAACTCCTGGAATCATGGGGCAAGGGCGGCCCCGAGATAGATCGCTTCATTGGCTGCTGCAATCCCGTTCGTATCGCGGCACTGCCTGACGGGAGCATCGTCACCAGCGAGAAGGGGTTTCCGCGCGTCAAGGTGTATACGAGAGAAGGCAGATTCAACTGCGTGGTCGCCGGAACAGAGTCATTTGTGGCGCTGAGGTGCCCCACCGCCGGCTGCACGAGCGGGAACGCGCTCGACCTGGCGGTCGACAGCCGGGGGCGCGTCCTCGTGCTCGATCCGGCAACCCGTCAGGTCCGCATCTTCGTGCGAAAGACGGAGACCAAGAGATGAGTGAAGGCCACGAGCGGGAAGCGACCCGCCGCCAGTTCTTCCACAGTCTGCTTCGCTACGTGGCGCTCGGCGCGCTGACTGGGGGCAGTGCGCTTCTGCTGTCGAAACGGCGCGAAGGTGTGACCGACGACCGGTGCATCAATCACCACGATTGCCGCGACTGCTCCCGATGCTACAGTTGCCCGGTGAGCGAATATTCGCCACCCAAGTGCGAGCCGGAACGCGCCACGCTCAGGTGACGCGAGTGCGTTCCCGTTTCGGGTAAGCCAAGATGGCGGAAGAAAAAGACAAGATGACCCGGCGCGACTTCATCAAGGCCGGAGCGTGCGGCGCGGCGTGTTTCGCGCTCGGCGCGGGGCTCGGGTCTCTTGGTGAACGCGGCGCCAAGCAAGATATGGTGTGGCAGATCGACCCGGGCAAGTGCATCCAGTGTGGGAACTGCGAGACGCATTGCGTCCTCAAGCCGTCCGCGGTGAAGTGCGTTCACGCCTTCGGAGTCTGCGGGTACTGTGAGCGCTGCTTCGGATTCTTCGCCGCCAAACCGGCCGAGTACACCAGCGGCGCGGAGAACGAGCTGTGCCCGGCGGCCGCCCTCACCCGCAAGCACGTCAAGGGACAGTACCACGAGTACACGGTCGACGAAGAGAAGTGCATTGCCTGCGGAAGATGCGTCAAGGGATGCCGAGTGCAGGGCAACAGTTCGCTCTTTCTGCAGGTCCGGCACGACCGCTGCCTGAACTGCAGCCAGTGCTCCATCGCGGAGGCCTGCCCGTCCCATGCGTTTGTGCGCGTGCCGGCAAGCACCCCGTACATCAGGCCCAAGATCAAGCCGAGCGACGCCCAGCCGAGGGACAAAGCCAGTTGAAGCGGAAGTCGTTCCTGAGCCTCTTACTCATATTCATTGCGCTGCTCGGCGTTGCGTTGGGGCTGGGGGTCTCGCTTCACTTCCAACGGACGGAGACGGCCAGAGACGCAAAAGCCCCGCCCCAGCGGTTCCCGCGCCCCCAACTCCCCCGCACATACGCAGAGCCCGTCACGGCATACCCGGGCCCGCGCGGCACCACGCACGAATACATCGACACCGCCGTGCTGCTCGGGGCGCTGGCGCTGGCTGCCTATCTTGTGCTCAAGAGGCGCTCACGCCGGGGGCTCTTTGTTCTGATGCTGTTCACGCTCGCCTACTTCGGCTTCTATCGCGGGGGGTGCGTGTGCCCGATCGGTGCCATCCAGCACGTGGTCTCGGCCCTGTTCCACGCCGGCTATCTCATCCCCGTCACGGTCCTGCTGTTCTTCGTGCTGCCGCTCATCTTCGCTCTTTTCGTCGGCAGGGTCTTCTGTTCATCGGTCTGCCCGATCGGGACGGCGCAGGATCTGGTGCTGATCCGTCCGATGCAGGTCCCGTCCTGGCTGGAGCACGGGCTGGGGCTCTTTGCGTACGTCTATCTGGGCCTGGCTGTATTGTTCGCCGCGACCGGCGCGGGGTATGTGATCTGCATGTACGATCCCTTCGTCGCATTCTTCCGGCTCAGCGGCACAATGAACATGCTGGTGCTGGGCGCAAGTTTCCTGCTGATCGCGATGTTCATTGGACGGCCCTACTGCCGCTACCTGTGCCCATACGGCGTGTTGCTGAGATTGCTTTCGAAGGTCTCTCTGTCGCACGCCACCATCACGCCCGACGAATGTGTCCAATGCCGGCTGTGCGAGGATGCGTGTCCCTTCGGCGCGATCCGAAAGCCGACCGAAGACACGGGCCACGTGCCTCGTGGGGCGGGAAAGGTCCGTCTGGGGCTGCTGATTCTGGCGCTGCCCGTGATCATCGCGCTCGGCGTGCTGCTGGGCCACACGTCGAGTCGCGCGTTAGCCGGAATGCATCCCACCGTGCGCCAGGCGTGGGCGGTTCGGCGTGACGAGGCCATGAAGGAAACATCGGACGAAGAGCAGGACCCCAGCGCGCTGGCGCTGCTGAGGACCGGAAAGACGCCCGAACAGCTCTATGCGATCGAGGCGAGCGTGCTGAGGCAGTTCGAGGTTGGCAGTTCGGTGCTGGGGGCGTGGGTCGGGCTGGTGATTGGGGTCAAGCTCATCGCGCTTTCCGTCCGGCGCAAACGGACGGACCACGAGGCCGATCCGGGCCAGTGCGTCGCGTGCGGCCGGTGCTTCGCGTACTGCCCCAGGGAACATCTGCGCCTGAAGGAGCTCCGAGGCGAGTTACCTGGCGCCGAGGGCGGACAGACCACGTGAGCAAAGAAGACATACCAGAACAGAAGCTGCAGCGCTACGGACGGGCGTCCTATCGGGCCGCCGTCAGAACGGCTATCGTTGCAGGGGGCTTCTGTCTGCTCGTCCTGGGTGTCCTGGCGGACAACTACTTCCGAGGTGAAGTGCTTCGCAAGGAGATCCTCGGCACGCCGCAGGAAAGCCATCTCGCATCGCTGAGGGCGGATGTCGTCACGCGCCCCGAGGATCAAAAACTCCGGGATCAGGCCCACTCGTATGACCTGGCTCTGCGGAAGGCGCTTGTCCGGAACACCCGGCTCGCGCGGCAAGGCTCCTGGCTGCTCCTGGGCGGAAGCGT
>Ga0315553_10001827_pt1 | contig 17424 bp, 14 predicted proteins | sample SalMarSW160140MG_FD_203099 | JGI IMG/M metagenome (GOLD analysis project Ga0315553, IMG submission 203099) | Salt marsh sediment microbial communities from the Plum Island Ecosystem LTER, Massachusetts, United States - Salt Marsh Sediment SW1601-40 ... | reverse complement strand
GACCTATTCGCGATACATATCGGTGAGGTCGATTCGCAAACCGTCGGTCGTACGACGTAACTTCGCCTGAGTCACTGTGGTTTCACTATCGCCTAAGGCCGTCATTGTTACAATGGCAATGTCGCCTTGCACATCTACTTTCGTCACGTTGCCCAAGTCGCTTGGGTTGGGTAGCGTGAATCCGCCGAAAGCTTGGCTCCAGACAAACACATCGGCAATTAAGGCTTCCTTTTCGGGAATCGCCCTGGCTAACTCGCGTACGGCTTGATCGCGTTTTTCTCCGAATGGATGTTCGGCCAACTCGGCGAGCTGCTGCTGCGTGATGCCGTGACGCGCAAGGACCTCATAAATCGGGCGAGTCAATGCTTCGGCTTCCTGGGAAATCGCAGGATTCGAGAGCACTGCGGATTGTCGCTGAGCTTCGATCCCAACGCAAAGACTCAGCAACCGAGTGGCGGCAGCTTCGTTTGTTTCCGGCGTGAAGCACGCATAGAACGTCTTCCACTCCTCGTTGAGCGCTGCGTTGTTAGCACGCTCGATTATGCGCTCGGGTCTATCGGCGCGATCACTATCACCCAGACTCCGGGATGTGTGCTGAGAATCGTTGGCCGGTTGACGCTGCGGCTGCGTTTCCTCTTGCGCAGCGTGATCCGGCTGTGCACCGGACGAACACCCGCAAATTATAGCAAGGCAGAATAAGGCAAACGCCACCAGTACGGTCTGAACGCGAGGTTGGATTCGCGACACGCCGATCCTCCCATTGGGCAGTGCTTTGCTGATTGATGGGACTTCAGATTGGATTTGGGGCTGTTTCTTGCGGGATTTGGACTTGTCCTGATTGCGTTGCGCCGTTCACCCGCCGAACATTTGGGCCATGTCGATCTTCCAACCCTTGGCCGTTCTGCGCAGATTGACTTGCGTGTCGAAGCTCCGGCCGTCGACCGTGGCCGTGGTGGTCACGGTGGCGCGGTCGCCCTGCACGTCGGCGCTCTTGATCGTGCCCGAGACGTTGACGGATGGTGACCTTGCGGACTGCGTGGTACCGCTGTTGTAGGCCAGCACGTCGGCCATGAACGCCTCCTTGTCGGGGATCGAGGCGACCGTGTCGCGAATCGCTTGCTCTTTTGCAGCGCCGGGCAACAACCTGGCAAGCTCCGACAGACGCTGCTGCGTAATACCGTGTTTGGCCAGCAGATCGTAGAGCGGCTTGGTTTGGGCGTCGACTTCCTTCGAGACAATCGGGCCACCCAGCGTGGCAAGTCCCCTACCCATCTCCACCATCAAGCTTGTCTCGAGCGATTGCCGCGCTGCAGCCTCGTGCGTCTCCGGAGTAAAGCAGGAGACGTACGTTTTCCAGTCCTTGTTTTCCAAGGCCGTGCCGGCGCGCTTGACGACGGTCTCCGGTGATTCGATGAGCGAACAGCCGGTCGTTCCGCCGACACATAGCAGAAAGAGCGGCGCAAGCAAGCGGATTGGGTGACTTCGCAGTCGCGACATAGAGTACCTCCGAATAGCTCGTGGAGCTGCGCCGCTTAGAACTCGCGCGGACCTGACAATGGAAGGCGGCGCGGAATCGGTCGTTCAATTCTCGGTGCGACTGCGATCGGCGGTGCATCGACCGTCGCGGCTTCGGGCAATCCAGCCTCGAGTGGCCCCGCATCAATTGGCGTCGCATAAACCGGGTGCGATTCCCACTGCTTGGGGCCGGTCTGCACTTGCCGCTGTCCGATCGGCTGCGGCACCGCGTCGTAGTAGGGATATCCCCAGATGTCGCCGGGCACCAACGGCCACGGCTCGAAGACGTCGGGCAGACCCGGCCAGGCGCGATTCGGGTATCGGGTGTAAACGCTCGATCGGCCCGTGGCGTAGATGTAGTCGAGGCTGGGGGGATCGCGGTAGTAGATCGTTTGCCCGTAACCGGGCGCTATCGCGATGCCGCCGGCGGGAAAGCCGGCAAACCACTTCATGCGGTCGATCGTGGCAAGCTGCGTGGCGATGGCCTGTCGCCGCCGCGCTTCGTGATAGTAGTAGGCGTCGCGCCCCGCGGTCAACGCATCGTACGGTTCCGGCGGCTCCGCGGCCTGCGCCACCGAAATGGACAACCAACACGAAGCCACAGCTCCCAAGAGAACAGAGCGCACCATGATTCGACACATGACGATCAACCTCTTTGAGCGTCCGAAGTCAGTTGTCAGTGCGGCTCCACATAGGTCCTATAGGTCGTATAGGTCCTATGGGTCCATTTTCTCCTGCCCCTAACTGAAAACTGAACACTGCGAACTGAAAACTATCGCCCCGTGTCGTCGTGCGACTCCTCGAGAATCTGCGCGTACGCCTTGCGGGCCACCTCGAACGCAGCCGCCGCATCCTCGCGTTCGCTCCCGCGGATTCTTCCCTTCTTTGCGTTCCAACAGACGTCGACCGCATCCAAGCACCACTTGGCGCTTCGCTTGCTGGCGCGAATCGGTTTGCCGTCGACCTCGACAAACACCGGGTTGGTGTGCGAGCTGGGCAAAATGCGCAGGGCGACCCAGCTCGATCGCTCGGGCGTGTAGTCGAACGTCAGGTCCCGCGGCGTACCGTCGGCTTCGATCTCTTGCCGCGCGACGGCCTCGCCGTTAACCACCAGCTCAACGGGCACCTTGCGCGTGTTGCCGATGCGGGCGCGTTCGACGTGCCAGTAGGGCTTCTGGTCGAGCGGCCGTCGGCGGATGTTCTCATTGGGCTTTTCTTCCAACAGGGCGGCGGCAGTGACCGTGATCTTCAGCGGCTCGCCGGCCGCGGTCGCCAACACACTGGCTCGCCCGCCGTCCCCTTTCTCGCCGACTCCCAGGCCATCGACCGTAAAGTCGACCAGGTGGCTCAGGCCGTCGCTGCAATAGCTGCGGCCGTCGCGCACGCCGTAGATCCACTTGTCGTAGTCGATGGGTGGCTTGTCGTCGAGCTTGACGTAAACGCGGCCCAATCCCACGCGCTCGCCGTAAATGCAGGGGAAGTCAGTCTCGCCGCTGATGCGGCACGTGTATCCGCAATTGAGTGTGTGGTACCACACGTTCAACTCCCAGACGCTGGGCGTATCGACGGCCGAAATGAAATCGCACACGTCGTGCACCACGTCGACAACGTACTCGTTGGCGCCGATGCCGTCGAAGGGGGGCATGTTGTAGTTGGGCAGCTCGTTGCCCGGCACCGCGAGCCCCCAGCCGCTGTGCGAGAAGCCGACAACCGCACCTTGCTCCTTTCCCCACTTGAGCACGGGCAGGTCCCAACTGGGCCACTCCTCGATGCGAGTGGTTCCCGGAAAGTCGTCGTCGGTCAGTCGCAGCAGGCACAAGTGGCCCGCGTGCGAGCTGGGGAAGCCCGACACTTCGACGTCGTACCGCATCAGGTAGTTGGGGGTCGAAAGCTTGTTGACCCCACCCTCGAAGAACTCCTTCTGGGCATACCAGCAGGGTCCCCACGAGAGCACGCAGCCCACGTTCAGGTCTTCACCCAGAATGTGCCGCATCATGTCGGCGGGCGTAACCCCCTCGGTGGGATTCTCGTAGTGGGCGCATCCGGCGGCGTGCACGTGATGGTCTCCCGAGTACCAGCCCATGTCGGCGATCTTGATCCACCGCTCGAGACGGAAGGTCTCTTTGTGCTCATCGGCTTCCGGCACGGTGATGGTGCGCTCGAGGATGCGGTATTCGGGTCCGCGGGTGTACGTGACCTGGTACTCGCCCGGCGGCAGAAGCACCGACTCGCCGCTGTGTCGGTAAATCTGGTCGTGGAAGAAGAAGTCGGGAGCGAGACGGCGGGCCCGCGCCGGGTACACGCGCCCCTTGGCATCGCGGATGACGAACTGGCCCGTGGTGGGAGTGCCATCGTCGTCGAGCACCTCCAATTCGATAGGCACCGCCGGCTGGCACTCGAACAGCACGGCGATCTCATTGCGAAAACCCAGGTCTTGGGTGCCCTGGCCCACGTCGAAGCTGAGCTTGGCTTCGCGCTTGCCGCGGTCGCGGCTATACAGCTGCACGATGCGGTATTCCAGAGCCAGCCCCGAAAGCGACTTGGCCAGCGGTTGGTTGTCGTACATCTCCAGGTCGAGCCAGCGGGACGACACGTCGTCCGGCTTGATTTCGATCGCCGGGTCCGGACTGCCGCTGGAGCGCTTGTAAAGCGGGGCGGCATTGGGACTGTGTGCCTTGAGCTGCGCCGTAATGCCCGCTTCGTTGTGCACCTTGACCAGGAACACGCGCCAACCCTGTTCGACGAGCTGCTTGGGCGCGGTGCCCGGGGCCACTTTCACGCGGCTTTCCGCGTTGATGTTGACACCGGCCAGCGCCAGTGGGTCGAGCACCTTCTGGATTGTCGCGACGGCCTTGGCGTCGTCGGTTTGCTTCAGTGCGGCGTCGAGTTCGGCCGTCTGCTCGTCGGTCAGCGGCTGACCCAGGAAGTCGAGGGCTTGGACCACGCGTTCGACCTGCGCCTTGAGCGGCTGGGCTTCCACGCCGGCCACGACCGGGAGCGGATCCGACTGCTGCGCGGCAAGTTGCCCCATGAAGAGGGCCTGGACGGCGATTGCCAGTGTGAGTGTGGTACAGGTTCGCATGACAGTCCCCCTGATGCGTGAGCGGCGGTTGCGTGAGCCGCACTTGTGTGAGCTGCAAATCGGGCACATCGGCGCCAACTATCTTGCGCATTGTTTTGCGCCGGACGCAAGCAGTTTGACGGCTCAATTCTGCATTCCGGTTGCCAAACAGCCACATTCGTTGGCAATGCATTTGAGTTCCGCTTCGACATCGGAATTTAGGCCCCCGCTTTCGGCTTTCCGCTTTCTGTTCCCATTGACATGCCGCGGCCCCTCCCGGCGTGACGGGACTGGCGGTTGGACGCAACACTGAAAATGCTTGCATACATCAGCGGGTTTTGATATATGGGGCATTGTGGCTCGGCGTGCGGGCATGGCGAGATTGATCGCGATGCGCGCTTGCCGGGGCACGGAACCGATGAGGTCAGTCGACAAAAGCCGGGAGATCCGACGTGTTGACGCTGCTCGATAGCCGCTGCCGGTTGGGACGCCGCGATTTTCTCAAAGTCGGCAGTCTGGCCCTCGGCGGCCTCTCGCTTCCCGGGCTGTTGGCGGCGCGCACCCGGGCTTCGCAGGGCGGGCGTCCCGTACACGACAAGTCGGTCATCTTCCTGTTTTTGCACGGCGGCCCCAGCCAGACCGAAACCTTCGACCCCAAAATGACCGCCCCCACGGGCATATGCAGCGTGACGGGCGAAGTGGCCACGTCGCTTTCTGGAGTCACTTTCGGCAGCACGTTTCAGAAGTTGGCGCCGCTGGCGAATCGCCTGGCGATCGTGCGGTCGTTCCAGACCGGCGACGGCAATCACGACATCAAGCCCGTGGTGCACTCCAGCACGCTGGGCGCGAACATGGGGTCGCTCTACGCCCGCGTGGCGGGCACGAACGATCCGCGCACAGGCATGCCGACCAACGTGGCGCTTTTTCCCCGCGCGGTCGACCCGGAAACCATGCCGCCCGTCGAGAGCTTTGGCAAGTTCTGGTCGACCGGGCCCTTGGGGAGCGCCTACGCGCCGTTCATTCCGGGCGGGTCGGGCGAGTTGCAAAGGAGCATGTCGCTGGAAATCGGGCGCGATCGGCTCGAAGATCGCCGCAGCCTGCTCACGCAGCTCGACCGATTGCAGCGCCGCATCGATTCGGGCGGATTGCTCGAAGGGACCGATCGCTTTCAGCAGCAGGCGTTCAGCACGATCCTGGGCGGCGTGGCCGACGCCTTCGATCTGTCGAAGGAGAATGCCAAAACCATCGAGCGCTACGATACGGCGCCACTGGTTCGTCCCGAGGCCATCAGTCGCGCTTGGAACAACTACGAGCGGTATGTCGACAACGCCAAGACGCTGGGGCGCCTGCTGCTCTTGGCGCGGCGGCTGTGCGAGGCGGGCTGCGGCTTCGTGACGGTAACCACCAACTTTGTATGGGATATGCACGCCGACTCGAACAACGCCGGCGTCGACGAGGGAATGCAGTACACCGGCCTGCCGCTGGACCACGCTCTATCGGCTTATATTAAAGACGTGGAGTCTCGCGGGCTCGACGACAAAATTTTGCTCGTGGTCAGCGGCGAAATGGGGCGGACCCCCAACGTCAACAATCGCGGCGGCCGCGATCACTGGGGCAATATCACGCCACTGCTTTTGCACGGCGGCGGGCTCAACATGGGTCAGGTGATCGGGCAGTCGTCGCGCAACGCGGGCGAGCCCGCCAGCGAGCCCATCACGATTCCCAACTTGCTGGCCACGATTATGAATACGTTGCTGGACGTGGGCCAGGTGCGCATCCAGCGCGATCTGCCGACCGACGTGGCACGGGCCATTTCGAGCCACGAGCCCATCCCGGGTTTGTTCTGATCCCTCACGGCACAGGCACGCTGAGTTTCTCGGCCAATCGCACGAGCTGGCCCCAATTCTCGTCGTCGATCGCGATGCCGCGCGCCTGCCGTTCGGCCAGAGCAGCCCGTTCCGGGTCGCCGGGGAGCAGAATGCGATTCACCCCGTTGAGTCGCGGGCACGAACGCACATAGTCGACAAGCTGTTGCACTTCGGCGGCGAAATGATCGGCGCCGCCAAACGCCTCGGGATCCAGCAGCATCATGAACACGCAGTTGCCTTTCTTGGGGTAGGGTACTTCGCGGGCACACAGCCCGCCGGAGAGGGCGCCGGTGAGAACCTCGATCATCAGGCCGAGCCCGAAACCCTTGTATGCCTGAGGACCGCCCATCGGCAGGATCGAGCCGGGGGGATCGGCGTAGAGGGCATTGGGATCGGTGGTGGGGCGGCCGTCGGAGTCGATGATCCAGCCCTCGGGGCATTTTTGACCGGCGATCTTGAGCACGCGCACTTTGCCTTCCGCGGTGGCGCTGGTGCTGAAGTCGAGCACCAGCGGCTCGTCGTCGTGCGGCACGCCAATAGCCAGCGGATTGGTGCTGAGCCGCGGCGCCTTGCCACCCGGGGGAGCCACGCGCACCGCGGCGCCGTGTGAGTTGACCATCAGCATCGACACGAAGTTGTCGGCAGCCGCCGCTTCACAGTACTGGCCGAGTCGGCCAATGTGCCCGCAGTGAAGCAGAGTGCCCACGGCGACGCCCTCGGATTCTGCCATCGTGGTCAATTCGGCGGCGAGCCTTGCGGCTTGCACCTGTCCGAAACCCCAGTTGGCGTCGGCCGCGATGCGACTGGCGGAACGCTGGAGGATGGAAAGCTCGGCCTGCGAAACGACCTCGCCGGTCGCCAGCGCCTGCACGTAGAACGGAATCCGCATGACGCCATGCGACCCGTAACCGCGCAGGTCGGCGCCAACGAGGCTGGCGGCCACGCAGGCCGCTTCGTCGTCCGTGGCGCCGCCGGCCGCGAGAAGCGCCTTGGCGAACTGTTCCAATTGATCGGGTGCAATAGTCGGCATAGTCTCGGCTAGTCACTCGTGGTGTTGCGTTTCGGTCTACCGTTGCGCCTGCTCGGCCTCCCGCCACTGGCGGATCGGTTCGAACGCGGCGACCGCTACCGCGCTGGCCAGATTCAAGCTGCGAACCGGCGAGCAGATAGGTATGCGCAGGGCTCGCTCCCGGTTTTCGGCCAGCAGCGACTCGGGCAGCCCGCGAGTCTCACAGCCAAACACCAGTACGTCGCCCGGGGCATAGCGCACATCGGTGTACAGTCGCTCGGCGGTTTTCGAGTAATACCAGTACTGGTCTGGGGGCAGCCGTTCGCGGAGCGCATTCCAGTCGTCGACCACCTCCCATTCCAGGTGTTGCCAGTAGTCGAGGCCCGCGCGGCGAAGCGTCTTCTGGTCGGTGCGAAAGCCCAGAGGGCGGACCAGCCACAGCTTGGCGCCCGTGGCCAGGCACGTGCGCCCCACGTTGCCCGTGTTGGGGGGAATCTCGGGCTGGCACAGAACGACGTGCAGTTGCGGCTCGTAGTTCACAAGGCCGAGCGTAGCGGGCAAGTCGGCCGCGTCAAGCGGGCGGAAGCGACGGTGCCGCGGTCGGGAGACCGCGCCACAGCGACAGTCTCCCGACCGTGCCATACGGTGCGCGCTACGCAGCGCTCTGTACGGCCCGCGAATCGGAGTGCCCCGGCAGCGGCGAGGACGCGTTTCGTGGCGGGGCAAAGGGGAGGCGGCTGGTATCGGCGCGCAGGCGCCGGCTGTCCCAGCCGTAATAAGTCGCCATCGACCAGAGCATTCCCAGTCGCCGCACTAGCGAACCACCCGAAGCCAGCGCGATTCCCGCGTACTGCCGCAATTGCCGCAGCGTGGGACGGCTGACAGTGCGGAACTCGCGGTGGGCGAAGTCGCGCAGCCGTGGGACGTCGTACCCCAGGCGCGTCGTCAGCAGCGCAAAGAGCCGATTGACGGCCAGCTTGCGGCGGTAATCGTCGAATTTGTCGTAAGGCCGCCCGGTGAATCGATTGCCGCCGTGAACGCGATACCGCACCAGGGGCGACTGGAGCAGGAACTTCCGCCCCCCGGCCAGCGACGAGCCGAACACCAGGCAGTCGTCCGCCCGCAGCTTCCAATCGACCAGGTACGGCACGGGGAGAATGCACGACAGCAGGCTGCGGCGCATGGAAAGGCACGAGGTGGGCGCCCCGACCCACTCGCGAGCGAACATGGTGAGCACGACGCTGTAGCCCAGATCGACGCAGCGCTGCGGACCGGCCAGGGGCCGAAGCGGCGATCCGTCGTACTTGCGATGCGCCACCAGCAGACAATCGCAGTGAGCCGGGTGCTCGTACGCCCGCAGCGCCTGTTCGAGGTATTGCGGTTCGTACAGGTCGTCGGCGTCGAGAAAGAATACGAGATCGCCGCTGGAAGCGCGGAATCCCTCGTTGAGGCAGGAAACCTGCCCTTCGTTCGTCTTACTGATGAGCACGACGCGCGAGTCGCCGCCGTAACGCTGCCAGAGCAAATCGAGCGAACCGTCGGTCGAGCCATCGTCGACGACGATGATCTCATCGAACGGCACCGTCTGGTCGAGCGCGCTGTCGATCGCGGCGACGACGTACGGGGCGTAGTTGTAGTTGTTGACCAGGCAGCTTGTTTTCATAGCACGGGTCGGTATCGCGTGGCCGAGCGAGAGGCGGCGTTCGGCTCCGCATTGCAATCGAAAGTAGCCCTCGCCGGCAGGCGGGGGTTTGCGGACCATTGCGGGATGGTGCTCGACGCTGACCGGCAAAAGCGGCCATAGGGTACTCAAACTGCGGGAAATGGGTCAACCGCAGAAGACAGCCGAGTTCTCAGGCGATTTGGCAGTTTACGCGACCGCCCATTCGCTGCTTTGCCAATGAATGCACTTGCCGACAAATTGGGGAAACGGCGCATAGCGAATGACAAATCGTCGCGACGGCACGACGTTGTCCGGCCATTCGCGTCGTGCTCACATCCATCGCAGCGGGTCGGATTCGCGCTGACTCGCCCACACGGTGAGATCGGGAAACGCGCCGGCGAGCGACGCGGCGAGATGCTCTTGCGCGAAGCGCTCGCTGGCGTAGTGCCCGGCCAAGAGCAGCGCAATGCCCAACGCCTCTGCGTCGAGGCAGGTGTGAAAGCTCGTCTCGCCCGTGACCAGCGCGTGGCAACCGGCGTCGTGGGCCGCGCTGACGAACTGCCCCGCGCTGCCGCATGCCACGGCGACGCGCGCGATCGGCCGGTTCGCCGCGCCGACGGCGCGCATGCGATCGAGGCCGAGGAACGATTTGAGACGATGCGCCACGTCGGCCAGTGTTGCGCCGTCGGCGAGGTTGCCGACACGGCCGCTCCCGAGCGCAGGCTGGGCTGGCAACGTCGATCCTTCCGCCAGAAGCGGTACGAGCGGAGCGATTGCCGTCAATCCGATTCCCTCGGCCAGGCGCTGGTTAATTCCCTCCTCGGCGGAGTCGAATGCCGTGTGAGCGCTGTAAACGGCGACGCCGGCCCCGACCAGCTTCAGCAGCAACTTGCCCGGCGTCGTTTCCGTCGTGAGTCGCGCGAGCGGCTTGAAGGGAAGGGGATGGTGGGTGACCACCAGGTCGGCGCGCTGGGCGACCGCCTCGTCGGCCGAAGCGGGCGTAATCGTGAGACAGGTCATCGCGCGGGCAACCGGCCGCTGGGGGTCGCCGACCAGCAGGCCGACGTTGTCCCACGATTCGGCCAATTCGAGCGGGGCCAGCCGTTGGAGAAACTCGCAAACGGTTTGCAGTTCGGGCATGGTAGAAAACGACGAAGGTCGAAAGACCAATCCCGTTCTAAATCATTGGTCATTGGGATTTGGTCATTGGGCATGATTCTCCCATCGACGCGCGATCGCACATGCTTCTGTGGCATCAACCAGTTCGCACTGTACCGCGCCGCCGACAGGTGGCAAGGGCCGTTACCGCGTCGCGTCGATGCGGAAGTTGAGCATACGGGCGCCGCCGATCTCCTCGGCACGCACCCAGAGCGTCTTGCCGATCAGCTCTTCGCCGTTGGGCAGGACGTAGGTCTTGCTGCTGCGGCCGTGTCCGAGGTTGAGCACTTGCGTGCGCAATCGTCGCCGGTCGTGGGCGAAGAGCAGGCAATTGAAGCTGACGAAATCGTCGGTGTTGTTGATGAGGTGTTGTTCGACGACGAGCGATCCGTCCTCCGCCAGGTGGCTGTTGAGCTCGACTACGACGTCTCCCAAACCAATCCGCACCGACCGATACACGCTGAACTTATAGGTGCGATCGGCGGTGATTTCGATGTCGACCCGGATGGGCTGCTCGCCGCTGCTGGCGTCGGCGCGCAAGAGCACTTGAAATGATTCGACGCGCTCTTCGCCGGCGGCAAGCTTGAAGTGGATATCTTGCGGCTTGATGTCCCACACGACCGGCGCGATCAGGGTCACTTTGCCGCTGACTCCCTGATCGAAATGGTTCTGGAAGCGGTAGTTGGCGAACTGCTCGCGGCCGAACACGCTGGCCAACTGCCGCGTATCAAAGGCAAAATCCATTCGCCATTGGGCGATGGGCAGATTGACGCCCGTGAGGAACGTGGGAAGCGTGTCGACATGCACGATCTGCTCGTTGTCCTCGCGCTGCGGGATTGTCTCCCGACCCCACATGTCGACCTGTCGCAGGTCGTCGCCCAGGTAGAGCTTTTCGGTGGTCGGACTCTCGTTCCAAACCACCATCACGGCTTCGTTGCCGCGGGAGAAGACGTAGTTCTCGCTTCCACCAGGGAAGGTAATGCTGCCGACGAACTGCGTGCCTGAGAGCATCAGCGCCGCCGTGCGCCAGGGGAGGAGCAGCTCGCCCGGCGTACCGTCGGGGTTCATCAAGCCGGTTTCCGCATCGAAGGGGTTGGGTACGAACGCCGCGTCGGCGTTTTCGACCTTGGCGGCCATCATCCTCCGCACGAGGTCGGTGGCCCGCGTTTCGACGTCATACGTGCTCCGCGGTAGCGGGCGGAGCACGATCCAGCGCTTCACGTTGCCAGTCGGTTGCAAGTGCTTCAGATAGGCTTGCAGCTCGGCCTGCGTGAACGAAGGATCAACCGTCAGCGAGAGGAATTCCCAGGGGGGACGCTCCGAGTCGGGGATTTCGTGCAGCCAGCGCCATCCGATGCCCAGACGAATCTCTTGCCCGAACCGCTCCAGGTGTCGTTTGATCTCGCCGATTTTGGCTTGCAGGTTGGGCAGACCGACGTAGCTGGTGTCGTCGTCGCCCCCCAGTTGCCACCAGCGAACTTTGAGCGAAAGCCGGGTCATCACGGGGTCGATCGCGGGCTGCCACAGCTCGGGCTCGACGAACACTGAAGCGACGGGAGGCCGCTCTTCGTCGCCGAAGCGCTTGCGCAAGTCCTCCGGGGGCTGATCGAGCATTCCGACCAGCTCGACATTCTGGTTGCTCAGGCGGTCGGCAAACCAGGCCAGTCGGTCCGCCCAGTCGTGGTCCTCGTCGCTGTACCAAACGGGGAATTTGACCCAGTTGATTCCCACCTGCGTCAGCAAACCAACGAGCGACTTCAGCGGCAGCGGCTTCTCGCCGTCGGGAAGCGTCCAACCGAACTCCCCTTTCACCGGTCGCGCCTGGGGCCGCAACACGGCCAGCGTCTGGCTGCGCTCCAGCGTTACGTCGCTGTGACTGCGCATCGTCACCCGCACGCGGTAAAAGCCGACTTGCTGGATCGGCGGACGCCATACGGCCGAACCCTCGTAGTTCGCTTGCGTTTCCGGCACGTCGGCCTGCGTCGATTCCGCCATGGGATCGCGTGCAGCCGGGTCGCGAATCAAATTGCCTTCGAGACGGGTTTCGTGCGCGGCGAGCACCGTGCCCCGTTCGTCCATGAGGTCGAAGTGCATGGTGGGATTGCGCTCGCGAATACCCGACACCTGGCAGGTGACCTCGATATTGTTCGCGTCGGTGTAAACGTTGTGCTCGCTGTTGGCCCGCAGTGTCATGCGGGGGAGCCGGGCGAACACAATGTCGTCGAAAGTCGCGGCGCCGGTCAGGTCGGCGCTATCGGTCGGGTGCAAATGGACGCCGATCACCGCCTGGTGCACGTCGGCGTCATCCAGCATCATCGGGCCGAGCCGGTGCTGCTGCCAATGGTTTGCCTCCCGCGAGGGCGAAGTGTAGTGCGAAGTCAGGGGCTTGCCCTGCTTGTCGAGATAGGTGACCGAGAAAAAGGCCACATCGTGGTCCAGCCCTTTGGTCTTCAAATGGCCGCTGAGCACGTAGCTGTATAAGGGGCTGACGGGGATCGGTGGGCTGTACAAGGTGGCCGCGCCGCCATCCAATTCGATGCGCAACGCGCGCTTTCCTTCGGGGCGGAGAGGCGGCGTGTCGTCGACGATCGACACCGATAGATACTGCGGATACCCCAGGCCCACACGCCGCGTCCAGCCGTCTGGCCAGTCGTCGAAGTTGACGTCGGTGTCCGCCTCGAAGTCGCTATGGAAGATTTCCACGGCCTCCGCGTACGGCGTCTCGATGGGCGCGGCCGGATCGGCGGCTAGAATCAGTAGTGCCAGTAAAGCATTCATGCGGGCGTGCCCATCGGCGCACAGTTCGCTCGCGCCACCCAAGTGGGGAACAATACGTGCCCGGACTCAAGGTCGGGATTCAGTTGGCCAGCTTGCGACTCCCCTTCCAACAAGCCTTGCATACCGCCGCAAGGCTGGGAGCCGGTGCCGTCGAAATCGACGCCCGAGGTTCGATTGCGCCGTCGGAACTCTCCCGCACGGCCGTGCGGCAACTACGGAAGATGCTGAACGATCTGAATTTGCGGGTTTCGGCGGTCGGCTTTCGCACCCGCCGCGGCTACGACACCCTCGAAGCGCTCGATGCCCGAGTCGAAGCCACCCGCCAAGCTATGCAAATGGCCTACAGCCTGGGGGCACCGGTGGTTGTGAATCACGTGGGGCGAGTTCCCCCCAAGCCCGAAGGCGACGCCTGGAACCTGTTGCTGCAAGTGTTGACCGATCTGGGGCGCTTCGGCCAGAAAGTGGGCGCGTCGCTGGCGGCGGAGACGGGCACCGAGAGCGGCGCGGACCTGTTGCGACTCATTGATGCTCTGCCTCCCGGCTCGCTCACGGTGAACTTGGATCCGGGTAACCTGATTGTGAGCGGTTTCTCACCGCAGGAGGCTGCTCAGGTGCTCGGACCCCACGTGACGCACGTTCACGCCAAAGACGGCGTGCCCGACGTAGCGCAGGGGCGCGGCGTGGAGGTGCCGCTGGGGCGTGGGACGGCTGATTTTCCTCAACTCGTGGCCACCTTGGAACAGCATGGCTACGCTGGCTGGTGGACGATCGAGCGCGAAGCATGCGATGACCCCGTCGGAGAGATCGCCCAGGCGGTTGTGTATTTGCGGAATCTGTGCGAGTTGTGACGGGGTATAGTCGCGTAGATCCGGCTATTGCTAACATTTGCGCAACGACACTTCATTGAACGGCGCCCGGCGGTTTGCGATAATGCTTGGGTGTCGGCGACGCGAATACGTCGCGCGGCGTACGCCGCCCCGGAAATCGAAAACGAGGAACAGAGACGTGAAAGTGACGCACCGAATCGCTTGTCTTGCCGCCACCGCGTTGATTGTCTGCTCGCCAAGAGTGTCGCTTGCGGTTTCGCCGGAATCGCAGCAGGGCGAAGAAGCAAAACAATCGGAAGCGAAAACAGACGACAGCGCGGACGACGCACAGGCGGCTCGATTCGAGCGATTCCGCGAGCAACTCTCGGGCGTTCGGCTCGTGGGGCAATTCTCGGTCGTCGGGGGGGAAGACCGTCCGCTGGCCAAGGAAGAGTACGTGATCAGCGGTGTTGAGAAAATGAACCGCGGCGACTACTGGCTTTTCAAGGCCCAGATCAAGTACGGTCGGTACGACCTGACCGTTCCGCTCCCGCTGGAAGTGAAGTGGGCAGGTGATACACCGGTCATCACGCTCACCGAAACCAAAATAATCGGGCTGGGGACGTTCAGCGCTCGCGTGGTGATCGACCGCGATCGCTATGCCGGCACGTGGCAGCACGGCGAAGTGGGAGGGCACCTATTTGGCCGAATCGAAAAGGTTGCGACCGAGAAGCCGGCCGATAGTACCACCGAGGATGCTGCTGAGGATTCCGCCGCGCCGGCGACCGAAGCGCCCGACAAGGCGACCGGCGAGAAGGCCGCCGCACCAGAGGAGTAGCGGGGATATCACACGGCAAGATTAAAGAGGAGTGTCACGATGAATCCCAAGCGATGCCTGGCGTTCGCGGCGCTATCGGTCGCCTTGCTGCTCGTCGGAAGCGGTTGTACCGTTCCCGTCTTCGATCATCCGCTGTCGGACGAAACCACGTCGACCGTCGACGGGCGATTGTTGGGCGCTTGGAAACCGGTGCCCCAGGACGAGACGGAGCATCCGCCCTTTTCGATGCTGCTGGTGGGTCTCGAGCAAGATAAGCAGAACACGCTCGAGCTGGCCACGATCGAATTGGACGACGAAAGCCACATCCAGATCAAGCATCTCAAGGCCTATACGGCCGTGTTGGACATGGTTCACTATGTCAGCATTCGACTCGAGGAAGACGGCGAGGTCCAATACGTCGTAATGATGTATCGACATGGCGACGGGGAAACCGTGCGGGCTTACATGGTCAAGAACGAGGTCATAGGCGCGGCCATCGAAGCGGGCGAAATCAAGGGACTCGCCCAGCGCGCAAAACGCGCCGTCGGCACTCCGGAGCCGCCGGACGGGCCACGGTACACGACTTTGAACATCAAGGCGGAGACGGAAGACCTCGTCGCGTTCATCCGCAAGAAGGGGGAGTCGCTGTTCGACCTGGACCACCCCCTGACGATGCGCCGCGTGCCATCGCCCTAGCCACGACTCCCCAGGCCCGGACGCTGGGCAAATCACGGCATCTGCCGCTCCTTCCCCGCTAGCATGTCTAGATGCGGCGTCTTGCCGCATCGGCCTCGCATTGACAGTGCCGAGCCGTGCGCGCATAATCCGCCGCCTTTTCTTCGACTCGGGCCTTCGCCCACCCCGTCTTCGACGAGCTGTTTGCCGCTCTTGAAGCCACTACTGCGCGGCTGCGTGCCGGTGCATTGCCATCCGCCATTGCTGGCGGCGCCGTGGCCGGCCTGACACCGCACGCGTGAGGTCTTTGCATCGTGACGGTACTGTACCTACACATTCCTCTCGCCAGCTTGGATCGATCGCTGGCGTGCTGCCTTGCGACGGTGCTGGTATTGGGGGCGGTGTCAGTTCGATCGGCGGTCGGGCAGGCGACGGACGATTTATTCGGCGCGAGGCCGACTACCTGGGCAACCGGGGAGATCGTGAACCCGATGCGCAGCTATGCGCCCGTCTACGCGGCGCCGAACAGCGCGATGCCGACCGCGCCGGGCCACTTCACGGTGATTGGCGTGGGGAGCGATTCCGCCGTGCCGCGCACATCGCGGCGCAACCTCGGCGCGGGCGAGTCGAATATCGTGATCGAGGGGGAATACGGCACAGCGTACGGCGAGCCCGGGGCATTGCTCATGGATTCCTCGGCCGGGCCGCCCCTTGTACCGCACTCCGTTGACGGTTTCGAGCTCCTGCCATCGCCTGCCGAGGTATACGTCGAGGAGCCTCGTTTTCCGCTTCTCACGCGCCTCAACGAGCGGCTGCTCCTGTTTCCGCTGCCTCCGCCGCTGGGGCGCGATGAATGGGCGCGGCCGCGGCACATGGGGCGGGGCGAACCCATGTCGGGCACGAGCTGGCTGAACCGCCCGTATCACGTCGACTGGTTCGTGGGAGGACTGTTCGGCGACACCCTGATCGGAGGCCGGCTGGACCAGGGGAACGACGCATTCGGCGGCGTGCGGTTGGGATGGGACTACGACCACTACTGGGGCGCGGAGCTGCGCTATGCCGGTAGCAAGCTGGGCATTTTCGACGCCGACGGCACGCCGCTTTCCGAATCGAGCAGCGTGGGAATCGTCGACCTGAGCGTTGCTTACTATCCCTGGGGCGACGCCCGGTGGCGCCCCTATCTCACGCTCGGCGCGGGGGTGGCCGGGTTTTCGTTCATCGACGAACTCGGACAGCGCTTCGACGAGACGCTGCTGACCCTGCCCTTCGGCTTTGGCATCAAGTACTACATGCAGCACTGGTTGGTGTTGCGGGCCGACTTTTTGGATAACCTGGCGTTTGCCGACTCCGGGCTCGAGACCATGCACAACCTATCGGTGTCGGTGGGGAGCGAAATCCGGTGGGGGGCCAAGCCGCGCAGCTACTACCCGTTTCATTCGAATTTGGGCATTTGGTGAGCTAACGTCGCCGCGCGCTGATGTGCAAGAAGCGCTGCGCGCCGGCAAGAAACGCGAAAACCCCGGCCTGCCGACCGGGGCTATTGTCGCTACGAACATTGTCTTCTCGCTGCGAGATTCGTCTGCAACGCTTGCCGCGATTCAGTTCTCCTCCATCACCTCGCCTTCCCGCGCTTTGGCCAGGTCGTTCGCCTGGGCCTCATACTTTTTGGTGAGGTTCTGAACCTCGTCCTTGGCGGTCGCACACGCGTCTTCGCTGAGTGTCTTATCCTTCTCCTCCTGGTCGGCCGATTTGTTCGCCTCACGGCGGATGTTGCGAATCGACACTTTGGCCTCTTCCGTCAACTCCTTGATTCGGGCCACGAGCTTGCGGCGCACCTCGGTGGATAGGGGGGGAACGTTGATGCGGACCACCCGGCCATCGCTTTGCGGGTTGAAACCCAAGTCGCTGGCAATGATGGCCCGTTCAATGTCCTTGATCGTGCCGGGATCGTAGGGTCGGATCACGATCTGCGTGGCCTCGGGCGCCCCGATCGAAGCGAGTTGCCGCAGCGGCGTGGGAGAACCGTAGGCTTCGACCTTGAGCGATTCGACGAGCTTGGGGTTGGCCCGGCCGG
>Ga0315553_10001826_pt1 | contig 17425 bp, 16 predicted proteins | sample SalMarSW160140MG_FD_203099 | JGI IMG/M metagenome (GOLD analysis project Ga0315553, IMG submission 203099) | Salt marsh sediment microbial communities from the Plum Island Ecosystem LTER, Massachusetts, United States - Salt Marsh Sediment SW1601-40 ... | reverse complement strand
AGAGTACAATATATCCTCCACCCTTGGGTACTTCAGGTCTATCCAGTTTGTGAACGTCAATACCGGTTCTCCCCCTCTCCCGCAACAGATTGATAGTATTAGGAAGAGCGAAGATTACAATCAGAAACGAAACCAGTAAAGATATGAGTAGACCGTACACTTGTATCAGTTCCTTATTGTGAGAATTTTCAAACCTCTTTTACACTTTTCGGGGTAAGACCCTTTAGGTGCAACATTTGTACGTCCGAAACCAATAAAAAGCGAACTCGAAGTTGAACCGCAATGCTTGCAGCTCAATTAGACATGATACTATAACTGTGAGCACTCGACAGACAATGGTGAAATGGATTGAACCTGCTCCATAAACGACTAGTAACAATGATGCTCCTCACACTCTTTGTAACAGGTAGTGTGATCGCAATTGCACCAATCACTGAAAACTCTAATTCATCAATAGTGACCACAGATGTTTCATCAGACTATAAAATTGCTGAGTCACTAATGGATATAGCAATCCCCTACATCGATGCCCATTATGGATCTGCAGATGGGATAATTGATCCAACTGAATATTCTGTCGAGTATACGGACTCAGTTACTGGAATAACTGTACATATGGAGCATAACGGTACAGTTCTTTTCGTTGGTCTTGAAGCACCCACATCTGGTTGGATTGCCTTTGGATGGCAAAATTACACATCCGGATTTAACACTGAAGGTCTCAACGGAAGCGACCTAATCTTCGGTTATGCTCCTGGTGAACCCCATGCAGATGTGCCCAGAGTAACTGGAAGTGAGCCGGTTACAGTACATTATATCCTGAAGTTCCAAAATGGAACAATCTTCCAAGAAGGGGATGTACCAGGTGATGATTCCACAACTCCAATTAGCGATGAATTACTTCTTCCGGACTATAGGGATCAAATTTATGGTATGCGAGTTGGTGAGACTCGACATTTCATTATTCCTGCAGAACGTGGTTACAATAGAGTTGGAGAACTCCTATACGGGGAGGACCTAGAATATATCATTACGCTCAACAGAATTGCAGGCAACTATGATAATCCTACTGATTCTAGTGAGGTTGTTTATAGTGACCAGCACGGATTGAGCACTTATCAGCATCTTCCAGATAGTAACCAAGAGCAAATTCTTGCAGCTAATGCTAGTGATGACGGTACACGAACTCAGCTGGAGTACTTCATTAAAATGATGAGTTCCGACAGTGATGACATCTCGCTAATCAATTCAACTGAATTACGTTATCCTCTCACACTGTTGTTTGGTGCGACTGAAGACATTACTCAGCTACCTGTGCAGCACTCAGACTGGTCCAAGCCAATCATGATTAATTTTGTACCTAATGTGGGACCAACTGTAGAAGTTGTCAGTCACGAACAAGATGAGGTTATTGAATGGGTTGCTAATTTCCAAGTTGAAGCGAGCGACAATACATATGTCCGAAGAGTTGAATGCAAAATCGATGATGAAGAGGAATGGCAACCTTTGAAGTACGACTTTCTGTCCAACCTCTGGAAGATTACACTCGATGCATCACTTTATTCTGAGGATAATCATGTAGCGACGTTCCGTGCAATTGATCCATCAAATACAACAGGCTATACAACCCTCGACTTCTTAATCGACCGTCCCTATGTGCCTTTCTTGGGTATGCGCGTTGAGGTTGCGCGAACAGTAAATACTGAGCTCTTTCAAACAACTTCGGTGGATGATACCTTTACTGTGCGGAATAATGGCTCAGCACCGATTGGCGCAATAGAACTTTACTTACCTCTTTCATATGCTAACAATTTCTTGTCCATCTACGGAAATGATGAAAACGGCAAATCACTCAAGATTGTCCGTCTTGATGATTCAGAGGATGTTATGCGATGGCGAGTCTATTTCTTCCAATCCGTTGGATATGATGAGGACTATCAATTTACAGTCGTTTCAAACTATCATTCATTGACGTCAATATTGGAATTTGATGAAAACCTATATAGCTTGAAATTTCTGAGATTTCCAGTTGTTCCTTACGTCTTAACTAAAGCTTCTCTAACCATAAACACTCGTAGTGGCGACTCACTAGAAGGAGCTTCACCTGATACAACTGAAACCAACATTGCACCAATGACGATTAGTGTCTTCAGTATGACAATGACCTCCTATACACCCCTAATAGTTGGACACCGAACAACAGAAATCATTATGGATTCATGGGGCTGGTTAAACTACAAGGAAACAATCACTCTTGATAATATCGGTCCTTCAAGGGAGAACATTCTACTCTTCACTGTACCTGCATATTCCACAGGTATCAAGATTTATGATCAAGTTGGTGTATTAGCTGCATCACAACCCGGTGATTATAACTGGAATCAAACATTGAACCTACAAATCAATTTAAGAACTGATAGATTCGGTGTGGATGGATTCATGCCAGATTATAGCTATACCTTCTTCATAACCTACAGTATCCAAACCGAAAAACATCAAGAAGCCATCAATACTGGTAACAAACTAGACATACCATTAGGAACAATGGGTGAACTACGAATTGTTGAACATCAGATTGATGTCATAATCCCTGATTCATTGGGTATTGTGGATATCACCGATGGGTATCGAAGACTATATGGCGTCTTTGATTCAACTTACAGGTTCACTCAATATAATGGGACTAAATACAATCCTCTTCAAATCTCAGTGATTTATCAGGTTTCTATAGCTGTTCTTTCAAGACCTCTCTTGTTTGCATTAATAATAGGTCTAGTTGCTCTAGCTTACGTGGCTCTAAGGAAGGTCGAAGTAGCTGCTGAAACACTCAGCCCACGTATTGATGATGATTACGATGCTGCTGATTCTCGTCCTACCGGAGCGCCTCCTGAGATTGTTCGCAAATTCGCTACTCTGTACTCTCGAAAGACATCACTAAGTATCGATCTTGAGAAACTAGAGGCCTCCCGTCGGAGAGGGAAAATTAAGCAGCGGGAATTCATGTTACGTGATCGTGATATCAAATCCCAGATTGAAAATATCGATACAGAATTAGTGGGAGTACGTGGTGAACTACTTGGATACGGTTCAAGATATCGTGATATGATTGGCCAGCTTGAGCTAGAAAACGAAAAGATTGAAGGTGCAAAAGCTGGGCTTAGACAACTTCTCCGTAGGAAGAAGAAAGCCCAGATTAGCAGAGCCGCCTTTGAGAAAATCCGTCAGGATTACCTAAAGACAATCAAGAAGGCTACAACTGCAACCGACCGTATCTTACTCACCCTTCAGGAAGAGGCTGGGGACATATAAGGCCCCAAACCTCCTCTTGAGGAAATCTTATCAAAGAAAAGCCCTTTAGCTTATATCCATTATTGGTGATTTTATGGACGATATCCAAGTATTTGAAAGAGATAATGTAGGCGCTGCTGATTTGATTCCTAAGGATTCAAAGGCGATGCAGATGTACCAATACCTGAAAAACAATCCAAAGATTCAATCGTATCTTCGCACTGCTAATAGGATGGCTGTTTCCCGACTTGGGTATACTGATCATGGTCCAACGCATGCCGAAGTAGCTGCTTGGAATGCTCTCAGAGTTTTCGATATCCTTACTCAAACATTCCAACCGAATGTTGTTGCAGAAGAAATTGGAGATCTCGATGATGCCCGTTTGGTCGTTGCTGCAGCTACTTACATACATGATATGGGTATGACAATACATAGAAATGAACACACTCAAGCCTCTGTTAATCTGGCTGCACCTATTTTAGAAAAGAAGTTAGAAGATATCTATCCAAATCCCGGCCAAGCAACCGATATTCTCTCTATGATTCTTCATAGCATCTATGCACATGATGATGACACTCAATGTCTTACATTAGAAGCTGGAATGACCAAAATAGGTGATGGTTGTGACCTAACTAAAGGTCGAACTATAGTTCCTTATCACAAAGGGAAAGTAGACATTCATTCAGTGAGCGCTCTTGCTATTCGGAATGTAATTCTTAGACCTGGAAAAGAAAAACCACTGCAAATCACAGTTGCTATGGACAACCCAGCTGGAGTATTTCAAGTCCAAGCAGTTTTGGAGAAGAAAATATCAACATCTGGTCTTCGAGATCACGTCGAAATTATTGTGTTAGTGAATGGTGATGAGCTCGAACTCTCTCAAGTAAAACGTCTCTTTCGAGTTGAGATCCACCCCTCTCCAGATACAATTCCAGTTAAGGAGAAATAATGGTAGCCCCGCCAAGACTCGAACTTGGGTCACCGGGGTTTTTCGCCAAGGAGCTTGATGCTCTTTGCCACCAAAACCCGATATGATGGACCGCTACACCACGGGGCTGTTGAGTTTTTTGAATTATGATTAGTGTAAAAAACATTCTGTAGAGGCCTTGTCATAAAGTAGATTCCATCTAACCGATTTCAGTCATTGAATCTATCAATTCTGATAATCTTTCTTTATCTAGTTCTCTCTCGAATAATGGTTTCTTGTCTTTTTCATATGCACCAGAATTATCTACAAATGTTGGTTTCGAATTTTCATATAGAACTCCTAATGGATACTTGTTTCGTTCTATTGCTTTTTTAAACGCTTCAACATGGTCTGTAGGATCATAGGATTCAGGTAAGTAGTAGGTATTCTCCTTATACCACCTGTAATTATTGATACGATTATAGGTCACACATGGCTGAAATATGTCAAGAATTGCGAACCCCTTGTGACGTATCGCCTTCATCATGAGTTGTTTTGTTTGTTCTTTATCACTACCGAATGCTCTTCCTACAAATGATGCATCAAGAGATATTGCTATGGCTAATGGATTGAAAGGTGTATTTGTAACTCCATGTCTGTCCGCTGTCTGGACTGAGGTTATGAAACCACTCTGGCTTGTTGGAGATGCCTGGCCCTTCGTGAGCCCATAGACCATATTATTGTGCACAAACATCGTGATATTTGGGTTTCTCAAAATTGTATGCACGAAGTGATTTCCCCCTTCCCCATAAGAACAACCATCTCCACTTTCAACAATGACTTTGAGATCGGGATTTGCAGCATTTATTGCCATTGCTGGTGATAAGGCTCTGCCATGAAGACCATTGAACACGTTTGCTTTCACATAATGTCCCATCTTTGCAGCCTGTCCAATACCAGATACAATAACAACCTCTTGTGGTCTAAGTTCGAGTTCAGTCAGTGCCTCTTGTAGTGTTTCGCGTATCTGATAATTACCGCAACCAGGACACCACGCAATGTCATAGTTCACATCATTCATTATTTCAAAATCGTTTCTCACCAATCATGACACCTCCTGTCTACTACCACCCTCGATAAATTCGATAACATCCTCAACAGCAAAGGGTAGTCCATCATACTTCAGCAGCTTGTTTTCCTGAGGTATTTGAAATCCCGTTTCTGTTAGAATAACATCCGCAAACTGTCCTGTTACATTGTTTTCAACAATGAGAACCTCATCAGCTCTTTCCAATGGATTTCGTATAATATCTGGAAGAGGATAAACCTGACTGAAATGCATCGATGCCACATCATCAGATTGCAATTCATCAAGTGCTTCCCTTACAACATGGAAGTTTGATCCCCATGAAATTATCAGGGACTTATAGTTATCAGGGCCAATCACTCTAGGATTGATGAAATCATCTCGTATCTTTTCGAATTTTCTCATCCTCTTTTCGACCATCTTTGGTGCAGTAATGAGATTTTCAGTGATATGACCGTCTTCATCATGCTCATCACTATCTGCAACGACAGTTCCTTGTCCATTATTTGGAATTCCTCTGGGAGATATTCCATCTGCTGTAAGACGATATCTTTGATAATCCTGCTTTGTTTTTGATATGTATGATGTATTTTCTATGGCAGACAAATCCAATTTCGGAATATTATAGGAGGAATCCACAAAGTACTGATCTGTCAATACAAACACTGGTACCTGAAATTTTGCGGCCACATTGAATGATTGTTGAGTAAGGATGAATGCCTCTTCCAACGTCCCTGGAGCGAAAACAATTCTTGGAAAGTCACCATGACCTGCATTGATTACATGTCTGAGGTCTCCTTGTGCAGTTCGAGTTGGCAGTCCTGTTGCAGGACCAGGTCTCTGAGCAAGGTGAATGACCATTGGGCTTTCCATCATCCCTGCAAGACTCAATCCTTCAGTCATCAATGCAAATCCACCCCCCGAAGTTGTCACCATAGCACGTCCACCGGCGTACCAGGCTCCTATTCCCTTGTTTATAGCTGAAATCTCATCTTCAGTCTGATCCACGACCATTCCAAACTTACAAGCTTGCTGTGCTAAGAAAGTCAAAACACCTGTGGAGGGTGACATGGGATAGGATGCAATAAAGTTGCAGCCCCCCGCGATTGCTCCTAATGCGATTGCATCTGTCCCACCAAGAATGAGTTCATGTTTAATCTCAGGATTCTTTCTGATTTGGAACGATACCTCTTCCGACTTTACTAGGTCCGAACCTATCTTATGACCTCTGTCATACGCTTCGATATTCTGCTGTACAATTTTCTCTCCCTTCCTGGCAAATCTTTTTGTCAGGTATTCATAAACCAGGTTTGGTGTAACCTCAAAAATGGCAGCAATGACTCCGGATGCAACAGTGTTGGTATAGATAGATCCACCAATTTCTTTTGCGATGTCCGAAAAGGGGACTTCAATTGATTTTCCTGATTCAGACCCTCTCTTGTTGTGAAGATATTCCTTTTCGCCGATTAAAAGTGTGTCAGTACTAAGTCTAGAGTATCTTTCAAGATGAGGAATTGCTGTAACACTTAATGGCACCGCGATATCAGTTCTTCTTAGATACGAGACTCTCCTATCTGATGATATCCTCAATTGTAGAGAGTTAGTCCCTCCTCGAATTCTAGACATGAACTCTCTTGTCACAAATACATGATATCCAGCTTCTTTCACCACGGTAGCCAACATTCCGGCTACTGTTTCAATCCCTTGCCCCGCGGCACCAGCTAATACTATAGAGGCATCAGAACTTGTCAAATGATTCACCTTATGAAACGGAATATATCCTGTTTCACTTAAAGAGTTGTCATGAGGTTGTTTCTGTAGAACCTTTCAGAATAGTATCAATCGAGACCAAAAGGGATGCCCTGATCTAGGATGGCATTTGGTATCTTTTCTTTCCATCTTTCTAAGAAGGCTGTTTCATACTTCTTTTGGATTTCATCATTCAGCCTATTATCATCTGGGAGCATACACGCTATACCATCAATAACAGGATACCAACGATTGCAATTGGGACAGGTGATGAGAGCTTCGTCTATTTCCTCAATTTGCTCTTCATTTGACTCAATCATGTGAGAAGCAAATACCTCTAGATCAAGTACATTTCGGCAATCCTTGGCAGGGCAAGCGAGAATGTCCATTAACCATCGCTTCATATTATGATGCCTCCAGCAATTGTGAATCATGCTTTGGATACGATTTAAATGATTCTAGAAACTCTTTATCATCTACCGACAAATGAGAAAGTCTATTTGGATGGTTTAGTTCGAGTCAAAAATAGTATCTCTGGTGGCTAAAATCATGGAGTTCAAACATCCGTATATTCCTATGACCGTAGAAACAGAAAGGGAAATGTTAGAATCAATTGGTAAGAAGGATATAGAGGATTTATTTTGCAATGTCCCAGATGAATTTCGTTTGAAGCGAGATCTCAATCTTCCTGATTCGCATTCTGAATACGAAGTCATGGCTAGGATTCGCGAACTAGCTGAGAAGAACAGTCCTGCAGATGATGGCCAGATCTTCCTAGGTTCTGGTGTTGGGTTACACTATATCCCTAGATTAGTTCCGTCCCTTGCTGGACGCTCTGAATTTCTAACAGCTTACACTAGCTATCAGCCAGAAGTAAGCCAGGGAATGCTACAAACACTTTTCGAATATCAGAGTCTACTTGCAGAAATACTGGATATGGATGTTGTCAACTCTTCAATGTATGATATGGCCACAGGGCTTGGAGAAGCCGTCCGAATGGCTGTCCGCGTGAATCGCAGACGATCAAAATTTCTCATTCCCGGTACAATCAACCCCGAGCATTATGAGGTGATGATTACTTATACAGAACCCGCTGATATCGAAATCGTAAAACTTGGTTATGACTCATCCACAGGGTTAATGGACCTTGATGACCTGAGAGCAAAACTCGATGATGATGTTGCTGGAGTATACCTGGAGAATCCTAGTTATCTTGGTTTTATTGAAACACAGGTTGACAAAATCAATCAGATAGTACATGATGCTGGTGCCCTATTGGTAGCAGGGATTGATGTTCTCTCAATGGGATTACTCCGTCCTCCTGGCGATTATGGTGCGGATATTGTGATTGCAGAAGGACAGGTATTGGGATCTCCTGTGTCATATGGTGGCCCTCTACTAGGCGTATTCGGATGCACAATGGATCGGAAACTTGTATATCAACTACCAGGGCGTCTTGTGGGGATGACCCGTACTATGGAAGAGCCTTATGAAAGGGGTTTTGTACTTACTCTCAGCCCACGAGAGCAGCATATACGCAGGGAGAAAGCCACAAGTAACATCTGCTCAAATCAAGCATTAGCTGCTGTAACTGCTGCAATATACATGTCAACACTTGGACCTGATGGTATAAAGGAACTAAGTGAAACAATAGCATACAAATCCGCCTATGCTGCAAGGAAACTGGACGCTATCCCTGGAATCGAAGCACCTGCTATTGGTGAATATATTTGGAAGAATTTCGTTATTCGATTCAGCAATGGTATGTCTGCAGAGTATGTATTTCAAGAACTTCTCAAATCAGGAATACAGTGTGGAGTTGTTCTCGATAATGATAAGCAGTGGGCTAAAGAGTCGCTCCTTCTTTCTGTTACGGAGTTTCACTCATTAGAAAAAATAGACAATCTGATACAATCCTTACAATCAATTGTTACGGATGGAGGTGTATCCAGATGAAACAAACCAATACACAACAGGCGAAGTGGGATGAACCGCTTTTATTCGAGATGACTTTGTCTGGAACCACAGGTCATCAGTTTCCAACGACTGAGAAAGAGATACTGAAAGAAGTTGGAAATCTTGAGAAGATATTCCCCTCTTCGATGAAGCGTAAAAAACCACCCCAATTGCCTCAGGTTCCAGAACCAAGACTCATTCGCCACTTCACTCGTCTATCTCAGATGAATTTCTCAATATCCTCTGGTACATACCCTCTCGGCAGCTGTACGATGAAGTACAATCCTGTAATCAATGATTGGGCTGCATCACATCCAGGATTTGCCTGGCTTCATCCTCTCCAAGATCCTTCCATGACACAAGGTGCCTTGGAACTATTATGGGAACTTGAACAATGGATTGGAGCGATTACAGGAATGGATGCAGTCACACTGCAACCTGCTGCAGGAGCGCACGGTGAATGGACTGGTGTTCTGATGATGCGAGAGTATCACAGGTGTGTGACTCACGAATGCAATCAGAGAGATGAGATGATTATTCCTGATGCCGCTCATGGGACCAATCCTGCCTCCGCAGCTATGGCTGGATACAAAATCTTGGAGATTCCTTCTAGTACTGATGGTCTTATTGATATTGAAGCTTTGAAAGAAGCTGCAGGACCTCGGACTGCAGGTTTAATGTTGACAAATCCAAATACAATTGGAGTGTTTGAAAAGGACATCAAAGAGATTGCTGGTACGGTACATGATGCAGGTGGCTTGTTATACTACGATGGTGCAAACCTCAATGCCATTATGGGAATTACCAGACCCGGTGATATGGGATTTGATGTTGTTCATGTTAATCTACATAAGACGATGTCAACACCACATGGTGGTGGAGGTCCTGGAGCTGGACCGGTGGGCGTAAACAAAAAACTAGCTGAATTTCTGCCCGTTCCACGAATCGTTCAGACCGAAGGTGAGTTTAATCTAGACTACAATCGTCCACAATCTATAGGTAAGGTCAAGTCCTTCTACGGCAATTTTGGAGTGTTAGTTCGAGCGTATGCATATATCTATGCACTTGGTAAGAAAGGGCTCAAGCGATCCTCTGAGGTTGCGGTGCTGAATGCAAACTATGTTGCCCAGCATGTACGAAACATCAAAGGATTTAGCCTTCCTTATTCTCAAGATGCGCCACGAATGCATGAATGTGTAATCTCAGCTGAGAAGTTAAAGGAAGACACTGGTGTTACTGCTATGGACGTAGCAAAGAGATTACTCGATTATAGAGTTCATTCTCCTACCGTCTATTTTCCTCTGATAGTCCCCGAAGCACTCATGATTGAACCTACTGAAAGTGAAACACGCCAAGAATTGGATTATTTCATTGAAACCATGAGACAGATATCAAAAGAAGCTTATGATGAACCTGAGACTGTCAAGACAGCACCACATACAACTGCAAGACGAGAGCTTGATGAGTACATGGCTGCACATCCGAAAACGCTCACGCTCTCATGGAGAGCACATCTCAAAATTCAAGAAGAAGCGAAAAAATAGGGTTTGAAAAGAATGCGAATTGAACGTAAAGCTGGAGGCCATACAATCGTTTCAGACTCGCAAGCTATTGGAAACGATTTGATCGTCATCATTTATGGTGGTGATGAGCATCACATTGGTGGTATATCCGTTGCTTATCCGACTAAGAGTCATTATCGAGATGCATTTACGATCAGCCTGAACTCAATAACACTTCCTGGTCATAAGGACTATGTTCTTGCTAATTCTTTAGCGGAGAAACTCGCTGAAGCTCTCAGAAGAGTTGTTACTGTTGTCGTAGGTATTCATATGGATAATGCAACAGAGGATGATATCAAAAGAGCAGTTGAAACGAGTCATTTAATGACTGATGAAATCATAGCTCACTATTCCAACAAATCGCCTATTTCATCATGAAAATCGAGGGATTCTAATTTGCGAGTACACTTCAAGTCCTTTGGTCCTATCAGGCGTGTGGTCGGAGAACCAGTTATCAAATTATCTGTGGAAGAGCAGTCCACTATACGAGATGTCATTGATGCTGTGATTGTCTTGTATGGTACTCAGTTGGCTAAAATTATCCTAGAAAATGACGGCATAAGCGGTAATCTCATCATTCTTCTTAATAGGCGTGATACTAATCGACTTGATGGACTAAATACCCTTGTTTCAGAAGGTGATGAAATTGCACTTCTTCCTCATGTGCAAGGTGGATAGGAGGATTGGTAAGTGACAGGGTCTTTCTATCTAGAAACCTTCGGCTGTTCTCTGAATACGGCTGATTCTGATTTAATAGTTGGGCGATTAGAACAACTTGGACATAATAGAGTTGATCTGAAAAGAGCTGATGTTTTGATCATCAACACTTGTGGTGTGAAGGAACCAACTGAAGATCGAATTATTCATCGGTTAGAACAACTGTCCCATATGCCTCAGCCACTTATTATTGTTGGCTGTCTTCCCAAGATATCATATGATCGTGTTGTTAAGGCTGCACCCAAATATGCTGCTATTCTAGGACCTCAGTCTATCGAATCTATTGCACATGTATTCAGTAGAGTCTTGGACGGTGAGCGAAGTATCCTTCATCTTGAATCAGACTCGGGCTCGAAGCTAAGATTCTTTCAAGGTCCTCCGAATACTAAAATTTGCACTATTCCTATCTGCGAGGGTTGTCTAGGTGCTTGTGCCTATTGTGCAGTCAGATTTGCTAGAGGTGCAGTACGAAGTCATTCAATTGAAGAGATATACGAAGTCGTCAAAAGAAGTGTTCATCTTGGTTATCGTGAGATTCGTTTAACTTCTCAGGATGCTGGAGTTTTTGGAAGTGATACAGGTGAGTCTTTGACTGAACTTCTTCAAACCCTAAATGAACTCCCCGGACCACATAAATTCAGACTCGGTATGTTCAATCCTAATCTAGTCAGAGATACTATTGATGAATTAGTTGACATCATGTCATCAACTCATTTCTTTCAATTCTTTCACATACCTCTCCAGACTGGCAGTGACGAACTTCTTCGTGCTATGAACAGACAGTATACAGTTGCAGATTGGAAAGATATCGTTTCAAGAATTCGTCAACGACTTCCGGATTCAACAATCGCTACTGATATTATAGTAGGATTTCCGGGTGAAACCGATGATGATTTCTCTCAGACAATGGAAGTAGTTACAGATGTACATCCAGAAATTGTGAATATATCTAAATACGGGGACCGGCCAAATACATCTGCATCAAAATCTGATAAAAAGGTAAATACAACTCTCAAGAAAAATCGTAGTCGAGCGCTATCAAAACTTGTAGAAACTCTATCGCTTCAGACGAATGAATCATGGGTGGGATGGAGTGGTCCTGTGATGGTGACGGAATCAGCTCCGCGAGGTGGCTATCTTGCTCGAACAACATCATACAAGCCAATTATAATTAATGAAACCGTTAATCTTGGAGCAATCCTCACTGTGAGAGTTGTTGATTCTGAGCAGACACATCTGATTGGACAGGTGACTAGCGGCTCTTGACGTGAATATCAACAGCTTTCCCCGATGTTGCACTGAGTCTTGCCGATTCAACGATTTCTAAGGCAGCTAAGCCGTCATCCAAACCAACTCTCGGCTTATCACCTGTCTCAATGCATTTTAGAAAATCAGTGATGACTTCTCCTAGTGGTTCACCATATACCTTGATTGTAGTGCCTCTCTCAGGAAGTCTGAGTGACCTGCCATCAGCAGTTGGTTCTTGATCCAAATCTTGAACCTTGATTATTTGACCAAATAGATCCAGAGTAAGAGTTCCCTTGGTTCCAGAAACATCCATAGCCCGTTTTCTACCTACATATTGACGTGACAGCAGGAAAATGTGTTCCACTCCGGATTCAAACTTGACTAAAACGGTACCTGAATTTAAAATCTCATCTTTCTTCAGACATTGTGCAAAGAGTCTTGCCTTTCCGGTGCTTATTCTAGCCATAATATCAAAGTCATGGACTCCGATATCCTCAAACACGTCTCCAAGTGATGGAATTCTGCCTGGATGCACAAACCCTCGTCTGTCATGAATTATTGTTCGGGGTGTTCCAATTGCTCCTTCAGATATGAGGCTTATTGCACGATTAACCACTGGATTGTAAATCTCAGAATGCGATATTATTGTGGCAATCCCTTTCTCTTTTAGAATAGTAGCAACCTTTTTCGCATCCTCTAGGGTACTAGCAAGTGGCTTCTCAATAAGAATTCCTTTGATATCATAATTCTCAGCTACTTTGAGAGCTATTTTTGCATGAGTGGATGTGGGAGTAGCTATTATTACTCCATCAGGATTAGTGGTTTCAATCATTGATTCGAAACTTTCGAACGCAGGCACCCCATAATCGTCCCCTATAGCTTTGGCACGATTAAAATCAATATCAGCGACACCGGCAAGTGCTCGTAGACTACTAAGGACCCGTGCGTGAATTTGCCCCATGTTTCCGGTACCTATGATTCCAATCTTGGGAGATGTCGTGGTTGTTCACCCTTTCATTGATGTGGTGAAACCTAATGCCATCTCCTTTATAGGTTGTCATTGTTCAAATGTCAAGTTTGCGCATCTGTTCGAATGACCTTAAATTCAAAGGCAAGAACTCAATATTGGCTGCCCAATGATGCAAGCCTGGGCCCATGAGCTTTCTTACCCACAGGCAAGATTGCACTCCCATGCCTGTTCTCTGTTTCAATACGACACATGTTCCACCACACCCCGTTTTATATGAAAGTTCATGGCCCTTACAATCACTTCCTCAACGAAATAAGGACAACAGATGCTCGAAAGAATTTCCTTTTAATAATACTAATCCAATCATATCATGGTGATAATTTGTCTGAGATTGCTACTGTCTCTTCTAAAAGAAGCCTTTTCACACGTAGGGATTACCTCTGGATGGCTGCTACTTTTACTTTGACACCAATTGTTGCGGCTCTCTTATCTCTGGGGGGATATATTCCGTTTGATGTTTTCACGGCTGGAATCAGTGGATTCTTAGTATCACTTGTTTATGTTGGATTTCGAGTAGCCAATGTCTATCGAGTAGTGAGCATAAGACCAAACTCAACTTAGAGAAATTTTGCTCCGAATGCATTTATGAATCCAATAGCTTCATACATGTCATCATTGAAATTTTCTTGCTCGGGATAAATTTTACATCTATTAAGTGCATAGTTTAATGACACTAGGCTTGTATGATTTTTAACTATAATTTCGTCAAATACAAAAGGACTGATATCTCAATCTTGCATTTGTGGTGTAGAGAATGAAACATAAGAAACGAAGAGCAATGGTTGTATTCGATAGATGGGGTCCATACATGGTCGTGGGTAAACCAAAATTCACCAACTCAAAAGGTGATGAACTTGATTTGGATCCGGTCGCGTCACTATGTAGATGCGGGAAATCTAAAAACAAGCCCTATTGTGATGGGAGTCATGGTCCAGCTAATTTCTCTGGCGAAAAAGAACCTGACAGAAGAGAAGACAAAGTTGTAGAATTTGTTGGAACTGATATAACAATCTATGACAACCGAGGAGTATGTTCTGCAGATGGAGCATGTGTAAGAGAGAGTCCCAATGTATTCAAAAAGGACCAGAAACCAATGTGGATATTCCCAAATGAAGATAACATCAAGAAAACCGTTGAAACGATTGAAAAATGTCCGTCAGGAGCACTTAGCTATAGAATTGGTACACAGCGTATTCAGAATTTGGATCGCGAGCCTGCAATCAAGGTAGCAAAGAATGGACCCCTTGAATTTGTAGGTTGGATAAAGCTCATCGATGAGATGGAATCTAAACCAGAAGCGCTTGAGCATTATACCCTATGCCGGTGTGGAGTATCCAAAAACAAACCATTCTGTGACAACAGTCACAAGAAAATAGAGTTTGTAGATGACAAGAACTAAATTCGTTACCTTTAAGCAAGATTAATCGTTTCTGATATATGATGGACTCTTCAAATCATTATGAAATCTGCAAAGAATGCGGAGGTTATTGTTGTAGCTTTGGTGGAACTATAGCTACAAGAGAGGAAGTAGATGTGATTCTAAAAGCTGGTCATAAGAATCACTTTGTAGGCATCTCAAGTAATTGCTACACGACAATCTGGGGAGAATATGGTATCTGTCCCTACTTAGAGAATGCTAGTTGTACAATCTATGACATTCGACCAAAGGTATGTAGGAAATTCCCCATTCTCACGTTCAACAATAAGAAACACTTTCTCGTTCACTGTCCTCTAACCGAACATCTCTCTAAAGAGGAAATTGAGGAATGTATCTCAATTGCTCGTACTTGTCCTACTGAATTAATGCAGGGAGCTAATCTGTACCTTGAACCACATTCAAAGATTATTGATGACCGAATCAATGAATTCGAGATGGAAGAGATTCAACTAGAATAGATGGATGGTGTGGAGGGTGAGATGTAGTCATCTGGATGTGATTCGAAGATACGACTTTACCTCACTGATAGATTCTGCGGTAGTTGACTTCACTCCCACTTTTTCCATACTGGATTTGAGAAAACTAGCTAGTGCTTCACTTGCTTCAACTAGTTGCTCTATGTCCATCGATGTAAGAAGCGATTCCAAAGGCTTTTGACACTCTAGTGGAAGTCTATCAATTTCATCAAGTGTCTTATCGAAACGCTTTGGATCTGATTGATTACCTTGAATACTCATCAGAATCCAGATCCCAAATTCAGCAAATTCAACAGCGGCATATCTAACAAAAACCAAGTTTTGTGATTGAGCAGCTGAATATACTTTGTTTAGGCAATCAACTATCCCCGACCACTCGCCTGAAATCATGTCAATGGAGTCTTCTCTAGACAATCTCTGTTCATTGAACCAGTGCCTGAGCAAGAGATCTATATCCAATACAAGGTTCGTAGCTATAGCAAGAGACTCTTCTGGGGGACTGGTAACAAGCTTTTCATAACGTGTAGTGAACTCCGGAGGAACAATTTCAAATTCACGCAATTCTGAAAGCTGTTTTCCCCAGTTGTGTTTCATTGGTTTCTTATTGAGTGCAGATAATATATGGGAAATTTCAATTGCTATATTCCATATCAGAAATGAAGGTGTAAGATTATCATCGTGATTCACAGAATCTTGCAATCTCCATAATTGTCCGTAAAGATTTGTGAAGTTGGTAACTGCATTTCTTAGTACCTCTTCACTTCCATCAGGTATGTATCGGGACACTTCTCTGAACCGTTTCTCGAGATTCTTTGATTTGGACCAGAGAACAACATGGTTTTCAAAGATAGATGCCCCAACGGACCAAGTTCCATGAACTCCCTTTGCAATTCCAATAGTTTCATCCCAAGACATAGTATGTACTGAAATTGGACGTTCTTTCAGGACAAAGTTCCAAGAAACTGAGATTTTATCTGAGATGACAAGTAAATCGATATCCGAGAAATCATTTGCTGTCTTACGAGCAAGACTCCCGTAAACTACAATCAGATCAATATCATCTGTTTCTTCAGCAATAGCCCTAGCAATCTCTTGTGCTTGGATTAATAAATCACTCATTAGAGCTCACCACGCAAATAGTGAGATAATATAGCATGAAACTTAGGAATAAATGGTGCGGAGAGCGAGATTCGAGTTCCACTTCAGGAACAGATCGCTAATGAATCAGTCAATCGCAAAATGGGTAAAATCCATTAGTAAGTTAATCCTATTTTATTATTATCACTAATTCGGTGGTATTGTTGGAGGTTCGACAGAAATCAGTTCGCTTTATTTCATTATTGATATTCATAGTGGTAACATTATTAGTTCCTAACAATGTGTATCCATTGTCATTACTGGGGGAATTTCATTCACATCAGGTCAATGTATGTATTGCTGCCTTACTCTGGATGTACCTGCCCTATAGTGTAGTATATGAAGATGCGTTTAATTTAATCAATATTACAATCCTCCCTCTATTATTTGCCTTGAGTTTCTTCAATATCCTCTTCGCTTTTCAAGTTGTCAACTTAAGGACAAAAGAGGCTTTACCTTGGATAACAGGTATACTCACACTCGTACCAGGGGTGATAGCTATGCTTCTAGTACAACAGGAATTACTGAGAAGCTCGATCCTTGTATATATTGGACCTATTCCAATTCAGTTTATTGTGGGGATGATTGTAGCTAAAATTATCAAGCAACCTGAACCGTTGGATATATGGGCCGAATCCAGTGATACTCAAAATACAGAAGTGTGAGATATTGAGAATGGTGCGGAGGGCGAGATTCGAACCAGGGTCTAGAAAAATCTAGATTCTATGGTAGATTATTTAGAATTCCTGGTAGTTTATATCCTGTTGTTTTTATTACTTCTTGAAGGGATTCATCAGCAGCTTCCAAATCATTCAAGTCATGGTTCTTTG